>OCZU010001883.1_pt1 | contig 13542 bp, 14 predicted proteins | sample 1539001 | NCBI WGS metagenome assembly OCZU01 (sample SAMEA3539306, study PRJEB22396) | soil metagenome | biome: tundra; feature: field; material: soil | place: USA | collected 2010-05 | depth 0.15 m
TTTTTGGTCCAGCGACAACCAGCGCGTTAAACCGCCTGGATGTTGGAAGCTTGTTTCCCCTTGGGGCCGGTGGTGACTTCGAACGACACCTTCTGGCCTTCCTTCAGCGACTTGAATCCCGGCATGTTGATCGCCGAGAAATGCGCAAACAAGTCTTCGCCGCCGCCATCGGGCGTAATGAAACCAAAGCCTTTGGCGTCGTTAAACCACTTTACAGTTCCTGTTGCCATGTTTTCCAATTCCTTAAAACAGAAAATAATCGGGTCGAACCCGGCCGATGTTTCGATCTCAAGGACAGGAAAGTACGGCGTTTCGGCGACAGCGAAGCAGCCGGACAGGTCGTGCTTTAGTACTTGAAACAAAACACAATCGGCACTATACGCACTATCCCCTGTGGGGTCAATCAGTGGCTGGGCGGGCGTCAAATGCCTCCGAATCCCCCAAATTCACGAAGAAAACTCCCGACGCACCAAGGCCGCCCCTGCCGCCAGAGCGTCCAGTTTGGCGCGAGCGACCGCTCGGGGCAGCGGCACCATTCCGCAATTGGTGCAGGCCTGGAGGCGATCCGCCGGCACGAAGGCGAGGGCCGCCCTCAGGGTCCTGGCGACGTCCTCCGGGGTTTCCACGCGTTCGGTCGCGACGTCGATCGCTCCGACCAGCACATCCTTGCCGGCCAGAAGGCCGAGGAGCTCGAGCGGGACGTGGGAGTTGGCGCATTCGAGCGAAACCTGGCCGATCGTGGATACCGCCAGCAACGGGAAGGTCTGCTCGTATTGCCTCCACTCCGAGCCCAGCGTCGCCTTCCAGTCGATATTCGCCTTGATCCCGTAGCCGTAGCAGATATGGACCGCCGTATCGCACTTCAGGCCATGCGCGGCTCGCTCCAGGGCCGCAATGCCCCAGTCGCGGACTTCGTCGAAGTAGACATTGAACGCCGGCTCGTCGAACTGGATCACATCGACGCCGGCGGCTTCGATCGCGCGAGCTTCCTCATTCAGGATTTCCGCGAAAGCCCACGCCAGCTTTTCCCGGCTCCGGTAGTGGGCGTCGTAGAGCGTATCGACCATCGTCATCGGGCCCGGAAGCGTGAACTTCACCTTCCGCCGGGTCTGGCTGCGCAGGAAGGCAGCGTCCTCGACGTAGATCGGATGCGTCCGCGCCACCCGACCCACGACAACCGGAACGTCGGCATCGTAGCGGTTACGAATGCGCACCGTCTTCTTGTGCTGAAAATCCACGCCCTCGAGGTTTTCGATCAGCGTCGTGACGAAGTGCCGGCGGGTTTGCTCGCCGTCGGAAACGATGTCGATGCCAGCGTGTTCCTGATCGAACAATGCGAGCCGTACCGCGTCACGCTTGCCCTCGCCCAGCTTTTCGCCTTCGAGGAGCCAGGGCGCCCAGAGTTGATTGGCTGGCGCCAGCCACTCAGGCTTGGGAAGGCTTCCAGCGAGGGTCGTGGGCATGAGCATGAGCTCTCCGAGCGATTCGTCCCGAAATCCAGGGCGGCCGATTATAGCGCCGTGAGAAATGTGAGCGTATTTTCGTGACGGACTTGATCAAATGCGGGCGGCCACGTAAGTTGAGCGCGCTCGACCGTGCGGCGACGAGGTCAATACTCGGGCCGCTCTCTCTGCGTTGCCTTCAATCCTCGATACGTCCATGACCCGAGCTCTCTTTACCGAGCACGACTATCCCGATGTCGATCTGGAACGCGGCGTCCTCGAGGCCGCAGGCATCGAGCTCGTCCTCGGCGACTGCAAGACCGAAGACGCGCTGATATCGGAAGGCCGGGATGTCGATGCATTCCTCGTTCAATACGCGTCGATCACCGAGAAGGTGATTCGCGCGCTGCCTCATCTGGGAATCGTTAGCCGGATCGGGGCAGGCTTCGACACCGTCGATACGGTTGCCTGCGCCAAACACGGCGTCTGGGTCGCCAATTCGCCCGACTACGGCGTCGGCGAAGTGGCGACCCACGCTCTGTCGCTGGTGCTGGCCCTGATCCGCAACGTCGTCGGCTATCACCGCGACGTTAACGCCGGCACGTGGTACTACCTGTCATCTGGAAGGCTGAGACGCGCCAGCGAGATGACGCTCGGGATCGTCGGTCTCGGCCGCATCGGCAAGCGCATGGCGCATATCTCGCGCAATACGTTCAAGCGCGTCATTGCCTGCGACCCCTACCTCATCGAGGGCGACTTCCCGGCGTATGTCGAGCGCGCGGATCTGGGCTCCCTCTTCGAGCAAAGCGACGCGGTGAGCGTGCACACGCCGCTCAACGACGAGACGCGCGGCATGATCGACGAGCGCGTGCTCCGGCGCATGCAGCCGGGATCGTTCCTGGTTAACACCGCGCGCGGGGCCGTGGTCTCGATCGACCATTTGCTAGACGCACTCGATAGTGGAATACTTGCCGGCGCTGGATTGGATGTCCTGCCGGTCGAGCCGCCTCCTCCCGAAAGCAGGCTGCTGGGCCACCCCAAAGTGATCCTGACGCCGCACGCCGCGTTCTTCAGCGAGCAGTCGGAAGTCGAGTTGCGGCGAAAGGCAGCGCAAAACATCGTCAGCTGGGCGAAGAATGGCCGGCCCGATTATGTCGTCGTAAGCGGAACGCGCCGACCGCGCCCCTGAAGCGGTACGGCGAACCAGCCGTCGTCAGAACGGCTTTCGAAGGAGGAGAATGGCAGCAGTAAGCATCAGAGCGGTGCGGAAGAGCTTCGGCTCGACGCAGGTCATACGCGGCGTCGACATCGACATTGCCGACGGTGAATTCTGCGTCCTGGTCGGGCCTTCGGGATGCGGCAAGTCGACGTTGCTGCGCATGATCGCGGGCCTGGAGGAGATCACCGACGGCGAAGTGAGCATCGGCGGCAAGGTGGTCAATCACATCGCGCCCAAGCAACGCGACATCGCGATGGTGTTCCAGAACTACGCGCTGTACCCGCACATGACGGTGCGCGACAACATGTCGTTCGCGCTCATGCTGGCCAAGCAGAGCAAGGGCGACATCGAGGCGAACGTCGCCAGAGCCGCGGAAATCCTCGGACTTACCCAGCTGCTCGATCGTTACCCGCGACAGCTCTCCGGCGGCCAGCGGCAGCGCGTCGCGATGGGCCGCGCGATCGTCCGCGATCCGCAGGTATTTCTATTCGACGAGCCGCTGTCGAATCTCGATGCCAAGCTGCGCGTGCAGATGCGCACCGAAATCAAGGAACTGCATCAGCGTTTGAAGACGACCTCGATTTATGTGACGCACGATCAGATCGAGGCGATGACCATGGCCGACAAGATAGTAGTCATGAAGGATGGCGTGGTCGAGCAGATCGGCGACCCGCTCACTTTGTACGACCAGCCGAACAATATCTTCGTCGCCGGGTTCATCGGCTCGCCGGCCATGAACATGATCCCCGGTACGGTGCGCGACAAGGGTGGAATCGTCGAAGTGGAATTTGAAGGCGGGGTCAATCTGCCGATGCCGGCCACAGCGCGCGCCACCGACGGCCAGCGGGTGCTCTACGGCATGCGGCCGGAGCACTGCCTGCTCGATCCGGGAACTGGTTTTCCGTCGGATGTCGTCGTGGTCGAGCCGACAGGGGCCGACACCCAGCTCTACTGCCGGTTCAACGGACAGGAACTGACCTCGCTGGTGCGCGACCGCGTGAGCTGTCGTGCCGGCGATCGCATCTCGTTAAAACCGGATCTTGCGCACGCGCATCTGTTCGATGCGAAAAGCGGAGCGAGGCTGGCCGCTTGAGCTCGGACAGCGTCGCGATTCGGTACTGGAATCACAATTTGCAAGTTGTCCACTGGAGGAGAGAAGCATGAATGATTTCAAGCGCCGCGATTTTCTCAAGGCCACGGCCGGCGTCGCCGCCGGCACCGCGCTCGGCACAGGCTCGCTGCTGCTGCCGGCCGACGCTCTCGCGCAACAGTACAAGGTCGTGCCGGAAAAAGGCGCCAAGCTGCGGGTCCTGCGCTGGAAACGATTCGTCCAGGGTGATGAGGACGTCTGGGCGGCCAACACCAAGAAGTTCACGCAGATGACGGGCATCGAGGTTCGCGTCGACGCCGAAGGCTGGGAGGACGTTCGCCCCAAGGCAGCCGTGGCCGCGAATGTCGGCAGCGGCCCAGACATCATCATCAGCACCATGGAAGACGCGCACCAGTATCCGGACAAGCTGGTCGATGTCTCCGATGTCGCAGGCTACCTGGGCGCGAAATATGGCGGCTGGTACGACTCTTCCAAGGCGTACGGCATGTCGGGCAAGAAGTGGGTCGCGATCATGATGGGCGCCGCGGGCAACGCCATGGTCTATCGCGAGAGCTCGCTCAAGGCGGCGGGTTTCGATACCTTTCCCAAGGACATGCCCGGATTCCTCAAGATGTGCCAGGCGTTGAAAGCGAAGGGCACGCCGGCGGGATTCGCGCTCGGCAACGCGACCGGCGACTCGAGCTGGACGTACTGGCTGCTGTGGGCATTCGGCGGCAAGCTGGTCAACGAGAAGAATCAGGTCGTGATCAACAGCCCCGAGACGATCGCCGCGCTCGAATACGGCAAGCAGCTCTACGAGACATTCATCCCGGGAACGCTGTCGTGGCTCGACCCGAACAACAACAAGGCCTTCCTCGACGGGCAACTCCACGTCACCGCCAACGGCATCTCGATCTATTACGCGGCGAAGACCTCGCCGGATCCGAAACTGCAGGAAATGGCGAGGGATATCCAGCATGCGGCGTTCCCGGTAGGAGCGACCGGCAAACGCGCTGTGCTCAATCTCGTGTTTCCGATGATGATCTTCAAGTACTCCAAGTATCCGAACGCGGCCAAGGAATACCTGCGTTTCATGATGGAGCGCGAGCAGTACGTTCCCTGGCAGGAGGCGTCGATCGGTTACGTCTGCCAACCGCTGGCGGCGTACGAATCGAGCGCGTTCTGGACCGCCGATCCCAAAAACACCCCGTACCGCGATTGCATGAAGGATATGCGTGCGAACAGCTACGCCGGGGACATGGGCTACGCGTCGGCTGCGGCGACAGCCGACTTCATCATCCCGAACATGGTTGCCGAAGCGGTGTCGGGCTCGAAGACGCCGAAGGAAGCGGTGGAACGGGCAGCGCAGAGGGCTGAACGCTACTACAAAGTGTGATGGCGCGTCGGCGCCGCCGACACACTGTCGGTGCGGATCGAGGGTGCCATGAAGCCGGCACCCTCGAATCGAGTCGTTGGCCCCGCTCGGCGTATGGTCGGCCGGGCTCATCCGGCCGCTGTCGCCTGATTGGATTGCTCTGTAGTCTCGTTCTCCGATGACCGTCCTCGCCCCCCCCCAGACCGCGCTTTCACGCGCACTCGACAACCGCACCGTACTCGGGCTGCTGTTCATCCTGCCCGCCGCGACATTATTGCTCCTGTTCCTCACCTACCCGCTGGGGCTGGGCACCTATCTCGGGTTTACCGATGCCAAGATCGGCCGCAGCGGGGTCTGGGTCGGTTTCGAAAACTACCGCTATCTTTGGGGCGACGCGGTTGTCCGGCTGGCGCTGTTCAATACGCTCTTCTATACCTCTGTCGCCAGCGTCATTAAATTTGCCCTCGGATTATGGCTGGCGCTTCTGCTCAACAAGCACCTTCCGTTCAAGGCTTTTCTGCGGGCGATCGTGCTCCTCCCCTTCATCGTCCCGACCGCGCTGTCGGCCATCGCTTTCTGGTGGATCTACGATTCGCAATTTTCGATCATCAGCTGGGCGCTGATGAGAATGGGCCTGATTCACCAGTACATCGACTTTCTCGGCGACCCATGGATGGCGAGATTCTCCACCATCGCCGCGAACATCTGGCGCGGCGTGCCTTTCGTTGCGATTACCCTGCTCGCGGGATTGCAGACGATCTCGCCTTCGTTCTACGAGGCAGCGAGCCTCGACGGCGCATCGCCCTGGCAACAATTCCGCTATGTAACGCTACCACTGCTGACGCCGATCATCGCCGTGGTGATGACGTTTTCGGTGCTGTTCACGTTCACCGATTTCCAGCTGATCTATGTTCTGACGCGCGGTGGACCGCTCAACTCGACTCACTTGATGGCAACATTGTCCTTTCAGCGCGCGATCTCCGGCGGCAGCCTGGGCGAAGGCGCAGCCATCGCGACGGCGATGGTGCCGTTTCTGCTCGCCGCGATCCTGGTCTCGTATTTCGGATTGCAACGGCGCGCATGGCAGCAGGGCGCGGCGGACAAATGAGCGAAGCGAAGCGCAGGGCCGCCAGCGTCGCGATCCGAGATGCGGACGCGAGGCCCGAAGTCATCGACTCAATGGGCATGAATTACCTGGTGTCGCTGCCGAAACGTGTCGTCTCGGTCTATCTGCCGCTCTTCGTCTTCATCGTGGTCCTGCTGTTCCCGTTCTACTGGATGGCGATCACCGCCCTGAAGCCCGACGCCGAGCTCCTGTCGCGCGAGGGGAATCCGTTCTGGGTGAAAAATCCGACGCTTGCCCACATCAAAAAGCTGCTCTTCGAAACCGCGTATCCCGACTGGCTTTGGAACACGATTGTGGTGTCGGTCGTTGCGACGTTTCTTTCGATATTCTGCAGCGTGCTGGCGGCTTATGCGATCGAGCGCTTGCGCTTTCGCGGCTCGCGCTACGTCGGCATGAGCATTTTTCTGGCCTACCTTGTGCCGCCTTCGATTCTTTTCATCCCGCTCGCCGCGATGGTCTACAAGCTCGACCTGTTCGATACGCGGCTGGCGCTGATCCTTACGTACCCGACGTTCCTGATTCCGTTTTGCACCTGGCTGCTGATGGGGTACTTCAAGTCGATTCCCATCGAGCTCGAGGAATGCGCGCTCATCGATGGGGCGAGCCGCCTGCAGATCCTCGTCAGGATCATCCTGCCGCTCGCGGTGCCCGGGCTGATTTCCGCGGGCATTTTCGCGTTCACGTTGTCCTGGAACGAATTCATTTATGCGCTGACGTTCATTTCCTCATCCGAAGTCAAGACCGTTCCCGTGGGAGTGGTGACCGAGCTGGTGGAGGGCGACGTTTACCACTGGGGCTCTCTGATGGCAGGGGCGCTGTTTGGCTCGCTTCCGGTCGCCATCCTCTATTCGTTTTTCGTCGAGTACTACGTGTCCGGCCTCACCGGCGCGGTCAAGGAATGATCCCGCGACGGCCGCAGCGGCCCCTGAGTTGAATTTCGTCGATCTGCCCCCATTCCGTTACAATCCGTATCCAGGATTGTCCGACTTTCGCGAAAGCCAACTATGAGCGCCCAAGACGTCATTCGAGAGCAAGTCACGAACCATCCGGTCGTGCTGTACATGAAGGGCACGCCACAATTTCCACAATGCGGCTTTTCAAGCGCCGCGGTGCAGATGCTGAAGGCCTGCGGCGTCGAGAACCTGTTTACGGTCAACGTCCTCGCCGACTCCGAGATTCGCCAGGGAATCAAGGACTACGCCAACTGGCCCACGATTCCGCAGCTCTACGTCAAGGGAGACTTCGTCGGAGGCTCGGACATCATGCGCGAGATGTACGAATCGGGAGAGTTGCAGCAGCTTCTTGCGAAGCAGGCGGCCTGAGCGCGCGCATTGCCGCTACGCGCGCGAATCTACGCGGGGCGAACAACACGTGTGCGGTAACCTACCGAGGATGCATGACGCTCGGATCCAGAGTACCGTCATTCCCGCTCATTTTGATAACTGCGCGGGAAGCCAGTGCCGTTATTATGCTGTCGTCATAGCGGTGCTTCCGCGCCGAGCGAGGCCTCGTAGGTAGAATTACGGAGGTATAAGTACGGATTTTCCGACGTGCCGCAGACCGATAAGATCGGTCCATGGATAAGGTACGGAATTCCGAAGTTGGCGACGGCCCAAGCGGTGTCGGGCGCGTCACGCTGTTGCACACCAGGCCTTCTCGGGGGATGCAAAAGCGCATTGCCCATGCGATATGCCTTTCAGCGCTCGCGCTGGCGGCCGCACATCCTCTCGGAACCGAAGCTGCCTCCAAGTCGATTGCGGTGAGCGCGTTCGTGACAGCGAATGCAGTGATGCAAGTCGAGTACCAGGCGCAGCAGCTGGTGGTGACGGCAGCCGACGTGGCGCGCGGGTATTGCGACGCGCCGAACGCTTCGAAGCTTCGGGTATCGAGCAATAGCCGCAACGGTTATCTCATCTCTATCTTCAGCCGTCTGCCGATCTTCAAAACGGTACGTGTCGACCTTCCGGATGCCAGCGTCCACATCGGCCTGGACGGGGGTGCGATCGCTCAGCGCGGCCGCCATGGCATGGAAATGTTAACTCAGATGACCTATCGATTCATGCTGGCGGACAGCGTGGCACCGGGTACGTATCCGTGGCCGCTGGCGCTCGATGTGCGCCCTATCTGATGCCTCATGCCGATTCGATCTTTAGTACGTGACCGTCATCGTAATATTGTCTGCGTAGACTCCGACTTTCGAATCCTGCAGCGCCGGAACGGCACCGAAAACGGTGCTCGTGCCCGTCCTGCTGCGCGTGCCCGTCGTAAGCGAGAGCGATCCCCCGACTGTTGCCGTCGCGCCGGTCCCATCGCCCCACACGGTCGTTCTGCCGACGGTCGTATAAAGGTTGTAGCCGAGAGTATTGAGGCCGCTTTTCATCGTTCGCTGGACGTAAGTCGCACTCGATCCGGTCGATAACGAGACGGTGTAGGGAACAGTCGTATTGACAGCGCCCGTCAACGTGCAGGTAACCGAGATTACCGTCGTCGACGTAATCAAGGTACCAGCGAATACATCATAGGCACCGAATGCCAGCGCCGGAGCGGAGATGGTGCAGGTCACCGCTGCGAGGGACGGCGCCGCGGCCGCAGATAACACGACGGCGACCAGAGCGCGCATGCATTTCGCGCGCCAACCCCGCCAACGAGTCAATGAGAGCCGATATCGACTCGAGACAGCTTTCATCGTGTCACCCCATGACAGACGAGCGTGCCGAGATCGGGGAGCGGATCGGCGCTCGGCGGAACGTCGAGCTCGAACTCGCAGCTGCGATCGTTCCACGTCGCGCGCATCTTATTGTGGGACTGGAGGCCGGTGACATATGCGGCTCCGTCGAGAGCCACCGGAAAGACTTCGTCGCCGCCTGCGAGCCGGATGATCGAGCCTGACGGCATGCCGTCGCCGTCATCGAGCACAACCCGGAAAATCGCCCCATGGGAGCGACGCACCGGAAATTCGAGAAAAACTCCGCTGCGGTAATACGGCACCGCTTCCGCCTTCAGGCGATCGACCTGCGCGTCCATTGGCAAGTCGCCTTGCACGATTGAAATCGGATTGATGTCGTACGCGCGCAGGCGCGGCAGCATTGCGTAGCCATGGTCATCGGTTCTACCGACAGCCTGATTGTCGAGCATTATGCCGACGCCGGGATAGTCATCGACACGCACGATGCCGAAGCTGTCGGTGATCTCGCGGGACGCGAAGGCATACCCGCCCATATAGCCCAAGCCCCCGGCGATGCTGAGGCGAGCCGCCGCCTGCCCCTGGAAATGCGCGACGTCCGCCGTATACGTACCGACTGCATTCTGCAGCGTAGCGCTTGCCTCGACATCGTCGCGGGCGTGAGCGGTCAGCCGGTACCCGTAACCGTCGCCCGCGGGCAGGTTGCGCTGAACGGTCAGTAGGGTATCGGTGGTGGTTGGCCCGGTTGCGTTATTGCGCACGATATCGTGCGAAATGCTCACCGAGTCGCGCGCGCCGAAGGGCACCGTAAACGCGGCGGACAATGCGAGGCCACCGTCATTGCCATAGGTCTTGTTGACGCCAAAGTTGAAAGTGCCAAAGCTCAAAGTCAGCGAATACGCCAGCGACAAGATCTTCAAGTCCGGCGAGTCATGGAAGCTCCTCGCAACGTAGGCCACGTTGACGCTGCCCAGCGCGCCGGCTTGATAGCCGAGCGATGCGGTGGTCTGCGTGCGTGGCAGCGGATCATCCGGCGCAAGCCCAATCTGTTTGAAAGCCGACGTCGTCCGCTGCGTTTGTGCCGTTACGCTCCAGGAGCCTGCCTGGCGTTCGAATCCCAACCCGAAGAGGCCGCCATTGAGACTCCCGGTCGCGCGGCTCGCCGCAGCGACGGCGTGCACGACTCCGATATCGTTGATCAGATAATCGCTGGCGACGCCGACCGCCGATTGCTCACGCATCCATTCGCCGCGCATTTCGGCGGTCAACTGGTCGCTCACGCCATAGCGATACGTTGCGCTGGCGAGCGCGCGGCCATAGTCAGCACTCTCGATCCCGAAGTTGTTGCGTTCGAAGCCGGCCTCGTACGAATATTCGGACAGGCCGGCCCGCAACAGCGTCGAGCTTGCGTAAAATGGCTCGGAGATCACCTGCTCGCGCCCGAAGAGGTCGTGCACGACGAGCTGGACGTTTCCGCCCCCGGTGATCGTCGGAATGTTGCTGAACGAGAACGGACCCGGAGGCACCGGTCGCTGCGCGACCAGCGCGTTGTTGACGAAGACGTCGACCGTTGACGGCAGGGCTGCCTGCCCGTTAGCGGTGATGGTCGGAAAGGAGACAAATCCGGGCTGAGTCGCGAAATTGCTGCCGTATTGCACGCCACCGAAGTGGACGGCGCGTCCCCACGCTCCTGGGACACTGACCGCGTCGCCCAGCCGCGCCGTTGTCAGCCGGTCCGGAAAGTCGGTGGTCCAGGTCGTATCGAGACGCAACGCCGCAGGCCCCTCGCCGCCATGTTGCGCGAGCATGTTCGAAACGAGCACTCCGTAAGGATTGAAGAATCCCCCCTCGAACTGGCCTGCGTAGGTCGACACGCCACTCCCTCGGGAACCAAAGAGTTCGTAATTGAAGAAGCCGCCGGGGCGGGGTACCGTGGGCGGAGGGTACACTTGCCCACCGGTCACCAGCGCCGACGGCAGGAATGACTCGGGGCGGGCGGTGATGGTGAGGCGCAATGAGGGCGCATCGTAGGCGTAGGTAATGCCGGCGATCGCATCGAGCGGAAAATACTCGACGCCGTTGCGCGTCTCGGCCGGGGCGGCAGAGTGCCGTAGGCGCCAACGCAGGAGGCTTTCCGCGCGAACCCAGATGGAGCCGCTGGCGGAACGGAGCACCGAAATGGTCTCGTCGAGATGCTGGGAGTTGACGTCGGCCAGGACAAGCAATTCTTCCCCCTCGAGGGCGGCAACCGCGGCGTTCGTCGCGTCGGGCATGAGCGGGCCGGGATCGGCTTGCGCGCATTCGATGCTGATCAGGGCGAGCACGAGTAATCCGCGCTTCGCGAGCCGTCTAGCGAGCGAGCTCGACAACGGCTTCGATCTCGCCGGCATCTGTAACGGCCTTGACCCGCAATGCCGTTACAGTCTTGCTCCGACGGGTGTCGCTCTTCAGTAGCCACTCGCGGCTCTGGCCGGCAAGCGCGTAGGCAAGCAGCGCCTCATGCGCGAGCGGGGCGTCCTCGCCGGCGAGAAGCAGTTGGAAGTCCGAAATTTGAACGTGTGTATTGCCGCTGTTGCGCACGGTCAGCCGAATGGCGTCGTCGCCCTCGGTTCTCGCCGACCAGGCAAGTTGCCGACTCGGGGGTGTCAAGGGAGCGACGAAGACGGGCAGGCTCACGCGCAACGCGACCTGGAGTCCGTTGAATCCTGGCTTTGGCGGCGGTGGCACTTCCTGCACGAACAGGCGATACGCAAGCTCGCGTCGCGGATCGGGTGCGCGGCGCAGCCCGACGCGGACGATCTGCTGCGCGCCCGCGGCGATGGTCGCGATCGGCGGCGTGACCAGCGCTTCGTTCGTTGCGGCGTAGGTGTCCGTCCCGGTTTCCTGGCCCCAAGCCAGCACCGAAAGCTGCACCACGACCGGTTCGTCGCCGTCGTTCCGAATCGAAAGCGCGGCAGTGGTGACGCCCGCGCCCATGTCGACGCGGATGGGATTGACTTGAAACGATCCCGCCGCGACGATTTCCGCGTACGTTAGCAGGAACAAGGCAACCGCAGCGGCCGCCTTCGACGTTGGCGTGAGCATCATTTTTTCGACCCGGGCCGGGTGCGGCGAATCGCCGCGCCTTGTCCGGAGCCTTCTAGAAGTTTACCGAGGCGAGCACGGTATCGCTATAAACGCCGATACCGACATCCTGACCGGCGGCGACCGACCCGCAGACGTTATAGGTGCGCGCGGCTTTGCTGGCAGGCGGCGTCGGCGTGAAAATGTTCGGGCCGGATGTTCCCCAGACCGTAGTCAAGGCGCCGCACGCCGTCCCCGGCGTTGTATTCGGGGGCTGATACAGCTCGTAATTGAGTCTCTCCGCGCTGTTGGCCATCTTGCGAACCGCTCCGACTGCATTCAAGCCCAGCCCGAGCGTGATCGTCGGCGCCGACCCGGCGGTGCAGGCGACGGTGATGGAACCGGTGCCAGGCTGCGCGGTCGACGCGTTGGTAACGACCGGGTCATACGCGCCGAAAGCGACGGGCGTCGTGGAGATCGTGCAATTGGCGGCGATCGACGCGCCGACAGCCATGTTTCCGGTTGCAGTGGCAGCGTAGCCCGGCAGTGCAATGAAAACTGCCGCCCCGGTGGAAACAAAGAGGGCGGCAGCTCTACGCCTGATCGTCAGGCGCACGATTGCTCGATCAGAACGACACGGTCGCGACGACGGTGTCGGCATACGCGCCGACTGCGACATCCTGACTGGCGGCGACCGAGCCGCAGACGTTGTAGGTGCGGGCGGCCTTGCTGGCGGGCACAGTTGGCGTGAATATTGCCACGCCGGCCGTTCCCCAAATCTGAGTCAACGCGCCGCACGCCACGCCAGGCACGGTCGTCGGAGGCTGATAGAGTTCGTAGACAAGCCGTTCTGCGCCGTTGGCCATCTGCCGAGTGCTCCCGGCCGGTTGTGCGCCGAGACCGAGAGTGACCGTCGGTCCGGAGTTCTTGGTGCAAGCGATCGTCACCGATCCGGTGCCCGTGAGCGCGGTTAACGCATTGGCCACGACCGGGTCGTAGGCGCCGAAAGCGACAGCGGCTGTGGAGATCGTGCAGTTGGCGGCGACGCTTGCGCTAACAGCCAGGTTTGCCGTTTGAGTAAGGGCATGGGCAGGCAACACCGGGATCAGCGTCGTTCCCAGTGCGACACACACGGCGGCGGCGATTCGTTGGATGCGGAAGTTCTTCATGGTAGCTCCTTGGCAAGATTTCGTGGCAATTTTGGTTTGGTCGCTTGGTACTATCAACCGCACCAGGTTAGTTTTTCGCAAGGAACCCAGAGCAACAGTCATGCCAAAATGACATACTATTTAAAAACAAGGAGTTGAGTACTGCATATCGATATACCTAGATGTGCTCTGTGACGGCGGACAGGACATATGGACGATGCAGGCGATGGTCCTACATCGGAGGCGCCGGAGGGGTACGGCGCAGGGGCGGATGTCAGGTGCGGGCGCGCTGTATGCGCTTCACTTCCGGGATGTGCCGCAGCGCAAACATGACGTGCGCGAGATGCCGGCGGTCGCGCACCTGGACGGTGAAGAACATGGCCACTACATCATCGC
>OCZU010001885.1_pt1 | contig 13541 bp, 15 predicted proteins | sample 1539001 | NCBI WGS metagenome assembly OCZU01 (sample SAMEA3539306, study PRJEB22396) | soil metagenome | biome: tundra; feature: field; material: soil | place: USA | collected 2010-05 | depth 0.15 m
GTTGCCGACAGGAATCGGCAAAGCAGTCGAGTCCCACTGATTCTCGCCCCAGTCTGGATACCGAGTCAACCGAGCAACCAGGAAGATTGGCAGTCTATACAACAAACATGGCGACGCCCGCGGCGAACATTGCTACTGTGGTGATTGCCACGACAGTCCATCCCAAGCGGGAACTCGGTTGGCCCTGCATCAGCTTGTTGTCCGAAGCAATGACCAGGATTGCTACGAGAAGGAATGGGGCTAACAATCCATTGATGACAGCTGTCCAGTAGAGCCCCTTCACAGGAGTAATGCCTACGAAATCCAGTCCGACGCCCACCGCCGTCGAGAGGAAAATGAGGGCGTGAAACCTGCGTGCCTGCTTCAATTTCTTGTCCAGGCCTTGGCGCCACCCTAGCGTTTCCGCGAAGGCGTATGCCCCTGATCCCGCCAGCGTCGGGATGGCAAGAAATCCGACGCCTACGATTCGCCCTGTAAACAAGGCCGCAGCAAACTTTCTAGCGAGGGACCGCAGAGCTTCGGCGGCCTAGCCGGAAGTCTCGATTTGCATAAATCCCGCGGCGGTTGGGAGTGATGGCGGTTATCCAGGATGATAAAAAACACTAAATTAACTGCTTTGGCTTTTGCTGAATCCTTGCGGCCTTGGTGCCCAGTTCCTCGACGAGTTTGTTGGCGTTCATCGAGTGCTCATGCGCTTGTTTGCTGAGTTCGTGAGCGGTTAAATGATCTCCCTTTCCGTGAGCCGTGGCGGCTGCGGCGTGGGCGTGGGCCGCCAGGTTATGGAGCTCTGCGGCTCGATCGTGCGTGCTCTGTGGCATGGTGTTCCTCCGGCCATTCTTGATGCTGTTGTTGGGTAAGTGCAGTCTGCCCGACCCTCTAACGAATTTGGTGATCTCGTTCGCTGTCTGCGGAACAGCCGAGCCGAAGAAGATCCGTCTACAGCCCGGCATCGGACTTCACAACGCCGCCCTTCTGAATTCCCGCGCGGCGACGATGACATCACGACCGTGATCTCCGGCTCAAACCGCAGTTCGCCGTCCGCTGAGTAAGTTAATGACGAGAACCACTAACCCCACTACTAGAAGCAAGTGGATGAGAGCTCCGCCAATGTGCAAACTAAAACCCAACAGCCATAATACAAGCAGAACAACAAAAATCGTCCAAAGCATGTTTAGTCTCCTGGTCGCCTGAGCGAACCGAACCCGATGAAATTCTCAGTCTCACTCACAACACGGACTCCACCACAGAGTCTCGCATCTCTACTAATCTCCAGCTTTGACCACAGAGGGCAATTCCAGCTTGGGCTGTTTGGCAGCGCGATGATGACCGTGGTGGAGCGGTTGGATGCGGGCAGCTTCTTCTTGGATCCGTTGTCGAGCGTCTTTATCTTTCTTGCGCTCGTCCTCAAGCCAGAGTGTGGCAGAACTAGCTCCTTCCAAACTGTCCAATTTTGGTCGCTCGCCGACAATTCATGGGTCGCCAAGAAGAGGGGATGGGTCCAGCCCATAGCGGGACTTGACCCCTCAATCCTTGATCGCCTTTAAGGCTAGCGCTCTGGAGCAGCTTCCCCCAGATGAGGACACAAGTGATGAGGGCGCAAGTAAGGAATTGCCCGGTCCACAGCGCTTTCGCCGTGGCGCATCCAGCGTGGAGTCGGACGCGGCGTCAGCGCCAGCATGTTGGACAAGTCACATAAGGACAGGGGTGTGGAGATCTGGGGACCTGGCGGCAGCTACGTCACACCAGAGTGGAAAGAGGCGCTTGTCAGCGACGCTTCTCAGCATCTCGCGGAGCTTCAGAAGGACTTGGACATCAAGGCGGACGTTTTCATCGGCAGTGGTGACGTGCCTACAGCACTGAGCCAAGCTGCGAAGCAGACGAATGCGGATTTGCTCGTTACCGAGTGCTACCCTTATGGCGGTAACCTACGGATCCACGGCTACGCAATCATTTGCGCGGTATCGATTCCAGTTGTGAGTGTGTGAGAGTCCTGACTCGTTGCGGACACCACCCGCGCAGAATCTTGAATTGCCGGAGAACATCTGATGACCGATACGACCGAAGTCTTGGCTCCACTGGCCTCCGAAGAGCTGAAGAGGATCGATGCTTACTGGCGAGCTTGCAATTACCTGTCGGCGGGCATGATCTATCTTCGCGCGAACCCACTTCTCCGCGAGCCGCTGAAACCGGAGCACATCAAAAATCGGCTCCTTGGCCATTGGGGCTCAGATCCCGGCCAATCTTTGATTTGGGTGCACCTGAACCGGCTCATCCGAAAGTATGACCTGAATGTTATGTACATCTCCGGCCCCGGTCACGGGGCGCCGGCCACGCTTGCCAATTGCTATCTCGAAGGCCATTACTCCGAGATTTATCCGGATAAAAGCCGCGATGAAGCGGGCTTGCTCAAGTTCTTCCGGCAGTTCTCGTTTCCCGGAGGAATCGGCTCGCACTGCACACCAGAGACGCCCGGTTCAATTCACGAAGGCGGTGAGCTTGGCTACTCCATCTCGCATGCTTACGGAGCCGCATTCGACAATCCTGATCTCATCGTTACCGTCGCAGTTGGCGACGGCGAAGCGGAGACCGGTCCGCTCGCGACCTCCTGGCATTCGAACAAATTCCTGAATCCGATTCGCGATGGGGCTGTCTTGCCGGTACTGCACCTCAACGGCTACAAGATCGCGAATCCCACGATCCTCGCGCGGATTCCGCACGAAGAATTGAAATCACTGCTGATCGGATACGGCCACACACCGTACTTCGTCGAAGGCGATGACCCGTCCGCGATGCATCAGACAATGGCTTTCACTCTTGAGCAATGCATCCTGGAGATTCGTTCGCTCCAGCAGCACGCCCGCTCAACCGGCGATGCCACTCGTCCCCGCTGGCCCATGATCGTACTTCGCTCCCCCAAGGGTTGGACAGGACCGAAAGAGGTAGATGGTCATAGGGTAGAAGGTACGTGGAGGGCGCACCAGGTCCCCGTAGTCGATCCGGCTACAAATAAGAGGGATCTGAAAATCGTCGAAGATTGGATGCGCAGCTACAAACCTCAAGAGCTATTCGACGCCAAAGGAACCCTCGTGCCGGAGCTACAGGAACTTGCACCTTCCGGGTCGCGCCGCATCTCCGCCAATCCGCACGCAAACGGCGGCATGCTACGCAAGGAACTTGATTTGCCCGACTTTCGCGACTATGCCGTTCAAGTGAAAGCGCCGGGTGCGGCCTATGGCCTCCCCACTGATGTGCTCGCACATTTTCTTGCCGAGGTGATGCGCCGTAACATGAATTCCTTTCGCATTTTCGGGCCCGACGAGACTGCCTCCAACAGGCTCACGGCGATCTATGCCGCTTCGAAGAAAACGTGGCTGGCCGAATTCAAGCCGGAAGACGCCGACGGCGGCGAACTCGACGTCTCCGGGCGTGTCATGGAGATGCTTAGCGAGCACACGCTCGAAGGCTGGTTTGAAGGCTACGTTCTCACCGGCCGACACGGCTTTTTCTCAAGTTACGAAGCCTTCATTCACATCATTGATTCCATGTTCAATCAGCACGCCAAATGGCTGGAGAAGTCGAAGAAGGAACTGTCGTGGCGTGCGCCTGTACCCTCAATCAACATCCTCATAACATCCCTGGTGTGGCGGCAGGATCACAACGGCTTTACGCACCAGGATCCAGGATTTCTGGATGTAGTCACTAACAAAAGCCCGGACGTGGTGCGTATTTATTTGCCGCCGGATGCGAACTGCCTGCTGAGCGTGACGGATCATTGCCTCCGCTCGCGCGACTATGTCAACGTCATTGTTGCGGACAAGCAGGAACACCTGCAATACCTAGCCATGGAAGACGCCGTGACCCACTGCACGAAGGGCATCGGCATCTGGGACTGGGCTTCCACAGACAATGGCGAGGATCCCGATGTGGTGATGGCTTGTGCCGGCGATATTGCAACCATGGAGTCCCTGGCAGCCGTCGCAATTCTGAAGGAGCACTTCCACGATTTGAAAATACGCTTCGTCAATATCGTGGATCTTTTTCGCCTCATGCCAGAGACCGAACACCCGCACGGCCTCTCTGACCGTGACTTCGATTCTCTATTCACCACCGACAAACCGGTCATCTTCAACTTCCACTCTTACGCCTCGCTTATCCACAAACTCAGTTATCGCCGAACGAATCATGAAAACATTCATGTGCGGGGTTACAAGGAAAAGGGCAACATCAACACTCCACTCGAACTTGCCATTATCAATCAAGTCGATCGCTTTAGTCTGGCCATCGATGTCATCGACCGGGTTCCGCGCTTGCGTCCGGTCGGCGCGCACGTTAAGGAATGGCTGAAGGATCAGATTATCGATAGCATCAACTACGCCCACGCCGAGGGAATAGATAAAAAAGAGATTCGCAACTGGAAATGGGCGGAATAGGCGGCATGGAAAAGTCAACTGGCAAAGGCGGCCTGATTCTCGTGCTTAACAGCGGCTCATCATCGCTGAAGTTTGGTGTCTATTACCGGGGAGCGAGTGACGAAGAATCGCTACTGACGGGCAGCGCCGACGGTATTGGCCACAGCAACGGCGCCTTACACATTCGTTCTGCGGACGGAACATCGCTGGTACACCGCGAGAGTGCTCACGAATCCCAAAGCCATGCACTGAGGGTTCTCGCGGCGGCCATGTCGCAGCATCTCCCCAGCACCCCTGTGGCAGTAGGTCACCGCGTCGTGCACGGAGGGCCTCATCTTCGTTCGCACCAGCTCATCACGCCACAGGTGCTGGACCAACTGCGTTCCGCCACACACTTTGCGCCACTACACATCCCTCAGGCGCTGACGCTTATCGCCTCGGCGCAGTCAATCTTCCCGTCCGCTGCACAATTCGCCTGCTTCGACGACGCTTTTCATCAGACGATCCCAGACGTCGCATCGCACTTTGCCCTCCCGCACCGCTACTTCGACGCAGGCATTCGACGCTATGGATTCCACGGTATTTCTTACGAGTCGCTGGTGCATCACTTCGGCGCGACCCTTCCCAAACGAGCCATCTTTGCGCATCTGGGCAATGGAGCGAGCCTCTGTGCCCTTCGAAACGGGGTATCGATAGATACCACGATGGGCCTCACTCCTACTGGTGGCATTCCGATGGGGACACGCTCTGGCGACCTCGACCCTGGCATCATCCTCTATCTTTTGCGCAATGAGAAGCTCGACGCCGACAAGCTTGAAGATCTACTCAATCATCAGAGCGGGTTGTCCGGCCTCTCGTCCGGAGAAAGCGATGTAAAGACGCTAGAAGAATGCGCCCGCTCCGGCGGCACAAAGGCTCGTCTTGCACTGGATCTTTTTGCCGTTTCGGTACGAAAGACAATCGGAGCTTACATGGCGCTGCTGGGCGGTGCGGATCTTCTTGTCTTCACGGGAGGCATTGGAGAGAACAGCGAGTATATTCGATCAACCGTAATGAGAGGCCTTGAATTTCTTGGCCTCACTGCGGACAAGGTTCAGATTGTTCCTACACAGGAAGAGCGTCAGATTGCACGCCACTGTCGCGAGATGATGATCAACAATTGCTCCTGAACATCATCTGTGGCGAATGACTTAGTGTGGAAATAACCCGGGCAGTTGACAAATCTCTCGGTTCGCCGTGTCAGAAGCTCAGCTCGCTGTTTGGCTAGTGTTAGTAGCGCTTGGACACCTAAAGAACATCGACGACAATCAGCGTCATGTCGTCCTGTTGGCTCATCCAGCAGTCTTGCAGCACACGAGCGACCTTTCCAGTTTGCGGAAGGGCAATCTACATACTGGCCGCCACACGGGAGACGCAGAGTCTTTCCGCGATGGCATTCCCAACAGGACTGCGACTCCGGTTCGGAGGTAGACATCTGATCGCCGACTTCCTTGCCGAAAGTATTTTCAAGGATTCCCGCCGGAAGCTGTGACCACGATCACAAAGACCTGTTCGCCATAAACAGACGTTACGACGCATCCAATCTGATCTTTTGCAATCTTTGAAAGACATGAATGATTCTTAGATTGGGCAGTCTGCCGGGAACGTGCGCAGGTGCTGGCGCGTTCACACCTCCACATCTCAGTGGGCTGAAGAGTCGTGTCCTACATCTCATTTGCAATAATCCGATGTAATAGTTTCGTAATGTGTCACAGATCACCGCGAAGAATCCTGATCGAGCGCTACTCTGCAGACGGTAAATCCTATGACAGCTCATCGCAAGGGAAGTCGCGCGCGCACCCTGCTGACCTCGGTCTTCGGGCCTTATGCGCAAGACGACGAATTCGGCAGCCGTTCCATCAATCCCATGGAGCTCTACCACAACCAGGTTACTCGGGCGCAGGGAAGCTACTCGCTACGGATGTTCCATCGCTCCTGGGGCATCATGATGATCCAGGCGAACATTTCGGCACCGTGCTGCGTGCTGGATTTCCCTACGCGCAAAGCCTTTGCCCATGAGCTGACCGCAAACCACTACGACGTTGTCGGTATCTCTTCCATTATCGTGAACGTTCTGAAGGTTGCAGAGATGTGCCGCATGGTACGAGAGCTGTCGCCGGATTCGGTAATCGTGGTGGGCGGCCACGTCGCCGCCATACCCGGCCTGGACGCGATCATCGACGCCGACCACATCGTGCGCGGCGAAGGTATCTCCTGGATGCGTCGTTACCTGGGAGAACGCGAGGACGCACCGATCCGCCATCCCGCAATTGTCTCCGGTTTGCAGACTCGCATCATGGGAGTGCGTCTGCCACAGCGCAAGGGTGGGACAGCAGCGACCATCATTCCCTCGGTGGGTTGCCCGATGGGTTGCAACTTCTGCACAACATCCGCTTTCTTCGGCGGCAAGGGCAAGTTCGTCAACTTTTACGAGACTGGCGATGAACTGTTTGAAGTTATGTGCCGTATCGAATCCGAGCTCAAAGTACATTCCTTCTTTGTGATGGACGAGAACTTCCTGCTTCATCGCACGCGAGCCATGCGTTTGCTGGAGCGTATGAAGCATGCAGGCAAGAGCTGGGAACTCTCTGTCTTTGCCTCCGCCAATGCTATTCGAAAATACACAATGCTGGAACTGGTCGAACTCGGTGTTTCCTGGGTGTGGATGGGTTTGGAGTCCCCCAGGTCGAGCTATGGCAAGTTGCAGGGTCACGATATTACGCGACTCACGCGCGAATTGCGTGAACACGGCATACGAGTGCAGGGCTCAACCATTATCGGACTGGAGCACCACACACCCGATAACATCATCGATGAAATCGAATCGGCGGTCAGCTACCAGACCGACTTCCATCAGTTCATGCTCTACACGCCAGTTCCCGGGACGCCGCTTTATCAAGAAATGGCTGCTCAGGGGCGACTGCTCGCTGATATCGACTTCGCCGATGTCCACGGACAATATAAATTCAATTTCCAGCATGGCGCCATCTCACGCGAGGATTCGAAGCGGTTCCTTGATTGGGCGTTCTGGCGTGACTTTGAGCGCAATGGGCCGAGTCTCTATCGCCTGTGCCAGACTATGCTGCAGGGTTGGCTACGATATAAGAACCATCCCGACCCACGTATCCGTAAGCGGTTTACGCGGCAAGTGAAGAAGCTTGTTGGCGTTTACAATGCCGCGCTTTGGGTGATGGAGCGAGAATTCAAGAAAATCAATTGCAGCGTGAGCGATCAGATTCACAAGCTGCGCCGCGAAGTCGAAAAGGAATTCCCGGTCGTCGCGCGCCTCACAGCCGCGTCGCTTGGCCCTGTCTTGTTATGGTCCACACGTCGGGAAGAGAAGCAGCTGGCGTCAGGACGCACTTACGAACCCCCGACCTTCATCGAGCGCCGCAACTGGGTTTCGGCTTCGTAGTCCTTTGGCCTCAGGGGGACCGTCACAGTGCCACATTATTTGTTCCGAACTGAACTGGTGACCGACATCACACGATGGAGTGATGGTGGGCATCGTCGAAGTCCTTCCAAAGGGTCAGGCTGATGTTGGGTGTGGAGGTGTCATATGACAGTCTTGGAGTACGAACAAGACACGCCCAAAGCCGGGACGCAACCTTCCGCTATCTCTCTAAACAATGTGCTATACGCCACGGACTTCTCAGCAACGTCCAAATCGGCGTTTCCCTATGCCACTGCAATCTGCCGGCGCTTCGGTAGCACATTGCATCTCGCGCACGTCCTCTCCGATACGAATGTGCTGCTTATGACCGGCGGCGTGGAGTACGTGAGGGTGGACACGATCTACGAAGATGCCCGTAGCGATGCGCGGGAGAAGATCCAGCAGCTTACAACTCGCTTGGGGAAAATTCCACGCCAGACCTATCTGCGGCATGGGCAAGTGTGGACGAATCTGAGCAGCATTGTCAGCGAAAAAAACATCGACCTGATCGTGCTCGGAACTCACGGCCGCACGGGTCTGGGCAAGTTGCTGCTGGGTTCTGTGGCCGAAGATATTCTTCGGCACGCTCCCTGTCCTGTTCTTACCCTTGGGCCCAAGGTCCGGGGCCGGGCCAGGCTTCCGGAATTTCGCACGAACGGTGGAGAACTGGCGCCGGTCGAACTGGATCTGCGGCATATTCTCTGTGCCACAAATGTCACTCCGATTTCATCGGAGGTTGCGTCGCTCGCAATTGCGCTGGCCACAGAGTTTGCAGCGCAACTGACGCTGATGCATGTGATCGAGAAATATACGAATCCGCAAGACCGCGCGGCACTGATTGAAACTGGAGCCGAGCGGTTGCAGGCCGTAGTGCCGAGGGATGCAATGCTGACGCATGCCCCTGAAATCGTGGTGGAGGTTGGTTCGGCGCCAGAATGCATCGTGAAAGTAGCGCGGGAACGCGAAGCCGATCTGATTGTGCTGGGAGCGCATCCCGCCAATCTAACAACGCATCTGCCCTGGACGACTGTGCACGATGTTGTAGCGCACGCACCCTGCCCGGTCCTGACCGTGCTTTCCGAGCGAGGTGATCTATGACAGGCACCATTCTTCTCGTCAGTGCCCTTCTCGCGATGGGTGTAGGACTGTTCGTGTTCCGCGCGATTCCCGGATACGAGCTTACTTCGAATATCGGGGTAAGCGCCTTATTACCTGCCCGGAAACTCACAAACCTGCCGCTGTAGATGTGGCGGCTGGCGAAGCGGCTGTTGGCGCGTTTCTCTCCGAGCCTACGCTGCGTCTCCAGCAATGCTCACGTTGGCCTGAGCGGCAGGATTGCGGTCAGGAATGCCTGCAGCAGATTGAAGTAGGCCCCCAAAACTGCCTCGTTTGGAATATCGTTTCGAACTGGTATGAGGGCAGGAAGTGCGTCTACTGTCGCAAGACTTTCGGCAAACTCAACCATCTCGATCACCCCCCGGCGCTGCTCAGCCCAGACCACAAGACAGTGGAGTGGAGAGAGCTGCGCCCCGAGCAGCTTCCCGACATATTTTCTACTCACAGCCCGGTGTGCTGGAACTGTCATGTGGCTGAGACATTTCGCCGTCTGTATCCGGAACTTGTCGTGGAGCGGGAACCGGAGCCAAAGCGCATGATGTAACCGTGTCGGCGCAGAAGAGAGAGATCCAGCCGCAGCCGAAAAAAATCCAATCTAAGACGCGCGGAAGAGGAGGCACCTATGACGACCATGGCACCGCAACTATTGGAACGTGAATCAAAGTCCACTGCAACAATGCGGGCGCTTGTATTTCACAGCCCAAACCAAATTGCAATTGAAAACGTACCGGTTCCCAAAGCAGGCGCCGGAGAAGCCGTAATTCGAGTCACGCTGACGACGATTTGCGGAACTGACATTCACATGTGAAGGGGGAATACAAAGTGCGGCCAGGCCTTGTCATTGGACATGAGCCGGTCGGCGTGATCCACGAACTGGGCGAAGGTGTGACTGGCTATGCAATCGGCGAACGGGTTCTGGTTGGCGCCATCACACCGTGTGGCCAGTGTGGCAGCTGCCTGAGCGGCCAATGGTCACAATGTGGTGGGCCGATTGGTGGCTGGAAATTTGGCAACACCATTCACGGCGCACAGGCGGAGTATCTGCTCGTGCCAAACGCGCAAGCTAACCTGGCACGAATTCCTGATGAGCTTAGGGACGAACAGGTGGTTCTGCTGGCGGACATTGCCTCGACGGGCATTTCTGCGGCTGAAAGCGCAGATTTAAAGATCGGCGACACTGCTGCGGTCTTCGCGCAAGGACCGATTGGTCTCTGTGCGACGGCCGGCGCTCGGCTTAAGGGAGCGAGCCTCATTATCGGAGTCGAGTCCGACCCCGTGAGGGCTGCGATGGCGAAGCGGATGGGTGCGGACGTCGTGCTCAATTTTAAAGAGTGCGATGTGGTCGCGGAGATTCTTCGCCTCACCGGTGGCAGGGGAGTGGATGTGGCGATTGAAGCCCTGGGCACACAGGCCACTTTTGAAAGCGCTCTCCGGGTCCTGCGGCCTGGAGGCACTCTTAGCAGTCTAGGAGTATATTCAGAAACATTGTCCGTACCTCTTGAGCCGTTTGCTGCAGGGCTGGGCGATCACAAAATTATCACGACGCTTTGCCCAGGTGGGAAGGAGCGTATGCGACGCTTAATGGAGATGGTGCGGCACGGACGGTTGGATCTGACGGCACTGCTCACGCACCGCTTCAAACTCGACCAAATTACCGATGCATACCAGCTCTTTGCCGAGCATCGCGACGGTGTCCTCAAAGTGGCTATCGAACCCTAAGGTAGCGTTGTCTTGCAAACAAAAATCGGCGCGGCGGTGAATGCTCATCGCCGCGCCTTTTTGTTGCCTTCATCACCCAAGTTCTCTTCGGGCTCCCATCCTCAGTTGTGAACTGTCAGAACCGGACATGTGGCCTGGCAGATCACCTCATGGGTGAGGGCCCACGGTATGTGCGCGGCCATTCGAGGGGACGGCGTTCGGTTTGCCCCCATGACGATCAGATCAACTCCGTGCATCGCCGCCGCATCCAGGATCCCTTCCGGCAGGAAATCCGTCCCGGCCACACATTCTGGCTTGGCCACCAGATGCGCGTTGGTTGGAACGAGTTCCCCCAGCTCTCTCACACTCTGGTCTCGCATCGTTCGCTGCCACTTTGTATATTGTTCAGCAGCGTACGAAGATGGGCCGTAGGCCGCGGGGCCAAGATCAGCAATCGGCATTGGCGGCACCATGTGCAGAAGCACAAGCTTTGCCTGATAGTCTTCCGCCAGGGATAGGGCATAGGGAAAGGCGTTGGCAGAAGCTCGTCCGAAATCGGTTGCGAAAAGGATCCGATGGAATTCGGTTATGCCCGAATCTGCAAGAGCGGCATGCGGACCAATCGTGAGCACTGGGCAAGGGGCGAGGCGCAAGACTTCTTCCGCAACCGACCCTAACGCCAGCTTTTGCAATCCACTCCGTCCGCGGGTTCCCAGCACCAGCAGATCAACGTTCTCCCGTTCAATTGCCGATGCAATAACATCCCACACGGGACCCCGTTCAAGCAGAAGGTGAGGCTTGAGGCCACTCATTCGCGCTGTTTCGCCGAGCTGTTTCATCTTATCTTCTGCTTCCAGACGGCGGCGGTTTAGTTCCTTCGGCAACGGTTCCAACGGGATCTGTTCACGCGGCTCGGGCGGGATCGCGTGCATGACGGAAAGCGCGGAACTGTACCGGCGCGCAATCGCAATGGCATAGGCGAATGCCCGCTCGGAAGCATCCGAAAAATCTGTAGCAATCAAGACCTGTTTGAATCCGATGCTCTGCTTCTGATCGTGCATCTGTGTGACCGCTGACATAAGAGCCTCCTGTGTGTGTGTCGATGGTTACGCAGTCATGAATAGCTCATGGTTAAATTCCAATAACTGTCAGCCGATCCGCGGCGAACCGCTACCAGACAGGTGTGCCATTCTTATCGCGGAAGACGAAGGTGGATTCGCCGCGTGTGACTTCCCGCGCAAAGATTGTTTCCATGCCCTCAAATTGCACCTTTGTGCCAACCACCGTGACCACGTCTCCCTTGTTGAAGACAAGGTCGTAGGTTCTTACGAACTTGGTTGTTGCGAGGTGGACTTCAATCGTCTTGCCGGAAGACAACCTCAAGATCAAGTGCGAGCCCATACCACCACTCACCGGGCATTGACGGTCTTTTACTTCTTCCACCGTTCCTTTGAACGAAGCTTCGGCGGCCGGATCGTACTTCGGAACCGCAACGCCCGGTTCGGACTTCTGCCCAACCGCAGTCGGGGAGATTGTCAGGACCACCGCAACGGCCGTGAGAATCAGAATGAGGATGCGTGAGGTTTTCATGAGCTGCCTCCTGCTAAACATCGAGACCTCGAATTTCTGATTCCAGTGTGGTCCTCTTGTGCCGTTCATGCGGTGACGAGAATCACCGGACGATGTGATGAGCGCCTGGGGGCCGGCTGCTTTCTTGGTGTGAGTTGCTCTTGTCCCCTAATCACGATTCCAAGTGATCCGAATCACTGCGGTTGTGCCCTGGAGTGTTGAAACTCTCAACTAGCCCCCCGGGTTGTTGAGTGCTGTTGCACAGTTCCGGAAGTATGTGGACGAAGAGCATTCGCTTCGCTTCCAATATCTCGATTTGCGACCACAGAGACAATCAGTGATCGAAATCATCAAAAGTAATTGTTTTTTTCAATTACTAAGGGCTGATAAGCATATACAGTCTAGATGTTGTGCCGCCCCCCGAGGTCTCGAATGGCCTTTACATCTGCAAGTGGGCCCGTTGCACGAAGTCGACACTGAGTACTACGATCAAGGCATTTGGCAACTCCGAGAAGAGGAATCCTACCGATGAAAGCAGTGCTAGTGCGCGGCTACGGTGACGTGAACCAGCTTTTCTATGGGGACACCCCCGGATCTTAAACCAGGATCCGGAGAGGTGTTGGTCAGAATGTCGGCGACCAGCATCAATCCCATCGACTGGAAGCTCCGTCGCGGCGATCTGAAGGCGTTCATGCCTCTGCAGTTCCCAGCAATCCTAGGTCGTGACCTTGCAGGCGAAGTGGTCGGCCTAGGAGATGGAGTCAAAACCAGAAAGATTGGCGACCGTGTCCTTGGTCTCGTGAATCATGCGTATGCCGAATACGTTCTGTGCAAGGCGGACGATCGGGCTCTCATGCCTACGAGCCTTCGCTTTGAGCAAGCGGCAGCGCTTCCTCTTGTGGTCCTTACCGGAGCTCAACTCATCGAGAAGGGGATCAGGCCGAGATCCGGAGAAACAATATTGATCACCGGAGCCGTGGGAGGAGTCGGGCGCACCGCTGTGCATGTTGCTCGACAACATGGAGCGCATGTAATCGCGGGAGTGCGCTCCACGCAAAAGAAGGAGGCGGAAGGTCTCGGTGCCGACAGCATACTGGCCTTGGACAGCAAATCTGACATTGCTAGCCTAACGGAACTGGGCGCCGTCGCTGATACGGTGGGGCACGAGGTCATTGTTTCACTCATTCCACACATCAAGAAAAATGGAGTGCTGGCAACCGTTCTAGGAGTCCGTCCGAGAATTGCTTTTTGAAAGCTACTTCACCGAGCGAGAACCG
>OCZU010001886.1_pt1 | contig 13537 bp, 10 predicted proteins | sample 1539001 | NCBI WGS metagenome assembly OCZU01 (sample SAMEA3539306, study PRJEB22396) | soil metagenome | biome: tundra; feature: field; material: soil | place: USA | collected 2010-05 | depth 0.15 m
CCCATGGTTGCCGTTCTGCATTCCGCGCCCGAGGTCGCGGCGCCCGAGGCGCTCGCGGCGTGGACCGATCGCGTGAGCGAGGGCCTCGCGCCCGACGAGCGCATTGCGTTGCTCACGACGCTCGACGCCGCGCGGGCGCTCTACGGCGATCGGTGCGCTCCCGACGGCGAGTCATGGCTCGACCGCGCGCTCGGCACCGCGGCGATCGTCGCCGGACTCAAGCTCGATGTCGACTCGGTTCGCGCGGCGATGATGGTCGGTGCGCCGCATTCCGACGATTTCGACGCCGAGTCGTTCGGCGCGCGCTTCGGTCCGGAAATCGCGCAACTGGTCAACGGAGTCGCGCGCATGGGCGCGATCCAGGCCGTGCGCGAGGGCGCGCCCGCGCACGAGCGCGACGCGCAATCGGAGAGCCTGCGCAAGATGCTGCTGGCAATGGTCGGCGACATCCGCGTGGTGCTGATCAAGCTCGCTGAGCGCACGCAGACGCTGCGCTATCTGGTCGCTCACGAGGGCGAGTCGGGCGCTCAGGTCGCGCGCGAAACGCAGGATTTGTTCGCGCCGCTCGCCAACCGGCTCGGCGTTTGGCAGCTCAAGTGGGAGCTCGAGGATCTAAGTCTGCGCGCTCTCGAGCCCGAGACCTACAAGCGGATCGCGAAACTCCTCGACGAGCGCCGGCTCGACCGGCAGCAATACATCGAAGAGGTCAAGGCAACGCTCAAAGGCGAATTGGCTGCGGCTGGCGTCGTTGCCGAGATTTCAGGCCGGCCGAAGCACATTCACAGCATCTGGTCCAAGATGCGCCGCAAGCAAGCCGGCATCGACGAGCTCTACGACATCCGCGCGGTGCGCATCCTGGTCGACGAAGTCAAGGATTGCTATACCGCGCTTGGGCTCGTGCACAACCTTTGGACGCCGTTGCCAAAGGAGTTCGACGACTACATTGCCAAGCCCAAGGCCAACAACTACCGCTCGCTGCACACCGCGGTCATCGGCCCGGAGGGCAAGCCGCTCGAAGTACAGATCCGCACCCACGAAATGCATCGCCATTCCGAATACGGCGTCGCCGCGCATTGGCGCTACAAGGAAGGCGCGAAGAGCGGCCGCAGCGATCCCGGCTACGACGAAAAGATTGCGTGGCTGAGGCAGGTGCTCGACTGGAAGGATGCGGTCGCGGACGCCGGCGAGTGGCTGCAACAGTTCAAGTCCAGCCTGTTCACCGACACGATCTACGTCTTGACGCCGCAGGGCAAGGTCATCGACTTGCCGCGGGGATCGACGCCGGTCGACTTCGCCTACGCGTTGCATACGAGTCTCGGCCATCGATGCCGCGGCGCGCGCGTCGACGGTGCGATGGTGCCGCTCAACACGCCGCTCGAGAGCGGACAGCGGGTCGAGATCGTCGCGCTCAAGCAGGTGGGCTCTTCCGTGGGACCGAGCCGCGATTGGCTCAATCCGGAGTTGGGCTATGTGCACAGTCATCGTGCACGGACCAAGGTGCGGCAGTGGTTCAACGCGCAGCAGCTCGAGGAGACGATCGCCAGTGGCCGTTCGATGGTCGAGCGCGAATTGCAGCGCTCGCGAATGACTGCGGTCAATCTCGAGGCGGTCGCCGAAAAGGCAGGCATCCCCAAGCTGGACGACTTCTTCGCTGCCGTCTCGCGCGCGGAAATCAACACCCGCCAGTTGCAACAGGCAATTCACTCCGTCGCCAAGCCCGGCGAAGCGCCGGCTCGCGCCGAAGAAGTAGGCGTCGTCACGCACAGCAGCAAGGCGGCAGGCGCGGGCAGCGGAATTCTCATCGTCGGCGTCGACCGCTTGATGACCGGCCTCGCGCGCTGCTGCAAACCCGCACCGCCCGATCCGATCGTCGGCTTCGTCACTCGCGGCAAGGGCATCACGATTCACCGCCAGAGCTGCGGCAACATCGCGCGCATGAAGGAGAAACAGCCCGAGCGCCTGATCACCGCCGACTGGGGCAAGCCGCGCGACGAAGTGTTTCCGGTCGACGTTGTCGTCGACGCGATGGACCGCCAGGCGTTGCTGCGCGACATTTCGGAGGTTTTTTCGCGCGAGAAAATCAATGTCACCGCGGTCAACACGCTGTCTCGCAACCTTCAGGCGCGCATGTCGTTTACCCTCGAAGTGAAGAGCCTCGCTCAGCTCAAAAGCGCGCTCGCGCTGGTGCAGGAAGTGTCCGGCGTCCTTTCCGCCGGCCGCCGCTGACGCCGCACGTCGCGCAATCACTTGTTGATCGTCTCCCCGCGAAGGTGGGGATCCAGCCGCGCCTCGGTCGTCATTCCCGCGAAAGCGGGAATCCATTGGCTTTTTGGCGGTTGCAAAATGGATCCCCGCTCAGTGACCAAAATGAGCGGGGATGACGTCGGCCCTGAGGCTCGTCGCGCATTCCGGTAACGCGCTGTAATTCATACGTCGCAACAGTGGGTTGCAACCCATCAGCATCGCCGATGGCATCGATCCAAAGATGCTATTTGCATCCGCGTCGCGTCGTCACCATAGTCTCATTATGCAGCGTGCCATCCGCACGTTGCGAGCAACGGGCGCCATGTAACGCCCAGGAGCACCCGATGAGAACCAACAGCCCAGCGCTCTACGACAGCAGCCTAGCGAACATTCTGGCGCGGCTTACGCATGGCATCCTGCAGGACGCAAACGATCGCATGCAGGAAAAGAGTCCGCCGCCCGCCAACGCATCCTCCAACTCAAGATGGCAGCCGAGCACCTGGCTGGAGCGCCTCGACACCTGGTTCTGGAAGCAGGACATGAAGCATCGCGAAGCGTTTCTGGCCCGGTCGACTGACATCTTCGACCTCGAACAGCGCATGCGCTGTCTCGAACGCGGAGACAAATGGTTGGGGACCGATCGGACCGATGCCGCGAATTAGCGGCATCGCCTTCAGCGCGCTGTAACACAGCAACCCGCCGCGCGAACCAGGCCGTACTACAAGAGGCCTTCCAGCAATTGCACTTGCACCGTTTCGCCGGCAGCGACATTGCCGGTGTCGCTGCCGAGGATGATGAAGCAGTTGGCCTGCGACATCGACGACAGGATGCCCGAGCCCTGGTCGCCGGTGGTTCGGACCGTCCACGCTCCCCCCGCATCCGCAGTGAGAATGCCGCGTTGAAACTCGGTGCGCCCGGGCACTTTTCGGATCGGCGCGGAAAGCGGAACCTTGAACGTCGGCAACGGTGCGACGTCGCGTTGCCCCTGGAGAATCAACAGCGCATCGCGCACGAAGTGGTAGAACGTGACCATCACCGACACCGGATTGCCGGGCAGCCCGAAGAAATGCGCACTGCCGACCTTGCCGTACGCGAGCGGGCGCCCCGGCTTCATCGCGATCTTCCAGAACAGTACTTCACCCAGCTTGTCGAGCAACTCCTTGACGTAGTCCGCCTCGCCGACGGAAACGCCGCCGGACGTGATCACCACATCTGCTGCCTCGGCCGCAGCAGCGAATGCGCGCTCGAGCTTTTCCGGCACATCCGCGACCACGCCCATGTCGATCACGTCGCAATCGAGGCGCGTCAGCATGCCGTGCAGCGTGTAGCGATTGCTGTCGTAGATCTCGCCGGCGGCGAGCGGCGTGCCGACCGACTTGAGCTCGTCGCCGGTCGAAAAAAAAGCGACGCGGAGCTTGCGGAAGACGCTGATCTCGCCAATGCCGAGCGATGCGATCATCCCCATCTCTGCGGGGTGAATGCGCTGACCGGAGCGGAACACGACCTGACCGGCTTTCAGATCCTCGCCCGCGAATCGTCGGTTCTCTCCCGCTTTCCTGACGGCGCCCGGCGCGATGCGGACGCCGCTCGTGTCCTCGACCGTTCGCTCCTGCATAACGACGCTGTCGGCGCCCGGCGGCATGACGCCGCCGGTGAAAATGCGCACGCACTCGCCGGCGGCGATCGCTCCTGACCACGGCTTGCCGGCGAACGACTCGCCGACGCGCTTGAGGACCGTTTCCGCGCTCACATCCAGATCGGCGAAGCGCACCGCGTAGCCGTCCATGGCGGAATTGTCGTGGCCGGGCACCGCGAGCGGCGACACGATGTCTTCCGCCAGCACACGCTGGAGCGCGCTGCGCACGCTGACGCGCTCGATCGTGCTCATCGGCGCCAGAAAGCTGCGAATCAGCTCGCGCGCCTTTGCCACCGGCATCGAGTTCGGATCGTAGTCGTCGGCGCAGGAGGCTTCGCGCAATGTTCGCGGCGGGCTGCTCACAGTGGTCACGCTATTGCTCCGATCCGATGTCGATTTGCTTGAGCTCGTCGACGGTGTTGATGTTGCGAAACGCGTCAGCCTCGTCGTCGAATGCCACTTCGACGGTCTTGAGTGTAGCGTACCAAGCGTCGATCTTGCGGCCGCCTCCCTCGAGAAAGTGCGTCAGATGCGGCAGCACCGAGCGTCGCACCAAGGCGAATACCGGGTGGGGCTGATCGAAGGTGCGTGCGACCGCGAGTTCCGCGCCTGCAGCCTGCAGCGCAGTGAGTAGTCGTGCGACCAGGTCCGCCGGCAGAAAAGGCGAATCGCAGGGAACAGTGGCGACAAGTTCCCGAGCAGCATGCGTGAGGCCCACGTGAAGGCCGGCGAGGGGGCCGACGAAGCCACCGATCGCATCCGGAACGACCGGAAAGCCGAACGCCGCGTATTGGTCGATGTGCTGGTTGGCGTTGATCAGGACGTCGTCGACCTGCGGCGCAAAGCGTTCGAGCGCGTGTTGCACCATGGGCCGGCCGTGAAGCAATACCAGTCCCTTGTCGACGCTGCCCATGCGCCGGCCCTGTCCGCCGGCCAATACCACACCTGTGACACCGGTCACGCCGCGTGCTGGCGATGCGCTCACGCGTCGGTCCGAAACCGCTCGCCACCGGTGAACAACAGGAAGTGCTTGTTGGTCGCGCGGCCGATCATGGTAATGCCGACCTTCTGCGCAATCTCGTAGCCCATCTGCGTCAATCCGGAGCGCGACACCAGGAACGGAATGCCCATCTGCGCCGTCTTGATCACCATTTCCGACGTGAGGCGCCCGGTCGTATAGAAAATCTTGCCGCTGCCGTCGACGCGATCGAGCCACATCCGACCCGCAATGGCGTCGACGGCATTGTGACGGCCGACGTCCTCGACGAAGTAGAGAATCTCACTCGCACCGTTGTCGTTGGTGGCGAGCGCGCAACCGTGGACCGCGCCCGATTGTTTGTAGATCGTATCGTGTCCGCGCACGCGGTCGAGCAGGGCGTACAACGTGGACCGGGTGAGAACCGCGTCGGTGTGAAGCTTCACCGAGTCGATCTCTTCCATGAGGTCGCCGAACACGGTGCCCTGACCGCAGCCGCTGGTAGTCGTCCGCTTGCCGAGCTTTGTCTCGAGATCTTCGAGACCGTGGCGGGTGGTGACCGCAACTGCGTCCACGTCCCAATCGACCTGAACGGAAACGATCTCGTCGATCGAGCTGAGCAGACGCTGATTGCGGAGGTAGCCGATCGCGAGCGCCTCGGGAGCCGCGCCCAGAGTCATCAGCGTGAGGATCTCGCGCTTGTCGACGTAGAGCGTGAGCGGATGCTCACCCGCAATCGGCGTATCGTGGGCTTCGCCGTGCTCGTCGACCGAGCGAACGGTAAAGGTCGATGGCCGCGCGGCATCGGTCAGCACCGGGCGATACGCGATGTCGGGCGCGTTCACTTCGCACGCTCCTCTGCGCCCGCGGCACGCAGCCACTCCATCAGCGGCAGCAGATCGCGAAATCCAGCGGCGAGGTCGGCTGCGAGATCCTTGGGCGGGCGCTTTTTCACGTTGACCTCGACCATCGCAAAAAAATGACGAAGCTTGATCGCGTCGATGTGCGGCGTGTCGATGCTGTAGCCCTTGGGAGGTCTCGACAGAGCATCTTCCTCGATGAAGGCACCATAGGTTTTCTTGAAGCGTGGACTACGCAGCATTCTGGTAAGCGTCGCCGGTTTCGCCGCGATGTATCGCCGTACGCGTTTCAGTATCTCCGGCTCGGGCCGATAGATCCCGCCGCCGATGAGCAACATGCCCTCGTGATCGATGTGAAAGTAGTAGCCCGGCTCCAGGCCACGCTTCGAGCGGTCGCGGATCGCGGCGCTGAAATGGGTCTTGTACGGCGTTCGGTCCTTGGAAAAGCGCGTATCGCGGTAGATGCGGAACATCGCCTTCTTCGGGTCCACGGGCCCAAGCCCGCGGTCGAATTTCTGCACGCGCGCCGTGACGTCGGTGACCAGAGTCTCGAACTCCTCGCGCAGCACGTCATACGCCGGTTTGTTCCACGCAAACCAAGGGCGGTTGTTGTTCTGCTCAAGCCCGCTGAGGAAGTCGAGGAGTGCTTTGAGTTGCATGCTGCGATTTTGAGACAGGTGCGGCCGGCGTCAGCCGCCGATGTAGCTCATCTCGACCTTGGGCAGCGCCTTGGTCCGCTCCGAGCGGATCTCGGAATAACGGTCGCCGCGCTGCGACCAGATCGCGGCGAGGTAGTTGGCGATGGCATCGTCCGCGCTGCCGCCGCGCAACAGAGCGCGCATGTCGTAGCCCTGGGTCGCGAAAAGACACGTGTAGAGCTTGCCGTCGGTCGCGAGTCGCGCGCGGGTGCAATCGCTGCAGAAGGCCTGCGTCACCGAGGAGATGACGCCGATCTCGCCAAGCCTGGCGCCATGATTGGTGTCAACTAAGGTGTCAACTGAGTCGAGGTAGCGCCACCGCTCGGCAACCTCGCCCGGATAATTGGCATCGACCGGCGCGAGCGGAAATTCGCGCCTGATGATGCGTATGACTTCTGCGGACGGCACCACGTCGTCCATGCGCCAGCCGTTGGTGTGGCCGACGTCCATGTATTCGATGAAGCGCAGGATGTGTCCGCTGTTCCTGAAATGCCGCGCCATCGGCAGAATCTCGGCGTCGTTTACGCCGCGCTTGACGACCATGTTGACCTTGACCGGATTCAATCCGGCGGCAGCGGCGGCGTCGATGCCCTCGAGCACGCGAGCCACGGGAAAGTCGACATCGTTCATGGCCCGGAAGACGCCGTCGTCGAGCGCATCGAGGCTGACAGTGACGCGGTTGAGTCCGGCATCCTTGAGCGCGCGGGCTTTCTTCGCAAGCAGCGCGCCGTTGGTCGTCAGGGTCAGCTCGAGCCCGCCGATGTCCGTCAACATTGCAACCAAGCGCTCCAGATTCTTGCGCAGCAGCGGTTCGCCACCGGTCAGACGGATCTTCTCGACGCCATGCGCCTTGAAGATGCGCGCCAGCCGGACGATTTCCTCGAAAGTCAGCAGCTCGGTGTGCGGGAGAAACGGATAGTCGCGGCCGAACACTTCCTTGGGCATGCAATACACGCAACGGAAGTTGCAGCGGTCGGTGACCGAGATCCGCAGGTCGCGCAGGAACCGGCCGCGCGAATCCGGGAGCTCCCCCGTCGGCGTAACCGGCAGCACAGCGTGAGGCGCGGGAACGGCGTCGCCGCGGACGAGGCGGGCGTCGGCGAGGGGAATGATTCTGGCCATGGGAACGCTCAATGAATACGTTCGATCTTAGCAGACGAAGCGAGCACCGGCAGCGCTACAGTATAATGACCAGCTAACCTAACGCTGATACGAAAGGCCATGCTTCCCGCGCGGTTTCCCGTTGCTGTCACCATCGAGCGGAACGCTATTTCGAATCGCTGGGCGAAGGAGGAGTGGCATGTCGGCGCCGTGGAACGCGACGACAGTCCGCGACGCCCGCCGGTCCGAATGGTTCACGAAAAAAACTGCACCCGCTGGCGCTTCACGGGCCTGTCGATTGAGCTGCACGCCTCGGAAAGCGAAGGCTATCACCTCAACATCACGTCTCCGGATCCGACGGTTTTCGTGATGTGGAGGATGGCCGAAGTTGCCTACGCTAACGAGGAGCAGCCGAGTGCATTTCCGGTGGTGGTCACGGTCAGCTACAACGAAGCGGCAAGATTGCTGGACGGCGGCGAGCGGGTCGACGCCACGCCGCTGTCGGCGGAGATGCTGGCGTGGATGCAGCCGTTCGTGGAAGCCAACTATCGTCCCGAGCCGAAGCGCAAAGTCCGGCGCAACGAGCTTTACGAGCGCGACCAAGTCGCCGACCGCAAGGCAACCGTCAAGCGTTCGCCATGACCTCCAATTTCGACCGGGCTGGCCACTTTTCGCTGCGTCGCTGGTCGCAGCGCAAGCTCGAGGCCGCGCGGGCCGACGCGCGAGCTCTGCCGCAGTCGCCGCTTCCGCCGGCCTATCCCGCCGCGGCCGCTCAGATGCCGGCGGGAGCTGCAAACAACGCGCTCCAGCCGCCCGATCCCACCCTACCACCCTCCGAGGCGCACCTGCCCCCGATCGAATCGTTGACTTTCGATTCGGATTTCGCCCCATTTTTCAAGCCTGAAGTCGACGAGTCGATCAAACGTGCGGCGCTCAAGCAGCTTTTCCGGGACCCGCGTTTCAACATCATGGACGGCCTCGACACCTACATCGACGATTACACTCAACCCGATCCGATTCCGTCGGTGATGCTCGTGGAACTCATGCAGCGCCGCGTCTTTTTCTCGCCAGCGGCTGAAACCAATCCCGCCAAGCATGTCGTCGATGAACCTGCGGGTGACAGTGTTGCGCCTTCCGCCGGAGCAATCGTGCCGCCGGCCGTGAAGGTCGAGCCGGCGCCAGTTGTGCCGGCCGTGCCGGTGGCGTCATCGGACGCAGTGCCAGACACGGCTGACTTCGATCCAGATACCGGCGTCGACGCCAAAGCCGACCACCCATGAGTGCAAAGGAAAACAACGCTCAGCGAAATATTCATCTTTGTAACTGCAACGGCACCATGGCGCTCGATGCGGCGGTGCTCGAACGCGCACTGGAGCTTGCCGGTCCGTTGCCGATCCGTACCCAGCTCTGCCAAAAGGAGCTGGCGGCCTTTGCCGATCGCGCGGACGGCGACGTTTTGGTCGCATGCACTCAGGAGGCGAGGCTTTTTGGCGATGTCGCCGACGAGGCAGGCAAGGCGCAGACGATACGCTTCGTCAATATCCGCGAGAGCGCGGGATGGTCGCGCGACGCGGCGAGCGCCATGCCCAAGATCGCGGCGCTGATCGCGGCCGCTGCGCTGCCCGATCCGCAGCCGGTTCCGCGCGTCAGCTTCAAGTCGGGCGGACAGTTGTTGATTATCGGTCCCGCCGCGGGCGCTCTGTCGTGGGCCGGGCGCTTGCGTGCGCACGTTGCGGTGACAGTGCTCATTACCGGCCGCGCGATCGGCGACGAGCTGCCTCAGGAGCGGGCCTATCCGGTTTTCTCGGGTCGCGTCGAATCGATCCGCGGCTGGCTCGGAGCGTTCGAGGTCGAGTGGTCGCAGGAAAATCCGATTGATCTCGATCTCTGCACGCGCTGCAACGCCTGCATCAAGGTGTGTCCCGAAAACGCCATCGACTGGAGCTATCAGGTCGACCTCGATCGCTGCAAGGACCATCGGCAGTGCGTCGCAGCCTGCGGCGCGATCGGCGCCATCGACTTCGACCGTTCCGCGAAAACGCGCAGCGATCAATTCGATCTGGTGCTCGATCTCGATGATGTGCCCCACTTTTCCATGCACCAGCCGCCGCAGGGTTACTGGCATCCCGGTCCGGACCCTGCTGCCCAGGCCGACGCTCTCGCCGATATTGCAGGTGCCGTGGGGGAGTTCGAGAAGGCCAAATTCTTCGAGTACAAGTCTTCGATCTGCGCCCACAGCCGGTCGCAGCAGCCGGGCTGCAACCAATGCATCGACATCTGCTCGACCGTGGCCATTCGGGCCGACGGCGATCACGTCGTCGTCGAGCCTCATCTGTGCATGGGTTGCGGTGCCTGCACCACCGTCTGTCCGTCGGGGGCCCTTGCGTACGCGGTTCCGAGCGTCGCCGAGCTGGGAACGCGCATCAGGACGATGCTCGCGATATATCGCGGCGCGGGCGGACGCGACCCGTGCATTCTTTTCCATGACGCGGCAGGAAACGTGCTGATTAACAGCATGGGCCGTCGCGGGCCGGGCCTTCCCGCGCGTGTCATTCCGGTCGCGCTGCATCACATGGCGGCGACCGGCCTCGACGTCTGGCTCGCTTCCCTGGCGTCTGGGGCAAGCAATGTCGTCGTACTGGCGAGCGGCGCCGAAGCGCCACAGTACGCGGATGCGCTGGAGCGCCAGATGGTGGTTGCCGAAACGGTCGCTCAGGCGCTCGGTTACCAAGGCGCCCATTTCAAGTTGTTGCGCGCCGGGGACGCATCGGCGCTGGCGACGCAAATATGGGCGCTCGAGCCGGGCCTCGCCGTGCGCGCGCCCTCGACGTTTCACTGGACGACCGACAAGCGCACCACGGCCTTCCTCGCGATCGAGCATCTTCTCGCGCATGCGCCCGTGCCCGCGAAGGAGATCGCCCTGCCGCAAGGCGCTCCCTTCGGAACGATCGCCGTCGATCGCGACACCTGCACGTTGTGTCTCGCCTGCGTCGGTGCATGCCCCGAGGGCGCCATTATCGACAACGCCGAAACCCCGCAGCTTCGGTTCATCGAATCGAAGTGCGTGCAGTGCGGGATTTGCGAGGCCACCTGCCCGGAAAACGCCATCACACTCGCCAGCCGGCTGCTGCTCACGCCCACCGCGAAGCAGCCGCGGGTCTTGAACGAAGCCGCGATCTTCAAATGCATCCGCTGCGATAAGCCACTGGGCACTGAGAAGCTGATCGGAAGCATGCTCTCCCGGCTCGCGGGACACTCGATGTTCGCTGAGCCCGGCTCGCTCGACCGGCTGAAAATGTGCGCCGACTGCCGGGTGATCGACATGATGAAGACCAATCTCCAGCCCACGGGCGCGCCGGGTGGCTCGGCGACGCCGCGCTGAGGAAACGCATGCCGGTAGCAGGCGAGGCGCTGCACAACCTTTCGATAGCGCCCGAAGACCAGGCGCGCGCGGATTTCTACGCCTTGCTCGCGCGCCTTTACACGTCGCCGCCGGACGCGTCGCTACTCTCATCGATCGCCTCCTGCGACGAGCTGAGCGCCGACCCCGAGAGCGAGCCCGGGCGCGCTCTCGCGGAGGCCTGGCGGAAGCTGATCGCCGCGAGCACGGCGATGGATCCGGCGGCGGCGGCCGACGAATACCAGACCTTGTTCATCGGTGTCGGGAAGAGCGAGGTCAGCGCGCACGGATCCGCATACGTCAAATCGCCCGGCAGTAACCCCCTGATCGAAATCCGCGCAGCCCTTCGCAGGTTGGGCCTGGGGCGCCAAAGCGGCGTCAACGTCTACGAGGATCACCTGGCGGCCGTTTGTGAGACGATGCGCCTTTTGATCACGGGGGCCCAGAGAGGAGAACCCTTTGCTTTTGCACAGCAACGTGAATTCTTCGAGTCATATGTGAATACCTGGGTGTTCGATTGCTGCACCGCAATACAAAATTCTCCTGTTGCCAACTACTACCGTCGAGTCGCAGAATTCACGCAATTGTTCATGGTGATCGAACGTGACTCGTTTGCCATCGATTAGTCCACGCGGTCTATAACGTCACGAATTCATTTGCGGGGTTGCACCATGCGCTCGAAACATCCTAGCGATCATTCCAGCACGCGCGAAGTTGCGCACGGCACTGCTCCTCAAACCCGGCCCCAACGAAGGAATTTCCTGCTGGCGCTCGGCGCCGGTGGGGCCGGCGCGGCGGTCGTTGCCGCGCGTGCGCTCACCGTGGGTTCGGTCGCGCCCGACGCTGCGCGAGAACGATCGCCCGACGGCAAGGGATACGCAGTCACCGATCACGTCCGGCGCTATTACCGGACAGCAAAAATCTAGTAGGAGGAGGAAGGACGATGTTGCTCACCAAAACGCAAGACGGCGCTTCAGAACGCGCCGGTGCAGCTCGTCCACGTCTCCGCCGCCTTGCCGGAGCTACGCCTCCGACGATGGATCGGCGGGCGTTTCTGAAGCGTTCGGGTCTCGTAGCGGGGGCCGGGGCGTTCGCCAGCCAGTTGCCATTCAACCTCGTGGGCAACGCCGAGGCGGCAAAGGAAGACGAGGCTGCGCAAACCGTCGTCAAGCGCACGGTGTGCACCCACTGCTCGGTCGGCTGCTCGATCGATGCCGTGGTCCAGAACGGCGTCTGGATTCGCCAGGAGCCGGTGTTCGATTCCCCGCTGAATCTCGGCGCGCACTGCGCCAAGGGTGCGTCGGTGCGCGATCACGGTATCGTCGCTGGCTCGCATCGGCTGAAGTCGCCAATGAAGCTGGTCAACGGCAAGTGGCAGCAGATTACCTGGGACCAGGCAATCAACGAGGTTGGCGACCGCTTGCTCGCGATCAGGAAGGAGTCAGGGCCGGACGCGGTGTTCTGGGTCGGCAGCTCGAAACATAGTAACGAGCAGGCGTATCTGATGCGCAAGTTCGTGTCGTTCTTCGGCACCAACAACATGGATCACCAGGCGCGCATCTGCCACTCGACGACCGTTGCCGGCGTGGCCAATACGTGGGGGTATGGTGCGATGACCAACTCCTACAACGATATGCAGAATACGCGCTGCGCGCTTTACATCGGCTCGAACGCAGCCGAGGCGCATCCGGTATCGATGCTGCACATGCTGCACGCCAAGGAAACCGGCGCGCGAATGATCGTCGTCGACCCCCGCTTTACGCGCACCGCCGCCAAGGCCGACGTGTACGTGCGGATTCGCTCCGGCACCGACATCGCCTTCCTGTTCGGGATGCTCTACCACGTCTTCAAGAACGGTTGGGAAGACAAGCAGTACCTTCATGATCGCGTTTACGGCATGGACAAGGTCCGGGAGGAATGCCTGACCAAATGGACGCCGGACAAGGTCGAGGAAGTGACCGGCATTCCCGAGGCGCAGGTCTATCAGGTGGCCGAGATGATGGCCAAGAATCGCCCGTCGACGCTGGTGTGGTGCATGGGACAGACCCAGCACACTATCGGAAATGCGATCGTTCGCGCATCGTGCATCGTTCAGCTTGCGCTCGGCAACGTGGGCATTTCCGGCGGCGGCGCCAATATCTTCCGCGGCCACGACAATGTTCAAGGAGCGACCGACGTCGGCCCCAATCCGGATTCGCTGCCGGGCTATTACGGTCTCGCCACGGGATCGTGGAAGCACTTCGCGGCCGTATGGGGAGTCGATTACGAGTGGATCAAGAAGCAGTTCGCGTCACAGGCCCTGATGGAACGGCCGGGCATGACCGTGTCGCGCTGGATCGACGGCGTCATGGAAAAGAACGAGCTGATCGACCAGGACAGCAACCTGCGGGCGATGGTGTTCTGGGGCCACGCGCCCAACAGCCAGACGCGCGGCATGGAAATGCAGGCGGCGTTGCAGGCGCTGGACACCCTGGTGGTCGTCGATCCCTATCCGTCGGCGACCGCGGCGATGGCGGCGATGCCGCCGGACGAGCGGGCAATCGCCATTTTGACCAAGGCGGGCCTCAAACCGAACCCCAATCGCGCCGTGTACCTGCTTCCTGCGTGCACCCAGTTCGAGAC
>OCZU010001889.1_pt1 | contig 13532 bp, 12 predicted proteins | sample 1539001 | NCBI WGS metagenome assembly OCZU01 (sample SAMEA3539306, study PRJEB22396) | soil metagenome | biome: tundra; feature: field; material: soil | place: USA | collected 2010-05 | depth 0.15 m
CCTGACGCCGAGAGTCCTGATGCCGCGCAGCGTCAGCCAGGCATCGAACGGCCCGCCGGCCGAGCCGGTCGCGTTCTGCAGGAAGGCCAGCCGGGCGGCCAGGTCGGTGTCGGAGACGATCACCGCGCCGCCGATGACGTCGGAGTGGCCGCTGAGGTACTTGGTCGTGGAGTGCACCACGGCGTCGGCGCCCAGCGCGAGCGGCTGCTGCAGGTATGGCGACGCGAACGTGCTGTCCACGGCGAGCAGGGCTCCAGCCGAGTGGGTAATCTGGGCCAGAGCGCTGATGTCGGCGATCGACAGCAGCGGGTTGGTAGGCGTCTCGACCCAGAGGACCTTCGCGCCGTGGGCGGCAAACGCGGCACGAACCGCGTCGGGGTCACAGACCGGCACCGGATGGTGGGTCACGCCCCAAGCTGCCAGCACCTTATCGAACAGGCGGAAGGTGCCGCCGTAGGCGTCATGCGGGATCAGCACATGATCACCTGGCCGGCAGAGCGTGCGGAGCAAGCAGTCCTCGGCGGCCATGCCGGACGCGAACGCGAGTGCACGGGCGCCGCCTTCCAGCACGGCCAGGCACTCTTCAAGCGCGCCCCTGGTCGGGTTGGCCGTCCGGGAGTACTCATAGCCCTCGATCCACCGGCCGGGACCAGAGTCCGAGCCGCCCCGCAGGCCGCCGACCCCGTCCTGAGCGTAGGTCGAGGTCTGGTAGATCGGCAGGACCACGGCGCCGGTCAGCGGATCCGGCTTCTGCCCGGCATGGATAGCCAGGGTCTCGAAGCCGTCCATCGCAGCGCTCTGATCCGTCTCAGCCATCGCCTGAATCCTTAGGTAGTTGCTAGCAACGCGGGATGAAAAATGCCTGATCTGGAGGTGATTCCTAGCCAGCCAGGAAGGTCAGCACATCCTGCCGGGTGATCATTCCGGCTGGCTTGCCGTCGACCAGGACCAGCGCGGCCCCGGCTTTCTCCAGCGCGGCGACCGCGGCGCTGATCGGCTCGCCAGATCCGATCATCGGCAGCGGCGCGGACATGTGCCCGGCCACCGGATCTGATGGCGAGGCCCGGCCGGTGACCAGGGCATCGAGCAGATCGCGCTCCACGATCGAGCCGATCACCTCGGCCGCCATCACCGGCGGCTCCTCCTTCAGCACCGGAAGCTGCGAGACGTCGTACTCGCGCAGCGTCTCGATGACGGCCCGCACCGACTCATCCGGGTGCGCGTGCACGAACAGCGGTAGCTGACCGCGCTTGCGATCGAGCACGTCGGCCACCCGCGGCTCGGCGGTCTCCGCGGCGAGAAAGCCGTAATCGGCCATCCAGTCGTCGTTGAAGATCTTCGACAGGTAGCCGCGGCCGCCGTCGGGCAGCAGCACCACGATGATGTCCTCCGGCCCGGCCTGATCGGCCACGGCGAGTGCCGCCACCACGGCCATCCCGCAGGAGCCGCCGACCAGCAGCGCCTCCTCGCGTGCCAGGCGACGGGTCATCAGGAAGGAGTCGGCATCGCTGACCGCGATGATCTGGTCGCAGATGCCCTTGTCGTAGGTCTCGGGCCAGATGTCCTCGCCGACGCCCTCGACCAGGTAGGGCCGGCCGGTCCCGCCAGAGTAGACCGATCCCTCCGGGTCGGCGCCGATCACCTTGACCCGGCCGCCGGATACCTCCTTGAGGTACCTGCCGGTGCCGGAAATCGTCCCGCCAGTGCCGATGCCGGCCACGAAGTGAGTGACCCTGCCGTCGGTCTGCTCCCAGATTTCCGGACCAGTCGAGTAGTAGTGCGAGTCCGGATTCGCCGGGTTGGTGTACTGATTCGGCTTCCAGCCGCCGGGGATCTCGCGAGCCAGCCGGTCGGAGACGCTGTAGTAGGAGTCCGGTGAGTCGGGCGAGACTGTGGTCGGGCAGACCACGACCTCGGCGCCGTAGGCGCGCAGCACGCTGATCTTGTCCTGGCCTACCTTGTCCGGGCAGACGAAGACGCACTTGTAGCCCTTCTCCGCAGCCACGATCGCGAGGCCGACGCCGGTGTTCCCAGACGTCGGCTCCACGATGGTGCCCCCCGGCAGCAACTGGCCCGACGCCTCAGCCGCCTGGATCATGCGCAGCGCGATCCGGTCCTTGACCGATCCGCCCGGGTTGACGTACTCGATCTTCGCCAGTACGGCCGGTGCCGGTCCTTGACCGAATCCGCGGTCGTGTTCCGCGTCATGGCCGTGCTCTGTGCCGTGGCTGTGGAACTGACTCAGCTGGCGGGTTACCTTGCGCAGCCGGACCAGCGGCGTATTCCCGATCAGGTCGACTAGCGACTCGTGCACCTGCATGGCAGACCACCTAGCAAATCCGGCGCGACCGCACTGTCGGCTCAGTCGCCAGCCTAGCGGCGCACAGGAACCAGCGCCGCTCGGTCCCGCGGCCCGCACAATCCAGGCGGCCGGAGCCGAGGATCGAAAACCTACTACTATCCGCAGTCACGTTGTTACACTCTGTACTCTGCACAGTGCAGGAACATGAGAAGCCATTGGGGAAACCGTGACGTTGTGGCTAGCCGACCGGGGTACAGCAAACTGGGGCACCCCGCCCGCGTCCGTCCCGCCAGTCGCACCAGATGTGAGCAGCTACCGGGTGGCGGTCAGCGACCTGGTCGCCGAGGTCGGGCGGAACGCGGGATCTGAGGCGCGCCTGGCCGAGCAGATCCTGACCAGACGGCTTGACGAGGAACCGTTCGCCGCCCTGCTGTCCGCGACTCCGTACGGCCGGGCCGAGACGACCGCCAGGCTACTGCACGAGATCAGGGACTACCGGCCAAATCCTTGCAGCTCGGCAGGCAGCCTAGCCCGGTTCGTCAGGATCTCGATGCTCGCCCAGATCGACGTCGTGTGGTGGGGGCATAGCCGTAGCTACCTGACCGACGCCGATCTGCGCGATGCCGCCGATCTCGTCAATCTCGACGCACTTGAGGCCGCCGGGCAGCTGCGATTCCGCTACCGGCATCAGGCTTCGACGCTGCTGGAACGCGCGGCCAGGTCGGCCGAGCGGCGCGCGCTGCCCGGCCGGTCGCCCCGCACAGCCGGACTGTCGCTGGCCAGTGCCCGGCCGCAGGCGGTGGCCTGGCTCAATCTCCTCGCCCACGAGTTCGCCGCGATCGCCCCGCCGGGCACGCCGCCGCTGTGGGTCACCAGCCTGGCGCGCAGTGTCGCGCACCAGCGCCACCTGAAGTCGCTCGGCTATGTCGCGCTGCTGCCGAGCGCGCACTGCGTCGGCTATGCCGCTGACATCGAGATGGCGTGGTACCGCCGGTTCCACGCGCACCGGATCCTGCGGGCGCTGCTGCTCGACCGGCAGCGCGCTGACGAGGTCAACATCATTGACGAAGGCCAGGCCTGGCACGTCTGCCTGCATCCGAAGACTGCCTCGCGGATCGCCGACGGGCTGCAGGTGCCGGCGGCACGGACCGGCACCTGATTCACAGTGTGCGGCATCGCCCTGATCGCAGGCTCCGGCGCTAATCCCGCGACGTTCCGCCGCATGCTGGACCTGCAGCAGCCTCGCGGTGAAACCGAGGAGAACCGGTGCGCTGAGGATCTCCTGGCCGGGACGCGCCGGCTCCGGATCGTCGACCGGGAGCACTCGGTGCAGCCGTGGACATCGGCCGACGGCCGCTGGCTGCTCTGCTACAACGGCGAGATCTTCAATCACAGGGAACTTCGGGCCGAACTGCATCGCCTTGGCCGCCGGTTTCGCACCGAGGGCGACACCGAGGTCGTGCTTGAGGCGTTCGGCCAGTGGGGCGGCAGCGCCGTCAGCCGCCTGCGCGGCGAGTTCGCATTCGCCATCGCCGACCTGTCAGCCCGCCGCACGTACCTGGCCAGGGATCCGGTCGGGGTCAAGCCGCTGTACTGGTCGGTAAGCTCCGGCTGCCTGCACGTGGCATCGGAGGTCAAGGCGCTGGTGCCGGTCGGCGTCCCGATATTCGAAGTGCCGCCGGGCCAGCACGGCTGGGCCTCGCCCGGACAAGGACCCGACCTGGCGCCTTACCTCGACCTGGCGCGCCTGGACTCAGGCGCCGAGCCGGTCGATGACCCCGCCGAGGCGGCAAAGCTCATCCGCGCGGCATTCGAGGACAGCGTCAGGGTCCGGGTCGACACCGACCTCAGTGTCGGGGTGATCCTGTCCGGCGGACTGGACAGCTCACTGGTGCTGGCACACGTCAGCGCCATGCACCCGGACTGCGTCGCCTTCACCGTGGGCGCGCCGGGCAGCGAGGACATCGCCTACGCCCGGCGGCTGACCGGCGAGCTGGGCGTGCGGCACGAGGTAATCGAGCTTTCTCCCGGCGAGATCCGGCTCGCACAGGTCCGCGAGGCGATCGAGATGTCCGAGCTGACCGAGTACGGCGACATCATCAATGCCGTCGTATCCGTCCCGGTATTCCGGCGGGTCAGCGAACTGGGCATCAAGGTCGTGCTGACCGGCGACGGCTCCGATGAGCTCTTCGGCGGCTATCCGATGTATCACAGGATCGGGGCTGCGCAGGCCCGTCGGCTGTTCCTGCACAAGATCGCGAATCTGGGCCGGACCGAACTGCAGCGGGTCGACCGGACTGCCATGGGCCACAGTGTCGAGGCCCGGGTGCCTTTCCTCGACATCAGCCTGGTCGAGCTGGCGATGCGGCTGGCGCCAGAGCTGAAGATCCGGGACGGCCAGGAGAAGTGGATCCTCCGCGAGGCGTTCGCCGATGTCCTGCCCGGCTACGTCCGGCGGCGGCCGAAGAACCCGATGTCGCACTCCTCCGGCCTGCACGAGCGCGCACGGCTCTACAAGCCGCTCTTCGCGCGGATTCACCGGTCCTTCGGATATGACCTGCATGACCCCGTTCGCCGCGACTTCTCCACGGTGCTTGACCGCTGCGGCAACGACCTGGACCTGGCCATCGCCGACACGGCGGCCCGGCGGGACTACAACCTGGTTGAGCGGGCCAGGGACCTGGCCGGGGCCGCCCGGTGGAACGCCGCCCGGCCGGGCCGCGGCTGACCGTCACCGGGCGCTGCGGGTTAAGCTACTGTGCGGTAAACATCGGTTTCGCCAGGGAGCCAGCCATGCCTGAGGCAGTCGTCGTCGCAACCGCTCGCTCGCCGATCGGGCGGGCCTCCAAGGGGTCGATGGTCAGCATCCGGCCCGATGACCTCGCCATCCAGATGATCAAGGCCGTGCTGGCCAAGGTTCCCGCGCTCGACCCGGCTGACGTAGAGGACCTGATCGTCGGCTGCGGCCTGCCCGGCGGTGAGCAGGGCTATAACATGGCCCGCTCGCTGGCCGTGATGCTCGGCCTCGACTCGGTTCCTGGGACCACGGTCACCAGATACTGCTCTTCCTCACTGCAGTCCACCCGGATGGCGTTCCACGCGATCAAGGCCGGCGAGGGCGACGCGTTCATCTCGGCTGGCGTGGAGTGCGTGAGCCGGTTCTTCAAGGGCAGCAGCGACGGGGCACCGGACACCAAGAACCCGGTCTACGACCGGGCGGAAGAGCGCGGCCAGGCGCGCGCAGCCGCCGGTGTCGATGTCTGGCACGATCCGCGCGAGGACGGCCAGATCCCGGACATCTATATATCGATGGGCCAGACCGCGGAGAACGTCGCGCAACTGCGCGGCATCAGCCGGGCCGAGCAGGACGAATTTGGCGTGCGCTCGCAGAACCTGGCCGAGAAGGCGCTGGCCGACGGCTTCTGGCAGCGCGATATCACCCCGGCAACGCTGCCCGACGGCACCGTGGTGAGCGCCGACGACGGGCCGCGGGCGGGGACCACGCTGGAGAAGGTGTCCACGCTGAAGCCGGTGTTCCGGCCGGACGGCACGGTAACCGCGGGCAATTGCTGCCCGCTCAACGATGGTGCCGCCGCTGTGGTCGTGATGAGCGACCGCAAGGCGGCCGAACTCGGGATCACTCCGCTGGCCAGGATCGTGGCCACCGGCGTCACTGCCCTGTCACCGGAGATCATGGGGCTCGGCCCGGTTCAGGCGTCCCGCCAGGCGCTGGCCCGTGCAGGCATGACGATCGACGACATCGACCTGGTCGAGATCAACGAGGCATTCGCCGCCCAGGTCATCCCGTCGTACCGGGATCTGGGCATCGACATCGGGAAGCTGAACGTGAACGGCGGCGCGATCGCGCTCGGCCACCCGTTCGGTATGACCGGAGCCAGGATCACCTCGACCCTGCTGAACAGCCTGCAGTTCCACGACAAGACATTCGGCCTGGAGACCATGTGCGTGGGCGGCGGCCAGGGCATGGCGATGATCTTCGAGCGGCTCTCCTGACTCGTCCGCAGTCCGGCCCGCCGGCCTGACGAACTGGCCGGCTGGCTGAGTCATTTGCCCGGCTGCGGACGGAATACGCGCCGATATGCCCTACCGTGAGCCTTGCGCGCGGCGCTGCGACTTGCAGTGTCGACGCTCGCGAGGTGGGGAGACCATGCCACGTCTGACTTCATGGGCACGCAGATCGCCGATTGTCGCGCTGCCAGTCGCCGCGCTGCTGGTCGCGGCTGCGGGCACGGGCAGTGCCCTCGCCGCAAGCCCGGCGCACCGCGTCTCGGCCGACGCTCGCGTCACCGATTCGCCGCGGGGTGCGGTAGCGAAGATTACCTGGCATCGGCTGCACCTCATCAACGGGTGGAAGTCCGGCTCGACCAAGCCCCTGGACACCGGGGCTCCTTCATACGCGGTCAGCGGCGGCATGGTGTACCTGACCGGGTCGCTGCACCAGCCACACGGCGCTGATGCGATATTCGCGAAGCTGCCGAAGGGCGCCCGGCCGGCGCACAAGCTCTGGATCGAGATCTGGACGAACTCCGCCGCCGCCGGCACGCTGTTCATCGGACCGGACGGCATGATGCAGGCCTACAACGGCGGCGCCCAGGTTCTTGCGTCGCTGGCCACGGTTTCCTTCCCGACCGCCGCGATCAAGCCGCACGCACTGAAGCTGCTGAACCACTGGGTGTCCAGCCAGTCCGTCTTCAACAGCGGAGCCCCTTCGTACGCGATCAGCGGCGGCGTAGTGCATCTTTCCGGGGCCTTGCACCGTACCAGCGGCAGCTCGGATCTGCTCGCCGTGCTTCCGCGACCGGCCAGGCCCAGGCATGATATGTACCTCACGGTTTACAGCGATGCCGGTGCGGTCAGTTCGCTGCATATCACCCCGGGCGGATCCGTCCTTGCCTCTGGCAGTGCTACCGGCGCCTTCACCTCACTCGCGGCCATCTCCTACCCCGTCGCGACGACCAGGTGGCACAAGCTGAGCCTGGAGGACGGCTGGAAGTCCTCGCAGAGCAGCTACAACAGCGGAGATCCGTCGTATGCGGTCATCCGTGGCGTGGTGTACCTGTCCGGTTCGATGCATGAGGCCAGCGGCGACTCCGGGTTGTTCGGAACCCTGCCGCCGGCGGCACGCCCGGCCCATGTGCTCGACTTCGGGACCTACGCCTTCAACGGCGTCTTCGGCGCGCTGGGCATGGTCCCGAACGGATTCATGCTCGTGGTCAGTCATCCGCAGGCCAGTGCCATGTCCTACACCTCGCTGGCGGCGATCTCCTACCCTCGCAGTTCCTAGCCGACGGCAGCTCTCCGCGCGCTGCGGGCAACTCCCGGTGCACTGCCTGGAGGCTGTCGATGCGCGGCCGGTGGCTCGCGGCGCGCTGCCAGCGGCTCTCGACGCGCCCGGCTTGCCCGATTAGCCGGGCGCGTTGCGTTCATCCCCAGGTTGGATAACGGAAGCGTCACGTTCTCCTCTTGCCAGCAGCCCTTCTGTAGTGCAGGCTCGACTCAAGAACGACCTCGGCCTGGAGGTGCGCCTTGTCCCTGATCCACTCACCGGAGATGCACAAGAACCTGATCGCCCGCATTCCGCGGGTCACCGGAAGTGATCTCAGGGAGTGGTTCCACCGGCTGGAATCTGGACCCTCGTTCATGCGACATGCGGAACGAGCGCACTGGCTAGCCGACGAGCACGGCCTGTCCCACGGCTACGCGGCCGCCATCGTGCATGAGTACGAGGTACAGCGCCGCACCCGGCTGAACAGCGCCTGACACACCGCCATGGATCTTGAGCGAGCCCGCGAGTTCCTGCGTGTCCATCACCGGGCGGTGCTCGCCACGACTCGGTCAGATGGCCGTCCGCAACTGTCCCCGGTAACCGCTGGCGTCGGGGATGACGACCGGGTGCTGATCAGTACCCGAGAGACTGCGATCAAGACGAAGAACCTCGCCCGCGACCCGCGCGCGTCGCTCTGCGTGCTGACCGACCGGTTCTTCGGTGAGTGGATCCAGGCCGAGGGCACCGCCGAGATCATCCGGCTGCCAGAAGCGATGGATCTGCTCATCGACTATTACCGCCGGATCTCCGGCGAGCATCCGGACTGGGACGACTACAGCGAAGCCATGCGCCGTGAGCGCCGGGTCATCGCAGCGATCACGCTGACCCGCGCCGGGCCTGATCAGAGCGGCTGATCAGAGCGGCTGGCCTGACGGCCCGCCGATCGGCCGACTGCAGGTATTAGCATAACGGGCATAGGTGACCTTGACTACGCTCGTTACGCAGGAGAGTCGATTCCTTATACAGAGTTGATCGGGAATTCAGCACGCATCGGCTGAATGATCATTGAGCGCAATTAGCGAATCGCAATTTTATCTCATCGGCGCGCCGGCCCGCGCGCAACCCCTACTGAACTGCCTGAACAGCCGTCTGCCTGGTAAAACGTACCCCCGGTCGGGGTCGAACCGACACTGGCACCCTTTTAGGGGGTTGGCCTCTTCCTTTGGGCTACGGGGGCGCGAAAATCGTACCCCATCGTACGTCGAATATTCAAAGGCTTCTAAGAAGCGGTCATCTGGATATCATGGGTCATCAAGTTCGCAATTTGTGCTGACGACAACGCCAGGGCTCCGTTAATCGTGCCATTCTCACGCTATGTAAGCGGACAGTCACGGAATTGTGCAGGTCTCGGGCCTCCTATCCCTTCCGAAATGACCGGAAGTGAGCGCCTTGTGTTCAGCGGGAAACTGACGGTCAGCACTGAACCGGGTCAGCACTGAACCGGGTCAGCGCTGGGCTGGGTCAGCAGGAGGCTGGGTCGGCAGGAGGCTGGCGGTCAGCCAGGTCCAGCGTGCCGGCTGGCGGTCAGCCAGGTCCAGCGTGCAGGCTGGCGCGCTCAAAGACCGCGTCGAGCATGGTGCCGGTGACCCGGCCGGTGAAGGTGTTCTGCTGACTTGGGTGGTAGCAGCCCAGGATCAGCAGCCCGTCCGGCACGATGACCTCAGCACCGTGGCCGAACGCGGGCCGTGGCACGGGCACCCGGTATCCAGACCTGGTCAGCTGCCGCCAGACTGCCTGCCAGGCAAAGTGCCCCAGGCAGACGATCGCCCGGAGATCGGTCGCCGCGAGATCGAACTCGGCCGCGAACCATGGCTCGCAGGTATCCCGCTCGGCGGTGGATGGCTTGTTTTCCGGCGGCGCGCATCGGACTGCGGCCAGCATCCTGACGCCGAGCAGGCGCTGTCCGTCGCCTGCGGCGGTGCTGGTCGGCGCGGCGGCCAGCCCTGATCGCCACAGCGACTCGAACAGGACGTCTCCGCTGCGGTCCCCGGTAAAGATCCGGCCTGTCCGGTTGCCGCCGTGCGCCGCCGGGGCCAGGCCGACGATCAGGATAGCTGGCCGCTCCGCGCCCCAGCCGGGCACCGGCCGGCCCCAGTACTGCTCGCTCAGAAACGACCGCCGCCGGACGACGGCGACCTGCTCTCGCCACGCAACCAGGCGCGGGCAGGCCCGGCACACTGACTGCCTGGCGACCAGTTCGGCCAGCGTCTCCGCGTCGGCGGCCAGTGCGCGGACGCCGGCCGGGTCGCGGGCGACTGGCGTCGAGTCGCTGGCCGGATCCCCGTGCCAGCCGGTGCCCGGCCGGACCGGACCCGCGAAGCTCATAACCGCGGCACGCTCCCGGCGCCGCCAGCGACGATTGACCAGGCAATGCCATCCAGGATGTCGTGCTCGCTGGCGACCATCTCGGCGAAGCCGAACCGATCCATGAGCCGGTCAAGGATGAGCGCGCCGGCTCCGATCACGTCTACCCGGCCTGGGTGAATCGCACCGTTCCGCGCCCGCTCGCCATGATTCTGGCTGAGCAGGCTCAGCGTCACCTCATGGATCCGGCTGGCCGAGACGCGCGCGTGATGAATCCTGGCAGAGTCATAGCCAGGCAGGTTCAGCGCGACCGCGGTCAGGGTAGTCACCGATCCGGCCAGGCCAACCAGAGTGCGCGCGCTAGCGACCGGAATGTCCGAGGCCACCTTGCTCAACGCCGCGTCAATGTCGGCGGTAGCCGCGGCGATCTGCGCCTGGTCCGGCGGATCGGATCGCAGATGCCGCTCGGTCAGCCGCACGCAGCCGATGTTCATTGACATCGCGGCGAGCCCGCGATCGTCCCTGCCGGAAGCACCGGTGCCCCCCGCGACGCCGGTCCCGGCCGGCGGGGCGGGCCCGAGCACGAACTCGGTCGAGCCACCGCCTATGTCGACCACCAGGAACGGCGGTTCAGGCGCTCGCTTACCGGGCACGGATCCGGCCTTGTCTTCCTCGCCGTCCTCGCCGCTAGCATCGCGGAGCTGGCCGAGTTCGGCCGTGGCGCCTGAGAACGACAGGTAAGCCTCCTCAGCGCCACTGACGACCTCTGGGGCGACGCCGAGTATCCGGGTGACCCCGGCGGCGAATTCATCGGCGTTGGACGCATCTCTGGTCGCGCTGGTGGCAACCAGGCGGACGGCGGTGGCGCCGGAGTCGGCGATCGTCCTGGCGTAGTCCTGCAGCATCGCGAATGTGCGCCCGAGTGCTTCCGGGGCCAGCCGGCCAGTGGCATCGACTCCCTGGCCGAGCCTGACGATCTCCATCCGGCGGTGCAGGTCGGCAAGCTCGCCCCGCACGACGTCAACATCAGCGATCAGCAGCCGCAGCGAGTTGGTCCCGCAGTCGATCGCAGCGACCCGCTGCAGGCCAGCCCCAGCCATATGCTCCTCCGCCACCTCGGTGCGCTCGCTCAGCTGCCCGGCACCGCGACGCACGGCCCGGCCGTCCACCACTCTCCCATGGCCAGTATCGCCTCGCGTCCGAGCGGGTTGACGCCCGGCGTGGCCAGTTCGTGCGCGACCAGGGCATGCAGGCACTTGACCCGGTCCGGCATACCGCCGGCCGTGGCGGCCTGCGGCGGCAGCGGCCGCACACTAGCCGCCGCGGCCACCGCATCCCTGCTGACGGCATAGCCGCGGTGTGCCTGGAGGTAAGAGTTCCGCAAGTCTGGGTCGCAGGCCAGCCGAGCTGTCATCTCCCGCATCACGCCGCCCGCTTCAAGCCTGCTGGCGGCCGCGCACGCGCGGACGCAGGTGAGGTAGTACAGGGTCGGGAAAGGCGTCCCGTCGGGCAGCCTGGGCGCTGTCTCGATCACATCGGGGAGGCCGCAGGGACAGCGATGCGCGACCCCGCGCATCCCGCGTGGCGGACGGCCAAGCTGCCAGGTGACGGCCTCGACATCAGCCGGATCGGGTCCGTCGGCCTGGTCAGCGGCGCGGTCTGTGCCAGGTCTGGCGCCGCCCGCCCCTTGTCCGCCGCCGCCCGCACCACGTCGATCCTGGCTGCCGGCGGACTCGCCGGTCACCGCCGTGTTGCCCGGACCGGCCGCTGCCGGTCCGCCTCCTGAGCCGACGACCATAGCCGTTCGTACCACGGCAGGGTGGACTGCCGGGCCGCTACCGGACGTGCGGCCGGTGCCTGAGGGCCGATGATGATGTAGCACCTCTGCTGCGGCAGGCACATGTGCAGCCGGTCACGCGCCTGCTGCTCGATGTAGGCCGGGGTAGTGAGCCGCCGCCGTTCCGCTTCCAGCCGTTTCGACTGCGCGGTCAGCTGCTGGGCCTGTGCCTGCAACTGGTCCAGCTGCCTGCGCTCGGCGATGTACTCCCGTACCGGATAGGCAAGGCTGAGCGCGATGGCGCAGAGCACGACAGCGAGGATCGCCGCCCGGCCGGTGAAATGCGGTCTCGCGGCGCGCGGCTGCTGCGGTGGGCCGGCCGGCTCGGTCACGGGATCGCGGCCGCGAATCTCGGGAAGGCGGCCGCCCCGGCGTAGGCCGCCCCGTCATCGAGGCGCTCCTCGATCCGGAGCAGCTGGTTGTACTTCGCCACCCGCTCCGACCTGGCCGGGGCACCCGACTTGATCTGGCCGCAGTTGAGCGCGACCACGATGTCCGCGATCGTGGTGTCCTCGGTCTCGCCGGACCGGTGGCTCAGCTGGCAGGAGAAGCCGCTGCGATGGGCCAGGTCGACCGCGTTGAACGTCTCGGTCAGCGTTCCGATCTGATTGACCTTGACCAGGAGCGCGTTCGCAGATTTGGCCGCGATACCGCGGCCCAGCCGCTCGGGATTCGTCACGAAGATGTCGTCGCCGAGGACCTGAACCCGGTGCCCGACCTGCGCGGTCAGCTCCTGCCAGCCCGGCCAGTCCTCTTCGTCGAGCGGGTCCTCCAGCGAGACGATCGGGTAGGCGTCCAGCCACTGGGCATAGATGGCCGTCATCTCGGCAGCGGTCTTGGCGGCGCCCTCGAATGTGTACACGCCATCGGCGTAGAACTCCGACGCGGCCGCATCGATCGCCACGGCCACATCACGACCGGGAACGAGGCCTGCCTTAACGATCGCCTCGATGAGCAGATCCAGCGCCGCCCGGTTGTGCTCCAGATCGGGGGCGAAACCACCCTCATCGCCCACTCCGGTCCTCAGCCCCTGCTGGTTGAGCACGGACTTCAGCGCGTGGTAGGTCTCCGCGCCCCAGCGCATCGCCTCGGAGAAGGTGCTGGCCCCGATCGGTGCGATCATGAACTCCTGGACATCGACGTTGTTGTCGGCGTGCCGTCCGCCGTTGAGAACATTCATGCAGGGCACCGGCAGCACGTGCGCGTTCGGTCCGCCCAGGTAGCGGAAGAGCGGCAGCTGCGCCGACTCGGCGGCCGCCCTGGCCACCGCGAGACTGACGCCGACAATGGCGTTAGCGCCCAGCCGGGACTTGTCGGGCGTCCCGTCCAGGTCGATCATCGCGAAGTCGATCAGGCGCTGCTCATCGACGTCCTGGCCGAGCAGTTCGGGCTGGATCTCGTCAATGACCGCCAAGATGGCCTTCTCGACCCCCTTGCCGCCGTACTCGGTACCGCCATCCCGCAGCTCGACAGCCTCAAAGGCGCCAGTCGAGGCACCGCTCGGCACGCCAGCCCGGCTGTGCGTGCCATCGTCGAGTACCACCTCGACCTCGATCGTTGGGTTGCCCCGCGAGTCAAGAATTTGCCTAGCATGAACGGCTTCGATCGACGACAAGGAGTTCTCCTACCCGGCAGCGCCAATGTCCGTATCGGAGCTTAGCGGAGCCCGTCCGCTCCCTCGCCGTGGCACGCCGCCCGGTGACGTGGCCGCGCGTCGCCCGGCGACCTGGCCGCGCGCCGCC
>OCZU010001890.1_pt1 | contig 13530 bp, 2 predicted proteins | sample 1539001 | NCBI WGS metagenome assembly OCZU01 (sample SAMEA3539306, study PRJEB22396) | soil metagenome | biome: tundra; feature: field; material: soil | place: USA | collected 2010-05 | depth 0.15 m
GCGCAAGCACCGGCATCACCCTCGGCCCAGGCACCGGCATCACCCTCGGCCCAGGTACCGGCATCACCGTCGGCCCAGGCACCGGCGCTTGCCACCGAAATAGCCGCTTTGTCTGGAACGGATTCGGTCGGGCATGCCGTTCTGGACATCGTGGAGGGGCTGACCGGCTATTCACGAGATCTGCTGGAGCCCGACCTCGACCTCGAAGCTGACCTCGGCGTGGACACGGTCAAGCAGGCGGAGGTGTTCGCGGCGGTGCGGGAGCGGTTCAGCATTCCCCGCGATGAGGACCTCAGGCTCCGGGACTTCCCCACCCTCGCCCACGTCATCGGCTTCGTGCGCGACCGGGCGCCGGTGACCGATCCGCGAGAGCCGACCGCGAAAGCACCCGCTGCGGCAGAGCCAGTCCCGGCCGAGCTAGCGCGGGCCGAGCCAGTCGCTGCAGAACCAGTCGCGGATGCGGTCCCGGGTCAGATCGTGCAGATTGTCAGCGACATGACGGGCTATCCGCCGGAGTTGCTCGACCTCGATCTTGACCTCGAAGCCGACCTCGGCATCGATACGGTCAAGCAGGCCGAGGTGTTCGCGGCGGTGCGGGAGCGGTTCAGCATCCCTCCCGATGAGAACCTCAGGCTCCGGGACTTCCCCACCCTGACTGACGTGATCGGCTTCGCTCGCGACCGGGCACCGGTGGCCGAGCAGCCCGTGGCCGAGCAGGCTGTGGCCGAGCAGCCCGTGGCCGAGCAGCCGGCCACAGAAGGCTGGGATGCCGAATCGGCTGCTGCGGAACCTGCCGCTGCCGCAGAAACGGGTCAGATCGTGCAGATTGTCAGCGACATGACGGGCTATCCGCCGGAGTTGCTCGACCTCGATCTTGACCTCGAAGCCGACCTCGGCATCGATACGGTCAAGCAGGCCGAGGTGTTCGCGGCGGTGCGGGAGCGGTTCAGCATCCCTCCCGATGAGAACCTCAGGCTCCGGGACTTCCCCACGCTCTCCGACGTGATCGGCTTCGCCAGGGACAGGGCACCGGCGGCTGAGCCCTCAGCCGCCGTCGGATCCGGGCCGGTTCAAACGACCGCACCGCCTGCGTCTCGCACCGCGCCAGCATTCACCGGGGACGTCGCCGCGACGGAGCGGTTGCCGCGTCGGATTCCCGTGCCCGTGCTGCGGCCTCCGATCGGGTGGTGCTCCCCCACTGCCGTGACCCTTGATGCGACCAAGCGCGTCGTCGTGATGGCAGACGCGGGAGGCGTCGCGAACGCGCTGGTCAAGCGCCTCGGTGGCCTTGGCGTGACCGCGCTCGTACTTAAGGCTGGAACAGCTGAGGCCGACATCGACGCGCGGCTGACGACATGGCTCGCCGACGGGCCTGTGCACGGGCTGTACTGGCTCGCCGCGCTCGATGCCGAGCCTGCGATTGACGAGCTCGACCTGGTTAGCTGGCGCGAGGCATTGGCCAGCCGGGTCAAGAACCTATACGCCACGGTGCGCCGTCTGGACACCGAAGGCCAGCTCGGGCCGAGCGGTACCTTCCTCGTGTCGGCGACCCGCCTCGGTGGCTACCACGGGTACGACGAAGCTGGTGCTGTCGCGCCGCTTGGCGGTGCCGTTACCGGCTTCACCAAGGCATATCAGCGCGAACGGCCAGACGTCCTGGTCAAGGCGGTGGACTTCCCCGTCACCAGGAAGACCGCCTCGCTGGCGGAAGCGCTCATCGAGGAGACCGGGTTCGACCCGGGCACCGTCGAAGTCGGCCGTGCGGACGGCCGCCGCTGGGCCGTAGGCCTTCGTGAGGTCGCGTTCGGTGACGGCACCGGCGGGCTAGCTCTCGGCAGCGACAGCGTGCTCGTCGTCACCGGGGCGGCTGGCAGCATCGTGTCGGCGATCGTCGCGGACCTGGCGGCCGCGAGCGGCGCCACCTTCCACCTGCTCGACCTGACGCCTGAGCCCGATCCGGCCGACAAGGACCAGGTCGCTTTCGTGACTGACCATGACGGCCTCAGGGCGACGATCAGCGAGCGGCTCAAGGCCGCCGGACAGCGCCCCACCCCCGTGCTGATCGAGCGTGAGCTGTCCCACTACGAGCGGCTGAATTCGGCAGTGACGGCAATCAAAGCTGTCCGGGAGGCCGGCGGCCAGGCGTACTACCACTCGGTGGACCTCACCGATGCCGATGCTGTCGCGCGAGTGGTCGCCGACATCCGCGAGCGGCACGGGCGGATCGACGTGCTGCTGCACGCGGCCGGGCTCGAGATCAGCCGGGCGATCGCCGACAAGGACCGCAGCGAGTTCGACCTCGTCTTCGACGTCAAGGCCGACGGCTGGTTCAATCTGCTGCACGCGGCTGCCGATCTGGAGATCGGCGCGACCGTGGTCTTCAGCTCGGTAGCCGGCCGGTTCGGCAACGCGGGCCAGACCGACTACAGCGCGGCCAACGACCTGCTGTGCAAGATCACGTCGAGCTTCCGGCGGACCCGGCCGGCCACCCGCGGGATCGCGCTTGACTGGACGGCGTGGGGTGGGCTTGGCATGGCCACCCGCGGATCAATCCCGAGAGTCATGGAACTGGCCGGAATCGACATGCTGCCTCCCGAGGCAGGAATCGCCTGGATCGGCAGGGAACTGACCGCGGGTCCCTTCGCAGGTGAGGTAGTCGTCGCGGGGGAACTCGGCATGATGCTGGCCGAGCTCGCCCCGGCCGGCGGGCTCGACGTGGCTGCCATCGACGCGAGCGGCGCCGGGCCGATGGTCGGATCCGTGACCGGCATGGGCGTCTATGCAGGGCTGACGGTCGAGACGACGCTGGATCCGGTGGCGCAGCCGTTCCTGCACGATCACCAGATCGAATCCATCACCGTGCTGCCCGGCGTGATGGGCGCCGAGGCGTTCGCCGCGGTGGCCAGCCTCGCCGCGCCCGACTTGCACGTTGCGGGTGTCGAGCTGATCGAGTTCCTCGCCCCGGTGAAGTTCTACCGCGATCAGCCGCGCACCGTGACAGTGCGGGCCGTCCTCCGCAAGGATGGCGCCGACCTGGTTGCCGACTGCGTGCTCACGGCCAGCCGGCTGCTCAGGGGCGATAACGCGCCGCAGCGGACGACGCACTTCACTGGCAGCGTCCGGCTGACCACCCGGGCGCCGCAGGCCGAGATGGATGACTCCTCCACCAAGGAGGCCGCCAACTTTGTCGGCCATGCGGACATCTACCGCGTGTTCCCGCATGGCCCGGCCTACCAGGTGCTCGATGAGGTGTGGAGCTCGCACGGCGACGCCATCGGCCGGCTCGCCGCCCCGCTGCCGCCAGGCCATCTGCCGGCCGGAAGTCCGACCAAGACGGAGCCGCGGCTGGTGGAGCTGTGCTTCCAGACAGTCGGCATCTGGGACATTGGCCAGGCCGGCCGGCTGGCACTGCCTGGCCACGCCGATCTGATCCGCGTGGTGCACGGGCCAAGCGGTGACGGGCCACTGTTCGCGCACGTTCATCCGGTGGGCGACGGCAGCTTCGACTGCCGTGTTGTGGATTCCGCCGGCGACGTGCTCGTGCACATCGACGGGTACCGCACCACGCCATTGCCTGGAGCGGTCGCGGCCGACCTCCAGCGTCCGATCCGCGTCGCCATGAGCGGCTGACATGCGCAGCCTGAGGCCCGGCGAGCCGGCGTGACGACCATTCGCCGGCTCGCCATTGTCAGCCGGGGCGAGTCGGCGATGCGCTGCATCTGCGCGGTCGCTGAGCTGAACAACTGGTCCCGCGAGCGCATCACCACCATCGCCCTGTACACCCAGCCGGACGCGGCGTCCTGGTTCGTCAGAGAAGCCAGCGAGGCAGTGCTGCTCGGCCCTGCGAGTTTTACCGACTCAGGCGGCAACCGCAAGAGCACATACCTCGACCTCGACCGGCTGATGAGGGCGCTGATCCAGGTACGCGCCGACGCCGTCTGGGTGGGCTGGGGATTCGTCGCCGAGTCGGCCGACTTCGCCCGGGCGTGCGAGCTGGAGGGCATCACTTTCATCGGCCCGTCCAGTGACGTGATCCGCTTGCTCGGCGACAAGGTGCGCGCCAAGAAGCTTGCCGAGAGCCTTGGCTTCCCGGTGATCCCCTGGAGCGGCGGTCCCGTCCGTGACGCCGACAGCGCGCTGGTCGCCGCCGAATTGCTTGGCTACCCAGTGCTGGTCAAGGCGGTGGCAGGAGGGGGAGGCCGCGGCATCAGGCTGGTGGAATCCGCCGACCGCATGCGTGACGCGTTCAGTGCGGCCCAGGCCGAGGCTGGGCACGCATTCGGTGACCACTCCGTGTTCATCGAGCGCAGGCTCGATGCCGCGCGGCGCGTGGAAGTTCAGGTGGTCGCCGACGGTCACGGCACCGTGTGGGCGCTCGGCGTACGCGATTGCAGCATTCAGCGGCGCAACCAGAAAGTCATCGAGGAGTCGGCCTGCACGCTGCTCGACTCCTCCGGCGAGCAGGCGCTACGCGAAGCGGCCGTCCGGCTGTGCACCGCCGCGGGCTATCAGAGCATCGGCACGGTCGAGTTTCTCGTCGATCCGGCCACCAGGCACCCCATGTTCATGGGGGTGACCACCCGGCTCCAGGTCGAGCATCCGGTCACCGAGCTGACCTCCGGGCTCGATCTGGTCAAGCTCCAGCTGGAGATCGCCGAAGGCAAGCTGCTGTCAGGAGGCCCCCCGCCGGCCCGCGGGCACGCTATCGAAGCCCGCCTCAACGCCGAGGACCCGGAGCACGGTTTCTGCCCTGCGCCCGGCCGGATGTCCGCGCTGCGGCTGCCGTGCGGCCCAGGGATCCGGGTCGATGCCGGTATCGCCGAGGGCGACCAGATCGCACCCGACTTCGACTCAATGATCGCGAAGGTTGTGGCGTGGGGCGCCGACCGGGACGAGGCACTCAGCCGGCTGCGCCGCGGCCTGGCGCAGTCGGTCGTCGTCGTCGACGGCGGGACGACCAACAAGGGCTTCCTGCTCACGCTGCTTGACCGGCCCGAGATGCGGGCGGGCAGCTACGACAATCAGTGGCTCGACCGGCTGACCGCGGCGGGCGCGCATCTGCCGCCGCAGCACCCGGTGGCGCTTCTAGCCGCAGCCGTCGAGGCGGCCGACGCCGACCAGGCCGCCATCCAGGCGAATTTCTACACGGCCGCTTCTGGCGGCCGTCCCGAGCTGCCTGACGCCGTCGGGCAGGCGGTCGAGCTTAGCCTGCGCGGCAACGTCTACCGGATGCACGTCCACTGCCTGGGACCGTGCGACTACCGAGTCGAGACCGTCGACGGCGTGATCGACCTGAACGTCCAGCACCTGGGGCGCTACGAGCGGGCAGTGACCTGCTCCGGGCAACGCTATCGCGTCGTCTCCGATACCCAGGGGTGCAGGATCAACGTCGAGGTCGACGGCGAGCCGCACGTCATTACCCGTGACGACGGCGGTCAGGTCCGCGCCCCGGCACCCGCGTTTGTCGTCGCAGTCCTCGTGGCCCCCGGCGATACGGTCAGGGCCTGGGATCCGCTCGTCGTGCTCGAGAGCATGAAAATGGAGACCGCCATCAGGGCCCCGCTCCCTGGCACCGTCCACGCCGTGCTCGCGTGCGTCAACACTCAGGTAGAAGCCGGCGCGCCGCTAGTGCAGGTGCAGCCATCGGACCAGCGGGATGGCCTTGGCGCTCCCGGCCCGCGGCTCGACCTGGCCGCCATCGTGAACGGCCAGGCCGGACGCGGCCCGGACGGACGCGACACCCCCGGCCACGATGATCGCGCGACGCTCCGCTGTTACCTGCTCGGCTACGACCTCGACGAGGACACTGCGCGCGAGCTGAGGAGGCGGCAGGAGGTAATGATTGCCGCGGCCGGCCTGGCCGACCCCGGTGTGCTCGGCGAGGAACAGGAACTGCTGGAGATATTTGCCGACATCGCCGCGCTGGCCAGGCGTGAGCCGGACGAGGCCGAGGATTCCGGCGCTCACAGCGCTGAGGACTACCTGTACAGCTACCTGGCATTCCTCGACCCGGAGCGGAGCGGTGTGCCCGAGCGTTTCCTGGCTCAGCTGCGGAAGGCTCTCGTGCGCTACGGCGTTACGTCGCTGCGCCGAACACCGGATCTTGAGCAGGCGCTGCTGCGGATCTACCGGTCGCTTGCGAGAGTCCGCCACTCCGAGCCGGTCATCATGGCGATTCTGGACCGGTGGCTGCGCCGGAGCGACCCGCTGTCGGCGGTGATCACCGACGAGCAGCTCGCGGTCCTCGACCGTCTTGCCGCGTCGACCCAAGGACGTCATCAGGAAGTCTGCGATCTGGCACGCGACGTGCGCTTCAGCTACATCCACGCGCCGGCGCTCAGGGCGATGCGCCCAGGGATCTACGCGGAGATGAACCGCTGTCTGGACGAACTGGCCGCCCATCCGTCCGGTGAGCGGATCAGAGAGCTGACCGATCGCCTTGTGTGGTGCTCGCAGCCGATGCGCGCGCTGCTGCGGGACAGGTACCTGGCGGCGGATGCGACGACGAGGATACGGCTGCTGCAGGCACGGATCCGCCGGTTCTACCGGATCCACGAGCTCCGCGGGCTGCGATGCCAGGCGTTCGGCCCGTACCTTGCCTGCCTGGCCGAGTACCCCGATAACGGGCAGGACGTGCAGCTGGTCGCCGGATACGTATCCCTCGCTGACCTGGCCGACTTCGCCGCCGAGCTGCGAGCATTTCTGAGTGCGCTGCCCCAGGACCGCCGGATCGTCGTGGATGTCGAGTCCTGGCGGGCCGGCGAGTGGATAGCTGCCGCGCCGATGTCCGCCGAACTGGCCGGCGTGCTCGGCCGGGCCGATTTCGGCCATCTGCTGCACCGTCTGGACATCACGCTGACCAGTGACAGTGGCGCCGGTCCGGAGTCAGCATTGCAGGAGCACATGCGCACGTCGCACTTCACCTTCAGGCAAGGCGACGCGGGGTTCACCGAGGATCCGCTCTACCGGGACCTGCATCCGATGATCGCCGAGCGCCTGGACCTGTGGCGCCTGTCGAATTTCACTCTCCAGCGGCTGCCCAGCGCTGAGGACGTCTACCTGTTTCGCGCGGTCGCCCGCGAGAACGGCAAGGACGAGCGCCTGATCGCGCTTGCCGAGGTGCGCGATCTCAGCCCCGCACGGGACTCGGCGGGCCGGATTACCGGCTTCCCGCATCTGGAGGGAGTGCTCGCTCAGGCGCTCGCCGATCTCCGTCACGCGCTTGGCCACAGGTCGGCGAAACAGCGGCTGCTGAGCAACCGGGTGATTCTTTACGTGCGCCCGACCTGGGATATCGCGCCAGGGACCTGGCGCGGCGTGGCGCACAGGCTGGCGCCGATGGCTGCGGGTCTCGGCCTTGACAAGGTCGCCGTCAGGATTCGGACGCTGGACCCGGCCACGGGCGAAGCCCGGCAAGAGGTGCTTGATGTCGAGAATGTCGCCGACCGGGCAGTCATCGTGCGGGTTCGCCCAGTTACCGACCGGCCGATCCGGCCGCTGACCGAGTACAAGCGCAAGCTGCTGCGCGCGCAGCGCCTCGGGGTTCCGTATCCGTACGAGCTGATCCGGATGCTGACGCCGCCGACGGGTGCGCCCGCCGACTTCCCGGCCGGCGAGTTCGTTGAGTACGACCTCGACGGCAGCGGTGCGGAGCTGCAGCCGGTCGACCGGCCATTCGGCCGTAACCTGGCCGCGATCGTGGTCGGCGTGATAAGTAACTGCACGTCGCTAATACCCGAAGGCATGTGCCGGGTGGCGATCCTGGGTGACCCGACCTCTGGGCTCGGCAATCTCGCGGAAGCCGAGTGCCGGCGCATCCTGGCCGCGCTGGCCCTGGCCCGCAGGCTAAAGGTGCCGGTCGAGTGGTTCGCTGTGTCCTCAGGCGCCCGCATCGCATGGGACAGCGGCACCGAGAACATGGACTGGATCGCCACGGTGCTCAGGCGCCTGATCGAGTTCACCCAGTCAGGCGGCGAGGTCAACGTAGTGGTCACCGGCATCAACGTCGGCGCGCAGCCGTACTGGAATGCCGAGGCCACCATGCTCATGCACACCCGGGGAATCCTTGTGATGACGCCGGCCAGTGCCATGGTGCTGACTGGCAAGAGCTCGCTGGATTACTCGGGCGGGGTGTCGGCCGAGGACAACTTCGGCATCGGCGGATTCGACCGGATCATGGGCCCGAACGGGCAGGCACAGTACTGGGCGCCGACGCTGGCCGACGCATGCGCTCTGCTGCTGCGGCACTACGACCATACCTACGTCGTCCCTGGTGAGAGCCGCCCGCGGCGGGCGCCTACCGCCGACCCGTCGGACCGGGACGTATGCTCATCTGTCCACAAGCCCGTCGTCGGGTCGGACTTCGAGCGGATCGGGGACATCTTCTCCGCCGAGCTGAACGGAGAGCGCAAGAAGCCGTTCGACATGCGCTCGGTGATGCGCGCCGTGACCGATACCGATGACGAGCCGTTCGAGCGCTGGGCGAGGTGGCGCGACGGCGAGAATGCCATCGTGTGGGAAGCACGCGTCGGCGGGTTCCCGGTCTGCCTCATCGGTCTCGAATCACAAACCCGGCCCCGTCCAGGGTTCGTACCCGCGGACGGGCCGCCGGCGTGGACATCGGGCACCCTATTCCCGCAGGCCTCGCGCAAGGTCGCCCGCGCTGTCAACGCCGCGAGCGGCAACCGCCCGGTCGTGGTCCTGGCCAATCTCACCGGGTTCGATGGCTCGCCTGAGAGCATGCGCAAGTGGCAGCTTGAGTACGGTGCGGAGATCGGCCGCGCGGTGACCAACTTCCGCGGCCCGATCGTCTTCGTGGTGGTGTCCCGCTATCACGGCGGCGCGTTCGTGGTGTTCTCCAAGCGGCTGCACGACAACATGGAGACCGCCGCGGTGGCCGGCTCGTACGCGTCGGTGATCGGCGGTGCGCCGGCTGCCGCGGTCGTCTTCGCGCGCGAGGTGAGCACCAGGACCGAGCAGGATCCGCGGGTGGCGAGCCTGCGCGCGAAGCTCGCGGAAAATACCGCCGCTACCAGCGCCGACCTGCGCCACGAGCTTGCCGACACCGTGGCGGTGGTCCGCGCCGAGAAGCTCAAGCAGGTGGCCGACGAGTTCGACAGCATTCATGACATCCAGCGGGCGCTGCGAGTCGGGTCGGTCGATCAGATCATCCCCGCCGCCGAGCTGCGCCCGTTCGTCATCGGGGCGCTGGAGCGACGGCTGGCATGCGAGCCGACCGAATCCGGCGCCGGGAACGCGGCGCCGAGCAGGTAGGAAGACCCCGACGGGGCTAGGCCAGCGGCTTGCGCAGCCAGTGATGCGCGGGAGCTGCCCCGTCCAGCGGAGAGACCGCGTCCAGCCCGACCGGCGCAGGGAAGTCCCCTGGCCCCCCAGGCCCGCAGACGGTGAGCACGAACGAGCCGCTCCGCCGCCACCAGCCGCCGAGCACGACATCCTCGGCGACGCGGACCCGGAGCGGGGACCAGGCATGCTCCGGCGGCGTCAGGTTGTCCACTGTCACCTCTACCGAGCGGGTATCCCGGCGCAGCCCGGTGCGGAGCACCTTCAGCGCGCTCTCCTTGGCCGACCAGACGACGTTCGCGGCGACGTCCCGGGCTGGGCCCGCAGCGCTGACCAGGTCACGCTCCGGCCCGGTCAGGTAATCACGGACGAACGCAGCACTGCGCGCCTCGACGAGCTCCAGATCGCAGCCGATCGCGGCGCGCTCGTCCGCAACCAGGCACGCGGCACAACCTGCCCGGTCAGTGAGCGAGATCCCGTGCTCGGAAAGCTGCTCGTCAACATAGAGCTCAGGAGCGCCGTCAGCGGCCGGGCGGCCCTCGATTCGCGCCAGCGCGGCCTCGTCATCCGGCCAGTTCAGGACGCGAGTGACGGCTAGCTTGAGGGTCCAGCGGCTGAGCAGGAAGTCCGTGCGGCGCTTGGTGTAGCGCAGTCCGGCCGCCCGGCTATGCTCGGCGGCGCTCAGCCAGCTGGTCCCGGGCGGGAGCTGCACTTCGGCGCGGCTGAGCCACCACGTCAGCACAGTCAGCTCCTGCCTGGCGCGAGCCGGCTCAGCGCCGCCTGGATCCGCTGCTCCGATACCGGGCCCACTGCGCCAAGCGTCTGGGCGAACAGGCTGACCCGCAGCTCCTCGATCATCCAGCGGATCGCCAGGAGTTCCCCGCGACCGCGAGCGGTCGATCCGAGCTGAGCCAGCACGCGCTCGTACGTCGCCGTCACCTGGTGCACAGCGGCCATCCGGTCAGCGTCCCGACGCGGGTCCTCTGGCGCTTTGTCCAGCCGGTGGCTGATTGCCTGCAGGTACCGGACCAGGTCCGGCAGGCGCTGCGCGCCCGTGCCGGCGACAAACCCTGGATAGATCAGCGCGGACCGCTGGGCAACCATGTCGGCCACCGCCGGTCCGAGCACCGGGCTGACGGCCCGGTCCAGCTTGACGTCGACGGTCTGCGCCTGGCCGAGCACCCGCCCGATAGCGCTGATCACCTCGGCCGTTCCGGCCCGCAGCGCCAGCCTGGCGGCCTCAAGCAGCTGGCCGAAGGCCGCCGCGTCCCACGCCGGTCCGCCGGCCTTGGCGATCACCTCGTCGGCCGCGCACGCCGCGCAGTCATCGAGCAGCGCGGCAACGCTGGGGTACGGATGCCGGCTCATCGCCAGCTTGGTACTGGCCGGCAGCCTGCTGCCGACCGAGCGAGCGCCGGAAGGCACGGCAAGCAGCAGCAGGCGGCGGTTACCCAGCCACATCGACGCCTCCGCCTCCGCCTGCGTCTCGAACGCGGCGATGTCGACGGCGTCGCCGGTATCCGCCAGGGCCGGATAGGCGCGGAGCTGGCCGTGGCTGAGCACCCGAGGCAGCGTCCCGAAGTCCCAGCTCCGGATGCCCGACCTGGTGATGTCGCTGGCCGCGTCTGTGACCGCCGCGCGCAGCCTGGGCCGCAGCTGATCCCGCAGCGCGTCGAGATCCTTGCCTGCGGCGAGCTCGCGGTCCGCGTCGATCACGCGGAAGGTGACCCGCAGATGGGCTGGCAGCCGGGACAGGTCCCACGCGTCGCGCGGAATGCGCACGCCGCCCAGCGCGCCAAGCTCGGCGCTGAGCGCGTCCAGGAGATCTCCCCGCGCGGTGTCCAGGCTGGACAGGACGGTACGGGCCACATCGGGCGCAGGCACGAACGTGGTCCGCAGTTGCTTGGGCAGCGACCGGATCAGCTCCGTCACCAGCTCGTGCCGCAGCCCGGGGACGTGCCAGGAGAATTCCTCGCTGGCCACCTGGCCGAGCCGTTCCAGCGGAATGTCGACGGTGATTCCGTCATCCGGCTCGCCGGGATCGAACTCGTACGACAGGGCCAGGCCGTCCCAGGTGGTCGGATAGTCGGCAGGTGAGACGTCGTCGGCCGCCGGGCCGGCCAGGTCGCTCTGGCGCAGCGTCAGCAGGTCAGGATCGGCGGATCGCGCCGTCTTCCACCAGGAGTCGAAGTGCCGCGCGGAGGTTACGTCCGACGGTATCCGCCGGTCATAGAAGTCGAAGATGGCGGCGTCGTCGGCGACGAGCCCGTGCCTGCGGGCCCGGCGCTGCAGATCCCCCGCTTCGGCGATCAGCCGCTGATTGCGGTCGAAGAACCGGTGGTGGGTCTGCCAGTCCCCCTCCACCAGGGCGCGGGAGATGAACAGCTCACGGGCGGCCGCCGGATCGATCCGCCCGTAGCTGACCCGCCGCGCCGCCACGATCGGCAGCCCGTACAGCGTCACCTTCTCCGATGCCATTGCTGCGCCGCGCTTGGCGTCCCAGTGCGGCTCGCTGTACGTGCGCCTGATCAGGTGCCCGGCCAGCCCTTCGGCCCACTCCGGCTCGATCTGCGCAGCGACCCTGGCCCACAGCCTGGACGTCTCGACCAGCTCGGCCGCGATCACCCAGGCCGGCGGTTTCCTGGCCAGCGCAGAATCTGGGAATATCGCAAACCGAGAACCGCGGGCGCCGGTGAATTCAGCGGGCCCGCGTCGTTTGCCGCTGGGTAGCTTGCTGACCTCCTGCATGCCGATGTGCGAGAGCAGGCCGGCCAGCAGGGACTGATGCACCCGGTCTGCGAGTTCTGCCGCGATCCGGGCTCCCGTCTCGGCTCGGTTACCGGTCTCCGCTCCGCGCCCGGCCCGGCTCCCGGTCTCGGTTCCATGTCCAGCTCGGTTACCGGTCTTAGTTCCGCGCTCGGCCCGGCTCCCGGTCTCGCTCCCGGCGTCGATGTCGAGTTCCTTGGCTGCCTGCCTGAGCTGACCGAAGACGTCCTGCCACTCGCGCACCCGCAGGTAGTGCAGGTACTCGCGACGGCACATCCGGCGGAACGCGGACCCGGACAGCTCGCGCTGCTGATCGCGCAGGTAGTCCCAGAGGTTGACGAACGTCAGGAAGTCCGAACCGGGCTCTGTGAAGCGGGCGTGCTGGGCGTCGGCTGCCTCGCGAGAGTCGGCCGGCCGCTCCCTCGGGTCCTGGATCGATAGCGCGGCCGTAATGATCAGAACCTCGCGTGCGCATCCGTTGCGGCCAGCCTCAAGGATCATCCGGCCCAGACGCGGATCGACAGGGAGCCTGGCTAGCTTTCTGCCGGTCTCGGTCAGCCGGGATGTGCTCGCGCCCGTCGAGGAGAAGGCGCCGAGCTCTTCGAGCAGCCGGACGCCGTCGCTGACATTGCGCGAGTCGGGCGGGTCAACGAACGGGAAGCCAGCCACCTCGCCGAGGTCGAGCGCCGCCATCCGCAGGATCACCGAGGCCAGGTGGGTCCGCAGGATCTCGGGGTCGGTGAACTCAGGGCGCCCGGCGAAGTCTTCCTCCGCGTACAGCCGGATGCATATGCCGTCGGACGTGCGGCCGCAGCGGCCAGCGCGTTGATTGGCCGACGCGCGGGAGATCGGCTCGATCGGCAGCCGCTGCACCTTTGTCCGTTGGCTGTACCGGGAAATCCGCGCGGTGCCCGGGTCAACGACGTACTTGATCCCCGGGACGGTCAGTGAAGTCTCGGCCACATTGGTGGCCAGCACGACGCGCCTGCCCCGATGCGGCTGGAAGACCTTATGCTGCTCAGCCGATGACAGCCGGGCATATAGCGGCACGACCTCCAGGCCGTCGTGGCTGGCCAGCGCGTCGGCGGTATCCCTGATCTCCCGCTCGCCGCTGAGAAAGACCAGGATGTCGCCCGGGCCTTCGGCCCGCAGTTCGTCCACGGCGTCGCAGATGGCCTGCACCTGGTCCCGCGGCTCGGTGCCGGGATCGTCCGGATCGGCCAGCGGGGAGTAACGCACCTGCACCGGATACGTGCGCCCCGACACCTCGATCACCGGAGCGCCACGGCGCTGATCGGCTGGTTGACCGCGGTCGCTGTGCTGGCCTGAATCGCTATCGGCGCTGTGCCGGTCCGCATCGCGTTCAGCGCTGCGCTTGTTTGATTCGCCTCCGGCGCTGTGTTGGCCCAATTCGCCTCCGGCGCTGTGTTGGCCCAATTCGCCTCCGGCGAAATGCAGGCTGAA
>OCZU010001891.1_pt1 | contig 13525 bp, 11 predicted proteins | sample 1539001 | NCBI WGS metagenome assembly OCZU01 (sample SAMEA3539306, study PRJEB22396) | soil metagenome | biome: tundra; feature: field; material: soil | place: USA | collected 2010-05 | depth 0.15 m
CCCTGCGATTCCGGCGCGCCGGGCAGCTCGATCAGGTGACCCAGCCGGTCCCGCTTGGCGATCAGGTACCGCAGGTTCTCCGGCGTCGTGGTGACCGGGAGCGATACCGTGCCGGTCACCTTCAGCCCGAAGTCGGCCAGGCCCTTAACCTTCGCCGGGTTGTTGGTGAGCAGCCGCAGCGAGCCGACTCCGAGGTCGGTGAGCATCTGGGCGCCAGTGGAGTACTCGCGGGCATCGACCGGCAGGCCGAGCGCGGTATTGGCGTCCACCGTGTCCGCGCCCGCGTCCTGCAGCTGGTAGGCCCGCAGCTTGCCGAGCAGGCCGATACCGCGGCCCTCGTGGCCGCGCAGGTACAGCACGATCCCCCGGCCTTCCGCCGCGATCGCTGCCATGGCCGCGTTCAGCTGTGCGCCGCAATCACAGCGCCGCGAGCCGAACACATCACCGGTCAGGCATTCGGAGTGCATCCGGACCAGTACGTCCTGGGCTGGCCCGCCGGCCTCCCCCGGCGGATCAAGATCCCCAAGGATCAGCGCCACGTGCTCGGTGCCGTCCATCGAGTTCAGGTAGCCGATCGCGCGCCAGTCACCATGGGAGTTAGGCACCCGGGTCTCCACCACCCGGCTGACCATCCGCTCGAAATGCCGCCGGTACTCGATCAGCTGGGCAATCGAGATCAGCGCCAGCCCGTGCTCGTCGGCGAACGCGCGCAACGCGGGCAGCCTGGCCATCGTGCCGTCATCGTTCACGACTTCGGCCAGCACGCCGGCCGGCTCAAGCCCGGCCAGCCTGGCCAGGTCCACCGCCGCCTCGGTGTGCCCTGGCCGGCGCAGCACCCCGCCGCCGGTGTAGCGAAGCGGGAACACGTGCCCGGGCCTGACCAGTTCGTAGGGCTCGGTCGCTGAGTCGACCAGGGCGCGCACGGTCCTGGCCCGGTCCGCGGCCGAGATCCCGGTGCTGACTCCGTCGCGGGCGTCCACGCTGACCGTGAAGGCGGTCCGCATCCGCTCGTTGTTATCGGCGGTCATCAGCGGCAGCGCCAGCCGGTCAAGGTCGGCGCCCAGCATCGAGACGCAGATCACCCCGCTGGTGTGCCGGATGGTGAAGGTGATCAGCGCGGGCGTCGCCTTGCTGGCAGCGAAGATGATGTCGCCTTCGTTCTCCCGGTCCACATCATCGACCACGACTACAGCCCGGCCGGCCGCGATCTCGGCGATCGCCCGCTCGACCTCATCCAGGATCACCTCGGTGTCTTCCTGCGCGGTCAGGTCCGGTGCCGTCATGCCCGCTGCCCCGCAGCCAGCAGCCGCTCTACGTACTTGGCGATCACGTCGACCTCCAGGTTGACCACGTCGCCGACTTCGGTGCCGCCCAGCGTGGTCCTGGTCAGGGTCTCAGGGATCAGGCTGACCTCAAACCAGCTGCCCGCGTCACCAGCGCCGCCTGGATCCTGGCTCAGCCCGGACACCGTGAGGCTGACTCCGTCGACGGCCACCGAGCCCTTTTCAGCGATATAACGAGACAGTTCGGCGGGAATCGAGATCCGCAGCACATCCCAGTGCTCCGCCGGTCTGCGCTGCGTCAGCACGCCGGTGCCGTCCACATGGCCCTGCACGATGTGGCCGTCCAGACGGCCGTTGGCTCGAACTGAGCGCTCCAGGTTGACCGGGGCACCGGGAACGATGCCGCCAAGGCCGGACCTGGCCAGCGTCTCGCCCATCACGTCGGCGGTGAACTCACAGGCCGCGACATCCGTCACGGTCAGGCAGACGCCGTTCACCGCGATCGAATCACCCCGCCCGGCCGTGGCCGTCACCACCTGCCCGCGGACGGTCAGCCTGGCCGAGTCTGATTGCCGGTCAACCGCGACGACCTCGCCGCGCTCTTCGATGATTCCGGTGAACACCTGCGTCCTCCTCCGGAGCTACCAGCCCTGGTTCAGGCTCCGGGGACGCGGAAAACGCGCCAGCACGGCCAGTGCGGCCCCGAAGGGCCTGGCCGCGACGTGCTGCCTCCCATCCGGACTTTAACCGTCGGTCCCGGAATTCCACCGGATCAGCCGGCCGATGGCTTCGGCCGGGTCGCGGACTATCACCGCCGGTTCGGAGTTACACCGACCCCGGAGCACGCGTTACTTGCGAGAACCAGTATGCCATGACCGCTATTCCACCGAAATCAGCGTCCGCGAGCGCCAGCACCGGAGCGAGCTACGTGCGCGCGCTGCCGCGGCGGGCCAGGGTGTCCACGGTGACTGCCGCAAGCAGCACAAGTGCGGTCCACATCTCCTGCGCGGCGGTTTGGAGGCCGAGCAGGAAGAGGCCGTTGTAAATCACGCCGACGATCAGACCGCCCAGCACCGCGCCGAGCATCCGGCCACGACCGCCGAACAGGCTGGTGCCGCCGATGACCGCGCCTGCGACCCCGTACAGGACGTACTGGCCACCCTGGAAGTTGTTCGAGATCGAGCCAAGGTAGGACGTGTAGATGATCCCGGTAATACCGGCCGTCAGCCCGCACAGGACAAACGCCAGAATCCGGATCCGGGTCAGGCTGATGCCGGCCCGTCTGGCCGCCTCAGCATTGCCACCGATCGCGTAGACGTAGCGGCCGAACCGGGTGCGGCTGAGCAGGACAGTCCATGCGATCAGCAGGACCAGTATGACCAGCACCACCCATGGCACGCCGCGAAGGACGCCTACTGTCGCGCGGTTTGTGTTGCCGATCAGCACAACCACCACTCCCGCGACCGCCATCAGAGCGATCTTCAGCAGCGTTACGCTGGCGGGTGGCGCCGCTAGATTGCTCGCCCGCCTCCGGCTGTCTCGCAGCATCAAGAACACTCCACCGAGCAGCACAGCAGCGACCATCACGATCCAGCTGGCCGTCGGGGTGAGGCTGGCTCCGCTATCTACGTCCAGCAAGATGTTGTTGGACAGGATAATCGTCCCGCCGAATGGTGCAAGCCGGTTCGTCAGGTAGAGGAGCAGGCCAGCCCCGCCAAGCAATCCGGCCAGCGTCACCACGAAAGACGGCAGCCCGAGCTTGGTGATGATGAAGCCCTGGATGAGTCCCCAGACCGAGGTGCAGGCCAGCCCGGCCAGCACAGCCACCCACCAGGGAACTGGATGCGCTACCGAAAGCAGGTAGGCGGTGATAACGGCCCCGTTCGCCGCGAGGTACCCGACCGACAGGTCGATCTCGCCGAGCAGCAGCACGAAGACTTCGGCCATGCCAAACGTGACGAGAAAGGCTGCCTGCGTCATCAGGTTGACCAGGTTGCCCGCGGACAGGAACAGCGAGTTCTTCAGCTGGAAGAAGATGACGATCGCGACCAGGCCGAGGATGACAGGGAGCGCGCCGCTCTCGCCGCTGCGAACTCGTTTGAGCCAGACCCTGGTGTACTCCCCGAGCGAGTCGACCATCAGGTCCGGCGCCGCGGTCGCCAGGATCGCGTCCGACGGCATGCCTTCAGCCGACTCAGGCTCGGCCGCGAGTCCCACCGGCAATCCGGCACGTTCCTGCTGTGCTCCGTCGCTGTCTGACGATGCCATGCCTCAGCCCTCCGCGTTTGCGCTGAAGCCCCGATACGGGTCGGGCTCGCTTCCGCTGCCGTTACCGGTCCGGGTAGACGCTCCGGTGGTCATCAGATCGACAATCGACTGGCGGTCAAAGTCCGCCACCGGTCCGACGGCGGCCAACCGGCCGAGGTAGAGGACCGCGATCCGATCGGCGACATCGAAGACGTCGTTCAGGTTGTGCGAGATCACGATAACCCCGTGGCCGCGACTGGTCAGCTGGGTAATCAGGCTCAGCACGAGCTCGGTCTGGCTGACGCCGAGCGCGGCGGTCGGCTCGTCCATGACGACGAGCCTGGCCTCGGCCATGACGGCCTTGGCCACGGCGACGGACTGCCGCTGGCCACCGGAGAGCGAGCCAACGAGCTGCCGGACTGACCGCACCGTCGTCACGGCCAGGTCCGCCAGTGTCTGTTTCGCGGTCAGCTCCATGGTTACCTCGTCCAGCAGCCCGTACCGAAGCGGCTCATGGCCGAGCATCATGTTCTGCACGATGTCGAGATTGTCGCAGAGCGCCAGGTCCTGATAGACGGTCGCGATGCCGAGCGCGGTGGCGTCCCTGGGGCTGTGCAGGTGGACGGGCCTGCCATTCCAGAGCATCTGCCCGTCGGTCGGCGCCCAGATGCCGGCGATGCACTTGATCAGCGTCGTCTTACCCGCACCGTTGTCGCCGACCAGCGCGGTGACCTGACCCGCCGGGATGTCCAGGTCAATACCGGTCAGCGCCTGCACAGGGCCGAAGTGCTTGCCGATGCCACGCAGCCGCAGCAGCGGTGCCGACGGATCGGCTGGCTCCGGCTGGCTGACCCCCGTGCCGGATGGCGCCCGGCCCGCTTGCGCGGACCGGGCGCCATCCGGCGTACCTGGTGCTACCACTGCCGGAGGCCTCTTCTGCCTCGAGCGTTCATGCCTACCCCGAGATCCCGGCAGCCGTGCACTCTGCCTTGTACTTGCCTGTGCATAGCTGCGATGCTGGCACGAATTTGTCATTGATGACGGTTGAGTTCATATTTGCCGTGGTGACCCACTCCGGCGTCAGCAGCACCGAAGGAACACTGACGTGCGCTGTGGTGTCCATCGTGGTGAGGTTGACCAGGCTTGAGGGCGGCGTCACGCTGGCCCGGATGAACAGCGCCAGCGTCGCGGCGGCCTGTGCCTCCAGGTAGATCGGCTTGTACACGGTCCCGCACTGGTAGCCGTTCAGGATGTTCTGCAGGCCGATCAGGGTGGCGTCCTGCCCGGTGACCGGGAAGGTCTTGGGCTTGACGCCCTGGCGCTGCAGGTAGGTGATGATCGGCGCCGCGTTCTCGTCGTTGGGCGTGAGCACGGCGTTGATGTTCTTATGGGCCGTGAACTGCTGCTGGAACTCGGTCAGCGCGGTCGGCGGGTCCCAGGTCCCTGGTGCCTTGCCGACATCGATCCACTTCTTGGACTTAAAGAACGGTGCGAGCACGGCGTTGTAACCCTGCCCGAACAGCGTCGCGTTGTTGTCAGTCGACGCGCCGTACATGACCAGCACGTTCGGCTTCTTGATCTTCCAGTTGGCCACGCACGACACCATGCCCTGGCCGATCTTGGTGCCGACGAGGACGTTGTTGAAGCTGACGTAGTACTTGCGGCTCCCGCCGAGGGTCAGCCGGTCGTAGTCGATCACGGCCACGCCGTGCGAAGCCGCGTACTTCTCGATGGAGGTGCCGACACCGGAGTCGAGCGGGTCCATGATCAGCACCCTCGCGCCCTTGGTGATGTCCGTCTGCGCGTCACTCAGCTCGGTCGCGTCACTGCCCTGCGCATTCTGCACGGTGAACTGTGACGACGTAAGGCCGGCCGCTTCCAGCGACTTTGTCAGGTAAGGCGCGTCGAATTCGGTGTATCGCGTGGACGAGACCGTGTCCGGCAGAATTACCCCGACATTGCCCTTTCCCTCGGCCGCCAGCCCTTTAAGCTCGGACATGACCGTGAAAGCGTTGTTAAAGCTGGAGGTCGAGATCGCGGGTATCGAGGCGCTGCCGCTCGGAGTCGCGCTCGGAGAAGTTCCGGAAGATCCGCTGCCACTGCTACTACACGCCGCGACGACGAGGGCCGCGCTAGCGGCCAACGACGTCCAGACGATTTTCTTGGCTACTTGCTGCAATGAAACCACCTCGTTGTTTCGCGGGCCGGACGCGGTCAGCATTCATCGACCTCGCCACGCAGGCGCCGCAGCGACTACCTTCGATATGGACTCTAGGGGTCGCACTATGAACGCGGCCGTTAACATCTGGCCACGTCCATAAAAATTCCGTGAACGACGCGCCTGACCGTGGCATGATCCGAGGTTTTAGGCCGGGTTACCCGCGCTGTACCGGGCTGGGCCGGCCGGCTGCTCCGGGCTGGCTGCTCCGGGCTGGCTGTTCCTGCCCGGCTACTCCGGGGCTAGCCGGTACCCCGCGCGCGGCTGGGTCAAGATCAGCGGTGCCTCGCCGTCATCTTCGAGCTTCGCCCTGAGCCTGCGCACGTAGACCCGCACGTACTCGGTCTCGGTCTCATAGCCATGTCCCCAGACCCGGCGCAGCAGATGAGCATGGGTGAGCAGCTTGCCGCGGTTCGTCGCAAGCTCACGCAACAGCGCGAACTCGGTCGGCGTGAGGTGCACGGGCTCGCCGCGCTTAAGTACCTGCTGGCTGGTCAGATCGATGTGCAGCTCACCCACGATGACAATCTGGGCGGTGCTGGTCACCGGTGCCGCGGGACGGGTGCGGCGCAGGGTCGCCGTTATCCTGGCGAGGAGTTCCTCGATGCTGAATGGCTTGGTCATGTAGTCGTCGGCGCCCATATTCAGCGCGGTGACCTTGTCCCGCTCTCCGCCGCGAGCAGATACCACGATGATCGCGACGCCGGATCGCTCTCGCATCTGCCTGCACAGCTCGAAGCCATCGATCTCCGGCAGCATCAGATCGAGCAGGACGATGTCCGGCGTCTCGGTATCAAGCAGTTGCAGCGCACGCGCGCCGTCGGTGGAAACAACCGTGTCGAAGCCGCGGACTGCCAGGTTGGACCGGATCAGGTCGACAATGTTCGGATCATCCTCGATGACAAGCGCACGGGTGCTCGCCACTGCCTCAGGCACTCCATGCCCCTCTCCGCAGCCGGGGCCGGGCCGTGACCCGCTGTTGCGGCACGCCATCGGGCGGCGCCGGGTCGGGGTCCGCTGACGCCGTGGTCTCTTCGACTGGGAGCCGAACCACGAAGCTGGTGCCGGTGACCGGCTGGCCAAGCTCGATCGTGCCGCCATGGGCGATCGCGATCCCCCTGGCGATCGACAGCCCGAACCCGGCTCCCGCCGTCCTGGTCCGGCGCTGTCGCCTCGGCTCGAACGGAGCCACGGCCAGCTCAGCCGCCATCCCCGGGCCATCGTCGGCCACGGTGATCGCCACCGATGCCGGTCCGTGGAACTCCGCGGTGACCGTCACCTCTGTCCCCGGCGGATTATGCCCGATAGCGTTGCCGAGCAGATTCACGAAGACCTGCTCCAGGCGATCGTGATCGGCCCAGATGACCGGCAGGTGCGGCGCGCATGAGATCTCGATCATGCTGGCATCGGCTGGCGGCAGGCAAGCCGCAGCCGCCTCTAGGACCAGGCCAATATCGCACCAGTCCGGCTGCAGCCGCATGATGCCGAGCTCGATCGCCGAGAAGTCAAGCAGGTCGTCGACCAGGCGACCGAGCCGCGCAGACTCGGCCGCGATCCTGGCCAGGAACCGCTGCTGCGACGCCGCGTCCCAGGTCACGTCCGGCTGCAGCAGGCTGGACGCATAGCCGCGGATCGCCGTCAGCGGAGTCCTCAGCTCATGGCTGAGCCTGGACAGGAAACCGCGCTGCAGTTCCTGGGACCGGCGCAGTGCGGTCGCCTCCTGATGCGCCAGGCCGGCCTCCTCCCGCTCTAGCGCCAGCCGCAGCGAGTGCGCGGCATCTTCGAGCAGCGTCGTTGCTTCCTGCGCGGGCGGGCCCTCGCCGAAGCTGGCCAGCAGCACGCTCGGCCCGGCCGGCGCGGCAAAGGTGACTGCCAGATGCCAGCGGCCATCTCCGCCGGGCAGGCCGACAGCGGCGCCGTCGGTCCGCCGGTTTGCCAGCGCCTGCTCGGCCCGGGCGGTCACCGCGGCCGGCGCATGCACAGGGCCGGCCGCGAGGCCGCCCGCGACATCGCCAGCTGAGTCCCTGGTGACGAATCCGCGGCACCGGCACCCGCCGTCTCGCGGCCAGGTGATCAGGGCCACGTCCGTGGCCTGCAGGCCACGGCACAGCGACGTCAGCGCCAGGCCAAGCCCCTGGCTCACCTGGATCGGCCCGGCCAGCGTCTCCAGCACTTCCCTGATCGTCTCTAGCACCCGGTTGCGCGCGGTCACCTCATCGAGCAGCCGGTCGCGCTCGATCGCGCTGGCGGCGTATCCCGCGTAGACGGTGACGAGCTCGAGCTGGTCACGCTCGGGCTGGCCGCAGACGTCGTCGAGCACGGTGATGACGCCGGCCAGCCCGCCTGGCGTCAGCACGGGCACCGACCACGAACTGGCTATCCCGGCGGCCGCAGCGAGCGGCGCGCACGAGGTCCAGGCCGAGCTGCCGGCGACGTCCTCGACGATGTACGGCCAGGCGGTCACGGCGGCCATTCCCGGCGGGCCCCCGGCCGGCCCTAGTGGCAGCCGGGACCAGGCATCAAGCAGCGGCACGGGCAGTCCGAGCGACATCGCGCAGACCAGCTCCTGATCAGCTGCCAGGTGAATGCACAGCCGTTCGCTGCCGAGTGCCGCACCGAGAGCGGACAGGATCAGCGACAGGCTCGATGACGGATCGGCGGATACCAGCCGATCGGCCAGCCCGTGCAGCCTGGTCAGCTGGCGGCGGGCGGATGAGTCAAGTTCCTGGCCGGACAGCAGCGCGACGACCTCGTCGGGATGGACCGTGCGCGGGTCTACGTCGGCCGCGACCATGCCCTGCCGCAGCACCACGATCCGGTCGGCCAGGCGGCACATCATGTCCACGTCGTGGCAGGCAATAACGACCGACGTGCCGCCAGCTCGCAGCGCAGCGATCAGGTCTTCGACCTGTCCCGCCTGCCGGACGCCGAGCGATGCGGTCGGCTCGTCGAGTAGCAGCAGCGCCGGCCCGTCAGCCATCGCCCTGGCGATGGCGACAAGCTGCCGCTGACCACCGGACAGCGATCCGACGCTGCGGGTCGTGTCGCTCAGCGCGATGCCGAGGCGGCTGAGCATGCGGGACGCGTCGGCGTGCAATCGGACGTCGGACATCAGCTGATGACGGCGCTCCTTGCCGAGCAGCAGGTTCGAGGCGATATCCAGGTTGTCGCAGAGCGACAGATCCTGCCACACCACGCCGACGCCACGGCGGGCAACCGCGAGCGGGCCAGCGGGCAGCGGACGGCCAGACAGCAGGATCTGACCGCTGGTCGGAGCGATGTCTCCGGCGATGCACCGTACCAGCGTGGTCTTGCCCGCGCCGTTCTCCCCGGCCAGCGCCACGACTTCGCCGGGGCCGATGGCCAGGTCGACCCCCGCGAGCGCGCGCACCTGCCCGAAATTCACTTTGAGCCCCGACACCGAGACAATCGGCTCCGACCGGGCGTCGGGTCCGGCTCCTGCGGCGGCTCTGCTAGCGGCCGTGCCAGCGGCGGGGGCGGCGACAGCGGTCATGTCCACATTGTGCCCGCAATTCCCGGATCACCACGCGTTGCCCCTACGGCAGCTTCCAGTCGACCTCCTGGCCACCACGTTGCTCAAGCAGCGCGCTGGCCCGGCTGAACGGCCGTGAGCCGAAGAAACCGCGGTCGGCCGACATCGGGCTGGGGTGGGCCGACTCGATCAGCGGCACGCCGTCAAGCAACGGGGCCAGGTTGCGCGCGTCTCGTCCCCACAAGATCGCCACCAGCGGCTCTGGCCGCGCGGCCAGAGCTCTGATCGCCTGTTCTGTGACCGCCTCCCAGCCCTTGCCCCGATGTGAGCCCGGCTGTCCTGGCTGCACCGTCAGCACCCGGTTGAGCAGCAGCACGCCTCGCTCGGTCCACGGGGTCAGATCCCCGTTGGACGGCGCTGGGTAACCGAGGTCGGCACCGTACTCGCCGAAGATATTGACCAGACTGCGCGGGACTGGCCGGACCGATGGCGCCACCGAGAAGCTCAAGCCGACCGGGTGCCCGGGCGTGGGATACGGATCCTGACCGACGATCAGTACCCGGACCTCGTCGAATGGCTGCTGGAATGCCCGCAGCACCTGGTCGCCGGCCGGCAGGTAAGACCGCCCGGCTGCCACTTCGGCACGCAGGAAATCGCCAGCAGCGCTGATCTGCCCGGCGACCGGAGCCAGCGCCACGGCCCAGCCGGGATCGACAATCTGGTCAAGTGCCCGTCGTGTCACGGCACATCACTGTAGTGCCGCGCAGCCTAACCCGACACCTCGATGATCCTTCGGCTCAGAAAGGCTCGCTCGGGGTCATTCTCGGTCAGCTCCAGAGCCGCCTCATAGGCGCGCCTGGCATCAGACTTGCGGCCAAGGCGCCGGAGCAGATCCGCCTTCGCGGCCGGCAGATAGCGGTACGCGGCCAGCCGTCCGTCCTGCTCAAGCCTCGCGATCTGGTCAAGCGCCGCCTCCGGCCCGCTGATCATCGCGACCACGACCGCGCGGTTCAGCGCGACCACCGGTGACGGCCAGGCCCGCAGCAGCGCGTCGTAGAGCTGCAGCAGTTGCGGCCAGTCGGTCTGCGCATAGCTAGGAGCCTCGGCATGCACCGCGGCGATGGCCGCTTGCAGCGCGAACCGGCCAGGTCGCCCGCCGCGCAGCGCGTCCAGCACGAGCGCCGCGCCCTCGGCGATCGCCGCGGCGTCCCAGAGCGAGCGGTCCTGCTCCTCAAGCAGCAGCACGTTGCCCTGATCGTCAGTCCTGGTGGACCGGCGCGCGTTCGTGATCAGAAGCAGCGCCAGCAGTCCGCGGACCTCCGGCTCGTCCGGCATCAGCTCGCGGAGCATCCGAGCCAGGCCGATGGCGCGCTCGACGAGGTCGGCGCGGACAAGATCGGGACCGTCGGGAGCGGTATGGCCGGTCGTGTACAGCAGGTGCAGGACGGTCAGCACCGCATCAAGGCGGTCGGGCAGCTCAGCGGACTCCGGCACCCGGTAGGCGATCCTGGCCGCTGAGATCTTTTTCTTCGCCCTGGTAACCCGTGCGGCCATGGTGGTTTCTGAGACCACGAACGCCTGCGCGATCTCCGCGGTGGTGAGTCCGCAGACCAGGCGCAGGGTCAGTGCCACCTGTGCCTCCCTGGCCAGTGCGGGATGGCAGCAGGTGAAGATCAGCCGCAGCCGGTCATCGCCGATCGTCTCGCTGCCCTCGCCCGCCTCGGAAGTCGCGGCTGGTACCGGGTCCGGCTCGATCAGCAGCGGCAGCTTGGAGCGCAGCGTACGGTCGCGGCGGAGCAGATCGAGTGCGCGCCGTCGCGCGGTCGTGGTCAGCCACGCGCCAGGATTGCGCGGCACGCCCTGCCGGGCCCAGGCGTCCAGTGCGGCGACATAAGCATCCTGGACGCATTCCTCGGCCGCATCCAGGTCACGGGTTACCCGCGCCGTCGCGGCCAGTACGAATGCCCACTCCCGCCGGTGCGCCTCGGCGACCGCACCAGCAATTTCCGGTGTGGTACCCGTCGGCACGGTGCCGGTCGCGCCGTGACCGCCCGCCGCCTCCGGCCCGGCCAGATCCCGTCCTGTCCGGGCCGGGTCAGGCTCGGCTGGATCCTGGCCGGAGGCGGCGCGAGTGGTCACGGCTGCACCATCACATGCCCGAGGTGTCCATCACCGGGCGGACCTCGACCCCGCCGAACGCTGCCGGGCATCCCTTGGCGATCTCGATGGCATGGTCAAGGTCCCGCGCCTCGATCAGGTAGAAACCGCCGAGTGCCTCCTTGGTCTCGGCGAACGGCCCGTCGGTGACCACGTCGCCGCGGATCGAGGTCGCGGTACTGGTCGGCTCAAGTGCGTCGCCGCCGAGGATCGTGCCGCCCTTCTCGCCCACCTGCTCGGCGAACCGCCCGTGCGCCACTCCGGTCTGCTGCCAAACCTCCGGCCCGCCGTCGGCGTATCCCTTCTCAGCCTCGTAGATCAAGATCGCGTATTTAGCCATGGTTGTCTCCTCCTGTTGTCATCGGTCACGCCCCGCACACTAACGACGAACGGACCTGCCGCTGTTCGACACCTCAAGCCAGGGCATCGTCCCGGACCCGCTGCTGTTCATCAACCAGTGCCAGACCCGTCGGTGCCAGACCCGTCGGTGCCAGACCCGCCGGTGCCAGACCCGCCGGTGCGGCGCGGTGCCGCCGCAGCGGCAGTTGATCGCAGCCATCGCACCGCGGCCGCCGGGTCCGCTGACCCGAAAACGGCCGTTCCGGCCACGAAGACGTCCGCGCCGGCTTCGGCGCAGCGACCGATTGTCTCCTCGCCGACTCCCCCGTCGACCTGCAGCCAGATCTCGCCGCCATGCCGTTCGATCAGCCGGCGCGCCCGGCGGACCTTAGGCAGTACCAGATCGAGGAAGGGCTGGCCGCCAAAACCGGGCTCAACGGTCATCAGCAGCAGCATGTCGATCTCAGGCAGCAGGTCAGCGTAGGGCTCAACCGGCGTGCCCGGATTGATCCCGAGCCCTGCCCGCGCGCCCGCCGACCTGATCATCCGCAAGGTTCGGACCGGAGCCGCGGTCACCTCGGCGTGAATAGTCACGTTCCGCGCCCCGGCCTCGGCGTATTCGGGCGCCCAGCGGTCCGGGTCTGAAATCATCAGATGGCAGTCCAGTGGCAGCCTGGCGTGCTTCAGCAGGGCAGCGACAACCGGCAGGCCCACCGTCAGATTCGGTACAAAATGGCCATCCATCACGTCAATGTGCAGCCAGTCGGCGACGTCGGCGACTGCCGCCGCCTCGTCGGCAAGCCTGGCGAAGTCGGCGGCCAGCACGCTTGGCGAGATCTGCACCGTCATGACACGCGCAGTCTAGAGCCCGGAGCTACGGCACATTGTCGTACCCCTCCGCTACGTTCGCTCAGGTATTCGACGATCAACAAAAGGAGGCCACTTGCTGATCACCGAGGCGCCAGATCGGCTGCTTGATCGCGTCCGCAAGCTCCTGGCGAAGGCCGAGGACGACGGCGTGACACCTGCAGAGGCTCAGGCGCTGACCGCCAAGGCCGCTGAGCTGATGGCCAAATACGGCATCGACCGGGCGCTGCTGGCCGCCGACCGGCCGGAGACCGACCGGCCAGCCAACCGGATCCTTGAAATCTGCAACCCGTGGGCGAGGGAAAAGGCACATCTGCTGTGCGGGCTCGCCTCGGCCCTGCGCTGCCAGTGCATCCTGCTCGGCGGCAGCCGTCCGGGCAGCCGGGTACACGTCTTCGGCTACGCCTCCGACATTGACCGCACCGATGTGCTCTACACCTCCGTCCTGATCCAGATGTGGAACGGCCTAGCGGGCGCTCAGGTCCCCGACTGGAGCAGCAGCCCGCGTGCCTGGCGCCGCAGCTGGCTGCTCGGCTTTGCCACCGCCGTCATCGCCAGGGTTCGCACGGCTGAGCACGGAGCGATCGCTGCGGCGACCGAGCCGGGTGCCCAGCTCGCCGATCGGACCGCGCTCGTCCTCGCCGACCGGTCACTGGTCATCCGCAGGCAGGTAGAGCAGGCATATCCGGTCACCCGCAAGGCCAGGGTCACCTACAGCGGCAGTGGTTACCGGGACGGCTACTCCCAGGGCCAGCGCGCCGACATCGGGACGGGCAGGCTGGCCGCCAGCAGGCGCAGATCGCTGCCGAGCGCGGTCGGCTAGCCCGCGCGCGCCCGCGCAGCGCGCTAGCCAGTGCGGCGGGCAGGCTAGCCAGTGCGGCGGGCAGGCTAGCCAGTGCGGCGGGCAGGCTAGCCAGTGCG
>OCZU010001893.1_pt1 | contig 13523 bp, 12 predicted proteins | sample 1539001 | NCBI WGS metagenome assembly OCZU01 (sample SAMEA3539306, study PRJEB22396) | soil metagenome | biome: tundra; feature: field; material: soil | place: USA | collected 2010-05 | depth 0.15 m
ATCTAGCCGCCAGCCGCTCCGAATCGGCCGTTCTGAACGAACGAGCGCCGCGAACACTTACGCTCCGTGACAGCCGCTGGCCAACTTGACGGCTGTCACTGGGTCCCGACTGGCTGGCGAGGAACTGCGCCCAAGGGTGAGGTACTGCCCGCGACGCGCCCCTCAGCGGTTCTCAAGAACGCTAAGCCAACGACCCTGACCTGCGCCGGCCACCTTCGCCGGCGAAGACCTGGGCACGTATTCGGCATGACGAACGACGATACTGCTCTACGCCGGTGGTCAGGGATGCCGGAGGCGCAGTAGTCCGCGTTGCAGGACTGCGACGGCTCCGCCGAGGCTGGTGGCCTCGGTGAGGCTGGCCAGGTCGGTGATGGCTTTGCTGACCGTGGCGGGGGACTGATCAGCGAGCCGGAGCACGACGATGCCCGCGTGACTGCCGGGCGGGTAGCTGCGGATATCGCCCAGGCCGCGGTCGAGGGAGATCAGGATCCGTCCCGCCGCTGTCGCTGCGGCGACGACGTCGGGGTCGGGCGCTCCGGTCAGGCCTTCGGCGGTGACGGTGTCGACGTCGTGCCCCGCGGCTTCCAGAATGGCGGCGGACGAGGCGGGCAGGTTCTCGTCGAGCTTGAATTTCACCGGGTCTGCGGGAGCGGGAGCAGTTCCTCGCGGGCCAGCGCAGCACCATAGGCGGCCGCCGCGCGTACGCCCGCGACGGCCACTGATGGATATTCCGCGGTGATCTCGTCGGCGGTCATCCCGGCTGCCAGGCAGTCCAGGACAACGCTGACGGGCACGCGCGTCCCGGCGATCACGGCCTGCCCGTGCATCACTCGCGGATCGGTGGAGATCATCTCCAGCTGCTCGGCGGTCACGACCCTAGTCTGCCTGTCTCCGGCGCGGACGCGAAATCATTACCCGGACCCGCGTGTGGACCGGAAACCTGATCTCACTGGGCAAGCCGGCTGACGGCATCCATCCGGGCGGCATTCTGCTATGACTGAGCGTCGATCGGCGAGTTGGAGAGCGCATGGACAGCCTTCGCTGCCTGGGTGGCGGATGCGGCGGTAGAGCGACCTGGCCTGCTCGGTATCGCTGCCGGGTGTTGGCCGGCCAGTAGGCATGCGGCTCGGATGCGCGCCCGGCCTGGCGGTGGCCATCGCTGCGCCAGCGTCCCCGGTAGGTAGCTATGGCGTGAACGTAGCGGTGCTAACGAGATTCCGGGGAGCCAAACGGGGAGCCAACGACGGCAGGCTCCAGGCGACATCCAGCCTTGTCCAGCGATTGCCGCCGCAGGTAAATAGCGCATCCGGCCATGCCCAGCCGCATCCAGCCATGCCCGGATCATGCCTCCTAAGCAGTAGGCCGCAGGTTCGAGTCCTGCTCGGGGCGCAGTTAGTGCAGGTAAAGAGACTTTTTCGATATTAGTCTCAACGCAATGACTTACTGCTCGCGGGCAATAACTCATTCGCGAAGCCTGGCCGCGCGGGCGGAGTCGGCCGGAGGGGCTCTGTGTGGCCCGACGAGGCTCAGGGTCGTCCCCGAATGTGAACAGTAGTTCGCGCTCGCGTCGCTGGGAGCCAAACTCGGTGCCAAAGGACGTTCTATGAGGCTTGGAGTGGTGCCAGGTCGAGCACGTACCAGGCCATGATCGTGGCGTCGCGGTCATCGTCTCGCCGGCTCATATTCTCGATCTCAAATGTGCGCAGCACCTTGCCCGGGCGGCCGGCAAGAGCCCGTCCTGGACCGCCAGGGACGTCATCGATCTGCCTGTGCTCGATCTTCAGACGGCGCACCCGCCAGTCGCTGCGCAGATCGGGCAGGCCGAATGCATCCCACTCGTAGTCGGCCACCACGCTGAGCATGCACTGCGCGGTAACGCGCGAACCGGCAGCGACCACGGATGCGCGCCCTGCAGCCCGGGCGATAAACGCCTGATCACCGGCGGTGATCACGAACTCCGAGCCGGCCTGCCGCTGCGCAGGCCCGTCGCCGGAGTACACATCCCTGGCAGCCCCGGCCCATCCGGTGAGTTCATGCAAGTGACCGCCGGGCCGCTGGCCGCCGCCGCGATCCGCCAGTTCCGCGATGCCATCCACCGGTGTCCTGGGCGGGCCCACGCTAAGGCAGCCGGCCCTGTAGCCCGACGCCGGGCAGATACGAGCCGCGACCAAGTTCAGGAGCACCATCCTTAACGATCCAGCTCTCCATATACACCCACATGATGAACATCATCCCCGCCGCGCTGCCGTGCCTGTCCGTTCGCGGCACGCTCAGTCAGACCCTTGCTGTGCGCCACCAGCGGCAGAAGCGGACGCGCGTGCAGATTTTGGGGTGCTGTGCGGCCGGTGGCCGGCCATGCGGGCCGGCGCGTGTGAGCTCTGCTGCCGGGCCGGCGTGACGGGAGCGGGGATCGGCCAGGCTGGCGTGCTGGTGCCGGTTGCGCGGGCGGCCACGGCGGTGATCCAGGCGAATGCGGTGATGATGCTGGCGCGCTGGAAGAGTCCCGCGTGGTTAGCGGGCCTGGGTGCCTGGTTGAAGCCTGCGCCTGCGAGAGCGGGGTTCGCCCCCCGTCGGGGCCGCCGTGGCGGCGGAGCAGAACGCCCGCCGTGGGTGGCCTGCCCGGTGGAATCGCCGGGCAGCGGGCAAGCGCGACCGCCGGGAGGCCGGGGAAGACCGGGAGCGCGGCGATGCCGTGCCTGGTCATTGATGCGCTCTGCACAGGGAGAACGTCCGGTGTCCCGGGCGGGTAGCCGCCAGCTGGGCCGACGGGGGAACATGGCGGAGCCTAGTAGGCCAGGGCCCGCTGCCCCGGTCAGGGCTGGCGCGAGCCGGGTGCCCATGATGGCGTCGCGAGTCCGGGACAGGCCCGCGGCGCCGGCCGCGCAGAGCGTCCCGGCTGCGCTGAAGTTCGCGGCCTGGACCCAGCCATGAGGACCGGGCGGCAGCGAGCTCACCGGGTGCCGCGATGGCTGGATAGCCCGCCCGGCGGGCACCCACAGCGAGAAAGACGGTGACGGACAACGGGCCGGCCGCCGCACCGGACCGCAGCAGCCCGCGCGTTAGCGCCGCCGATCCCGATCGCGCCAAGCCGGACGTCATGATCCGGGCGCAGGCGCGCCAACGCTGGCGGACCCCGTGATCCGTGGCCGTGGCCGCGAGTAAGGAGCGGTCGCATGATCCGGCTCCGTGACCGGCGCGGGATACGCCCGGACCGTGGCCCGCACCAGGAGCGGCAGATCCGGGCGTTCGGTCAGTGAAGGGGGCCGCTACCCGGGCGCCTGGGCTGCGCCCCGATCCGGTCAGGAATCGAGAAGCGCCACGGTGTGGCCGGGCCTAGGCTTCCGGTGGAAGGCCGGCATGACACCGAGCCCCTGAGCGTCAGGAAAGGAAACCCGGGAATGCCCGCGAAGAATGCCAGGAGCGAGTCCGGCGGCTTCAGCGCCCAGGAGCGCGCCGCGATGAAGGAACGCGCCGCCGAGTTGCGCGCCGAGGGCAAGCAGGGCGCCAGGAAGGCCGACGGCCTGCAGGCGGTCCTCGACAGCATCGCGGAGATGGCACCGGAGGATCGCGTGCTAGCCGAGCGCGTGCATGTGACGGTGACCGCGGCCGCCCCCGGGTTGTCGCCGAAGACCTGGTACGGGATGCCCGCTTACGCGAACTCCGGCGGCAAGGTCGTCGTCTTCTTCCAGAACGCGGGCAAGTTCAGCTACCGCTACTCGACCCTGGGCTTCCAGGACGCGGCGAACCTCGACGACGGCGACGTGTGGCCGGTGTCGTACGCGCTTAAGAAGTGGAGCCCCCTGGTGGAGAAGAAGGTCGCCGATCTGGTGCAGGCCGCGATCTCCTGACCGCTGCCGCGACCGCCGCGCCGCGCCCGCACCAGGTCTTCGGGCACAGCGCCTCCGGGCGACTCCGCCTCGCTGTCACAACCTGCCGTGCCACAGCCCTGAGCCGAGTCCCGGATCCAGTCACGGTGCAACGACCGCACCGGCCCGGGAACGAGCCGGCGTTACGCGTCCGCGCAGCGGCCAGAAGAGCGCGATCCCGCTGCCTGCCCGGTTCGCGAGTGCCGGCGGCTTCGCATCCGGGGCGGATGCCGGACTCTCGCGATCGTGCGCATCAGCCTGAACGGCCCGGTATCGGCTCCGCCAGCGCGGCCCGCCACGGGGGCGGGTCGAAGGGGTCGGCGAAGTACTGGGTCTCATGGGCGACGAGGCCGCCGGAGAACTCCATGATGCTCACCGAGTGGGAGGGCACGCCGTCGTAGCTGATCACGCACTCGCTTACCCACAGGTCCCCGGTGCCGCTGATCCGCAGCACGGTAAAGTGCCGGTCCGCCGGATGGCCACCGCGTTGCGCCGCAATGGTCGCGCGGCCGCGGAACCGTTCCCCGGATTGCGGGTAATCCAAGATTGCGTCCGCCGCGTAGATGGCGTGCTCGGCCGCGCTGTTCCCTTGCTCGGAGGCCCGCCAATGTTCCATGACCTTGGCCCTGGCCCGGGCGTCACCATCCATCGTCTCGCTCCTCAAATCCGGCCGGCGGGCTCCGCTGTGCACGCCCGGGACCGTCGCTGGCTCGCCGTAACTGAAGTTATCCCAGCCGGAGCAGCAGGAAGCCGGCCACTGCGTCGCCGAGCCATTCCCTGACCTGGTGCAGCCAGCGGTACCTGACCGCCCCGGCGCCGGAGCACAGGCAGGCGCGGGAACCACGGGGCCACGAGGCAACAGGCGGCCATCACCGGCCGCTGGCTGCGCAGCGAAAGCGCGCGCGCTCGCTGCATGCCAGCCCGATACGCCGGGATCCGGGCCGATCCGGCGTCAGGTCCTCGCCTGGCTGTCTCCGACCCGGTCGCCGCGGAACGCCAGGACAGCCAGGCCGAGTATCCGGCGAGCTGCTCATGTAGACGATCTTGAGCAGCGCCCGGCCAGCGAGCCATCACCGCTCCAGGCATGCCGCAAACGCGCAGTTCAGAAGCTGAATTTACTATTCGAGCGGCTCAGCTGTCAGGCTCGCGCAGGCTCGTTGGCCGTGCCGCGGCTTCAAAGATCGGTCACCTGACCGATGTCTCTCCATGCAATTTGCAGAAGTATTTGTAGTGAAATTACCGGGACGATCCAGCGTAAACAGTTTGATGGGAGATCCCCGGACTGGCCGCGCAGGGTGACTTGCGCTCTCCCGGACCGGCTCAAACCGGCCCGGCAAGGAAACCAGATGGACACGATGGCGCCGATCCGCGCAACCGTTCAATGTCCGCGCCGCATCTCGCTAACCGCAGGACCGGCCGCAGCGGCCGAAGCCCGCAGCCAGGTCCGGGCGGCCATCTACGCCTGGGATATTCCCGTCGACCCGACCGCCGCGGTCGTGCTCACCAGCGAATTGGTGACCAATGCCATAAGGCACGAGGCGGGCGAGACGGTCATGCTCGTCATCAGTTGTGCCTGTGGCCAGTTACGTGTCGATGTCCACGACACGTCGTGGTCCGTGCCGGTGCTGGTGGATGCGCCAGCCGATGCGGAGACTGGACGGGGCCTGATGCTGGTCGCCAGCATGTCGACTGACTGGGGTTTTTACCGGACCCCTGCGGGCAAGGCCGTGTACTTCATGCTCGCGTTCCAGGTCGATCCTGTTGAGGGCGACGACCGCAGCCCGCGGGGCGATCGCAGTTATGTCCGGTAACTCGTGAGCCCACCCGGTTTCACCGGACACGCCCTGCGCGCCAGCCCATTCCCGCGCCGCGATCACCTCGCCGCGATGGTGCGCAGGGCTGCCTCGCGGGCGATGTCTGTCCGCGAGTGCACGTCGAGTTTCTTCAGGATGTGGGAAACGTGGGTCGCGATGGTCCGCCGGGACAGGAAGAGCCTGGCGGCGATCTCCGGGTTGGACAATCCCTCCTCCACCAGCGCGGCGATCTTTGTCTCGGCCGGCGTGAGGCTGTCCCAGCCGCTCCGCGCGTGCCGGTGCTTGGCGTGCGGGCTGCGGCGGATGCCATGAGCGCGGAACCTGGTCTGTAGCTGGGCTGCGTCCGTGGCGGCGCCAAGCGAGGTATAGATTTCCACGGCCTTAGTGAATGCGGCCCGCGCCTGGTCGCGGTCGTCGGTGCCGACGAAGTCCCCAGCGGCCGCCTCCAGCGCCTTCGCGCTGAGCAGCGGCCGGCTGGCGTCGCCGTAACGCTCCGCGGCCGCCAGCAGCCTGGGGGCGTCATGGTCCAGCAGGCCGGCGCAGTAGAGCGCGTTGGCCTGCCGGTGGGGGATCTCCGATTCGGCGGCAAGTGCCGCCGCGTGACCCGCGAGGGCCTTCGCGGTGCCAAGATCGCCCGTCTTCGTGGCGAGGCGAACGGCGTCAGCAAACAGGTCCTCGATCTCGTCAAGTTCTTCCATATTATCGGCGAACCCGGCGGTCAGCACGGCTAGCGCCTCCGGTAGCGCACCGACTTGCTCAAGATCGAGGCTGCGGGCGAGCGCCAGCGGGCCGACGACCCGGTTTCCGAGTCGCTTGGCGTACGGGACGGCGGCGGCGAGGTGGCCCCGCGCCGCAGTGATCTCACCGCGATGGAAGCAGATCACGGCGGCGATACCGTGATCGTTGCACGCTGCGGCCGGCTCCTTCAGGTCATCGTGCAGGGCCTCCACCTCGGCCAACGCATCGCCCCACCGCCCCGTGTCGAAGAGCAGCTTGCCCAGGGCGCTATGCGCCTGCGCTAGCCGGACCACCGTGCCGGCCCGGTCCGCGAGGTGCCGCGCCTGCCGGGCCGCGGCGAGGGCCTCCTCGTACCGGTCGAGGCCGCCCAGCGTGATGGCCTTGTTGATCTGCAGCAGCACCCGCAGGTCGGTCAGGGCCGGATCGGCCTGGGTCACGGTCAGCGCCCGGTCGAACAGCGTCAGCGCGTCAGTCGTCTGCCCCTGCACCGCGGTCACGATGGTCAGCACGTGCAATGCCCAGCCGATCGCCCAGTTGTCACTCGCCTCCGATGCCGCCTCGAGCGCGGCTGCGGCGACCCGGCCGGCCGTCTCGACCTCGCCGAGGATGCTGTGCGTCCGTGCGGTGAGCACGAGCAGCCGGGCCCGGTGGCGGCCCGATATCGCGGGGGAAGCCAGGGCCTGATTCAGCGTGGCCAGGGATTCCGCGGACTGGCCGGCCTTCATGCGGCACTGCGCTAGCGTCCAGTGCAGGTCAACAAGAAGATCGGGCTCGACGGTATGCACCAGCGCGCTGTTCGCCACCTGCTCCGCCTCGGTCATATCGCCGATGCGGTAAAGAGCGTCAGCGAGCCGGACCACAAGACAGTCCCGCTCAGCCAAGCCAACTGGGGAGCTCGCGACCGCCTGGCGGAGGAGTTCTGCCGCAACCTGGGGTGCCTGGCCGATCAGCAGCTCGGCGTTGCGGGCCAGCCAGCGCAGTATCCACTCATCCATAGGCTCAGTGCCGCTGCCTGATCCGCCAACTGCCACCAGCAGCTGCCGCGCAACCCGGTCCGCCGGCGCGCCAGCGTCAGCGAGGGCGCGTCCGGCATCGCGGTGCCAGGCGGCGCGCACCGGCACCGGCATCTCGTCGTACAGCGCCGCACGGATCATCGGATGCCGGAACCCGAGACCGTTACCGGACTCGGCCAGGACACCGCCGGCGTACGCCTCGTCAATGGCGGGGACCAGGTCCGCCACGCCGCGACCGAGAACTGTTGCCAGGTCCGGCACGGCAAAATCCACGCCGAGCAGCGCGGCCGCCCGCAGTACCTCGCGCACCGGCCCGGAAACGAAGCCAAGGCGGTCCGCGATGGCCGCCGACAAGGAACTTGGCGCTGGACCGCTCGTCAGCTCGGCAGTTCCCGCGCCGGTAATGGTCAAGCTAGCGCTACGGGCCAGCGCGGCGACCAGCTCCGTCACATAGAGCGGGTTACCCCCTGCGCCGTCAGCCAGCCCCAGCAGCTTGTCGTCAGGCTTGCCGCCAGCCAGGGCTGCTACCAGCTCGGCCACCGCCGCCTCGGTGAGCCCGGCGAGCTGGAGGCGCGCGGCATCGCCCACCGCTCGCCGCAGCGCCAGCAGGTCATCCCGCTGGGGCACCGGACGCATCATCCCGACCAGCAGCAGCGGCACCTGCGATACCGACCTTGCCAGCCGCCCCCACAGCGTGACGCTCGCCTGATCCGCCCATTGCAGATCGTCGATGACCAGGATCGTCGGCAGCACAGCGCACTGCTCGGCGATGAGCGCCAGCAACTGCTCCGCCAGCGCAGCTGACACGTCCGCGCCACGATCGCCGGTGAGCTCGCCCCGCAAGAGCCGGACGATCGTGTTTCGCCGAGGATTGGCGGAGGGCTCGCGTACCCGTAACCCCTCCAGCAGCGGCAGCAGCGGCAATGCCTGGCCCAGCTCGTCACCGGCGCCCCAGAACACCTGACAGCCAGTATCCGCCGCATCGGCCAGCGCCGCTCGCACGAGCGCGGACTTGCCGATTCCCGGCTCACCCTCGATCAGTACCGAACTCCCACGCCCCGCAGCCACCTCTGTTATCAACGTCACCAACATTGCAGTCTCGCTGTCGCGACCGACTAGCGCTCCGGCCGGGGTGGCTGTGGGCACGGAGCGGATTTTACTACTAGAACATTACGGACACAAGCGACGTTTTCAGGATAAGTACCTGGTCAAATTTGCCTTTGCGGTAGCAATAGCCTTGCTAGCTTCGCCGCACCGTGCACTGCAAGTTTCTCAGAACTTTTCAGCGCACGATAACATAGGTATTTCTCTGCACCAATATAAGAATATTTCTTGCAATATGAATCGGCAAATTTCACTATTTAAAAAAGTTATTTAGGAGCATGAAATAACTAGATGCCGGGAAAAAACTTTATAAGACGGCAGGTACGCCGTGCAGGCTGGCAGGACCGTGTAACGGGCCGCTGACCTCGGGAATCGCCATGGAGGAATCATGCGCATCAGGCGAGCTCTCATCATTCCCGTTATCCTTGCGCTCGGCGTGGCCGGCTCGGCTTTGTCTGGCTCGGCAATGGCCGTGGCGACCGGGCACACGCCCAGCGTCCACGTGCAGGCAGCTGCTGCTTCCGCGCACCCTGGAATTTATTACCATATTTGAAACAGCAAGATGTACGTCTAACGGTGGCGCCGACACAGTAGGCCCCACCGGGCGCGGAACTGCGACCCGTTTCCCGCCCTGGGCCGCCGCCATGTCATGGTCGGCGCCGAGGCTGGCAGGCAGCGGGCTCTCACCCGGTTGCTCGCGTCCCGTTCCACCCTGGACAACCCGCTCAGCCGGGCAGCCCAGCGGTTAGGCCTGGTCACCGTGGTTAGCTGGCTGGAAGCCCAGCCGGGTGTACCTGGCAGGGCAGGCGGCTGGCACGGCGCCGAAAAGTCAGGCGGACTGGCGGCAACTGGCCACCTGCTGGCCGGCGCGCCTCCGGTGCCGCCGGGCAGCCCTCTCCCCTGACAGCGCGGCGGGCTGATGCTGCTCCTCTGCGGCGACATGATCCCGCCCGGTGCCGGCTGGCTGCTGCGATGCGCGCCCACTCCGCGCATCCCGGCCGTCCTGGGAACTCAGCTGCCGACCGCAGCTGGATGGTATCGGATCCGCTGACCTCCGTCCGCTGGAATCAGGGGCGGCCGACCGCAGTAGTTCCATCGATGCCTCCTCCTGCGCTTCGCCCGCGCTGGCGAGCGCCGAGGTTTGGTCACGCTAGATCTCAGTGTGAGGTGCAATGGAAGTTTATTGTCGCTTTTATGTAAAATCTCCGTGACTGTCACACTGGTCCCGCTCGCGCTGCACCGAGGAAGGAGGGACGCCGGATGTCCATGCCAGGAAGCCCCACGGTACGGCGCCGCCGGCTAGCCGCGGAGCTGCGCGAGATCAGGGAGAGTAAGGGCAAGAGCGGAGATGCCGTCGCCGCAGCGTTGAGATGGTCGCCTTCCAAGATCAGCAGGTACGAGCTGGCCAGGACCGGCTTGAAGCCGCGGGAAGTCGAGAGGCTGCTCGACTACTACGAGATCACCGGATCCCGTCGTGCGCTCCTCATCTCGCTCGCCGAGGATGCGACTCGGAAGGGATGGTGGGAAGAATTCACAGATATCCTTTCCGCCGACTATCAGCAGTTCATCGGACTCGAGCATGAGGCAAGCTCGATCGCGATATGGCACGTTGAGGTTGTAGCTGGTCTTTTACAGACAGAAGCTTATGCCAGGCATATAATCGGCGGCTACAACCAGGTCGAGCCGATCGCGCCAGGCATGATCGAGCGGCTGGTCAAGGTCCGGATGCAACGCCAGCAGGTGCTGACCCGCGAACCAGGGTTTCAGCTCTCAGTCGTGCTCGACGAGTCAATCCTGAAGCGCCGGATCGGCGATGAGCTGGTGATGTATGAGCAGCTTCAGCGGCTCGTGTATGAGGCTGACCGGCCAAACGTAACGCTGCAGATCCTTCCCCTTAACGCGCAGCACGCGGTCTTCGGGGAGTCATTTGTTATCTTCCGCTTTGGGCCAGAAAATGATGCGATGATACGAGATGTGGTAAGCACTGAACATTTGAAAAACGACTTCTCCGTGGAAGGCGAGAGGGAGACCTACTTGCATAGGCTCGCATTCCAGATTCTTGTCGGTGCGGCGCTGGACCCGGCGTCGTCTAGAGCGCTCATACTCGAGACCGCTGAGTCGCGTTGGTCAGGGACCACGTCCCGCGGCGTGGGCAGTGAAGACGGCACCGCGTGATTCCCGGCTCGGATCTTAGGCAGTAACGGCGGTAAGGGGCCACCTCCTCGGGCGAGCTGGCCCGGCAGGGCCGAGGCTGCAGCGGCTGAGGATGTCCAGGCCGCTGTGGCGGCGCATCTCGTTCTTAGCCCCTGCGCGGGCGAGTCGCATCTCACGACGCCGCGCCAGCCAGCGGGAACACCAACATCACATTCCATGGACGGAACCTTGGCGTTTCCGCAGCAGATGCCCTGAGTAGCCACTACGCTACTATGCGTAGTGGAAAGTCTAGGCCGTAATCACCCGATATTTAGTGAGGTAAGGACATGGGAAGACCTGCGCTCGAGGGCCGTCCGGGAAGGCCCGGTTCAGATTCAACCTGGATCAAGAGCTCCCTGAGTTTCTCCAATAGCAACTGCGTCGAGATGGCAAGCCTGCCTGATGGCGAGATCGGTGTTCGCGACAGTAAGGACCCCGAAGGTCCGGTTCTCCGATTTACATCGGGCGAATGGCATGCATTCCTCGGAGGAGCACGAAACGGAGAATTCGATAGTTTCGGTTAAAATATGACCGCCGCGGGCACTACCGTAGCGTCCCGCTCGGGCTAGCCGTCGATCAGAGTTCAGGCGAAGGCCCCCGTCAGAGCGCTGAACGCACTCGCTCTCGTCGCGCGGCTGAGTCCAGCGGGAGCGTGGCTCAACAGGCCATGTCAGGATCGCGGGCCTTCGGGCCAGGCTCGCCTGGCGCTCATGTCCCGCGCCCTGACATCGCCTGCGGCGACCCCTGGGAACGCGAAAGCCGCATCCGGCAGGTAGAAGACATGACATGGGAAACTCCGGAGATAAGGGTCTAGACGCCACTTCTTTACCGAGAGCTTCTCCAGATCACTGTAATAACGGGCACCGCACTAGCCGTGTCGCGCCAGCCTGTAAAGCGCAGGTTATCGCTTACCATTACCAGCCATCATCAGTCCTAGCTATAAGGAAAGTACGCTATTCCATACGGCATCGCAGGCCGGCCAGCGGAGTCATGAAACCTGCGGTGAAAATCTCATTGCATCACTCGCCAAAATCGAAGGAGCGTAATCAGTTTCTCACTCTGGCTAATTCTCTCAGGATTCGAGTGAGAACTGCCCGCAGCGGGTATTAACGCGGCGGATGTTTCCGTACATCTCCTTCAAGCACTAGCTGCGAGCTTGTCCACAGGCGGTAGAAAATGCAAGGTGATCATGGAATTCCGGGCGCTCGGGCCAATTGAGCTCTGGTCGGCCGGGCAGCAATGTGATCTTGGGCCAGCCAGGGCGCGGTGTGTCCTGGCCATCCTGTTGCTGACGCCGCGCACGATAGTGCCGGCGGAAGCCCTCATTGACAGGCTGTGGGATACCCGGCCTCCGCCAAAGGCCCGGGAGAGTCTCTCCGTCTACATCGCCCGGCTTCGAGCGTCACTCCGGCAGGCTCTGGGCGATAGCGCACGGCTGGTGGGGCGAGCGAGAGGCTACGTGCTCGAGGTCGATCCTGAGGCGGTCGACTTGCATCAGTTCCGCCGATTGCGCCGACAAGCGGACGCGCTGGCCGCAAGCCGCGACTACGATCATGCGGCCTCGCTGCTGCGCGAGGCGGATGGGCTCTGGCGCGGCCAGGCGCTGGCAGGGATCCGCGGCGACTGGGTGGGGCGGATGCGCGACAGCCTCGAAGAGGAGCGCCGGGCGGCCATTCTGGAGCGCGTCGAGTGCGAGCTGGAGCTTGGCCGGCATGCCGACCTGGTCGGCGAGCTTCGCCATCTGCTGGCTCAGTACCCGCTGGATGAGACATTCATCGCCCACCAGATGGCGGCTCTCTACTGGAACGGCAGGCCGGGTGACGCACTTAGCCTCTACCGGGAAACCCGCGGCCGCCTTATCGATGAGCAAGGCACCGAGCCGGGGCCGATGCTGTCCGAACTCCATCAGCGCATCCTGCGCCGCGACCCCCAGCTTGCCGTAAGGATCACCGGCCAGCGCCTGAGCCGGGTGGCACGGCCAGACACCCTTCCGCCCGAGACGGCGGAATTCGTCGGCCGCAGCGCGGAACTCGGGCTGCTCACCGGGGAGGACGGCGAAGCCCCCCGGGTCAGCGTGATCGAGGGCATGCCCGGCGTGGGAAAGACCGCGCTGGCAGTCCACGCTGCCCGAGTTGTGTCCGGGCAGTACCCGGACGGGGTGCTCTACCTCGACTTTCATACCCACGATCCCGGGTTCACCTCGCTTGACCCGGCCGAGGCGCTGCACCGCTTGCTCCGGATGCTCATCGTGCCGGCCACGCAGATACCGGACGCCATCGGCGAGCGCGCCGCGCTGTGGCAAGCTCAGCTGAGCCGCCGTCGCGTCGTGGTGATTCTCGACGACGCTGCCAGGCTTGGCCAGATCCGCCCGCTCCTGCCGGCAGCAGGCCAGTCCCTGATCCTGATTACCACCCGCCGCAGGCTTTCCGATCTTGAGGGCGCTCGCACACTGACTCTCGACGTGCTGTCCGCCGACGATGCGGTCATGCTGTTCCGGCAGGTCGCGGGACACGGCAAGGCGCAGGACGAGGATGAGGCCGCCGCGGTCGTCAGATTGTGCGGGCGTTTGCCGCTCGCAATCCAGCTCACCGCCAGCAGGCTTGCGCAGGACCACGCGCCCAGCCTCGCCGACCTGATCGAGGAACTGTCGCAGTCGCCCGCTCAGCTTGGCGGTACAGGCGCAACAAGCCCGGAAGTGATGTCTGCCTTCGACCTGTCCTACCGTGCGTTGGAACCCGACCACCAGCGGTTCTTCCGGCGGCTGGGGGTGAGCCCTTGCGCATATGTCAGCCTGC
>OCZU010001894.1_pt1 | contig 13523 bp, 11 predicted proteins | sample 1539001 | NCBI WGS metagenome assembly OCZU01 (sample SAMEA3539306, study PRJEB22396) | soil metagenome | biome: tundra; feature: field; material: soil | place: USA | collected 2010-05 | depth 0.15 m
TGGACCGGCGGGACTTCCTCGCCCGCGCGGAACTGCTCGCCGCATGCGGCATGACGGTGCTGATCACCGATTACTTCGACTACTACCGGCTGGCCGCCTACATCGGCGAGCGGACCAGCGAGCGAGTCGGCATCGTCATGGGCGTACCGAGCCTGATCGACCTGTTCGATGAGAAGAACCACGCGCAGCTTCACGGGGGGATCCTGGAAAGCTTCGGGCGGTTGTTCAAGAACGACCTGAAGCTCTATGTCTACCCCTTGCAGCGCTCGCCGCAAGACGAGCTCACGACCGTGAACGACATCCGCGTCGTACCAGAGCTGCAGCCGCTGTACGACTACCTCGCCGGCCGGGGCAGCTTCGTTCACCTTGACAACTACCGGCCGGAGTTCCTGCCGATCTTCAGCCGTGACGTGCTCCGTAAGATAGCCGCGAGCGACGACTCCTGGCAGGACATGGTCCCTCCGGAAGTCGCCGAGCTGATCAAGCGCCGCGCCTTCTTCGGCTACGCCAGGCCCGGCAGGGACTGAGGGATCCGGCCGAGGTAGTGGTATAGGCCTGGACTGCCGCGACGCCTCTAGCCAGAGCTGGGCCGCTATGACCTCCGGCGGATCACGACCCGGCTGGGCGGCCCCAATGCAGCAGCGCGCCGCCGGTCGGGAGAGCGGCGGGTGCGGTGCTGGTGCAGGTGTAGGAGCTCGTGTCGATGAGCGCGGTCACGGTCTCCTGGCCCGTGGAAAGCTGGAAGTTGCCGAAACTGAGTTCCGTGCCCGCTGGCATGGCCGCTGGATTGATCGTGATAGTCCGACCCGCTCCATGCTGCTGCCTTCCGTCACTGTGGAACGGCGGGAACGACACGACCTGCGAGAAACCGTCCGGCGCGGGATCTGAGGAGCAGAAGCTGCCAGTGGTGACCATCGCCGGGATGCCGTATTGCGCGAGGTCGTTCTGCAGGGTGCTGGGTTCGAAGAGCACTTCGGGGTTGATGGTCAGCGTGGCCGTGCCGTTGGCGTTGCTGACGATCGTGAATGCCGCGGTCCGGATCGTGCCCGTACCGCGGGCAGCGGCCGGGCCGAGGACTCCGGTCAGGCCGAGCACGAGTGCCGTGCCCGCTGCGGCGCCTGCTACGGATAGGCCTGCGATTCCAGAGAGCCGGTGCCGCCGGTGGGCGTGGCCCCTGGCCGTGATCGTCTCTAGCCGCGGTCGCTCTGGTATGGCTATGCCCGACATGGAGTCGCGCAGCTCGCACAGCACGGCGTTGTCGTTCAGATGATCGTTGTCGTGCATGGATCGACCTCCGTGGTCGTAGCAGGGGCGAGATCGTTGCGAAGGGCCGAGACGGCACGGGACAGGTGAGCGCGGACCGTTCCCGGCGCGATCCCCAGTTGCCTGGAGGTTGCCTCGATATCCAGGTCGAGGAAGACCCGCAGCACGATCACCTCGCGCTGCCGGGCCGGCAGGCGCCGCAATGCGGTCAGCACGGCGGCGTCCAGGACGGTGCCCGTGCTGCCGGGCACCGCGAAGTCATGATCGGCCAGCGGCAGTTCGCGGCCGCGTCGGCGCCACCACGAGGCCCCGGTATTGAGCGCGGTGCGCACCACCCACGCCCTCGGGGCGGGATGGCGCCTGACTTTCCGCCAGGACACCCACGCTCGGGCGAACGCCTCGGCGACCTGATCCTCGGCCAGCAGCACGTTGCCGATGCTCGCGGCAACCGCCCGGAGGCAGGGATCCCAGCTCGACCGGAAGAACTCGGCGAACTCCGTCTCGTCATGGCTCACAACCGGTTAACCCGCCAGCGAGCCGAAACGCTTACCTCGGAGCCTGCAAATCTACGTAAGTGCCGGATCTCGCTTCTATGAGAAAACTCTCATCTTCTGCTAATTCTGCCGTGACTAAGCTGGTTGAGAGTGAGTACTATGCGCAAGCTCATCCTGGCCAGTGTCGGGGCCGTGCTGCTGATCGGCGGTATCTGGTTCGCGGCGTTCACCATAGTCGGCTCTTCTGACCTGCCGACCATCATCGGGCCGGCCGTGGTAGTCGGGTCCGCGGGCACGACCACGAGCCCGCCAGGCACGCCCGCGAGCAGCCCGACCGGTGACGATCACGGTACGCACACGGTGCCGGCGTCTCCGGCCGTGCGCGTCAGCGACGACCACGGCGGACGCGGTGGCGGCGGTGGTGGCGGTGGCGGTGGCGGTGGCAAGAACGGTGGGTGAGCTGCCGGCCGAACCTGATGCCGAGGCGAGCAGGTCAGGGTCGGCCCGACCGCCGGTTGGTGTGCGGGTGCGAATTCTCGCGACGGTGCTGGTCCTGACGGCCCTGGCGATGACGTCGGCCGGTGGTGTCTGGGTTCTTGTGCAGCGAGCCGGGGCATACGACCGGGCCGATAGCACCATCGCCCGAGATGTCGCCGAGTTCCGCACCCTCGCCCTGACCGGTGCAGGGCCCGGCACCAGCCACCCGTTCACCAGCGTGGACTCACTCCTGCGGGCTGCCCTGGCGCGCCAGGTACCGGCCGACGACGAGACCTTCCTTGGCCTGATCGACGGCGAGCCTGCCCTGGCCCCTTCTGGCCGGCGGCCAGTGAAGCTGGAGGATGAGCTGAGCATTACCAGGCAAGTCGCACGGCTGTCCCCGAACGCGCCGGTGCAGATCCGCCAGGCGAGTACGAGCGCCGGTGAGGTTCGATATATCGCAGTGCAGGTGCGGGTGGTCGGCCAGCCGCAGCAGGGCACCTATGTCGTCGCGATCCTCACTTCCTCTGGCCAGCGCGTCATCATGGAGGGTGCCCGACAGTATGCCCTCGTCGCGCTTGGCTCGCTGATCCTGGTCGGCCTCGTCGGGTGGCTCGTCGCCGGCCGACTGCTGCGTCCGCTGCGGCTGCTGCGCGAGGCTGCCGAGCACATCTCGCATACCGACCTCAGCCTGCGGATCCCGGTCTCCGGCAATGACGACATTTCTGACCTCACGCGGACGGTGAACGACATGCTTGAGCGGCTGCAGGCCGGCTTCGCAGCCCAGCAGCGGTTCCTGGACGACGCGGGCCACGAACTTCGCACGCCGGTCACGATCGTCAGCGGACATCTGGAGATGCTCGACCCCGCGGACCCGCGAGAGGTGGCCGAGGTGCGGGCGCTGGCGCTCGACGAACTCGACCGGATGGGCCGGCTGATCCGGGATCTGACCCTGCTTGCCAAGGCTCGCCGGCCCGACTTCGTGCGTCCAGGGCTAGTCGACCTGGCCGGACTCACCGACGACGTGGTGGACAAGGCAAGTGCGCTTGGGCACAGACGCTGGACCGTTGACAGCCGTGCCAGCCAGGTGATCTCGGCGGACGCGCAGCGACTCACCCAGGCGCTGCTCCAGCTCGCGGACAACGCGGTGCGGCATACCGCAGAAGACGACGAGATCGCGGTCGGATCGTCGGTCTCCGGTGGGCTCGCACGGTTGTGGGTTCGCGATACAGGACCAGGCGTTGCTCCCGAAGACGCAGAGCGAATCTTCGAACGGTTCGGCACTGCAGCGGCCGCCGCGGGCCGCCGCCAGGAGGGCTCAGGACTCGGCCTCGCCATCGTCACCGCGATCGCCGAGGGACACGGCGGCCGGGTGCACCTGGCGAGTGTGCCAGGCCATGGCGCGACCTTCTCCCTGATACTGCCTGGCGCGGTCCGGGAGCAGGACGGCGTCGGCAGCCTGGCTAGTGCCCGTGGTCTGAGTGCGGACGCCTCGGATCAGTGCCAGCTGCGGGAACTTGAAGAGGAGACAATGTCGTGAGCCGAATCCTGGTGGCCGAGGACGAAGCCAGGATCGCCTCGTTCATCGAGAAGGGACTGCGTGCCGCCGGCTTCACGCCCACCGTGGTGACCGACGGGCCGAGCGCCTACGACTACGCCATGGCTGGCGGACAGGACCTGCTGGTACTCGACGTTGGCCTGCCGATGATGGACGGATTCGCCGTGCTGCGCAGGCTGCGCGAATCCCGCAACCCGATCCCGGTGATCATCCTGACGGCACGGGACTCGGTCACCGACACGGTGGCCGGCCTCGAAGGCGGTGCTGACGACTACATGTCGAAGCCGTTCAGGTTCGAGGAGCTGCTTGCCCGGATCCGGCTGCGGTTGCGCACGGACTCCGGCGCCCCGGAGGCGACGGTGCTGCGCTATGGCGATCTGGCGCTCGATCTGCGAAGCCGGCGGGCGGCCGTCGGCACCCGCACAGTAGAGCTGTCTGCGCGCGAGTTCGCGCTGGCCGAGATGTTCCTGCGGAACCCCGGGCAAGTGCTATCCCGTGAGCAGCTACTTAGCAATGTCTGGGGCTACGACTTCGACCCGGGCTCCAACGTGGTCGACGTCTACGTCCGGTATCTGCGCAAGAAGCTCGGCGGCGCGCGGATCGAGACGATGCGCGCGGTCGGGTACCGGCTGGTCGAGCTGAGCGTTTCGGCGCAGTAGAAAGCCAGGCCGCTGCGCGTTGAATCGATGAGAGACCTCTCATCGTGGCCTCCTGCTGGTCTCACATAGCCACGGCAATGTGGAGATCAGCACCAAGGGATGGTGCAGCGAGCTGAAGGAGCCACCATGAGCCTGTCAACCAGGGCCACCAGGATCGTGATCGCCAGTGCCATCGCCGGCGCCACGGTGATGACCGCCGGCGGAGTCGCGTTCAGCGCCGTCACCGGATCGGCGGGCCGCTCCGCCCCGGCCAGCACCACCCGCGTCATGCACGCCAGCGACGACCGCGGCGCGAAGGCCGAGGCCGGTGACGACCGCGGCCGGCATGCGGAGCCGGGTGATGACCGCGGCGCGAAGGCCGAGGCGGGTGATGACCGCGGCGCGAAGGCCGAGGCCGGTGACGACCGCGGCCGGCATGCGGAGCCCGGTGATGACCGCGGACGCGGCGGGCAGGGCCGCTGACCGCGTCTGCATGCCACTCGGAGCCCTCGGGACCCGCACCTCACGCGGGACCCGGGGGCTCCGGCCATTTGGATGGCTCTGAGTCTCGGGACCAAGCGAAATACAATGGTCTGAAATCCCCGGCTGCTGCGCCAGATCCAATCCAGCATCGACCAACGCCAGCCACCACCCGGCCTGACCTGGTTATGACGCTCCGCAACCCGGAAGTACGGGCCGGGCGGCTGGTGCTCAGCGGCCGCCCCCTTGCTCGGGAATCAGCGGACCGCTCTGCCTGGCGAATGCCTGCTGGGCAAGCGGATGGCCGGCGTTCAAAATGAGCGGCTGGCTGCTCGCCTCACTCTGGCTCACCTGGTGGGCCAGATCCGACCCGGGAGTGGCGTAGAGCACGTGTACCCGGGCATCGCCAGAACCCCTCGGGCTGAGCGGCGCAACGGCTGCGGGATTACCCTGCTGGTCGGTGACCCAGAGCTGGAAGTCATCGTGCTTGAAGAACGCGATCTCAGTGATCGGGCTCGGGTAATGATGAACGCCGCCGCCCGTCGGCAGTACGCCGGTGTGCGCCGGAGTCGGCAGCGGCACGCTGGCGTTGCAGATCGAGTCGGTCCACTGGGCGACTCCGGCGGCGTCGGTGATCGGGCTGTCGAGCAGTTGCTGGATGCCGAGTTCCGCGGCCGCCTCAGGGAAGCTCGCGTACAGTCGCTTGGCGTTCTGCCGGATCAGGTCAACCTTGGCCGGGTCGGCGCAGAACTGCGATGACCACTCCATCCCGCACAGGTTGCGCACCAGGAACCAGCCTTGCGCGTCCTTGAGCCACAGGCCGCCACCGTGATGATCTTCGAATGGCGGCTGGCCGTACATCAGGCCACCGGTTTGGCTCGCCATCTGAGTCATGGTTTGCCGCGATTTCACGTACTCCGGTGAATCGCTGCGCACAGGATGACCAGGGATATTGATCGCCCATGGCTGATCCTCGTGCTCCTGGTGATCCTGGGCCGGGTTGGAAGGACCGGGCGGCTGAGTCATGTTCGGCTCCTCGAGTAAATTCTCGTTCAAAGCACCAGCATCGCCATGTCCGGCCGATGAGCGCAACGGAGATGCGAAATATTGCACGGGTGGCGCAGGCGTGCTCGACCAGTCGCGGTACGGATCGGGGTCGCGGCTGGCCGCCAGCTAGCCGCGCTGGTTCGCCAGACCGGGCGGACCGTGCGTATCTGGCCATGGCGTTCGCACTGTTGAACCCGTCCGTCACTGCCGTTCCGCGCAGGCTGGTTTCGGCTTGGGCGCGGGTGATGCAGCGGGTGTCGATGATCATGAGGGCTCTGATGGTGTCGGGTGAGTCTTCGAATTCGACGCTGCGCAGGCCTTCGAGGTGGGGTCTCGTACCGCTGGAACGCCCATTAGTGGCTGGCGGGCTGGTAGGTCACCAGCTGCCGGAGGTGCTGGCCGGCGATCGGCACGGTCATCCCAGCTTGTCATCGCCACCTACGACACCGGCCTGGTCCGCCCACCCTAGACCCCGGTCCAGCGGGCAGCCATGACGGCGAGCCGCCGACGCTGGCGTGAACCGCTGGCTCGCCGCGACCCGGCGGTTCATCCCGTTATCAGGCGCTGCTGAGGTTTGAACTCTGATTGGTCAGGATCCAGCTGGCCACCTCTTCGGAGCCAGGGCAGGCGGCAGGGCTGGGCGGGTTTCTGCCCGGCCCGGACGCGCGGTGTGGCGGCCGCAGCGTGCGCAGGCTGCCGCGGTCGATCGCGGCATGCATCAGGGCTTAGTGCCCCATCGGGAAGCCGGCACCTGCGCACGGCTGCTCGCCGAACAGTTCGGCATGGCCAGCGCAGTGCTCGATGGTGTCGCCCCGCAGCCGTCGCCGAGCTGCCCTCAGGCGGCGACCTCGCCGCGCTCCGCGCACAACGGGACGGGTGGACGCCCAGCTCAGACAGCCTGGAGATGTCTCCGGTCGGTGACGATGTTGAGACCTGATCACCAGTACCCGGCCAGGGCTGGCTGAGCTGCCGTGAACTCCCTCCCCGCCCGATCGGCGGCATGCCAGCGCGCGATCGGCGGAACGGTCTCCCTGCTGCGCTGTACTGCGTGTCACGATGGATTCATGGACGCGGTGAACGTCGACACCATGCTGGCGCGTTTCGCTGAGCACTGGTCGCCGAAGAAAATTGCCCGGATCAACGACTACGACGTCAGGATCGTGAAGGTTCAGGGCGAGTTCACCTGGCACCAGCACGCCGACACCGATGAGTTCTTCCTGGTCCTGGACGGGGAGCTCACCATCCAGCTGCGCGATCGCGACGTCGTGCTGCGGCCGCGGGAACTCTTCGTCGTGCCGCGCGGTGTCGAGCACTGCCCGCGCGCCGATACCGAAACGGCGGTGCTCCTCCTGGAGCCGGGCAGCGTTGTTAACACCGGTAGTGCTGGCGGAGAGCTGACCGCCGAGGTCGAGAACCTGACCTGACACTGCCCGCAACATCCGCGAACCGTTATGCGACATGAGTGGGTTGCTACCACGGCATGGAATGCCGGAACTGTCGGCGGCCGGCGTGCCGGCCGGACCGCCAGTCAGTGACGACCTGCTCAACTTGCTGCATGCCGGAGGCCCCGACGGGTTCGCTGCCATGCTGCACCAGTCGACTGGCCTCGGCGCCCTGGCATCGTCGGTGCCAGCAGCGGCCCGGTGGGCAGGTTTCGGCGGCCTGGGCCTGCTCATGGACGCGATCAGTGACCAGTCCGCCACCGGGCACCTGACGTCCCGCGTCCGCATCGCCGGGCCCTGCAGGTACCAGATCGATCACGCCTGCCAGCCACGGCGCGGCCCGGTGACAATCGCATGCGACGGGGCAGCGCCGATGGCAGGTCCACCCCGGCAAGATCACCACCGGCCCCGCGCAGGCCCCTCCCCGCGGTACCCACCAACATCGGTGAATTCCAGGTCGACATCCCTGGGGATCTGCCCACTGTCAAGGAAACCTGGCCGTCCGCGACCTGAAGCGCGCACCCAGCCAGCCATCATCTGCAGACATTGCCAGTCAGGACCCCGACCGTAATGGCCCCTGCCAGAACCGAGCGATCTGCACGGGCTGTGCGCGCTGCATCCCCTATCGCTACCGGGACACCCGCGCCGCCCGCACGCCGCCACGTGAGGAACTCGCGGCTGACTCTCCCTAGTGGCGGCGCATTATGCGTCCGTGATGCCGGGTTGCTGGCCGTCAGGGTTGCCGGGCGCCGGGCGTGTCCGGTGACTTGCGTGCCGTTGGATCGGGCACGTGGCGGGCGGATGTCGTGACCGTCACAGATGACGGCCTGATCCTGGCGGCCAGGGCCGCCGGCCTGTGCGGCAGGCCGGGAGGCGCGGGGTCGTGCCGGATCGTGGCCTAGGGCGCGCTGCCGGCGGGCTTCTGGTCATTTCGCGCACGTGGTCCTGGCCGGGATGCCGGGCCGGCGCGTGCCATGCCCGCGCCCGCCTTATCCAGTCTGGCTCACGACGAACCACGGGGGAACCGCGGCGGTCCCAGTAGTCCCCGCCGGCCGGGCGGGTGCCCGCCGGGGATGACCTAGCCAGTAATTCCGTTAGTGACCAATAGATCCGATTGCCAGAACCGGCTATTCCAGCCCATCGCGACGCGTGCCGGCTCCGCAGACGAAGATCGAAGACGCACACCATTGCAGCGCAATAGAGCGTATCGTCCGGCCTGGCTGGAGCGGCGGTCCGCAAACGTCTCGCCGGGCCTGCTTACCCGCAGGACCGATGATCGCGAACCCAGCGTGGCAATACTGGCGAATCGATGACTCCGCCCTGAATAGTGGCCTAATATCTGCCCTAAGAGCATTTCAGCGTTCGCCGAGACCATTCCCGTGGGGGGAAGCTATTATGAAACGCTTAATCCTGCTTATCATATTTTCTTGTGCCGCCAGCCAGGCGGTCATGCTCCCTGCCCTCGGCGCCACCGCCCGGCTCCGCGGTCCCGCAATCACTGCGGCAGCAGCGTCCGGCAAGCCGTCCACGGCTGGCGGGATACCGAAAGCCAGCAAGCCGTCACGCCGCTCGCCGGGCGCCCTGTCGGCCTATCCGGAACAGGACATATCATCGGCCGGCCCACTGACCACCATCAGCGTCGGCGCGGACCTCAGCTGTCAGGTCGCGTTTGCCGGGGACCCCGGTTTTGAGTTCTACGGCCCGGACGAAGACCCCGCGGACTGCGGCACGATGCTCTCCGTCGGCGGCCAGCTTTACGCACCCGACTTCGCGTCCCATGATTACACTGCAACGGCCAACCTCGGCAGCTACATTCCGTTCACTCCGGTCAGCCAGACCGCCGTTACCGGAAGCGGCACGGCCACCGATCCGTACCAGAGCACGACGACAGTCACGGCTGGGAGCACCGGCCTGAACCTGATCCAGACCGACACCTACGTCACCGGTCAGCCGTCTTTCAGCACAACAGTCGCCATCACCAATACCAGCGGCACGGCACAGAGTGTCATCCTCTACCGGGCAGGCGACTGCTACGTCGCGAACTCTGACTCCAGCCAGGGTTCCTACGATTCGACCACGGGCTCCATCGCATGCTTCGACCCCGCGACGAACCGACTGGAGCAGTGGGTGCCGCACACGCACGGGAGCAGCTACCTGGAGACGTTCTACGGCTCGGTCTGGTCGGCGATCGGTGCCAACGCCCCGCTGCCAGACACCTGTGACTGCAGCACCTACCAGGACACCGGCGCCGGGCTGAGCTGGAGCCTGACGATACCAGCCGGCCAATCCGCTAATGTCTCCAGCGCACTGAACTTCGGGGCAACCAAGCTGCTGGTCGCATTCGGCGACTCAGTGTCAGCCGGCGAAGGCGTGGGGATGTCGGCCGGCTACCCGGATAACACCAGCGCCTTCCCCGCAGTACTGGCATCTGATCTGGGCTGGGCCGCCGACAACTTCTCGATCAGCGGAGCGTGCGCCGGCGGCTGCTCACAGTCGATCCTCGCGAACGAACTGCCGACCGCCGAGTCGATGCATCTCCAGCCGGGTCTGGTGACCGTAACAGTCGGCGCCGACGATATCGACTTCGGCGACTGCTTCCGGGCAGTACTCGGCATCATCAGCAAGAACCCATGTACCGGCGCGGGATTCACCAAGAACCTTGAGGCCCTCAAGACCAACCTCAGGAACGTCCTGACCCGCATCAGTACTGACTATCCGGGTGTCCCTATAGCCGTCACCGAATATTATAACCCGCTGCCGTATGCTCCCACGGCAAACGAAGCATCGCTCTGCTCGCTGATGCCAGTGCTCTCGCTCGTTCCGCTCATCAGGGCAGGCGACTATAAGCAGATCGCCAGAATTATCCGCAACCGGCAGCTCCGCGCTCATGGCGCCCAGTACGAGAAGCAGCTGTACGACACCGCCAAGACTGTACTGAGCAGCTTGAACAGTGCCATCAGCGCTGTAGCATCACGATTCAGCAACGTCACTGTGGTTCCGGTCAGCTTCTTCGGCCACGATTTCTGCGAGGACTACCCGGGTGGCAACGGCGGCTTCGTGTTCGGGCCGAGCGTGCTATTCACCTTCGGATTCACCTGGGGCCTGTTGTCGAAGTTCACCAAATTCCAGATCTCGCCGACCGACATCTGCAACTCAAATCAGCCCGGGTGCTACAAGAAGATTATCAAATCCGGCTCCGGCGATCATCTCGGATTCAAGTACAGCTACACCTTCATCGCAGGCCCGAATGATTTCCCCCATCCGACTCCGAGCGGACAGGACGCCATCGCGAATCGGATCAGGAGGAAGCTGGGTCTGTAGGCGGCATGAGCGTGCCCGCTTCCCCGCTTCGGCAAGGGAAACGGGCACGCTTAGCTGCCTCCGCTGTAAGGCGACCCCTCCGACGGGTTCCCCGCCCGGCGCGGGGAGGAGCCGGGGATAGCACAACGCAAAGGTCGAACCCGGCCCATCCGGTCAGTTTCGTGAATGCGATCGCGGTGTTGCTGCGCGGCTTGCCGTTGCCCGCGCGGTGGGCGATCGTCGGCGCGGCGCCTGCGGGCGTGATCGGGGCGATCGCTGGGCTAGTCATTGGCCTGCGCGTCTATGCGCCGACTGCTGTGTTCGCCGTCGTCGAGCCTGGCCTTCCTGCGGCTGTCGCTGGCGGGGTCGGCTTCGGTTGCGCATGGTCGGCTCGAGCCGGATACTTTGCAGCGTCCCTGGCCCTGGACATTCATGGGATGTCGCACATTCGGTGTCGCGTCGGCCGCCCGCCGAGTGGACGATGGGCGGCGGACGGCTCGTGAGGGCTGGAGGAATGGTGAGTGAGGACTTCCCGGGCGGAGCCGGCGGTTTGTTGGCCGGATTCGCCGCAGGCTCGCGGGTAGCCGGATACCTGCTGGAGGAGCAGATCGGCGCTGGCGGGATGGCGGTGGTCTTCTGCGCGGTGGATGAGCGGCTTGGCCGGCGGGTGGCGCTGAAGGTCCTGGCCCCGGCACTAGCGGCGGACCAATCGTTCCGCCAGCGGTTCATCCGCGAGTCACGGGCAGCGGCGGCAGTCGATGACCCGCACATCATCCCCGTGCACGACGCCGGCGAAGCGGGCGGAGTGCTATTCATCGCGATGCGCTACGTACCCGGCGGTGATGTCCGGACGCTACTGAACGAGGAGGGCCCGCTAGCGCCGGCGCGAGCCGCAGCGATCATCTCTCCGGTGGCCTCAGCGCTGGACGCCGCACATGCCGCGGGGCTGGTGCACCGCGATGTCAAGCCGGCGAACATGCTGCTGGACTCCCGGCCGGATCGGCCTGATCACGTGTATCTGTCGGATTTCGGGCTGAGCAAGGGGACATTGTCCTCGGTAGGGCTGACCGGGACAGGCCAGTTCCTGGGAACCCCGAATTACACCGCTCCGGAGCAGATCGAGGGCCGGGCGGTGGATGGCCGGACCGATCAGTACGCGCTGGCCTGCGCGGCGTTCGAAGTGCTGACTGGTGAAGCGCCGTTCCAGCGGGATCAGGCCATGGCGGTGATCTGGGCGCACCTGTCGCAGCAGCCGCCGTCGGCGAGCTCGCGGCGGCCGGACTTGCCTGCGGCGGTGGATGAGGTATTCGCCAGGGCGCTGGCCAAGGACTCGGAGGGCCGGTACGTCTCCTGCCGCGAATTCGCTGACGCGCTGCGCAGAGCGCTGGGGCTGGTTCCGTATCACTCCGGTCCCGCAGTCATCCCGACGCCCATCCGTCCGGCAACCGGGATCCCGAGGTCGGCCGGTCCCGCCACCGAGGGAATGGTCATCCCCGCCGATGCGGCAGCTGGCAGCGGTGCAGAGCCGCTGACTGCCAGGTCGGCCATGCCAGACGGACCGGCAGTAGTCCCCGTATCAACGACTACGGTCATCACCGATCCCGGTCGCTCTGGCCGTGACTCCGGCGAGAGCGCCATGCCGAACGCACGGGAAGCCGCAGAGGATATCGCGGTCGGCGTGGCGACCGGCGGTTCTGCGGCCGACCAGGCGAAGACAGCAGCGGGCTGGCCGACAGTGTCTGCGCGGACGTCCGCGTTGACGGTCATCGCCGATGGCACCAGCATTGACTCCGCCCGCGGCGCTCGGCCGGTCCGGCACCGCCGGCGGATCGTGCAGGCAATCGTCGGAGGAGTCGGCATCCTGGCTGCTGTGGCAGTTGTCCTAATCGCGACGGCGAGTTCCCACGATCACAAGCCGACAAGTTCCGCCGGTCGTAGTCCCGGAAGTTCCCCCGCTCGCAAATCCGCCAGCCCGCCCGCTGGACTCGTGTTGGCCACCTTCGCTGATCCCGACTCTGCTGCCGTCAATGCGCTGGCGGTCCGGCCGGACGGCGCCACCTTGGCCACCGGCGGTAACGACGGCCACACCTACCTGTGGGATGTGGCCACCGGTCGCAGGACCGTCACCCTCACCGACCCCGGGAGTTTTGGTGTCTACGCGGTGGCGTTCAGCCCCAGCGGCCGCACGCTGGCCGCCGGCGATGCTAACGGCAGCACCTACCTGTGGGATGTGGCCGCCGGCCGCCGGATCGCCACGCTCACCGACCCCCAGGGTAATACTGTCGGCGCGGTAGCGTTCAGCCCCAGCGGCCGCACGCTGGCCGCCGGCGATGCTAACGGCAGCACCTACCTGTGGGATGTGGCCGCCGGCCGCCGGATCGCCACGCTCACCGACCCCGGAAGCAGTGGTGTCAGCGCGGTGGCGTTCAGCCCGAACGGCCGCACGCTGGCCACGGGTGATGGTAACGGCAGCACCTACCTGTGGGATGTGGCCACCGGCCGCAGGATCGCCACGCTCACCGACCCCGGAACCGGTGGTGTCGGCGCGGTGGCGTTCAGCCCAACCGGGCGCACGCTGGCCGCCGGCGATCTGGACGCTAGCACCTACCTGTGGGATGTGGCCACCGGAACCCTGGCTGCCACGCTCATCGACCCGGCGGTGGTGGTGTCGGCGCGGTGGCGTTCAGCCCGGACGGCACCACGCTGGCCGTCGGCGATGCAGATAGCAGCACCTACCTGTGGGACGTAGCCACCGGACATCTGACCGCTACGCTCACCGACCCGCAGGGCGGCGGTGTCAGCGCGGTGGCATACATCCCGGACG
>OCZU010001895.1_pt1 | contig 13515 bp, 24 predicted proteins | sample 1539001 | NCBI WGS metagenome assembly OCZU01 (sample SAMEA3539306, study PRJEB22396) | soil metagenome | biome: tundra; feature: field; material: soil | place: USA | collected 2010-05 | depth 0.15 m
GTTCATTTATCCTATATAGTGTCGCGGTGCGGCCTGTCGCTTACCTCAACGTTAGAACTGTTTTTGCTGGGTGCTGGTGTCGATCCCCAGCTTGGACACTTTGGGATTGCTCCCCGGAGATTGGTTACTCCGCAGCGCGTGATGCATCACGGTGTCGGCAACTTATCTCACCTGCTTCGACCTGCGTGTTACCCCAGCAAAAACAGTTCTGCCCTACAATCAACCCGGACTCCGCAAAAGCGCGGAGCTGGTTATTTCTGCGTTGTTCCGTCAAAGCCCACGCCATGAGTCCACGCTTCCAATTCCCGCCGTTCATGCGGACAAACTTATCCGCTTTTTTGGAGTCAGGCCACTTGTGCGCAGATACCCAAACTCCGTTCGGCAAGCGAATCATCCCAAGTAGATGCACCCGCGTTCCGTTTGCGTGTTCATATACAGAACCAGCGATATGTTTCCATCCGGGGCCGGGACGCACAACCCGGCGTTCGAGCGCACGGCCAACAGCGTGGTTCTTTTCAGTATTATTCATAGTTTTCCTGTGCGCTGTTGGCCGGTGCTCAACTTTACGTTGTGCGTCACTTCACGCGAAGCCGTGACGACATCTGATGTGCCGCCGTTCGCCACCTTTGCGTATTCCAATATCATGTTATGCAGCGAGTCAGCGGCAGACATTGGCTTGCCCGCGTCATCCAGTAGCGCACCATCAAAGCAGCGCCGACCGCAGTTATTCAAAATCATACCTATCAAGTTAATTTTCATTCCCATCTCCAAAAGTGACGCACAACCCGTCAATTAACAAAGTCGCCGCCGCGCCTATCATCAGCGCCGCATCACGCTGATAATCGGCGTTGTTCATTAATTTCAGCGCTGCGGACAGCAAAAACGCCTGCTGCTGGCAATCCAGAAGCGACGGGTTGTGATGGTATCTGTGCGCATTGGCAATGGCCTTACGGAATTCCGGCCTCATGTCCAGGCTCGATTCGCACACCCGCAAAAGCTCATCAAATGGATTAATCACAAGCAACTCACCACGCATCCGCAATGCCTGCAAGTTATTGGCGCATACTTGGCAACCACTGATGATTGAGCCGACAGACACACTCCCGCACTCAGGGCATTTACATTGGTGATTTCGAGTTGCATGTGATTCTCCTTGGGTTGGGTTGTGGTGTGATTATTCTGCCGCCCGTATTGCTGCATCCGCTTTGATGATAACAGTATTTTTGGCTGCATCAGCGGCTTCCATGCTGTCGTAAACAGCGCCGATGTAGCACGCCTTGAGGTCGCGCAAAGCATCTAATAACAGCGGGGCGGCTTTGCGCAAGCGGTCATCGGCGGCATTAATTGCTAAAAGACGGTCATTTTCTTCCTTGCCAGCTAGTGTCTGTTGCCGTCTCAACTCCACTACCAGAGCGTCTAAGAGGTTCATGCTGTGCCGCCTTCCTTGAAGCTGTCCCGGCGCGTTTTGTAGATTCTGTTCAATTCTTCCACCTGATCGCCGCCGCCGGTGCAGTATTTAATCAGGTCAGCGGCCGCATCCAAGTTGTCCGAGTCGCTAGCCTTGTTCAGCTTGTCGGAGATTTGCGCATAAGTCACCTTTGGCGCTTTCTTGTCCTCAACCACTTCGCCGCCTTCGTTATCAACCGTGACAGGCTTACCCTTCAGGACTGAGAGGCGCTGTTTGTAGGCAATCAGAGCTTCATTTTTTGCATCTTCTGATTCCAACTTCTTCGCCAGATCGGCAGCAGCGGTCATTTGCTCCGGTGTTTCGGCGATCGAGATAACCTTCAGTACTTCGGCCAGACTTGGCGGCACCACGGCAGATCGCAGACGCTCGGTACCGGTCTTGTGTTCGGCGTTAGCGGGTGCGGGTGTGATGTCTTTTTCGTTATAGTCGGCGATTTCTTCCGCCCCAGACAATCCCTTTAGTACATCCGATGCGATGTCGCGCGCCGCGAACCAGAAGGCACGCCATGCCATCTGACGTTCTTCGTATGCGCTCCAAGGGCCTGCCTTTCCGAGAAGTCCGGCTGCCTTGGCATCCTCGCGGCTAAAAGTGCGTGTGCATGGCGGGTGCCCTGGGCGGGTGATCCTGCAACTGGCATAACCCGCCTGCTTGATCTTCATGGTGTCCCACTCTTCGATAATGAACCCATTGGACAGCAGGATAGCCTTCCCAACGTCACCGTACAGGCTTGGCTTGCCGTTTATTACGGCTATACTCTGGATGGCTGCCATGGGGCTTAAACCGATTTCTGCACCCATTTGAACCGCGATCAGGACATTACCCGTCTTGCCCTTGAAGTCCTTGGGTGCCAAGTCGCTGTTTGCGATCAGTTCGGCCAGCTTCATCGCTTCACTCAGGTCTTTCGGCACCAGCGAAAATACCACCGGCGCGCGAGGTTCTTGTTTTTGGTATTCCTTCACTTCTTGGTTCATTACGCTCTCCTTATTTAATCCGCAGCACACGGGATTGTGTGTTGGTGCTGTACCGGTCATACAACTCCGGCGCTTCTTCCTTGATGGTCTTGGTGTCAAGGCGCGTGGTACTTTGCGTCGTCCAAGTAAGTAGCGTTTTGCCCTGGTACACCAGCGCGGTCTTGTCTTCCAATGACGCGCCTTTGACTTCCTTCAAATTCTGGAACAAAAACGAACTGATCTTGAATTTCAAGTCCTCTTCGTCGCCATCCATGGCCTTCTTGTTGCCTTTGAGCGTTTTCAGTTGGGCGGCCGCTTCGGCTATTGCTGGAGTCGCTTCGACCGGCACGCCGTTGAAATTACGCATAAGCCGGATGACATCAAGCAAATTAGTGGGGTCTGGTGGTGTTCTGGTTTGAACACGATTCCAGAATTCGAGTTCGCGCTGACGAATACCGGCAATCACTTCATCGTCTCGATCAACCCAATGGATGCGCGGCTTGTCATCAAATCCGGTCAGCGCCGCAACAATAGTGCGGCTGCGCGGCCTTATCATCATACCGTGCTGAACCTGTGCTGCGTAATAAACCGGGATGTCGCCATCGCCGTCTTCGTCGCCCCACTCTTTTAGCGCGTATGGGCTTACTGTTTTTGCCTCACCATTGACATCCAACCCATCAACTCGCAACTCCAAATCTATTTCAGCGGCCAGGAATGGGTATTGTGGATCTTGATAGCGCTGGTTGCGCGCGATGATTTCAACGTCATGCCCACGTTCCTTGAGTTCATCAACCAACATCGACACGACAATCGGCTCCCAGCGATGACCACGATCAAACATTTTTTGCTTGGCTGGCGTGATGTCTTCCACATACTCGCCAGTTTTCTTTTGGTAAAGCATGAGAGGCGACATCCAAGGACTCAACCCAAGCAGGGCGGCACAATCCGATCCGCCAATAAATTTTGTACGTTCCAAATCTATGACTTGCATTTCAATTCCTTTCGTTTATGCGCTCAACGCGGCGCAACCAGAATAGCCAACACAGCCACAATAATGGCAATCCAAAAGGCTGGCCACATGGATAATTCTTTGGCGTTCATGCGCCGGTTCTCAGCTTCACGGTTCTTCCGGTCGATCAACTTTTTCTTGAAGCGATACAATTCAGGAGACATGACATTTTTTCCTTTTAATTTCATGGGCGCGTCTTATTGAGCCTTTCCCGACATAGAACGGTGTTAAATCAGGCTTGCAATGAAGATAAGTATAAAACATTTCGTGGTTCATTAAATTCCCCTTGTGTGGATAAAAAGCACTTGCAGCGGCTTTCATTATGCACAGCTAAGAATAAAATGCAATAGGCACTTGATTTTATTTTTAGGCTATGTATAATCCGTTCCAATGAATCCATCCCAAGCAAGATTTAATGCACAGCTCGCAGAAAAGGCTCGTAAGCGTCGGGCAATGTTTTTGCGCCTGCATTTGAAAGATAAGAAAAAAAACTCAGCTACGGAACTAGCTAAAAAATACGGAATGACCCATCAGTGCATGAGTCAAATGCTCAGGCGCGCAAAACAAGATCAAGTGGAATACAGGGAGATTCACGCGCGCCGCGCAGAGCCGGATGGTGAAGCCAGGGTGATCGTGACCATCACGCCGATTGTGGTGGTAGCGGCGCAGGCGGAGCTTGTTTGATGGCTACCTTCACCATTACCCGCAGCAACATAGAACTGCCAGACGAGAAAGGCATGGCTGCGACCAGTCGGCTGATGTTCGAGTGCTTGCGCGGATTTACCGATCAAGATAACGCGCGCTGGCGCAGGCTTTGGAAAAAGTTGATCAGCATGGAACCCGGTGAAATGCTGGTGATCGAGACAACCTTCCCCCGTTCCGGACCATTCCACCGCAGACACATGGCCACAGAACAGGCGGTATTCAACGCACAAGAGCGGTTTAACGATTTCAAGCAGTTTCGTTATTGGCTAAAAGTTGGTGCGGCGTGGGTGACGTGGGCGGCAGGCCCGAGCGGCGGCGTGGTGCCTATCCCGAAGAGCGTCAGCTATCGGGACGCAGATGAGGCAGAATTTAGGATGTATCACGTACAGGTGATTGAATTTCTGCGCGGGCCGCACGCGGCAAAGTATTTGTGGAAGCACTTGGATAATCCGAACGAAATGATGAACAAGATTCTGGAAGGATTTGAGGAATGAACGATCGACCAAGCCTGCGCCTGATTGACTGGTTAGAGGGCGGGCGGATACGTGAGGTTTGAGAGAATGCAGAATAAATGGAAAAAAGCGGGGTGCATACGGCGGTTGCCATACTCCCAATCTTGCCAGCCTCGCAGTGTGGCATGGATGCGCTCACCTGCGGTCTCCTGCGTGAGGCCAGCAGCCTCACGCGCCGCCCTAACTTCTTGCGGAGTTGGACTAAACGGCTTCGTTAATAACATGACGAATATCACTTTCAAATTGAGCGCGCCCGGCTACTCCGCTAGCCGGAGTATCGTGCGCAAGCGAATATCGGGCGCTTGGGAGTGGATGCTCTTTATAGTCAGCTCCGCCATGTCCGGCAGAGTAAACAACGGTTCCGTTTTGACGTTGAGTGACACGCAATCCGGTTTTTTTACCGTCAATTTCAATCGAGTTGTCTGAATAAATAATAATGCTCATGACGATATCCCTATTATTTGTTAATGGATTTGATGGCAGCTTCAAGTTCTGCCCACGAAGTAAATACCCATGCTTTATTTTCGCCATCAAACTTTGCACCGGCTGCTTTGAGTTGATCTTTGATTGGGTAGGTGTTGCCGACCAAGCCAGGGCGGCTTGTTTGAGATTTACCAACCATCGCTTCGCCAGCTTCGCAGCCAAGAACTACAGCCATTTGGTTGATTTCTTCTTTACCGAATACGTTTTTGATAAACATTTTATTTGCTCCTTTTGGAACGCCCGGAACCGCCGGGACTCGTGTTTGTCTGCATCGACAATCAAATTATACACGCATCACGCCAAGAAAGCCGAAGAGTAATTTAACCCAAGGAGACCACCATGAAAGTCAAGTTTTCAGCATTAAACGAATCGTTGCCAGCAATAAATGCAGTAGCAAACATCAAAGAGTTCCCAATCAAGACCTCATACCGCATCGGCAAGACTCTGAACATCATCAGCTCGGCCATAAAAGAGGTTGAGGATTTCCGCATCAACACGCTCAATAAAATGGCAAAGCTGAACGAAGAAAAGACCAAATACATCTTCGAGCCCCCCGAGCAGGAAGAGGTATTCAACAAGCTGTTTTATGAGCATAAAGAAGGCGAATGCGAGGTTCCCTTCCCTTTTTTACAGATGGATGAAATTGCCAACCTGAACATTAAAATTGAACCGGCAGTGATGGCCGGGTTGGACAAGATCGGCGCGATCAGTAATTTGGAAGTAGTTGCGCCAGTTGAAGGTAAAAGCATTAAGAACTTGACATAATGGTTATAATCTGTAACATAAAACACGCTGACGTATGCAGCATTATTCAAGAAGAAAAATAACCATGTCTCACGAAATCGAACGTATCCAGCACCTGCGCGACGAGCTGAAAAACGAAACATGCGAAAATCGGCGCGGGCATTGAAATGAATATCTCGGATGCAGGATTAAGTCTCATCAAGCAATTTGAAGGCTGCAAACTGATCGCTTACCAGGATCAAGGTGGCGTATTTACTTGTGGATGGGGTAGCACGGGCGCGGATGTTGTTGCTGGCGCTCAGTGGACGCAGGCACAAGCTGATGCTCGGCTGGTATTAGATGCTGGCAAATTCTCATCTGGTGTCAGTATAATGCTGCGCGTTGCCGTCAATCAAAACCAGTTCGATGCGTTATGCAGCTTTGCATACAATCTCGGCCTGCATACGCTTAGCCGGTCACACTTAATGCAGTTTGTAAACGAGTCGGAGTTTGGTTCGGCGGCGTTGCAATTTCCACTGTGGGATCATTGTGGGGGTGTTGTGGTGCAAGGCTTACTGAATCGAAGGCTTGCTGAGCAGGCTTTGTTCAAAGCTCCGCCCCCAGCGCCTTAAGTCAAGTAAATTATTTATTGTCGCGCTCCTCTTAATAACCTCATGGCAAGCTCTGTATTCCGGTGCATCGCCGTCATCAATTGAGTCAATCGCCAAGCAACAGGTTTGCGCTCATCCTTGCGCACCAGATCGGCGAACGCCTCAAGGAATGCGATCACTATACCACAAATTTCATATTGCGCAAATATTGTTTTGTGGTAAAATCATCCGGCAATCTGCCATCATCAACTCACAATGGTTCTAGTAAAACTTTGCGACGGGGTGGTGGCGGATTTGTCACGCTGCCCGTCCAAGGTGGTAAACGTGCAACGGAGTCGCTGCGCAAGCGGCGGCATACGGTGCGGCACGAGACTCAAGCGGAAGAACGAGAATCTGGTTATAGTTGTAACCTCACCGTGCCGCACCGTATGCTCAACAACAAAAAGATGCACCCAGGAATTAAATTAACATAACGAAAGGAAAAGCCTTGAAAGATAACCCGCTGTTGGTAGTCGTGGTGTTGGCAATTATTGCCGCGTCAGTAATCGTAATATCAGGTCACGCGTCAGATGGAGGCGGTCTACTTGCCGCACTATTTACGATAATCGGCGCTGTTGGTGGTGGTCACCTGGCATTAAGCCCGACACTACCCGCTCAGATTGCGACCGACCCAAAAAACATCCCCGCCACGATTGTTGTGGCGACCCCGGCCCCAGCTTCTACAACCGCTGTTTAACCATAAAGGAAAAAATCATCATGTCTTTATCTTCAATCTGGGCTGAAATTGAACACATACTCGGCATCGTGACCGCAGCCGCACCGATCATCGCGCTGGTTGATCCGGCGGCGGCATCCGGTATCGGGTCTGCTGAGGCAACTCTGGCGCTTGTCACCCCCGCAGTAAATGCGATTGTCGCAAACGCGGATAGCGCGACAACGCCAGATCAGTTGCAAGCGCATATCGGCACGCTGGTTAATTTTGGCCTGAATACCGCCATTGCATCTGGCAGGATCGCACCGGAAAAAGTTGTTGCCGTGCAAGCCGCGATCCCGGCATTAATCGCAACTGCGGTATCTATTTCAGCCGCTGCCAACAAGCCGCTTACACCTGCCGTTTAAGTCTCCCCCTGCCGACGTTCCCCTTTCGTCGGCATTTGATACCCGTCCTAGTGGCGGGTATTTTTTTCACATTGTCGCATCGATAAATACTTTCGCCATTTCTACGTTAATGCTATTGCCGTAGCCTTTTAAGCGCATCACAGAAGGTTTGTATCCATGAGAATTTCATCGGCGCGAAGTTTTGCAAAAAGCGTATTGCGCCCGATACCAATAGCTTTGCCGAAGTCCCCCAGCTTGCACGCGCCCTCCATGCGCCGCACAGCCAGAGCAAATTCGACCTTGGCCGCATCCACCACCACGTTCGGCAGCTTGATGTGCTTGCCTGCAAACTCAATGGCCTTGTTGAAACGCTCAACCGTTGCCGAGATACCCCATACCACTGAAATGCCGGGTACGCTGCCAGAGCCATTGATGAGCCGTTGAACAATGGTGCCCTTTTCCTTCAACGTGGCACCACCCATGCCTTTGTGCGCCTCGTCCAGCACCAGATACAGAGTCAGTTCCGGGTCTTCAATGGTGTTCTGGATTGTGTCCCAGATCGTGTAGGCACGCAGGTCGGGTCGGGTTTCCGGCAGGAGATTTCCCGCCTTAGCCTCCATCTCCTCCTGATCGTGGCCGCGTACCAGCAAGCTGTTCTTGCTCAATTTCTGCGTGTTGAGGAAATAGATTTTTCCGGCATCGAACTTGGGGCGGTTGAAGGTGTTTTCCACCACCACCAAATCGGTGTGGTTGATGCGGTCGCTGGCTTCCATCAAGCGGAAGCGTGTCTGCTCGTTCAAAGAAGGGTCATCACTGAACCAGATCACCACAGCGCCGGGGTCAGCATCAAAATCGAATTCGTCATCACCATGGAATAGCGCCTCGAATGCAGCGGCGGCCATAACAGTTTTACCCGCACCAGTTACAGCGGTCAGAGAGAACGCAGTCTTGTCGGACTCACTGTGCCAAAGGCGATGCCCTTTTCTGATATTGGACAATGCATCGCGCACAGCGCCCCGTTGGTAGTCTTTGAGAATGAACTTCATGCCTTATTCCCCGTTAGCAAAACTGAAATTGGTCAGGTAGGACTCATACAGGCGTACCGGCTCCACGCCATCGGGCAATCGCTTGGCGATGGCCTGAAAGCGGCGGTCATCGTCGGTGACGATATAAGCGATGCGCAGCACTTTGGCCTTGTTCACCGCCTTGATGAATGGTGTGGCTTTGTCCACTTCGGTCAGCAGACCATAGGTGTCGGCCACTTCCCAGCCATCAACGGGCAGCTTGTCGATGCGCTTGCCACACGCTCCTGCACGTAGCCACAGCATTGCAGCAATGCGGGCATAGGCCAAATTATGGTTGACCGCATCCTTGGCCTCGTAGGTCAGGGTGAAAAACTCGGCATTTTCCTCGAAGCCCTCAGCCATCGGGAATTCATCGGTGTACTTGTAATCGCCTTTGATTGGCTCACCGTCCGGTGTTTTGCCAGTGATTGCGGCAGCTACACGCGGCTTGGTGATGTAATCACAGATGCCGTGCTTTTCCCACTCGACATCGCCGGGGAACAAGCCTTGTTCGCGCAACGCTTTCTGCTCATCAGCGGCGACTTCGTTGTTGGTGACGGAAATGCATTGGCGGCGACCGTCATCTTGACGATTCAGTCGTATGACGGCGTGGGCAGTGGTTCCTGAACCGGCAAAGAAATCAACAACAATAGCATCGGGCTGATCCTTGATGAAGAGCCGTAGCGCATCTTCGACCGCAAAGAGAGACTTCGGGTAGGGGAAGCGGCGCGAGGGAATAAGTGCTTTCAATATTCCGGTTCCACCATGCTCCGCACTGTGTGATGTGAATTCCCATTGCGTGGTTACTGTCTTCGAGCTGGCGGCAGTGTATTTTGCAATTACGGCTCCATCTGTGCGCGTACCTTCAATATGAACTGTTCCTGCGGCTATCTCTTTACGTGCCTTATTTGGCAAGTGCTGAACGATGTATCGCTGCGGTTCATTCTTTTCGCCATTTGCTCGGATAAAGCCGTTGGGCCACCATTTGTCAAAAGCTGAGTCCGCGTACTCCCAGTTCATTTCCGTGCCATCGGGTCTAACCGGAAATACAGCAACGCAACCGTTTGGCGGTATGATTGATTCGCGCGCCACATCGGGCGGCAACGGTTCTCCACGACCTACGATTGCTCCGGTCGAGATGTTCACAAAGATCGGATAAAACTGATTAGGTCCGCATGCGCCTTTACCTTTTCTTCCCCTGACAGAAGCAAGATTGCGTCGTCGCATGGTTTCCCACGAAACCTCAGTACCGACATCGCTTTCATCAGATCTCGTGCCAACCCTTGCTACCCCAAAACGAACAAAATAAAGGTATTCATTTGTTCTTGCAAAGTCGCCTGTCCGCCCAGTCCCCTTCGGGTTGATCACAGAGGACACCATCGTGATCTGAGCGTCCACGAAGGTTTGTTCAAGCAGAAGCCCTAATCGGAGGTACTCCTTCTCGTCAATTGAGGCTATCAATACCGACGCGACTGGATTCAATAACTCCTTGGCCACTTGTAAACGACGCTCCATCATTGCCAACCACTTGCTGTGGCGATACAGATCATCGCCCTCGACGTAGTCGTTATTATATTTCCAGTCCTTCGCGCCAGAGTTGTACGGCGGATCGATGTAGATAGCGTCCACCTTACCCCGGTGTGTGTAGGTCAGAGCCTTCAGCACATGGTAGTTCTCGCCATTGATGACCGAGTGAAACGGCTTGTCACCGCCGCGCTCAACTTTTCCTGTACTCACCAAGCCCGGATAGATCGTGTCGCGGAACTCGGCAACAACCACCAATTCCTCAAGCGCCACTGATTGCGTTTCTGCTTCCGCAGTACCCAGCAGCTCCAAGTCAGCCAGCTTCTTTGCCTTGTGGATGGCCTTGACCTGCCACAGCCGCTGGTCACCCTTCTTGGTCGAACCTCGCTCCGGCAGCACGCGCACCTTGTCGCCCTTGCGAATGTGGCGCAGCGGCAATTCAACCGCTTCAGGACTATGCCGCTCGAAATTCAGGCCGAAAGGCAAACGCGATGATAGAACCTTGAACTCCCTGTCCAAATCTGCCCCAAGTTTGGAGTCTTTGGCTTTGGTCTGTGCAATCAAATCGGTCAATCGTGACACTACTTCTCCCCTATTTTTATTTTGGGCGCATCTACGACAATTAGTCTGGCCGCTTGCCGATGAAAATAACGATCATCACGCCGATGAAGCCGACAAGTAGCGTAAAGTCAATCAAAATATCAGGATTTTCGGCAATTCCGAATATGTCGTCCATTTTCAGCCTTTGTGGAATTTTGAGCAGGTTTTATTCAGCTTGCGTAGTTCGTCGGAAGTGTTGCACATCAGCTTTGCACGTTCACGCGGCAAACCTATCGGGCGGCAATACCATTGCACGTGATTCAATACTTCGGGCGAGCCTAGCCACCTGTGGGTACAGCTAGCGCAACTCACCATCCCATCCGATCCGCATTTTCAAATAACTTTTTCTGCGCGAAAACGAGCAGGAATACGAAAACTACAAATACCACACAGAGTAATATCCAGATCATCACTATCCCCTTTCAAGATCCAATAAAATACTTGGCAAACTTCTCGCCCAGAAATACGAACACGGTCAGACCTATTGCGCCCTTCACCATCACATCAATGATTGTCTTGCGAATGCCGCGCCGCGTTTCCTTGTCGCTTGCGCGGCGCTCGCGCTGGTCAAGATGATCTAACTTGTGCCCGAATAAATCTTTTTTACCAAAGTCATCTTCCGGCATGGACTCAAGAATCAATCTGATCTCACCATGATTTGACCTGACCAACTCGCCTACCGTCTGAATTTCAGCGTGCATCAACTTCATTGAATCCTCTTCGGCGACCATGTGTGCGGCCAGCCTCGCATTTAGCGATTGCTGTCCAGCGGTCAATTGTGCCAATGAATCACGCAGTCCCCTTATGTCATCCGCTACGCCAGCCATATCATGCCCTTTTTTTAATTGTTGTTTTGCGCTATTGAAATCCGTTCAATTACCCGTTTACCCGCAGTATATCCGCGCTCAAATAATTCTAGTTTTGCCGACAGCGGCAACGATGCGTCAAGGAAGCCATACGGCATGGCATCTTCAAGCTGGATGATCGAGCCGGTATGCTCCGCCCATGCTGTCAAGTTTTCTTCGTTCGACTGCATCATGGTTTTGATGCACTGCTCAAACAGACCGAACATATTGGATGTTGAACCTGCTGGCGAACCATCCATTACCTCGAAGCCGACACGCACGATAGCATCATCTATCAGTTGGTCGACGGGGATATTGCAAACCATGCCAGCATCACAGAGCTTCTTCCCCGCGACTTCGGCCGGCACATAAACAATCGGCACTGATGCCGAAGCGCGGCACGCTTGCGCAAGCGTGATGTTCGGCGTATTGACGGCATCAAAGCGGAACGACTCGCCAGCGTCAATGTCCGTGGCCATGATCGAAATGGGAATCTTGGCCGTGGCGAAGGTTACGTTACCCAGGATAGAATCCAGCCAAGATTGCAGAATATCCCCGCTGTTCAACCCTTCGTGGAAAAATAGGCTGATCGGGCGATACGCGACAATCCCGTCCGGCAAGTCGTCGAGCGCAATCTGTTTGATCTGCGCCGAGGTCATGCCGCTGGCCAGAATTGCACCGACTATGCTTCCGCCGGAGGTTCCTGAAACTTCGGCAATCTCAATTCCGTTGTCAAGGAAAGCGCATACAGCGCCAGCATGAATTGGCGCAAGGAATCCTGATCCGCTTAATGCCGCCCTGATTTTCATAACTGAACCCTTATTCCAACCGAATAATTATGCCAAACCGCACCCACCTCGCCGCCGATGGTGATGTACTGAAACCACTTGCGATCTTCCTGCGGTAGCCATTTGGCCAGATAGTAATGCCCTATCGAAGTGACTATCCCGTAACCGTCAAGCCTACCAACACTCGGATTTTTACCGAGGATAGGATTTTCCTCATTCCGCCCGTCCACCCGGCTTTTGCGACTGATCTAGTTTGCAGCCAGTCGGCAGCATGGAAAATCTCATACGCTACCTCGCGGTGCGTGTCCGCATCTGTCCACTCGTCCGCGCTCGCCTTATTCATCGTAGCGTACAAAACTGAGTACAAAACAAACGCAGACAACACGCAAACTATAATGACAAGAGTTTTTTTCATTTGATTGGCTGACTAAGTAATTGAGAGGCCAATTATAACACTACCCCATTAAGGACATTACGGGAGATTACACCGCCGTCCCAGTCACACCTTCCACCTGCTGTACCAGCGCATCCAGCGCGCTATGTACGGCCTGCATCAATGTGTTAGGGCTGGGCAGCGGCGAGGTGCCAAACGCCACGAATTCCTCGCCTTCCAGATGTACTGATCGCGCCGGTCCGACCGGAACGAAGACTGGCGGCGTGTCGGTGGTGTAGTTGCCAGCGTAATATTGGAAGTCAATAATGCCCTCCGCCCCGCTGACCGAGAAACTGTAATTGCTGAATGCCGTGACATTCAGCGGGATTGCAACGTTCTTTGGTGCAGATAAAATAATAGGCATGTCTGATTCTCCTTGGTTAAAGTCCGCTGCAACGAACATCAATCACAGCACTGGCAGGCCAAGCCAGAGCCACGGCAGTCGTTGCGGTGTAATTGGTGATCGTGATGCTGGTCGTGCTTGTTTGTACCGAGTACATGATCGCGGCGGCTTGTGGCGCTCCATGCGGAGACACGCTGCATGAATATGAGGTAGTCGATGCGGGCATGGTGACAACGCCGCCCGTCGCCGTGCCACCGGTGCCGACGTTGATGTTAAAGGCCGAAGTGCCGTTGCTGACTGTGATGCTCGGAGAGGTGCCGAAACCACTAGCGATTGTTGGCGCGGTCGCGCTTGCGATA
>OCZU010001896.1_pt1 | contig 13510 bp, 19 predicted proteins | sample 1539001 | NCBI WGS metagenome assembly OCZU01 (sample SAMEA3539306, study PRJEB22396) | soil metagenome | biome: tundra; feature: field; material: soil | place: USA | collected 2010-05 | depth 0.15 m
ACGCCGCATTCACTTCGCGCTCAACCCAGCGGCTCTGCACAGAAGCCTCGGATAGAAGCTTCACTCCCCCTCTCCCATGAATACGCGCAGGATTTCGGGCGGCAGCGGCTCAAAGAACTCAGGTCCAACCTCGAACTTGCCTTTGTCGAGGCCCGCCACCCGCGGCTTCCGTTGGGGTTCGGCGGGGATTGGGCGGACTTCGGCAATCGGCTTATTGTGGCGGCAGAGCACGATGGTTTCGCCCGCCTCGACACGGTCCAGGTACCGGGAAAGGTGCGTTTTTGCCTCGTGGACATTGACCTTGATCATAAAGACTAACTTTCTAGTCCAATTATAGGCCAAGAAGAGGCCCCGCAGGAGGCGACAGACAGCCAAGGAAAGGGCCCCCACGTGGTAGGATATTGCCCGAAGTCGAATACGTGGCCCACACCCGGATCGGCGGGAGAGCATCTACCCGGACCCGAGTTAGCCGCGTGCGAGGCTGCGGCGCGATTCTGTCCAGCTACCCCATCACCGCCAGTGAAACCAACGGCCCGCTCTTCGCCGCCGAGGTGAAGTAACTCCGGAAGGTCTCCAGCACGTAGTCGATCATCTCCCCAGTCAGTCCGGGGTACACCCCAATAAAGAACGTGTCCCGCATGATGATGTCGGATTCCCGCAGATCGCCGTGGACGCGCTTTTCGATGTTCAGAAACCCCGGCTGACGAATGATGTTGCCGCCGAAAACCAGGCGGGTTTCGATCCGCGCGTCTTCCAGCCATTGCACCAGGCGGGCGCGGTCGAGGCCCGGCCGCACGGTGATGGGGAAGCCGAAGGGTGAGGGATTGGCCCGCGGGTCGATCTTCGGCAGGATCAGGTACTCTTCCCACTCCTCCAGGCCTTCGTATAAACAACGGAAGTTCAGGCGGCGGGCCGCTACGAACTGGTCGATCTTGTCGGCCTGCGCCAACCCGATGGCGGCTTGCATGTCCGTCACCTTCAGGTTGTAACCGATGTTCGAGTAAATGTACTTGTGGTCGTAGGCGCAGGGCAGTTCGCCCGACTGCCAGCCGAAGCGCGTCCCGCAGGTGTTGGATTTGCCGGGGTCGCACCAGCAGTCGCGGCCCCAGTCGCGGAGGGAGCGCGCGGTCTTCTGCAGCCCGAAATCGTTGATGGCCACACCGCCGCCCTCGCCCATGGTGATGTGGTGCGCGGGGTAGAAGCTCAACGAGGACATAGCTCCGAAGGTGCCCGCCAACTGGCCGTCGAAGGTGGCGCCCAGAGCGTCGCATCCATCTTCGAGCAGCCACAATCCCCTGCGCCGGGCGACTTCCCCGATGGTTTCCATGTCGCAGGGATTGCCCACGGTATGGGGCACGAAGATGGCGCGGGTGCGCGGGCCGATGGCATCTTCGATGAGTTGAGGGTTGATGTTGTAGGTCCCCACCTCGCAATCCACAAAGACCGGGACCAGCCGGTTCTGAACGATGGGCGCCACGGTGGTGGGAAAGGTGACGGCGGGAGTGATCACCTCATCGCCCGGCTGGAGCGGAGCGAGGGCATTCGCGGAAAGCGTGGGAGCGCACAGCGTGCTCAGCATCAGCAGGTTGGCCGAAGAGCCGGAGTTGACCAGCAGAAAGTCGCGGCACGCGAAGAACTGGCGCATGCGGCGCTCAAAACGGTCCGCATAGGGGCCGGAGGTGAGCCAGAAGTCCAGCGCCGAATCGGCCAGCAGGGTCATCTCACGGTCGTCGTAGACGCGCCCGGCATAGGGGATGCGGCTTTGCCCGGGCACGAACGCCGGTTTCTGGTGCGCTACCCGGTAATACTCCCCGACCAGGCCGAGGATCTGCTGTTTGAGCGCTTGTTGTGGATCGAGCTGCGGTTCCATGTCAGTGAGTCGCTTTCGTAGTTTCGGCCAGGCGCCCACCTTTGCCGATGGGGTAATACCGGACCGGCGCGGGTAAGGTGACGTGCCGCAGGGCGTTCCGGCCATCGATCAGGACCGGCGTCCGCATCCCGGAACTTAAGCGCGCCCAATCCGCGTCGCGGAAGGCCGGATCGGCCGTGGTGATGAGGGCGGCATCGGCGCCTTCCACCGCCAGCTCCAGGGTTTGGCGGTATGCGCCGTTCAGGCCGGCGCGTTCCGCGGCTTTCTCGGAGACGAACGGATCGTAGGCCTGCACGCGTGCGCCGCGGGTCTCGAGCGCCCGCAGAATGGAGAGCGCCGGCGAACTGCGGAGATCGTCGGTTCCCGCTTTGAAGGCCACGCCCAGCAGGGCGATGGTCTTGCCGGCGAGCGAACCCAGCGCCGTTTCGGCGATCTGGACCACCCGCGCCGGACGGGCGGCGTTGGTGGCCATCACGGCGTCCAGCAGGGGCGTGGGAACGCCGCTCCGCTGGCCGTACACGCGCAGGGCGTTGACATCCTTGGGCAGACAACTGCCGCCGAAACCGATACCCGCCCGGAGGTAGGAGAGAATCTCGGGACGGATCCGCACCCCCTGAACGGCCGGAGAAAGCCGGCGATCCAGGTAGAGGCCTTCCATCACGGTTTCGACATCGGTTCCGGGGGTGGCCTCGCAGAGGCCCGCCAATTCATTGCTGAAGGAGATCAGTACGCTCAGCAGGGCGTTGGAAGCGTACTTGGTGAGCTCCGCTTCTTCGATGCCGACGCGCAGTTTTTCGCAGGCGAAGGAGCGGTACAACTCGTCCAGGACATCGCCCGAACGGGAATCCGCCTGGCCGATCACGATGCGGTCGGGGTTCAGGAAATCCTCGACGGCCGAGCCCTCGCGCAGAAATTCCGGGTTCATCGCCAGCCCGAATTCGCCGGGCTTCCTTCCGGAGACGGCCTCGATGATCTTCTGCACTACCCGCCGCGTGGTTCCCGGGATGACGGTGCTTTTGACAACGACCACGTGGTAGTGGGCGCGGTGCCGCAATTCGACGCCAATCTGAAGGGCGGCGGTTTCCAGGTAGGAAAGATCGGGCTCGAGGCAGGCGCCTGTCAGGTCAGCGCCTCCGCCTGCGGGTCGCGGGAGCGTGTCGCGGCCCACAGGCGGAGTTTCCTCGGCATTTTGACTGGGCAGGTCATTGGTAGCGCCGGCGGTCTTGCCGCCGGTGAGTCGTACCGGCGGCAAGACCGCCGGCGCTACCACTTTGGATGGCGTTCCTACGGCGATCAGCGAGAGGCCGCTGCCTTCCATGGCTGCCGGGAGATGCGCGGTGATGGACAGCCTGCCGCTGGCTAAACCTTCCCGCAGCAGGTCTTCCAAGCCGGGCTCATAGAACGGAGCCTGGCCTCGGCGGATCAGGTTGACCCGCTCCTCCGAGACGTCTACGCAGCGAACGGTGTGGCCTTGGGACGCGAGGCAGGCGCCCGTGACCAGGCCGACATATCCCGTTCCGACGATCGTGACAATCATGCAATCTCCTTGAACGGCGCGACTCTGTGCGCGCACACACGGCCGCAATCCCGGCAGTGAATCTTCACGTCATTGGACGGGACCTTGATGGCCAGCGTGCGGCAGGGCAGTTCGACGATCCGCTCCACGCAGAGCTCCGCCGGCACGGTCGCCAGATCGCCTGCGTGGAACACGGTGGTTTTTCCGGTCTCGGCTTCCCGGTAAGTCAGGGATCCTTCCAGCAGGTACTCGTACTCGGTGACCTCGGGATGCCAGTGGAATTGCCCGTGAGCGCCGGCTTCGTACTGGCAGACGATCACCTCCAGGCGCCCATCGCGAAAGAAGGGATGCGGGCAGGAACGCAGCAGATTCCCAACCAGGAAGATGTGCTCGAGGGATCCGAAACAGGACGCGTATTCAGCCGCGGCGATTTTGTCGAGGCCGCCGGTGGGGACTCTTTGCATGCGGCTACCCTGTGGCGCAGGCACTCGTGCCTGCCGGGTCGAGACTTGTCTCGATCCTCGTCTTTCGCGCACCCCGCCCAAGCGCCGAGACGAGTCTCGGCGCGGCAGACTGAGAGTCCGCGCCACAATCCGCGCCACGATAGGACTGGAGCGTTCGGGCCAAGCCTTCGCGCACTTTGACCCGGGGCTCCCATTGGCCGAGCCTTTTCAGTTTCGTCAGGTCGGGACAACGGCGCTGCGGGTTGTCGCAAAGATAATCGCGCTCCACGCTCACCTCGAAATGGATGGGCAGGTCCGGGGGGCCATTCAGGCCGGCCGCGATGCGGGCCACCTCTCCGATGGAGACCTCTTCGTCATTGCCCACATTGAAAGCTTCGCCGGCGGCGGAAGACAGCAGCACCAGCAGCATCCCCTGGATGGCGTCGCGCACGTAGCAGAAGCTGCGCGTGGCGCGCCCGTCGCTGTAGAGAACAATCGGCTGGCGGTGGAACGCCGCGGAGATCAGGGTAGGGACGATGCGCCCGTCATCCAGCCGCTGCCCGGGGCCGTAGACGTTGAACGGGCGGATGATTTTCACGGGAGCCCCATACAGCCGGTAGTAGGTCATGGCCAGGGTTTCGGCCAGACGCTTGGATTCGTCGTAGCAGGCCCGCGGGCCGGTGGAGGAAACCAGGCCGCGATAGTCCTCGGCGGTGGGGATATTGGCCGGGTCGGGGTCGCCGTAGATTTCGCTGCTGCTCAGCAATAACATGCCGGAGCCGCCGCCGTGGCGCAGCAGGTCGAGCATGTGGCGCGTGCCGTTGACGTTCACATCGATGGTTTCGAGCGGGAACTGGCGGTACACCGGCGGTGAGGCGATGCTGGCGCCGTGAATGATCCAATCGACCGGCTCTTCGGGATCGAGTGGCTGGGATGCATCGCACTGGCGCAGTTCCATGTCCGGGCGGCCTTGAATCCAGGAAAGCCGCTCGGGCAGGCCGGTTTGAAAGTTGTCGACAGCTAAGACGCGGCAGCCGGGCCGGGCGGATTCGTTGAAAACCGCGATGGTTTCCAGAAAATGGCTGCACAGGAATCCACTGGCGCCGGTCACCAGCAGCGTGGTGCCCTTGAGGGCCGCCAGCGGGCCGGAGAGATCGTCCACAATCTGTTCGGCGTCTTCGCGAATAATGCTGGTGGAAATGGTCATTGTCGATTCACGGGGTTATTCGCCGGGACGGGGGCCCATGGGACGCACACGCGGCGGAACCCCGGCGGTGCCATAGTGCCGGTCAGTGAGCGGGGAGGGTGTGGGCCGCAGGGGCGCGTCGTCCCACTGCTTCCAGGGTGCGGCGCCACGGCTCCAGAGATCGTTCAGGTGCTGGTATTCGCGATAGGTGTCCATGGCGTAGAAGAAGCCGCCGTGCCGGTAGGCCATCAACTGGCCGTCGGTGGCCAGGCGCTCCAGGGGTTCACGCTCAAAGATGCACTCATCGCCGCCCAGATAGTCGAAGACTCCACGCTCGAGCACAAAAAAGCCGGTGCTCATCCAGCCCTCAGTGGTGGGCTTCTCGGCGAATCGCATGACGCGGCCCTCGCCCGCGAGTTCCAGCATCCCGAAACGGGAGACCGGGGAGACGGTGGTGACGGTGGCGAGTTTGCCGTGGCTCTTGTGGAACCGGATCAGGTCGCGGATGTCGACATCGCTGAGGCCATCGCCATAGGTGAGCAGGAAAGTGTCGCCATCAATGTACTTGTGGATTCTGCGGACACGGCCGCCGGTCTGGGTTTCCAGACCGGTCTCCGCCAGGGTTACGCTAATGCCCTGCTCGGTATGGTGGCCGTGATATCGAATCTGGGATTGCTGGCCGAGGCACATGGTGAAGTCGTTGTTCATGGCCTCGTAATTGAGGAAGTACTCTTTGATGATGTTGCCGCGGTAGCCCAGGCACAGCACGAAATCGTGGAAGCCGTGGTGGGCGTACATTTTCATGATGTGCCAGAGGATGGGACGTCCGCCGATTTCCACCATGGGCTTGGGGCGGAATTCGGTCTCCTCGCGGAGCCGCGTCCCCAGACCGCCACATAGAATCGTCACCTTCACCGGATGTTCCTCCTTGCGCCGGCTAAAACAACCACTCTCGAAGGCCGCCGCAAACTGCGGAAAAGTGCAGGGGTGAGGAAGGCCGATTTTCAATCGGCCAGCAGGATAAAATCCCGCCCCCCCTGTAGCCCCACCAACTTTCATCCGCTCGCGGTGCGCGGAGCCCATTGAAACAGGCAGGAACACCCGCCGTTACGGGATCTCGGCACCGGCCACCAAGGTTCATTTTCGGGGAGGGGTCCGGGTACACGCTATCCCGTATTTAGTAGTGAAACCGATATAGCCTTTAGTTATCGGTCCCGGGGGATGCGATAAATCCCCGTAACAGTTCAGGTGGCACGCGGAGACGCGGAGGCGGAGATCAGCGCCGAGAAGGAATGGTCTAAGAGCCTTCTCCGACTTTTCCTTCGCGTCTCCAAGGCTCCGCGTCAAAGAGAGCTTGCCGGGCTGCCGACACTGAGTGTCTTTTGAGAGTCTCCATATCATGTTGACCGCATCGATCGATGCGGAAAAATGAGATGCCCACGTTGAAAAAAAGGGGGTTAACGGAAAAAAGCCGCATCGATCGATGCGGAAGAAGTCATCCGGGCTCAAAAAAGGACTTAACGGAATGAGCCGCCTCGCCCGAAGCTGGATCATCCGTTAAGTCCGAAAGGCTCACATGACTAAACCCAATTTTATGGTAATCGACAGGCGCCAAAAACGAGGCTGACAGAATGCCGGAATTACAGGCTAAGTCTTTTCGATAGAGTCGCAAAAAATATTTCGTAAATCGGTGACTGATTTACCGGCCTTTATGCCGAGGGACCGGATCATGCTCCCTTACCAACCGCTCTTTCCAACACGAGCTGAACCGCCTGGACCACATCGGCGGCCGTAAAATCCGGCCGGCACACCTGTTCCGCCCCATAGCCCGTCTGGACCAGGATGGTCGACGCGCCCGCGCGGCGGCCGCATTCGATGTCGGCGCTCTTGTCGCCGATCAGATACGACCCGGCCAGGTCGATATCGAAATCGGCGGCGGCTTCCAGCAACATACCGGGCTCGGGTTTACGCCTGGTGGACGGAACGCCCGGGGCGTCGGGGCAGAAGTAGGAAGCGTCGAGCAGCCCTTCCCCGATCTGCCGGAGCATCTCCGCCTCGACCGTGCGATACTGTGCCAGCGTGATCAGGCCGCGACCAATCCCGCTCTGATTGGTGACTACGAACGTGCGGAAGCCGGCCTCTTTCAGCTTGCGCAGCGCGTCCGGCACGCACGGGAAGACCTTGACTTGGGCGGGGTCTCCACAGTAGTGAGCGTCTTCCATCAGGGTGCCGTCACGATCGAAGAATACGGCGCGGGTGGAATTCATAAGAACGGTCGCCGCCGCGGCCGTCGCCTTCCTTTTGGGTGTGCGACTGCGCATTATCCGTTTCGAACCAGGCGGACGGGCTTCGGCATCGACAGCCCGAGCGCCTGGACGACCTTCAGAATGCGGGCGAAGCTGGCGCTTTCGTACTCGGTCGCTTCGTAGCGCTGCACCTGTTGCGGCTTGACTCCCAAGCGGCGCGCAAGGCCCTCCTGTGTCATTCCAGACGCGATGCGGGCGCGGATCAGGGCTTTCGGCAAATCCTCGACGCTATCGAGAATCACTTCCTTGCTCTTGCTCACATGGAGCCGTTCATAGGCTTCGACTTGCTCCTGCAATTCTTCCATTTGGCTATGGGCGGCCTGGCGTTGAGCGGCCCACAGACGCGGGGAGATGTTCGCCGGGCGCGCCTGGCTGGCGAGTTCGGCGATGGCGTCCTGAAAGCGCCGGACTTGCGCCTTCGTAATTCGGTATTGCTTTTCGTTCTTGATCACCGTCGTCTACCCCCTCGGAGCCGGATTGCCAGTATCCCTTTCGGTTCACCGGTCAGCTTGTTCACCTGGAAGAACTTTACGAATGCCTTGCCGGTCGCGCCTTCCGGGAGTTGCGCTGGGAAAAACTCTCCCAGAAACCGATGCTTCTGCGCCGCACGTCCATCGGGAGAAATCCCAAAAGACTGGATCGAGCTTTTCGTCGTCTACGTTCTGGATGTCCCAACAGGCGTCGAAATCGCCGGGGTGTTCCTTCCGGGTCACGAAACTGCCGTCCAGGTAGACCAACAGGCACCCGGCTTTCCGCAACTCCTCGCAGCCCTGCCGGAATCCAGCCAGCAGCCGTTGACGCCGGGGATTGAAGCCCAGACGATCCTCGATTTCCCTCCATGTGGCGAAATGCACGCCCGATGGCAGGTCGCCGTTGGTCAGCCATGCTGGAATCATTGTATCAACACTACGAGATTGTTGTATTGAGAGAGACCGTTACAAAGAGTGAAGCTCGCACTTTAAGCTCCATGTTCATGCGGCACTTCAAGGAGTCCGCGGTCGGCAAGGCGTCGATCATGCAAAGATCGGATGCCACTAAAAGGCACGGGCTGCCTCGCGGGCAACGTTTTCCTTCCCATGCGGCTTGAGCGTTCCTTCCACCAGCAAATCGACCGGTTCTCCGAGCAGGTCCGCAATCTGGTTCTCGATGTGGATTACGTCGAGCAGCGATATCCGGCGGGTTTCATCGAAGGCGGCCGGCAGATCGATATCGGAATCGGGGTGACGGTCACCCCGCACTGTCGAGCCGAATAGAGAGAGGCGCACGACACCAGCCTGTTTCAGTTCCGGCTCGTGAGCGCGCAACGTGGCTATGACTTGCTCGCGGTTCATAGGCATGGACTTGTGTTCCGACAGGGCCTTTGCGCAGCCATGTAGGAGGATGGCCAGATGCTGACATATATGTTAGTATAATTGTTGATCGACGTTCGCGAATATATTGACGGCTCTGGAAAAAGCCCCTTCTCGAAGTGGCTGCGCGGCCTCAACGTGCACGCCGCGGCGAAGGTCACAACGGCCCTGGAAAGAATCGCCGATGGCAATCTCTCGACCGTCAAACCCGTGGGTAGCGGCGTTCTGGAATACAAGATCGATTTCGGCCCAGGTTATCGCATCTATTTCGGGCGTGACGGCAACCGGCTGGTGATCCTGCTCGGCGGCGGCACGAAGAAGCACCAGCGGCCGACATTGAAGCCGCCAAGGCGCATTGGGCCGACTACAAGCGACGCAGACAATAGGAGAAGACCAGCCATGGCCCTGACCAAGGATTTTCGCGAAACGATTCGTGACCGCGCGCAGCAAGAACCTGCCTTCCGCAAGGCCCTGCTCCGTGAGGCCATCGAACTCATGCTCTCTGGTGATGAGAAGACAGGCCGCGCGATCCTACGCAACTACATCAACGCCACCGTCGGCTTTCCGCAACTCGAACAGGCGACCGCCATCCCGGCCACCAGCCTCATGCGCATGTTCGGGCCCAACGGCAACCCCTCGGCCAGGAATCTGTTCCGCGTCCTCGCCCATCTTCAGTCACAAGAAGGCGTGAGTTTTGAGCTCCGCCCCCAACGCCGATCTACACTCCGCCTTGGTAGGCGGCAACATATTATCGTCTTATATTAGAATCCCATAGAAGGTATTGACTTGTACGGTAAATTGGCGTACATTATAGATGTCCTCAGCTTTGGAGCGTCCCATGCCGCAGCGAACCACTCGAACCAACCCGGCTCCCCGAACCACCAGGGTTGCGCGTCTGGAGGCCCGCATCACGCGTGAAGCTCTCGCCGTGGTCCGTCGCGCCGCCCAAATCCAGGGCCGCTCCGTCAGCGATTTCGTCGTTGCCGCCGCTCAGGAGGCGGCGCAAAAGACGGTCACTGAGATCGAGATCATGCGGCTTTCGCGCGAAGCGCAGGAGCAATTTGTGGCGTTGCTGTTGAACCCGCCCAAGCCGGCGCCAGCCTTGAAGAGAGCCTTTGAGCGTCACCGCGCCATGTTCGGAGAGTAAGGGTGGCGGAGACGGTTCGCATGGAGCCCCTATCGGGGAATCATGACCGGTCGCAATTTCTCAGCGGATCGGATGCCCTGGACCGATATTTTCGGGAACAGGCGTCGCAGGATACCAAGCGGCGCATCGCGACGTGTTTCGTGGCGGTGAGCATTGCGGCTCAAGACGTCGCCGGGTATTACACGCTTACGGCCACCAGCATCGTCCTCAGTTCTTTTTCGCCGGAGATCGTCAAGAAGTTGCCCCGCTACCCGGTGGTGCCCGCGGTGTTGCTGGGACGGCTTGCCGTGGCCCGTCATTACCAGGGCCAGGGGCTCGGCGGTATTCTCTTGGCGGATGCGTTGAGGCGCACGTCGCGTGCGGAATTTGGTGTGTTCGCCATGGTGGTTGACGCCAAGGACGAGGCGGCGCAACGTTTTTATGAGCATCACGGATTCACGCTGCTGGCCGGCGAGGCCCGGCGTTTGTGCCTTCCGATTGCCGCGGCGCAAAAGGTGTCTCTCAAAAAGAGCATCTGATCTGCTCTTTTGGTGATCAGGGGAACTTTCTTCTGTCTGATACTTTATCGTCTAGTAGGGAATGGACAGCCCCCGCTGGTTTCGCGTACACTGGCGGGACGCGTTAACCTGAAGAAGAAGCCCCATGACAGTGATCGAACTTTCCGACGAACAGGCGGCTGCGCTGAAGGCGAAAGCGGCGGCGGCGGGCCTTACCCTCGAAGCATGGCTCCAGCAGTTGGCTGGCGCCGCGGAGACGGAACCCGGCGAGCATCCCTTGCAAACCGCAGCGGAAATCGTTCTCGGTCGCATGCGCAACGTGCCGCCTGAAATCATGGCGACCATGCCCAAGGACGGCGCGAGCCAGCACGATCACTATATCTACGGCTGGCCCAAGAAAGAGGCATGACCGCTCTTTTCGCCGACACGTTCTACTGGATTGCGCTGGCGGATTTTGCCGACAGCGCCCACCAGCGGGCGTTGGCTCTCACAGCCGAGCGCGCGTCATCGCGTATCGTTACCACCGACGAAGTGTTGACCGAGTACCTCACATTTTTTTCGATCGCACCTGAACCGCTTCGCCGCGAAGCTGCCGAAAGCGTTGTGGGCATCCTGGCGAGTTCCGTCATTCGCGTGATCCCGCAGAGCCGGGAATCTTTTCTCGCCGGTTTGCAACTCTACCGCGCCCGTCCCGATAAAGGATACAGCCTGGTCGATTGCATTTCGATGCAGGCGATGCGCAAGGAAGGGCTGGCCGAGGTTCTGACGAACGACCGTCATTTTGAGCAGGAAGATTTCCGGGCGCTGTTCCGGGATTCTTAAAAACACTCGGCCAGAGCCAAGGCCCCAGCGGCTGCCAAGCCCGCCGCAACGTTTCGTCCGATAGCAGATTTTATCGTGTTTAAAAGCAAGGCCTGTCTTTGTCCTCCGGCCGCGCAAACCCTCCGCATTGACTGATACGGCAGTTTGCCGTATATTGGAAGTGCGATGAAACAGGAAGCTCTACCCACCGCCCGGCTGGAAGCGCGCTTGCCGCACGACGTGATGGCGCGCCTGAAGCGTGCCGCCGAAATCCAGGGGCGCACCCTGACGGATTTTGTAGTGGCCGCCGCCGATGAAGCGGCGTGCCGGGCGATCCAGGAAACTGAGATCATCCGACTTTCGATCGAGGGCCAACGCCAGATCGCCGCGGCGATCCTCAATCCGCCGGCGCCGACGCTCGCTCTCAAGCGAGCCGCCAAGCGGTACCGCGAACTGTTCGGCGTGGCATGACCCCTACCCCCTTTCGCTTCGACGCGCTCGGCGATGGGCATGACCGCGCCCGGTTTCGTTGCGGTGACAAGGCTCTCGACGGCTATTTCCAGACGCAGGTGACCCAAGACATCCGCCGCCGGATCACCAATTGTTTTGTCGTGGTCGAGACCGCCACCAGCCAGGTTGCGGCCTATTACACGCTGTCGGCGGCGAGCATTCCGCTTGTTGATCTTCCGCCGGACGAAGCTAAGCGATTGCCGCGCTACCCCACCTTGCCAGCAGTTCGTATTGGACGACTGGCCGTCGACCAGCGCTTCCAACGGCGCGGTCTCGGCGAACTGATGCTGATGAACGCGGTTCATCGGACCGTTCAGGACGCAGCAGCCGCCTTCGCCCTGCTAGTGGATGCCAAGAACGATCAGGCAGCCGCATTCTACCAGCGATACGGATTCCGCCCGATCGTGAGCAAGCCCCGGACCTTGTTTCTGCCCCTCGTGACGGCACAAAAGACGCTGCTTCAGAAGACAGCGCAATAAATCTTCGCGTCACTGCCCGACGCCTCGCCTTGCGTCCGATTTTATCGGACATAAGCAAAAGAAAAAGCTCCAGTCTCCCCGGTACCGTTCTGCATGGCCGATCCGGAACGTCTCGCCCAGTAGCGGGCCTCTTCCATCAGGATGCCATCGCGAGCGAAAGCATACCGCCCTGGCCCGGCCATCGGTGTGTTGCTCATTGTGGCGACTCGCCGCTGTTTTTCGCTTCTTGAAGCTTTTGTAAGGCCGCTTGAGTAGATGCTTTGAGTGGGGCCAGGTCCTTTTCGACGATGATCCGTAAGCACCAGCCGCAGCACACAGTTCAGCTTCCCTAAACTCTGACTGGATGTCTGATGGAACATCTTTGGGGAGAGGAGCGGCTTCGGTGGCAAAGGGATAGAAACCATCCAAAATGGTTCTTGGCGGCGCTTCTCCAAGGTTTCCGTGGCTGTGAATTATGCCTAGGGCACCATGTGCGCATCCTGGGCACCGAAAAAACATGTAGGTGAAAGTGGAAAATCCGTTCTGCCCGACCGCATGGGGTGAAGTTGTGTGGATAACGGCATTTGTTTGGGGTTGAAAAACAGAGAGTGACCATCGCAGTGCAAACATTTAGCGCGGATGGTTTGGGTTGTGTGGTTGTAGGTTGGGGGCGTCATAAAACATTTACTTCTTCTTGGGGCTACGGACAACAAAGCCTATGGCCCTGGTCTGCGGCGGATTCTTGAGCCGCTGAATATCTTGCACAACCTGTACTAGGATTGAGGCGTGCTGCTGCTGTGTGAGTGTAGTTCGTTTTTGGGCGTCTTCCACCTCCTCGATTTTGTGAGCCAGGTCTTTGTGGCTGGCCAGCAACTCGCGCATCCGGACAAAGGCGCGCATGATGATGATGTTCATCTGCACCGCGCGTTCGCTGTTAAGCACGGATGACAGCATCGCCACGCCCAACTCGGTGAAGGCATAGGGCGAAGTCTGCCGGCCGCCACGGCCAGTTTTTGCTCTTGCAATTTGCAATAGCAAAGTGTCGGCCTCTTCTTTCGTGAGCTGGAACATGAAGTCTTCAGGAAAACGCTTGCTGTTGCGTCGCACTGCGAGGTTGAGGTTGCCGGTGGTGACCTGGTAGAGCTCGGCGAGGTCGCTGTCGAGCATAACCTTCTGGCCGCGGATGAGGTAGATTCTGCGTTCGACCAGTTCCACTGGTACGGGCAGTTGGTCAGCAGGGGAGGAAATCTTTTTGGGCATTGGTTGCGCGAACGTTTGTTGCGTGAACGTTTAATGATAGCGCCTGGAGAAGCCTCTTCCATCAGGGTGCCGTCGCGATTCGAAGAATATCGACCTGTCCCGGCTCATCCTCCGGCCAGACTCGCCTGTAATTCCCCCACAGTCACTGTGGCCGTACCCAATTTCCC
>OCZU010001897.1_pt1 | contig 13510 bp, 16 predicted proteins | sample 1539001 | NCBI WGS metagenome assembly OCZU01 (sample SAMEA3539306, study PRJEB22396) | soil metagenome | biome: tundra; feature: field; material: soil | place: USA | collected 2010-05 | depth 0.15 m
GGGCGAGCACCGGCAGGCACCAGGTCCGGGAGCAGAACGGCAGCGCCACGACGATCCCGACGGTGACGAACCAGTTCCCGAACGACAGTTTCTGCGGGTTCCTCGCGCTGCCGTCATGCTGCCAGCCGGTGCCGTGCACTTTGCGGCCGGCCCGGACGCACACCGAGTCGTCCAGCGCGATGGTCACGTCCGCGCCGGAGCTGACCAGCGTCTCGGTGACCAGGCGAGCGACCGCGAGTCCCAGTTCGTCGAGCTGCCAGCGGGCCCGGGAGAAGAAATAGTGCGCGCGGTCATGCGGCCAGGCCCGCTGCAGGCACGCGCCCAGCAGCATCCCGACCACGGTACGGCGGCGGACCTGCCCGGCCAGGCCGGCGACCAGGCCGCAGAACGTGGTGAACGACGGCGCGGTGAAACACGGGCGCACCGCCATCAGCACGCCCAGCAGGGATACCGGTAGATTCAGCGGCGGAAGCATCGGCGGGTTCCCTCAGCATGAGGCGGACACAAGTACCGCCGATGCTTCCGCTTACCCCGCCCAAGATCACGGATCTTGAGCCCGGCTTGTCCGGCGTGTCGTGATCACTCCTACCGCCCGGATCGCCTCTCAGCAACCGCCGACCAAAAGTGCGAAAGTCGAGAGGTACGGCCGTGATCGGCGCCTGATGGCCTGTCTGACGAGCACGCAGTATTGACGGCCGCCATCAACAGACTGCGCGTGCGGATATTCGACAAGGAACTGCGCGACCTCGTGCGCCAGTACACAAGCGAGCTGATCGCCGCGCTGAATCCAGCGCAGGCAAACGGCCTCATGCGCCAGGACGGTGACGACGGGCTGATCCGGATGGCTGCCGAGCGCATGCAGTCCATCTCGATACAGACCCGGGCTTGTCCTCGAAGAGAACCTTGGGGAGAAGATCCGGGCGCAGTTCCCTGGCAACGATGTCACCGCGGCGCTCGGCCCGGTGCCGCAGCACAGCCAGCCGGAACTGCAGCCTGAGCCAAAGCCAACGCCTGAGAGTTAACTCCCAGGCATGTTGCCTAGGGAGGCTTGACATAGGCCTCGACCAACTCGGCCATCCGCTCGATGTCGCCGTCCTGCAACTCGCCGGCATGGAAGCCGTCGCTGCCGACCGACTTGAGGAACGTCACCGTCCGCCGTGCCGACGTGGCGGTTGCCGTCGGAATAGACCACCACAGCCTGGACGGTTTAGGACTTTTACCAGGTCACGGGGCCGGACGTACTGCCGACCTTCCGTTTTTCAGGCCGGACGTTCACCCTGCTCAACGGACAACGTCCCAGCGTAGACGGTGCCTGACCTGTGTTCACGGCTGCCACTGGTTGCCGTGGTTGTCGCCGACTTTCGCGCACGCCCTGCCTGACTTCAGACCAGGATGGGGCCAGGGATCGACGGCTTCCGCTCGTCATCGCATGCAGGGTCGGCCGTCGCCGGGCCGACCCGAACAGGCCGCACGCCCGGCGACGGCTGGTCATTCATGGCCGCATTTCCTGAGACCGGTCGCGGCAGTTGTAGTCAGGCTTGGTGGTCAGGCTGGCGGCCCAGTTCACCGGCTGGTTCGATGGCAAACCGACCGGCCTGGAGCGGAGCGCCAAGCGATGAGCGGCGCAGCAGCGCGCTGGGCTGCGGTCGGCCGACATGTCCAGCTTCGAGAAAGCGACTGGGGCAGGCGCTGGAGTCGGCGAACTGAGCGGCCTGCTACCGCATGCTTGGCAGCAGGAAGCCGGATAACATTGATGGATGCCACCTGAAGATGCAGCGCAGCAGCGATCCCAGCTGCAGGATCAGCGGCGCAAAGTGGACTTCGATACTTACGACATCACGGTTGACGAACTAGTGAGACGGGTTGAGCGAGGACGCATCGAGATCGCCCCCGCTTATCAACGTCAGTTTCGTTGGGACGATGCACGGCAGTCTCGCCTAATTGAGTCCCTATTTTTGGGAATTCCAGTGCCACCTCTTTTCTTCGCCACCAACATTGACGAGGACGAGGCAACCAGATGGGAGGTTGTCGATGGTTTGCAAAGATTGCTGACGCTAGTAAATTACCTCGGCGAGAAGAGTGCCCGCGAAGCAGCACGGCTATATAGTCCGCCGCTCCGGTTGATAGGCCTTGATATTCTCAAATCACTTGAGGGATCTGTCGCAGGCGATCTGCCGGCCGATCTGCGCGATAGCCTTTATGATCGTCCCATGAAGGTCATCGTTCTGAATGACAAGAGCGATCTGCAGGTAAGGTTCGATCTATTCCAACGCCTTAACACCGGAGGCATCAGACTCACCGCTCACGAGGTACGTGAGTCGGTCTTTATGGGCGATTTCGTAGATTTGCTAACCGAGCTTGCCGATACATCGTCTTTTAGACAACTAGTACACCTGCCGAAGGCCAGGATGCTCGATGGGACTCCGCAGGATTTCGTTCTTCGGTTCTTTGCCTTCCTTGAGAGATATAAGAGTTTCGATCATTCCGTCCAAGATTTTTTGACGGACTTCTGCCGAGATGCGGCCGCCGACCCACAGATTGAAGACCGTCGAGGTAAGTTCCTGACGACCTTTGCGTTTCTCGCCGATACGTTTCCAGATGGCCTCAAGAATCGCAGTGGAGTGACTCCTGTTAACCTCTATGAGGGAGTAAGCGTTGGCACCGCGCTCGCGCTGAGCGTAGATCCGCTTATACGACCACCGCTGGACACGGGCTGGGTAAAATCTGAGACCCTCCGAGCATTCACTACGGGGGCTACTAACGATCGCTCTCGCGTGACCGGGCGAATCGAGTTCTGTCGAGACCATTTTCTCGCCGCAAATGTTTGACATTAACCCACACATCACAGCGCTTCAAGACCGCATCAGCTCGGCAGTGCGGCTTGTTGACGAGACGCATCCACGCCCTACGCCTAATGCAACCAGCATCCCAGGACCAATATCCCGGGAAGTCAAGGGCTTTGTGCTTGTACTGCTTTTCGGGGCGTATGAAAATTTAATGTCTTCTCTCACAAGGAGCCTGCTTGAAGAGGCGCTAAAGATGCGCGTTGGGAATCGCCGCCTAAGGCCCGGGTTTCGCGCATTTGCGCTTGTCTCGTCGGCCCAGTCAATTAGAGATCTGCCAGGCAAGCGCCTGTACTCACATGGACTTCCGAAACTCGTTGAGGCCGCGGACCCGGGGGGTCGAATTTGCACGATCGATCCTAGCGCCTTCCCGAGCGATGGATCGTTCATGAGGATCAGCCAGATCGCGGTTTGGTGCAGTCTTTTTGACATCCCGAATCCACATCTAATATTGCATCGGACTTGGGCGCTAATTGATGCGGTGGTCGCCCAGAGAAATGGGATCGCGCACGGTCGCTTGACTCCGGACCAGGTGGGTCGCGACTATAGCGAGATCGAGATCCGTCAACTGATTGACGACTGGCGCGACGACTGGACGGAATTTTTGCGGGTGGTTGAAGGTAGGGCTAGATCACGAGACTTTTACCGGATCCCATGACGGCAGGTCTCGCACTGAATCGGAGTGCACCATGCGGTCACTTTCTTACCGCGGTCGTGATCGCGATCCGCGCCGTCGCGGGCGACCGGATGCGCTGGACCGGCCGGAACGGATCGCACGCCCGGCGTGGCCGGGCGGCCGTGGCGGGAGCGCAGCGAGTCGCCCTTCATGACCGTCGAGAAGGTCCTCACAGTCTGGGACTAGACAGGCGACCGCCAGGCATGCGATCGGACGGGCGATCATGGCCGCGTAAGCGCTTGATCATGCCGGATACGTGCCCAAGTTGCTGCGGGCCAGGATTTCAGCGCAGATCAGGCAATGTTGGTTATCGGTCTTGAGAACCGCTAGGGCGGCCGTCGGCCGTGGTTTGCGCTTGGCGGAATCGGGCCTAGCGCAGCCGTTTGTTTTCAGCGCCTTATACTCGGCCGACTTTTGTTGGCGCTGTTTGTGGCTGGCCGTCATCGGCCGGTCGCCGCCAAGACATCGTCGACCTCGACGCGGGCAGTGTCGCTGTAGGCCGGGCGCATCGGCCGCAGCGCAAGCGCGAGCGCCTGGTGGCCGGACATGTGTAGCAGGACTCGGGCCGGATATCACCCTGCGAGGATGGCTCGCCCTGCGTGTGGGCCGGAGCGTCCTGAAAGTCAGCATCCTCCTGATGCGTTTCGCTCCTCACCCGCAAGCAGGCCGCCGCTCAGCTCAACGTGAGCGAGTCGACCCTGGCCAGAAGGGCCTGCGGGCCGGCTCGCTGAGATCCACCTCACCAGCAGGTGATCGACGACCTCCTCGCCGGGCGCGAGACCCTCGCATGCCATCGCCCGAACAAGAGCCTTTAGCCCAGCCGTTGGCGATTTGAGTATGCCTGGCATCGATGGCAGCGATTTGGTATTGGCACGAAGTGCTTGACGCGTGGCCGCGATGGGTGGATTATCGCGGCCCTGAGGTGAAATCGGCCGCCGTGGAGTGGGGAGTTCGGTGAAAGCGTCGAAAAGGCTCGTCATCATCGCAGCCGGCGTGACCCCCGTCCTGATGCTCACCGCAGCGGCTGGTGCTGCGTCGGCTCCTGCTCCGGTGAAGCCCGCACATCTGGCCTCGTTCGCGGCTTCGCTTCCGCTGCGCGATTTCGGGACCGGGAGCAGCTTCTGCCAGTCGGCCACCGGATTCAAGGCAGCCGGACCGCTCAGCTCCGATGTCAGCTTCGCCGGCGTGTACCCGTGCGGGCCGATACCGAACAACGTCACAGAGACCTTCGGCGTCCCGGCCGTTCATCACGCGTACGCGAGCTTCTTCGAATACCCGGGCCGCGACGCCGGATTCCAGTGCGTCGAGCTGGCGAACCGTTTCCTGTGGGTCGCCTACGGCGTCAAGCCGATCAGCGGGAGCGACCTCGACGGCTATAACTATGTCAGCACCGAGGTTGGTCCAGGCGCCATGCACCGCCTGCCGGTCTCAGACCTCGTCCATAACGGCACCCACGTCCCATACCTACCCGGCGATGTGGTGTCATTCTCAGGCTTTCATGGCGCAGGGCACGTGGCGATCGTGACAAAGTCAACCTACAAGCCCGGCGACAACGGCTCCTACCAGGTCGATCTGATGGAAGAGGATGCGTCGGCCGGCGGACGGACCACCGTCCAGGTCACAGACTGGAGCATGCAGGACCCGCCAGGAACAGACGTGCACCCGTATGAGTTCCTTGACCTGGCGCCACGCTGGTCCGCAGCCGCCGTGCCCCAGATGTCCGGCGCGACCGGGCTGTGCACCGGCGGTCTCGGCTCGTGCGGCCCGACCATCGCATGCGCGTCCCCGACCGCCTGCGCAGCCGCGATCACCTACAGCGAAGAGCCGGCAGGCATCGACCGCGCCGCGATCGCCTGGGGTTACCAGTCAACCTGGCATACACAAGCCGTCCAGCTGCCAGCCAACGCGGCGGCGAGCAAGTTCAGCACGCTCAGCTCGGTTGCCTGCGCTACGCCGACCGAATGCGTCGCGGTCGGGTCCTACCGGAACGCCGCGAATGAGGACCAGGGCATGCTGGTCTCCGGCAGCGGCTCGACCTGGCACGCCGCGGCAGCCCCGGTCCCGCACGGCGGCAAAGTCGGCCCGGGAACCCTGCAGTCGGTGGCCTGCGCTCAAGGCGGCCCGTGCGTCGCAGCCGGCTGGTACACCGCAAGTACCGGCTATAGCGCCCCGCTCTTGCTGCAAGGCTCCGGGTCACACTGGCAGCCAGTCCCGGTGCAGGCACCGGCCAGCAGCATCGGCAGCGCAACGCTTAACTCGGTCACCTGCGCGGCAACGCTGTCATGCGTTGCCGTCGGCGACTACTACAACGGCCAGCAAGACAACGACTTCCTGATCTCCGGGCCGCCGTGGAAGCCGCCGACCCTGTCCCCGCTCCCCGAAGGCTCCGACGGGTCGGAACCCGCCGGCACTGCGGCCTGCCTGTCCGCCGGCCACTGCCTGGTCCCCGTCGCCTACAGCACTCCGGGCTTCTCCGGAGAACGCGGCGAGCTGCTGTCCGGGTACCGCACCTGGACTGCGGTCAGGCTGCTAGTGCCGCCTGGAGGCAAGACCGGGTCGGCGAACTCGTGGTCGGTGGCGTGCTCGGCAAGCAGCTGCCTGGCCGGAGGCTGGTACACGGCCGCTGGGACAGAACGCGCCCTGACAGAAGCCGGGCAGGGGACATCCTGGACACCCGCCGCCGCGCCGCTCCCGGCAGCCGCCAGCGGACAGTCCACCGTTTTCCACGTCGCCTGCGCCAGTGGAGGACTCTGCGCCGCGACCGGCTACTACCAGCAGTCAGGAAACGAAGAGGCGTTGCTGCTGTCCGGGAACGGCACCGCGATGTTCCAGGCCCCCGCGCCAGCGCCGTACGACACCTACTGGGACAACGGCGACTACTCCGTGACCTGCGCCTCAGCGCCCGTCTTCGCCTCCACCTGCGCAATCGAAGGACCAGCGGTGGGCGCGCCGACAGACTCGATCCTCTGGATAGCGGGCTGACCACCAGGCAGCGCTAGCTCGGCGCGCAGGCGGACACGGCGTGCTTCGGCTCTCGTGGCCGCCAATGCCTTTCGTGGCCCGACCGCCAAGGCCATAACCTCCCGCCGCGATGTGACCCGGATCCGGTGCCTGAGCGCGGCGGCCACGAGGACGGCCAGCGCGACCACCGCCGGAACAGTGACGACGAGGACGACGGCGATCATTGCGAAGACCTTCCCGGCGGATCGACTCGGCTAGGCGGTGAATGGCCACTGCGCCAATCCGGGGCACCCGGCCGGTGCCAGAGCAGCGCCTGCCGACCGAAGCCGTCACTGGCGGCGATCAGTGCCTCCGATTCGCCCGGTGACCTGATCCCGCTACGGGGCCGCGACACGCGCCGATTCGCAATGGCCGCCAGATGGTGCCGCCGTCCTGACAGCTGGGCACCACCGGCAAGCACGGCAGCCTGCCTCATGCGCAGTACCGGGGCCATGACCGCGCTGGCCGGGAGGGTGAATCTGCAATTGGCCGACAGGGATGCGCGCCGGATAAAGCGAGGCGACGTGCTACGCATATTTGCGCCTTCCCGTCCCTCCGCGCCCGGGAATGCACCGGCGAGGACGCAGCACAGGGTCCAGAGGCTTGCTCGTGCCAAATGCGTGCCCAGGTCCCCGCTACGGAGTACGTCGGTGCAGGTCAGGCAGATTCAGGCGGTGGTCTTGAAAACCGTCGGCTCAGCCTACGTTGGCTCGAATTCAACCTGCCACCACTACACAAAACACCACTGAACGGCGCATTGCAGTCAGGGGTTGTCTTGATCCAGTCCGGTTGCGTCCGCCTGCCGGTCGTCGTCTGTTAGCTGTGCCAGACTACATGCCGATGGTGTCGGACAGGCACGCCGACTATCTCTCGGTCCTGATCGGTGATAAAGACCAGGATCAGTCCGCCGTGAGCATTGGCCATCGCGTCGGCGCGCTCGGCGATCCTGGGAGTGCTCTGCTTGAAAATCGGCTGTCGGCGGCTCAGTCCCCGTCGTGGCGATCAGGTTCTTGATCCGGTCGAGGGTCACATCAGATTGGGCGCAGTCAAGCAGAGACTGCCAGGAGGTCATACGCCTAGCATCCGACGCGACGACGCGCCGCGCGGCGCGATTGTGATTCTCGGCCAGCGACGGCGGCGGGTACCGGTCGGTGTCGGCGACGTCCTCACCGCGTTACGCAATTCGGCCGGGGAACACGGCCCGGCCAGCCTCCGAATAGAAGACGGCCTCTTCGCTGGGCGAGCTTGCCAGCGCATCCCACTGCGCACGTACCGTGCGACATAGCTCCGGAAGCTGCGGGCGGGCAACGGCCCCTCGCGAGCGGCTCGCCTCTATCTTGCGCACGGTCCAGTGGCCGTCAGCGCTTCTGCGGCGCGAGTTCAGAACTGGCTGGTACGCGACCTGCAGTGCGTGCTCGACAGCCAGGCCGCATGTGGACGGTCCTAGCTGATCGGCGGCCCGTGCCTCCTCTGCGGAGATTCGGGCCAGCAGAGTGGGCCACTGGACTACGATCACTCGCTCCCAAGTCTCGGGCGCAACGGTGGTGGCCAGATGGTGGCTTTCCCCTACAGGAAGATCGCGCAGGCGGCGCTTCGCGTCTTCGGTCTGGCCTACGTAGATCAGGCCTGCACCAGCGACCCAGACGCCGTAGGCGACGTGATCCGTGACAGGCGGTCCATCGGGTGCAGCACCCGTCAGGAGCTTGCTCACCTGGTAGGCGAACCTGTAGCGGCGGTCCTGCCACGCCATGACGTTGTCGGCGCTGCCCAGGGCGGAGGCAAGCGCGCTCCGCCACCGCTCGAAGGCATCATCCAGTTGCCCTGCTGTCACGACGCGACATTCTGGCACGACCCACGGTTCACGCCTGAACCAGCGCTGGGGGCGGTTGCCGTGGTGAAGCCGACCAGCGCGAGCAAGTCCGCGGTCGTCAGTACCTCGATGCCCTGATCGCGCGATCGCGCGGTGAGCCGCTTTTCGTTTGTCACCAGCGCACATTTCTCGGCGAGCGCGGTGTGGGCGATAAGAGCATCCCTCGAATGGCTGATCTTGTTCGATCTCAGGGCCTCGAAGGCGCCGTCGTCGTCGGACAACCGGCAGAAGTCCAGGCGGGAGACATCGAGGCAAACGGAGCTGGTATCGATCATCCGGCCGATAGCGATGAGGAAGATGAGCAGCCGCTGCCGTTTCTCCAGCACGGGGATCGCAGCCATCTCATCGACCGTCACGTGCGTGAAAAGGATTTCAAGCTCTCCCGAACTGACCGCGGCCCGTAGCGCTTCGAACGCGCCGAGAAGTTCCATGAGAGGATCCAGGGCGTTTGAGTCGAGAAGTACGCGGCGCATGCCGGGACGTTAGCGCATGCTAGCGACAGCCGCACCGACTGACGGCCGGGCTGAAGGCGGCTCAGGGCCTCCTCACGACAGGTATGCACCCGGCTCAGGTTGCGGACGTCATCGGCGTCGGCAGGGGGCGACGGTCTACCGGCAGGTCAAGGCGGGCACGCTGACGCTGGCTGATGGGCATTGAGGCATATCATCGCCGTGCTGGACGCTGATGGCTACGCCACGGCTGCCGGTGGCAGCCATCGACTGTCAGCCGAGTGCTCGCGCGGTCCGGCAGCCCGCTCAGCGGCGCTGGCTAGCTGGCCGGAATGCTCCGGTCTGGTTTCATGGAGAAATGCCAAGCCTTCTCGACCGACCAAGCGACAATGCCCTCCATTTGTTGCGTATCATCGCAAATGGTTATGCTGAGGCGTCGGGGAACTGGCCGTTCTGGCAGTGGGTGACGCTTCAGCTCTGGCGCGAAGGCCTTGACGCGGAGGAGGTCCTGCGCGGCCTGCCGACGTGGCAGTACGGCTATCGGTCAGTCCGGGCGGGGGTTCACGGGCAGATGCCGAAGGTCGGGGACGCGGTGCCGCTGAGCATTCACGGGATGGCGCACACCGTGATACCGGAGACTCGCAGGCTTGCCGGTGCTTTCATCGTGGCGCTCAGGACTGCAGCCGGCATGTACCAGGGCATAAAGCCGTCGCCAACCCAGGTGGAGGAGGTCAAGATTCCGGGCGGGGAATTCACTCGGACCGTCAACATGGCGGCTGGCACGGAACTTAGCGTGAATCAGCTCTTCGAGGTGCTGCGCGGAGAACCCGCGACGTGGCTGGGCGTCAATCAGCAGGGCGATGAGTGGACCTGGGATCTCACCAACGCACGACTAGCTCCGTATGTTGGGGTACAGGATGTTCAGGACTATCTTGTGCGACTTGAGGAGCTTGTCGCGGTAACAGATATGGTCGTCGAACTGGAGTCCCTGCCGCCGATGGCCTTGCCCGAGGCGCTCGATCACCTGGACCTAGCGTGGCGGCTTGCCGCCAAAGACCATCTCGTCCGCGTCCCGCGCGCCGTGATGGCGGCTAAGCTCACCCAGCCCGCCGCCAGCGCGGAGGAGTTCGAGTCACGGTGCAGCGCTCTTGCCGACCTGCTGAGCTCCCTCAACTTCTCTAGCGATGGGGGCACCCTGCAGAACATGAAGGCCCGCCTCAGCGAGCTGCTCGGAGACAGGGCAGGCCGGGCAATTGATGCGGTTGATGTCCTGCGCTGGGTCGTGGCCGTGCGGGTCGGTCAGCAGCACCACGGTGCCGATGCTCGCGCTCAGCAAGCGAAGGTTGCCCTTGGCCTGGGCCGATTCGAGGGCGACTGGTCAGGAGCATGGGACCACCTGCGCGCCGTGACCGTGCAAGCCCTCGCGACCATCAGGGAAGAAGTCAGCACTCTGATCGAGTGAAGCCAGCGGTCCGCATAGAGCCAGGGCTCGGCCCACGCCGTATACGGGCGAGGAACAGCCTTTGATTCGTAGAATGATCATGTGGCCGCGACACGTCGCATAAATCCCGCTGCCTTGCATGCGTTGAAAGAGGCGCTGATACTGGCGTTTTGGTACAAGAAGGACCTGCGCGGGTTCCTGACGGCCTGCCTTGGTCGCGGCGAATTGATCGCTCACCTGGACTGGACGGACTACAAGCGCGCCATCGTGGCGCAGCTTGTGGACAGCCTGGCCGCTGATCAGCACCTGTACTTCGACGACCTGCTGACCCTGATTCTCGCCACCGCTGACATCACCGATCCCAGTCACCTGAAGCGCCTGGAGGACGGTGAGCGGAGGTACGCCGACGCGGTGGCCGCGCTCAAGACGCTCAGGAAGCTCGTGGAGCCGTACCGTCAACTCCGAAGCGATGAGGAGGAGGCGAACCGGCGGCGCGAGTCCGATCGTGCTCAAGCGGAGATGCAGCGCGCGGTCAACGACAAGCTGGCAGAGCTGAGGACATCCTTCTACCAGATTGTCGCGATGTCGGCTCAGCCACGTGGCTACGCTCTGGAGAAGTTCCTCAACGGGCTGTTCGCGCTCTTCGATATTGATGCGAAATCTCCGTTCCGCATTACCGGCGAGCAGATCGACGGCGCGTTTACGTTCGAGGGCGAGTTCCTGCTTGAAGCCAAGTGGCAGGATGCGAAGACCCCGGTGGCCGACCTTGACTCGTTCGCTGGCAAGGTGGGCCGCAAGCTAGATAACACGCTGGGCCTGTTCCTGTCCATGAACGGCTTTCAGGACAGCGCCATCGAGGTCCACTCCAGAGGCCGCCCGGTCATGTTCCTGATGGACGGGTCAGACTTGAGCGCCGTCATCGAGGGCCGGATCTCCCTGCCGGACCTGCTGCACCGCAAGCGTCAGCACGCTGCCCAGACTGGCGACGTCTTCGTCAGCGCCTACGCTCTGCTCGGCACCTGAAACGGGTTGACGGGTGTCCCGCGGCATTTCCCGTGAGGATGTAGGAGCTGCTGGGCGCTACTACTCGGCTCGCCTATTACGCCCTGCCCATGGCGCGCTGGTGTCTTCCGATCAGGCGCAACTCCACGATCTTGTTGACCATCGGGAAGCCGGCGAACACCTGCCCGCCTTCCGCTTCAACGAGGCGCGTGAGTTCTGTGATGAGGTCAGTCTGGGTAGCAGGAGAAGCGGACCGCCACTCGTCTTGTATGCACTTGAAGTAGTCCTCATAGGTCCGCCAGCGGTTGCCCAGCCCCTCGTTGTCCACGACAGGAAAGATACTTGGCAGCAGGAAATGACAGAACTTGGAGGCGAAGACGGGTGACGAGGTCTTCGTCGGCTTGATGAGCGCAACCTCCGTCGGAAACGCCTTGACTTCGTCCCAGGTGACCGTCGAGACGTCATCGTCGCGGTGCGGAACGCACGCCTCCTCCCATGCAGCGCTGACAGTGGCGGCATGCTCTGTGAAGCGGGCAGTCAGGTCGGCATGCGTGGCTCCTCGCGCGGCAATCCACTCCTGCAGCCTCGGCAGCTGGATGTCGTGCCACCAACTCAGGGTGAAGTTCCCATGTGGATCTTGCCGAGCCCACTCCGCGTAGTCCGCGTTGTGGAAGTCGGCAGGCCACGGGCGCTTTCGCCAGAAGGCAACACCGGCTGCAAGCTCGCGCATCGCTGCTGCCGACTCAGGACTCGCATGACCCGGAGCCGCGCCGTCACCCGGCGCGAGCCGCACGATGTTCGCGGGAGCCGTCCGCACAGGCTCGGCATCGTCCAGGCCGTGCTCGATGAAGAAGCGGATCGTTGCAGCTACGGACCACCCCCGCTCCATGGCAAATTCACACAGCCGCCCGTCTAGCTCAGATGTGAGGTTAAAGATGCGTTCCTTTTCCTGTTCTCCCGACCATACGACCATCGTGCGTTCATGCCGCTTTCTCGCGCAGGGCTACCGACCGCAGCCGCCTCATACTCCAGCATCGGCGGGCGGCCGATACTGTCAGGCATCCGACTGCACCTGAAGGGTGACAGATGTCGTGGCCCAGATGACGTTGATTGCTGAAACCCGGTCGGCGATCCTGCCTGGCCTTCCGGCGGGATTCACCATGCGCGAGCCCGAGGCCGCTGATGCCGAGCAGCTCGGACGGCTCTACTTCGAGTCCGATGTTCCGGGCGCGACATGTGGAAGCGCCGCAGAAGCGATCAAGGAGATCCGCTCCTGCTTCCAGGGAGAACTCGGTGGCCTATGGTCAGGCGCGAGCGGCCTGATCGAGCACGGGAGCGGCCTGGTGGCCGCCTTGCTCGCCGTCCACCGAGCCCCGTGGGACGACACACCTGACTGTCCCTTCATCATCGACCTGTTCACCGATCACAGGTTCCGGCGCCAGGGACTGGCCCGCGCGCTGCTCATGAGGTGCCTGACGCGGACGAGCATGACTGACCGGCCCCGCCTGGCACTACGGGTCGACAGCGCCAACCAGGCAGCCATCCGCCTGTACGAGAGCGCCGGCTTCCACCCGGACGGGTGAGGTCACAAAACGTGCCGAGCGCAGTCGGCCGCATCACCGACACAGGCCGCCCGAAAGCTTGCTCCCTGCCGAATACGTGCCCAGACTCGGGATCATCGCGGTGTTCGGGCAGGTCAGGCGCGTTCGGTGCAGGGCCTGTAAAACCGTCGGCTCAGCCGACGTTGGTTCGAGCCCAACACCCACCACTAGCTGCGAAAACAGTCACTGACGTGCGTATATGCGGTCTGAGGCTGAGTTATCGTCTCTGGCGGCTGTGTACGACCGGATGCGGCCGTGTGCGGGTGGTCGCGCCGTATACGCTCCGAAGATCATCACAGGCTCGGTCATTTCGGATCGTTAACTCCTGATATGCGTAACGGATCGTAACGGCCTCAGGGCGTGCGGTGTCAGCCGCGGTGGTGCGCTTGAGCGCCGAGAGCCCAGTTCCCGGTACCGCCCATAAATGTCGCTCAGCCACTGGGCAAGGTCGGTTCGGACCCCTGGCTTGTCGCCTGGAGCGGTTAGTTGGTGGCGGTGCGGGCGCGGTCGAGGGTTCCGGCGGTGGTTCCGATGTACATGTCGAGGGTGATCCGGATGCTGGCGTGGCCGGCGAGGCGGGAGACGTCGGCGGGGTCCATGTGCCAGGTGAACAGGGCGGTGGTGCAGA
>OCZU010001900.1_pt1 | contig 13491 bp, 11 predicted proteins | sample 1539001 | NCBI WGS metagenome assembly OCZU01 (sample SAMEA3539306, study PRJEB22396) | soil metagenome | biome: tundra; feature: field; material: soil | place: USA | collected 2010-05 | depth 0.15 m
CTCAGGGCAGGGTGGGCTGAGGCAACGGCGTAGCCGCGGTTGCCCTGGGACTCAGTGGGGTGGCTGGTGGTTAGGCGGAGCCGGGCGCGGTATCAGGCGCGGGCCGCGGCGTCTGCAGAATGCCGCTGATCAGGACGTTAAATCCCCAGGTCAGCCGGTCCGGACCCGGACCGCTCAGGAGGTCAAGGCCGAGGGCGGCAATGTGCGGGTACCTCGCCGCAGAGGTGCCGGCGATGGTCTCGGCGAGCCGGTCTTCCTCCTCACCGGCATCGATGGCCCGCTGGCGGGTGCCCTGCTCGGCGGCGGTCGAAGTGGCGAAGTGCAGCAGCAGGTCCACCGCCCAGGAGGCTCGGTCGGCGGAAACCCCAGCGTCCAGCAGGGCCAGCAGCCCGTCGACGAGGTTCAGGTAGCCAGCCCCGGAGGGCCGGGTCACCAGCGCGGATTGCGCCAGCTCGGGGTGCTCGGTCAGGACGCGGACGTAGGACCAGAGCACGGTGACGAGCCGGTCACGCCAGTTCCCCTCCGCCGTGACCGGGCTGAGGTCGAGCCCGGCGAGCAGCTCGTCGAGCATCAAGGCGTGCAGCTCAGCGGTGTTGCGCACGTACACGTACAGGGACGCCGCCCCGGTGTCGAGCTGCTGCGCCAGCCGCCGCATCGTGACCCGCCCGAGTCCCTCGGCGCGCATCACCTCCAGCGCGGCCTCGACGATGCCCTCCCGCGTCAGCGCCGGCTTGGCCGGGCGCTCACGGCGGCTGATCGGAGCTGGCTTCCCTGATGTCATGATGTCAACTTAACGAACATGTTCGGTGCAGCCGCGGGCCCGGCTCTGGCTCAGGGGCCCGGCTCTGCTCGATTAACTCTGCCATCATTACTAAGCGCAGTAACATAAGTGCGCTTCGTAGTAACCGAGAACGGGGGCGGAGTGTGGACAACACGGCTCGCCGGACGCCGCCGCCGGGTGGCTCCGCGGGCATGCCCCCAGGCCAGCCCGCGCCGGACCAGGCCACGATCGACGCGCAGGCCGCCCAGCTGCTGGCGGAGCTGGCGCGCCGCATCGCCTCGAGCCTGGAGCTGCGGCAGACCCTGCAGTTCGTGGTCCAGGCTGTGGTCAACCAGCTGGGGTTTGGCTGCGCTCTGGTGAACCTGGTGCGGCCCGGCGACATGTGCGAGGTCGTGGCGATCGCGGGACCCGAGGAGGCAACCCGCGCCCTGCTCGGCACGCGCGCCTCGGTGGAGAGCTGGTACCGGCTGCTTGCCAGCTGCGAGTCCTGGGGTGAGCTGCGGTTCCTTGATCACCGCAGCGATCAAAGCCAGGCCAAGCCCATCCCGGGCTGGGTCCCGCCGATCGAGCCGAGCGATATCCCGGATGCGTGGCACCCGGACGACATCCTGCTGGCCCCGCTGCACGCGCCGGACGGCGCGCTTATCGGCGTGCTGAGCATCGACATGCCGGTCGACGGGCGCCGCCCGGACGCCCAGCGCCGTCAGCTGCTTGAGCAGTTCGCCGTGCACGCGGCGCTGGCGATCGAGAACTCGCGTGTGCACACGCTGGTGGCCGACTCGGAGCAGCTGTTCCGCGCCATGTTCGACCGCTCGCCCATCGCCATCGCGCTGCTGACCGAGGACCAGCGCATTACCAGGGTCAATACGGCCTGCGAGCAACTGCTTGGCCGCACCGCCGCCGATCTGCTCGACCGCTCGGCCCCCGAGCTCAGCCGGCCGAATTCCGCCCGCGGCAGGCGCAGTACCGACACGACCAGCAGCACCCACGACCAGTACGAGATCCACTTCACCCGGCCCGACGGCAACGAAGTCTGGGGCCGGGTCAACTCCACGCTGCTGGCGACCGAGACCGGCGATGGCCCGAGCGGCGATGGCCCGAGCCTGATCCTCACCCAGATCGAGGACATCACGATGCTGCGGACGATCCAGGCGAGTTTCGCGCACGCGGCCACGCACGACCGGCTGACCGGGCTGGCCAACCGCGCGCTCGTGCTCGACCGGCTGGCGGCGGCGCTCGCGGGATCACATCGAGGCGATGGCCGGGTCGCCGTGCTCTACTGCGATCTCGATCATTTCAAGGAGGTCAACGACACGCTGGGGCACGCGGCGGGCGACCGGCTGCTGGTCGAGGTGGGACGGCGCCTGCAGCGGGCGGCCCGAGAGCAGGACACCGTGGGCCGGCTCGGCGGCGATGAGTTCGTCATGATCAGCCGCCAGGTGCGGACCTCGGCTGAGGCGGCCAGCCTGGCGGCCCGGGTGATGCGGGCCGTCCAGCAGCCGGTCAACCTGTACGGCCAGCCGGCCCTGCCCTCGCTGTCGATGGGCGTTGCCCTGGCCCGGCCGGACGACAGCAGCGACTCCGTGCTCGCTACCGCGGACCGGGCGATGTACGCGGCGAAAGCCGCCGGACGCGGCCGATGGCACCTGGCCCCCGACACCGGCCCGGTCACACCGGCCCGGTCACACCGGCCTTCGGCACCGCCCCGGCCTGACCCTGAATGGCTGCGCGGCCCGGACCGGCCCGGCCGGAGCCGGGCGAGGAGCAGTCCTACCGGTGATTGAGGGCGGCCGCGAGCCGTTCGACCATCTCGGTGAGAATGGGCTGCGGGGTGGCAAAGTTGAACCGGAAGGCGCCTTCGCCGCCGGCACCGAACGCGGGGCCGTCCACCACCGTGATGCGCGCGCGGTCGGTGACGACGGCGCCGGGCGAGCCGGGCAGGTCCATCGCGGTGCAGTCGAGCCAGGCCAGGTAGGTGCCGTCGGGCGGCCGGTAACGCACCTGCGGCAGGTGCTGGCTGAGCAGGTCAGCGAGCAGCCGGCGGCTGTCGTCGAGGTAGCCGAGGACCTCCTCCAGCCAGGCCTGCCCGTGCCGGAAGGCGGCGATGTTGGCGACCACGCCGGGATTGCTCGCTCCATGGGAGGCGAACATCCCCATCTGCTCCCAGCGCTCCCGGTCCGGGGCATTGGTGAGGATCGCCTGGGCGCACTTCAGTCCGGGCAGGTTCCACGCCTTCGAGGCGGAGACGGCGGTCAGGGTGTGCGCCGCGGCGGCCTCGGAGGTGGACGCGTAGGGGATGTGCCGCGTGCCCGGATACACCAGCGGAGCGTGGATCTCGTCGGCGAACACCCGGCCGCCGTGCCGGTCGACGACCTCGGTCAGCTGCGTCATCTCCGCCTCGGTGAAGACCCGCCCGAGCGGGTTGTACGGGTTACAGAAGACGAGCAGATGTCCCCCGGCCCGGAAGGCGTCCTCGATCGCGTCTAGGTCGAAGGTGAAGAAGCCGCCGTCGTCGCGCATCCGCACCTGGATGATCTCCCGGCCGAGCATGCCCGGCACGATGAGGAACGGCATGTAGGCAGGCGTCGGCAAGATGACCGGGGAGCCCGGTCGGGAGAAGTGCGTGATGGAGATCTCAAGCGCCTTGATCACGTCCGGGAGGGGATGGATGTCCGCGGGATCAACCTCCCAGCCGAAGCGGCGCTGCTCGAACTCCGCGCAGGCCGCAGCCAGCTCGTCGGCCAGGAACGGCGGCAGGTAGCCGAAGTTAACGTCGGCCGACAGCCCGGCGAGCGCCTCCAGGATGGCCGGCGCGGCGCCGAAGTCCATCTCCGCCACGGCGGCGCCGAACCCGTCCGGGCCCGGAGCGGTCCACTTGAAGCTGCCGCGAGCGCGCAGCATCGGCACGGTCGTGGCGTCGATGGCCTGTCTGAGGTTTCCTGGCACACCGCTATCCTCCCCCGCGCATCACCGTTCTGAGCCAGCTGCTCCGGGTCATCGCCCGCGGCCGCGACTACCGGCCCGACAGCGGCCGCTTCGACGTCAGCGCACCCGGCACGCCCTTCGCGGCCGGAGAGCACGCCGTCGATCTCCGGCTGCTGACCGAGGCGACCAGGCCCCGCCGAGCCTAGATTTCTATGGCCCGAACGGACCTGGGTCAGACCAGGCACGTCGACCCCGAGCCAGCGGCGGCCGACGCGGACCGCCACCCGTCCGTCCTCCGGGCCCGGCGATCCGGCCGGCGCCCGGCCGCGATCAGCAGCTGGGCCCGGACCAGGTCCACGTCGATGGTCTCCTCGGTCGCGGAGTGCTCGACCTGCAGGCGGGTGTTGACCTCAAGGAACGAACAGCTCGCCCGCCGGTGAGAGCAGGAACTCGACCGTGCCGGCGTTGACGTAGCCTGCCTCCCGGCAGATGGCGGCGGCGCAGCGCTCGAGCTGGGATCGCTGGCCGTCGGACAAGAACGGCGCGGGGGCCTCTTCGACGAGCTTCTGATAGCTGCGCTGCAGCGTGCAGTCGCGGGTGCCTGCGACCAGGATGCTGCCGTAGGCGTCGGCCAGCATCCTGCGCCTCGACGTGCCGTCCGCGCTCGACGTAGGCCTCGACGAAGCATTCGCCGCGGCCGAACGCGGCTTGGGCCTCGCGCACCGCGGCGTCGAACAGCGCGGCCACCTCCCCGGCCTGACGGGCGACCCGCTCGAACTCCGCGGGGCGCGGTCCGGTCACGGCTGTTCCGGCGCGCGAGCCAGGCCCCCGCGGGGGGGTCTGGGGGGGGTTTCGGGTTCGTCCCCCCTGGCCAGCACCGCGCGAGCCATCCGCACGTGCACTTCGTCGACCATCTCGCCGCCGACCACCGTCACGCCCGCCTGCCCGGCCGCGAGGATTTCCCTGGCGTGCGCCAGCTCGGCGGCGGTCGGGGTGAACACCTGATGGGCCAGGGCGACCTGGCGCGGGTGGATGCAGATCTTGCCCTGGTAGCCGAGGTCCCGCCCGCCGCCCGCGTCGGCCAGGAAGTGCGCCTCGTCCGCCAGGTCCATGACGGCCTGATCGATGGCGGGCAGCCCGGCCAGGTGCGCGGCCAGGGCGACGTGGCTGCGCGCGTACAGCACCTCGGTGCTGGTCCGGGTGCGGCGGCCGCCGATGTCGGCGATGTAGTCCTCGGCGCCGAAATAGACGGCGTTGACGCCGTTGGCGAGCAGCACCCGGGCGTCGGCGACGCCCAGCGCGGTTTCCAGGCCGGCGATGAGCAGCGCGCCGGACCAGGAGTGCTCGGCCAGCGCCTGCCGTACCTGGGCCAGTTCCTGCGGCGTGGCCAGCTTCGGCACCACGATCCCGGCCGCCGCGCAGCCGGCCGCGGCGGCGACGTCGGCGGCGAACCAGGGCGTGCCGACCGGGTTGACCCGGATCAGCACCGTGCTGGCGCCCAGGTCCGGGCCCAGCGCGTCGATCGCGGCGGCGGCGGTCTGCCTGGCCTGCTCCTTGCCGTCGGCCGCGACCGCGTCCTCCAGGTCGGCGACCGCCACGTCCGGGGCGATCCGGGGGATCTTGGCGATCATGTCGGCCCGGCTGGCCGGCATGAACAGCAGGCTGCGGATACGGGTCAGCGCAGGCACGTCGCGGTCAGCCCCGTTCCGGCTCGGGACGGCAGTGCATCATCGCCGCCCGGACGGCCAGGCAGACCATCTCATCCCGCTGGTTGATGCCGTGGTGCTCGAACGTGACGATGCCGGTGCCCGGCCGGGACCGGGACCGGCGCGCCTCGATCACGTCGGTGACCACGTGGATGGTGTCGCCGATGAACACCGGGGCCGGGAAGTCGATCCGGGAGAAGCCCAGGTTGGCCACGGTGGTACCCAGGGTGAGCTCGGGCACGGCCAGGCCGACGACCAGGGCCACGGTGAACATGCTGTTCACGAGCACCTGGCCGTACTGCGACTTGGCGGCGAACTCGGCGTCCAGGTGCAGCGGCTGGGGGTTCATGGTCATCGTCGTGAACAGCACGTTGTCGGTCTCTGTGACGGTGCGGGTGATCGCGTGCTCTACCCGCAGGCCGACCTCGAGCTGCTCGAACCACAGTCCGGACACCGGCATCACGTCCCGGGCGCGGCCGCGACCGCCTGCTGGACCGCCTGCAGGCCGGACACGTCCGCCATCGCGCTGGTGCAGTAGCAGCCGGGGAACCGGGAAAAGTACGCGTGCCGGTAGCGATCCGGGTCGTCCCAGACGGTGCGGGCCAGGGTGGGAAACGGCTGGGTCAGCACGAGGTTGCCCTTGGTCCCTGGCGGGACGGGCTTGCCCGGGCCGAACCCGGAGAACAGGATCGTGTAGATGGCGCCGATCCGGTTGCACGCGTGCACGGCGGTGAACGCCTCGATGGCATTGGGCAGGTAGATCGCGTGGCGGTCGACGAAGCCCCGCACGCTCGCCCGGAACTCCTCGTGCTCATCGTCAAGTTCCCAGCTCATGGCTGCGGTCATGGCTAGCCTCCTCGCGTGACCTGGCGGCCGTACCTGGTCAGCGCTCAGCTTACTAATGAATGTTCATTAGTACCGTAAACTGCTGGGCGTGGAGAGGTCAACCGCGACGAACCGCGGCACCGTGCTCGACGCGGCCTGCCTGCTCTTCGCCGATCGCGGCTACCGGGCCACCTCGATGAAGGACATCGCCACCGAGCTCGGGGTGCGCGCGCCGAGCCTGTATAACCACGTCACGTCCAAGCAGGAAATCCTGTACGCGATCATGGACAAGGCGATGGACCGCGCCATCGCCGCCCTGGACGAGGCGCTGGACGGCGTGCAGGACGCCGCTGACCAGTTGCGCCGGGCCACCGAGTCGCTGGTACTCGACTTCCTGCGTTACCCGGCCGAGGTGACGGTCTGCAATGTCGAAGTCCGCAGCCTGGACCCGGGTTACCGCCTCGCGATCGTGGCCAAGCGGGACCGGTACGGAGCGCGGGTGCGCCGCATCATCGAGCAGGGCTGCCGCACCGGCCGGTTCCGGACGCCGACGCCGCAGATCGCGGCCTTCGCCGTGCTGGAGATGGGTAACAGCGCGAAGTCCTGGTTCAGGCCCGGCGGCCGGTACATCGACACCTACGTAGCTCGCGCGTACGGTGAGTTCGCCCTCCGTATCGTCGGGCACGCGGACTGAGCGATCGGCGGCCGGTACGGTGAGATCGTGATCTGGCCCCACCTTCCCGCGCCGGGCGCCGGGCAATGACCGCCGCCGCGACCGGCTCCGGGCCGGCCTCCGGGACCTGGGGCGGCCTGCCCGCGGTCCAGCGGCCCGGGTGGCCAGACGACGGCAGGCTGCAGGCGGTGACCAGCGAGCTGGCCGCGCTGCCCCCGCTGGTGTTCGCCGCGGAATGCGAACGGCTGCGCGAGCGCCTGGCCGCGGTGACGCGGGGCGAGGCGTTCGTGCTGCAGGGCGGCGACTGCGCGGAGACGTTCGACGGCGCGACCGCCGAGGCGGTGAGCGCCAAGCTGCAGACGCTGCTGCAGATGGCCCTGGTGCTCACCTACGGGGCGAGCGTGCCCATCGTCAAGATCGCGCGCATGGCCGGTCAGTTCGCCAAGCCCCGGTCCCGTCCGACCGAGGTGCGCGAGGGCGTGGAGCTGCCGGCCTACCGCGGCGACGCGGTCAACGGCTTCGAGTTCACCCGCCAGGCCAGGACCCCTGATCCTGGCCGGCTGCTGCGCTCCTACCACTGCTCGGCGGCCACGCTGAACCTGTGCCGGGCCTTCACCGCCGGCGGCTACGCGGACCTGCATCAGGCGCACGGCTGGAACCAGGACTTCGTCCGGGAAAGCCCGGCGGGACAGCATTACGAGCGGCTGGCCGAGGAGATAGACCGGGCGCTCGCGTTCATGCGCGCCTGCGGTGCCAACCCGGCCGAGCTGCGCTCGGTGGAGCTTTACACGTCTCACGAGGCCCTGCTGCTGGACTACGAACAGGCCCTGACCAGGTCCGATCCGGGCACTGGCCTGCGGTATGGCGCGTCGGCGCACTTCCTGTGGATCGGCGAGCGCACCCGCGCCCTCGACGGCGCGCACGTTGACTTCGCCCGGGATATCTGCAACCCGGTCGGGGTCAAGCTGGGCCCTTCGGCCACCCCCGCGGAGGTCCTCGCGCTCGCCGAGGCGCTCAACCCCTCCGGCGAGCCCGGACGGCTCACGTTCATCAGCCGGATGGGCGCCGCCCGGGTCCGCGATCTCCTGCCGCCGCTGGTCCGGGCGGTCGCCCGGACCGGGATGCCGGTCGCCTGGGTCTGCGATCCGATGCACGGCAACACCTTCGAGGCTCCCAGCGGGCACAAGACGCGGCGGTTCGACGACGTCCTGGCGGAGGTGCACGGCTTCTTCGACGTGCACCGGACGCTCGGCACCCATCCGGGCGGCATCCATATCGAGTTCACCGGCGACAACGTGACCGAGTGCGTGGGCGGCAGTCACCAGATCGCCGAGGACGACCTGCACCAGCGGTACGAGACCGCCTGTGATCCGCGGCTCAACCGCAGCCAGTCACTAGATCTGGCGTTTACCGTAGCTGAGAGCTACCGCACGTCCCCGGGCGGAGCCGCCGGCTCCCGGCGGTGACCGCGGCAAGGATTGGCCTTCTGGCGCGGCCCTATCTCATCGAATGAGCGATTCCGCTTGGGCCGGAAAGATCATTGCGTTACCGATCACGGGCGCAAGGGGTGGCGTCACATCTGAGCCGGATCAGCACAACTACGGACCCTATGATGCTGCCTTATGTTTCCACTGGGTTACGTACCTGCCGTCCGCGATGAAGTTTTCCGCAGACCCGAACAGCGCCCGTAATGGACCCGGCTCAAGCGGCGCGGAACGCCAGTCGGCTGCCATGGCCGGGGTAATCCCGAGACCATTCTGCCGACGGCGCATCGCCCGGATCCCGCGCCCGCCAGGCGATCACGAGGCGGCCGGTTCTGGCCGCGCCAACCGAGCCCCGACGGTGCCGCAGGCCCGCACCTGATCGGGTGCCGGGATTCTTCCGCCGGCCTTTAGCCAGTTCAGCGCCGCGGTCTCGGTCGGCGCCCGGCCCGCGGATCCTGGCGCCCTGGTGCGATGGGACGGACCGCCACCCAGCGCACGCCCGACGCTAGCCGCAGCGCGGCCCCGTTGCCATCCCCGCATCCGGGGAAATGCTCACGCTCACAGGCGGCTGCGGCCGGGTGCCGGGTGAATGAGTTTCAGGCCTTCCTCATTTCCCTTTTCCGCACGCTCGTCCGGCGGGCGCGATAGGCGTCCGCTACCGGATCGCAACCGTCCCGCTACCGGATCGCCTGGGCCGCCGCCGTAGCGTCCGGTCTAGGCGCCATCGTCAGCAACCTGCTGATGCTCCCGCTCACGGTGAGTTCAAGGCTACAAATTTGATGACTATGTGACGACACATACGCAAATATAGCTATGATTGTCCGGAAACAGAACTTAAGGGAACGAGCGGGTTAACGCCGCCTCACGTTCGCACGGCTGGGGCCGGTGTCTGGCCTGGAAGACTGACAGAGGGGAGACGTGCCGCAGTGAGCTATTCGTCAGGGCCGCAGGACTTTCAACTGAGCGACTACACCGGCGTGCTCAGGCGCCGCTGGTGGCTGATCGTCGTGGTGGCCGTGCTCGGAACGGTGTGCGGCGTCGGCTATCTCAAGGTTGCGCACAAGGTCTACACGGCCACCGCGTCGGTCTACGTGACCGCCTCGAGCGGGACCGCCAACCAGGTGGCGAACGGCCGCACCACGGGCACGGTCAACCTGGACACCGAGGCTCAGGTCGTGCAGTCGGTGGCGGTCGCGCAGGCCGCGGGCAAGCTGATGCACGCCACGGTCACCCCGCAAAAGCTCATCAGCCGGATCAGCGTGACGGTCCCGGCGAACTCCCAGGTGCTGTCCATCGGCTGCCAGGGATCCTCGGCCGTCATCGCCGCGAACTGTGCGCAGTCGTTCGCGCAGGCCTTCCTGAACTACAGCAGCACGAGCACCACGGCCGCGGTCAACAGCCAGATCTCGGTCCTGCAGGCCAGGATCAAGACCCTGGAGTCGGGCGCGGCGAAGCTGGCCATCGAGATCACCGCGCTGCCCGGCAACTCGCCGCAGCGGGCCACCGACCAGCAGCAGCTGAACTCCGATAACAGTCAGCTCAGCTCGCTGAACAGCCAGGTCGCCCAGCTCACCTCCGATCTGGCCGATCCCTCCGGCGGCTCGATCATCAGCAACGCCTCCCCTCCGCAGAGCGCTACGAGCCCGAAGTCGTCGCTGATCCTCCCCAGCGGCCTGCTGGCCGGCCTGCTGGCCGGCCTGATCCTTGCTTACATCCTGGACCGCAGGGACCGCCGGATCCGCGCGCCCAGGGACCTCACCAAGCTCAACGTGCCCGTGCTGATGAGCCTGCCGCTGCGCCGGTTCACCCCGGAACTGGCCATCGCCACCCCCCGGTCGCGGGTCGGCCGCGACTTCTCCGAGCTGGCCCACCTGCTGACCAGTTCGCTGGGGTCCGGACGGCACGTGATCCTGGTGGCCGGCGTATCCGCCGGCCAGGGCACCAGCCTGGCGGCGGCCAACCTGGCCGTCGCGCTGTCCCGTAACCAGCCCGACGTCATGCTGGTGTGCGCCGACCTGGAGGGATCCGTCATCCCCTCGATGGCCGGCCTGCCGTCAGGGCCCGGCCTCACCGACGTGCTGGCCGGGACCGTGCCGGCGGAGGAGGCCGAGCGCCGGATGACCACGGCGCCCCGGCTGCGGGTGATCACGCCGGGTTCGGCCGTGCCGGAAGCCGAGGATCTCCGGCAAGATGCCGTGGAACGGCTGCTGAACGGCCTGCGCAGCGAGGCTCGCTGGGTCGTCGTCGAGTCACCTCCGGTCGCCTCCGGTCCTGATGTCTACACCCTCGCGCATATCGCCGACGCGGCCGTGCTGGTCGCCGAGGTCCCCCGGACCCGCAGCAACCAGGTGCTGGACAGCGTGGAGCACCTGGACAAGATGGGCACGACCGTGCTCGGCGCCGTGCTCCTGCCCTCGCCGGCGCCGTCCGGCAATCGCACCCCGCCGGCCCCGCCGGCCCCAGCCGCTGTTGCCCCGGTCAGCGATTGGTCCGCGGCTGAAGAGGCGTCCACTTCGCTGCACGGCAGCTGAGCGTATGACTAGTCGGGGGACCTGGACGCGGTGGGCGGTGGCCGCGTCCTCGTGCGGAGTGATCGCCGCCCTGGCCGGATGTTCCGCCAGCGCTGACGTCTCATCGACGTCGGCGCGGTCGAGGCCCACGTCCTCGACCGCATCAGCCAGCGGCGGGACAAGCCCGGCGGTCACCGCGACGACATCCACGGGATCGACCGATGCCGCCGGTCCGGTCGCCCCGCTGACCGGGCTCAGCGTGACCGCCGTCACCGCGCAGCGGCCGGCCGTGGCCGTGGCCGTGGCCGGCTCGGATCCGTCCGGTCTCGGTTCGGCCGACGTCGTCTTCGAGGAGATGGCCTCACCGGTCAGGTACCTAGCCGTTTTCCAGTCAGAGCAGGCGAGCGGGGTGGGCCCGGTGACGAGCACCCGGCCGACGGACGGCCAGCTGCTGTCCGTGCTGCACTCGCTGACCGGCTACGACGGGGGCACCAGCTCGTTCGTCTCAACCCTGGACGCCACCAAGATCGTCGATGTCGGCTACGCCGGGCACGCCTCGCTCTACGCGGCCGGCTCAGGCGGCCTGACCGTGTCGACGGCCGCGCTGGCCGCCGGCCAGTCCGACGGGCCGCCGCCCGGGCTGTTCTCCTACCGTCCGGCGGGAGGCTCGCTGGCCTCGGCGCAGCAGACCCACCCGACATCGGTGCGAGTAGAGGTACCAGGACAGCCGGCCGAGCAGTGGAGCTTTGACTCCCGGGCCGACCGCTGGGTGGAGACGGCCGGCGGCCCGCGGGTCAGCGTGGCCAACCTGGTCGTGCAGATCGTCTCATTCAAGACGGTCTATCTCAGCCACAGATACGGCCTGACTGCGCAGAGCCCGGTAGCGGTCGGCAAGGGCGCGGCGACGGTCTTCTCCGGCACCGCCGCCGGCGGGAGCGGCGGCACCGCCGCCGCGGGGACCTGGTCCAAGCCGGGCGTCGCCGCCGTCACCAACTACTTCGACGCGGCCAGTGAGCCGATGAACTTCGCGCCAGGACCGACATGGATCGTGCTGGCGCCAGCCGGCACACGCACCAGTCAGGCCGGGGGGTGATGATGCCATGACCCTCATCGCCCCAGACACCAGGACGGCCACCGCGATCAGGCCGGCTGACCCAGCGCCGCCACGCGGGCGGCTGGTCAGCCGCCGCAGGCAGTGGTTCGCCAGTCACCCGGCGTGGCCCATCATCGCGCTGCTGGGCGGCTATCCGGTCTGGTGGGTCATGGGTCTCGCCGACCAGTCGGTGATCTTCCTGGCCATCCCGATGCTGCTGCGGATGCGCGCCTGGCACCGGCAGGGCCGCCCGATCAAGGTCCCCCCGGCGTTCGGCGTATGGCTGCTGTTCCTGGTGTGCGTGATCGCCGGGATCGCCACCCTGGGCCTTTCCGCTCCGGACACCGTGGTGAGTGCGGTGTCGAACCGGATTCTGGCCTACGCCAACCGGGGCCTGACGTACGGGGCGCTCACCGTCATCTTGCTGTACGCGGGCAACCTGACCGAAGGCGAGCTGCCGCGCCGCCGGCTGGCCTGGCAGCTCGGCCTGGTCGGGATCTACACGACGATCGGCGGCGTCGCCGGCGTGGTCGCACCGCACTTTTCTTTCAAGTCCCCGCTGGCCTATCTGCTGCCGCACGGCATGCAGCAGAACAACCTGCTTCAGGCCTCCCTTTATCCGGGCTTCTCGCAGGTCACCAGCATCCTCGGGGTAAGCGAGGGGCGGCCGAAGGCACCCTTCGAGTACACCAACACCTGGGGTGACTGCCTGACCATCCTGCTGCCGTGGCTCCTGGTGGCCTGGTGGTCCTACGGCAGCTCCAGACAGCGCAAGCTCGCGCTCATCACGGCGGGCATCGCCCTGGCCCCGCTGGTCTACTCACTGAACCGGGGGGTCTGGGCCGGGGTCGGGCTGACCGCCGTCTACCTCGCGATACGGCTGGCGGCAAGGGGCAAGCTGGCCCTGCTCGGCCTGGTCTGCGCCGCGCTGGCGCTCGTCGCCGTCGCGGTGGTGGCGACTCCACTGCAGGGCCTGATCACGTCACGTCTGCAACATCAGCAGAGCAATGACATCCGCTCGTCGCTGTCCGCCACGGCCATCCAGGACGCGAACTCGGCGCCGCTCATCGGCTACGGGGACACCCGGCACCAGCAGGGCAGCACGACCTCGATCGCGATCGGCCCGTCGGCCAGCTGCCCCAGCTGCGGCCAGTATCCGGTCGGCAGCAACGGCCAGCTCTACCTGCTGATGATCTGTTCCGGCTGGGTCGGCACCGCGCTGTTCCTCAGCTTCTTCGCCTACCTGGCCTGGCGTTACCGGCGGGACAAGACACCGTACGGGATGGCCGGCCTGCTGGTCATCGGGCTGTCGTTTGTGTACATGTTCGCGTACGTGTCGGTGACCGCGCCGCTTGAATTCACCATGCTCGCCGTCGCCCTGCTGTGGCGCAACGAGCAGTGGCAGCGCGGCGCGGACCGCGCCGCGGATCCGGCCGGCTCCTCGCGCTCCCGGGTCGGTGTGTTCCGCCGGCCCGGGCTCGGCCGGGCTGAGCT
>OCZU010001902.1_pt1 | contig 13486 bp, 14 predicted proteins | sample 1539001 | NCBI WGS metagenome assembly OCZU01 (sample SAMEA3539306, study PRJEB22396) | soil metagenome | biome: tundra; feature: field; material: soil | place: USA | collected 2010-05 | depth 0.15 m
CATTCGCGCCCGGACGTATTCGCGTCGCGCCCGGCGCCCGTGCAGGTTAATTTTCTCGGGTACGCCGGGACGCTTGGAGCACGCTATTACGACTACATCATCACCGATGCGTACACAACGCCTGCCGGCGAACAGCAGAATTTCGAGGAGCGATTGTTGCCGCTTGCCGGGTGCTACATTCCCAGCGATCCGGCGCGCGTCCTGGGTCCTGCGCCCGCACGCGCGAGCTACGATCTTCCCGCGGATGCATTCGTGTTCATGTCCCAGGCGGCTGCCTACAAGATCCTTCCCGAGATGTTCGACCTGTGGGCGCGGCTTGTCGCGAGCGTCGATGGGAGCGTCCTGTGGTTGCGGCCCATGCGCCCCGAGGCCGAGGCCAATTTACGCAAGGAGGCAAACCGTCGCGGGATCGCGCGTGAGCGCCTGATCTTCTCGCCCAGCGAGCCGCTACCGCAATACCTGGCCCGTTACCGACTGGCCGATCTGTATCTGGACACGTTCCCTTTCGGATCCCACACGACCGTCAACGATGCGTTGTTCGCGGGTCTGCCGGTGCTCACGATCGCCGGGCGCAGCATGGCGTCGCGCGCATCGGCGTCGCAGGTGAGAGCGGCGGGCCTTCCCGAAATGATCGCGAATTCTCATCAGGATTACGAATCGATCGCTCTGGCGCTGGCGCGCGAGCGCGGAGAGCTTCAGAATTTGACTGCGCGATTGCGAAGCCAGGGACCGACGTCTGCCCTGTTCGACATGACCAGTTACGCCAAGCGCTTCGAGAATGCGCTGCTGGGCATCGCCGGCGAGCGCGGCACGCCGGGCCGCTCTTAAGCCGCCTGCACCGTCGACGAGCCGATCCGGCAACCGCTGATTCGCCAGCTTCCGTTTTGCTGCCTCTCCAGCGTGTACAACGCGAGGCGCACGCTGTTGTCAGCATCGATCAGCCGCAAAGGCTGTACGACCAGTCCGTCGATCACGGCGCCATCCAGAAATTCGGTATAGCGCGCGGTAAGAAGCGTCGGGTAGCCGAGGTGGACCATGGCCATGAAAGTGGTCGCGTCGCCGAACTGCGCGCGCAGCGCTGGAGTCGCATAGCTGAACGCCTTGTCGCCATCTCCGGCGACGAGCGCAGCGCGCTGGTCAGCGATCACCTGTTTGATCGCTTTCCAGTCGGAGGCGCGCATTTTCGGCTCGGCCGCGGTCGTGTCGATGGCGAAAAACGCGGCAAGCCCCAGCGCAAGGCCCACGGCGACCCACAGCTTCAACGCTGCGAGCCGCAGGCGATGTTGGCGCGGCGCGCCGGCCCTCACCGAATTGCCCCTGCCGCGCAGACGGGACATGCGGAATCCTTCAGCACACGAACCTCGCGCCATTCCATCGAAAGCGCATCGAGCATCAGCAGCCGGCCGGCAAGCGAATGTCCGGCATGCGCGAGCAGCTTCAATGCCTCGGCCGCCTGGATCGAGCCGATGATGCCGACCAACGGCGCGAACACGCCCATGACAGCACAGCGCGTCTCCTCGAAGTCGTCGCCCTCGCCGAACAAGCAGTGGTAGCAGGGCCCACTCGGATCGCGGGCGTCGAACACCGCTATCTGGCCGTCGAAGCGAATCGCCGCGCCCGACACGAGCGGTTTTCGCGCCGCGACGCTGGCGCGGTTGACGGCGTGACGAGTGACAAAGTTGTCGGAACAGTCGACGACGATATCGGCTGCCGCGACCAGTGGCGCGAGCTCGGCGTCGCCGACGCGTTCCGTGACGCGAACGATGCGGACCTCGGGGTTGACGGCGCCGAGTCGCCGCGCCGCGGCGTCGACCTTGGGGACGCCTACGACATTCGTGTCGAACAGGATCTGACGCTGCAGGTTGGTGAGGTCCACGCTATCCGCATCGACCAGCGTCAGCGTTCCCACCCCCGCAGCCGCGAGAAACTGAGCAACGGGGTTGCCAAGGCCACCGACGCCGACGATGAGCACGTGGGCCCCGGCAAAGCGCTCTTGCGCGTTCACGCCGAGCTCAGGCAGCAGAATGTGACGGCTATAGCGCAGCAGTTGGGCGTCGTCCATCTCTACTCCCGTGCGCCATGGAAACGCCCGAGCCGGGCTCCAAGGTAAAACATCCGGACCAGCCGGGCCATCAAGACAGAGACGCCCGGACCAGCCGGGCCATCAAGACAGAAACGCCCGGGCAAGCCGGGCCATCAAGACAGAAACGCCCGGGCAAGCCGGGCGTTTGCTGCCAACGAAGGTGGTTGCTTACTGCGGCTTGAGCTGGGCCGCAAGCGCCCTGGTCGAGGCGATTACCGGCTGACCTTTGAGCTGGTGCAAAGCCTGTTGCAACTGAAAGTCGTCAGCGGAGCCGAACTCGATCCGCGGAGGCGTCGGTGTCGCCGTTTCGATGTTCGTCTTGCCGGGCGCCAACGTCTTGTCGTCGCCTTTTATCGTGGCCGCCGGGATGACGACCTTGGTGTCCAGCGCCGCGTCGCCTTTCGCGCCGCCCACGGGAATCTCGAGATGATGCTCGAGGTTGGCTTCGCGCAGCCGGTTCGGCGTGTCGCGCCCATCATCGACGGCAACGTCCGGCTCGATGCCCTTGGCTTGAATCGAACGCCCGCTCGGCGTGTAATAACGTGCGGTCGTGAGCTTCAGACCGGTGTTGGGACCGAGCGGCAGGATAGTCTGAACCGAGCCTTTGCCGAAGGTCTGTCCGCCCATGACCACCGCGCGCTTGTGGTCCTGCAGCGCGCCGGCGACGATCTCCGACGCCGATGCGGTGCCGCCATCGACGAGTACGACCATCGGTACGCGCTTGATGCCCGGGGGAAGATCCTTCAGATAGTCGTCGCCGCGGCCTCGCATGTAATCGCCCTTGGTCGCGGAAAGACGCATGTGCGCATCGGCCGTGCGGCCGTCAGTGTAGACGACCAGCGCATCCTGGGGGAGGAACGCTGCGGCGACGCCCACGGAAACGTTGAGCAGTCCGCCAGGGTCGCTGCGCAGATCAAGCACCAGGCCTGAAAGGTCGCCTTGCTTATAGAGGTCGCGGATCGCTTTCGCGACGTCCTCGCCGGTATGCTCCTGGAACTGAACCACGCGCAAATAGCCGTAGCCGGGCTCGACCAGCTTGGCCCGCACGCTGCGGAAGCTGATGATCTCGCGCGTCAGCGTGAACGTAAGCGGTGTGTCGACATCCTTGCGCGCAACCGTCAGCACGATCTGCGTACCGGGCTTGCCACGCATCTTCTCCACCGCCTTGCTCAAGGGGAGGCCGCGGGTCACGGTATCGTCGATCTTGATGATGAAGTCGCCGGCCTGGACTCCGGCGCGGAACGCCGGTGTGTCCTCGATCGGGGAAATAACCTTGATGACGCCGTCTTCAACGCCGACTTCTATGCCGAGGCCTCCGAACTTGCCCTGGGTCGAAATCTGCAGTTCCTTGAAGGCATCGGCGTCAAGAAAGTCGGAATGAGGATCGAGCCCATGCACCATGCCGTTGATGGCTTCGTGAATGAGCTTCTCGTCCGAAACCGGCTCGACATAGTCGGTCTTGATCCGTCCGAACACGGCGGAAAACAGCTGCAGGTCCTCGTAGGGAACCGGCAAACGGGCATCACGCTCCGCAAGTGCCGAGAAATTGAGGCTCAGCAACAGCCCGAGGACCGCGCCCAAGCCGACCCATCCTGCTTTCTTCCAACCGTCGCTCATCTTTAGCCTCATGTCGCTGGTTTCCTCGCTGCCGGTCCGCTTGTTAGCTTGCAAGCCACGTGACTGTCAAGGGCGCACTACGCCGGAGTCCGCAGCAGCTGAAAGTATACGCCGACCGGACTGCCTTCACGCGCCCAAACCGGCGTGCCTGGCGCTCAATTGTGATGAATTGTTGCGAAAAACAAAAGGTCGCCGCGGCTCATCTTCGAGTCCAAGACCTCATCTGAGCATCGCCGCCCGAGCATGACAAGTACCGTTGGCCGTCGCCCGGCCACCCGGCGTCGGCAAGCCGACCGGCGGCGCCTTCGCGGCTCAAGCGCCTGCCGCGGCGTCTCATACTTGTGGACTGCAGGATGCGTTCACAAGTTCCCGTCGCCTCCGGCGGGGGTTCTTTGATCGTGCGGCCGTTCACGGCGTGAAGCGAATCAACGATCGTCCGGTCATCTCTGCAGGTTGCGGCAGCCCCATCATCGCAAGCATGGTCGGAGCGATATCCTGCAGCGCGCCGCCGCTGTCCATCTGCGCAGGACGCCCCACGTAGAGGCAGGGGACGAGATTCAGCGTGTGCGCCGTATGCGCCTGCCCGGTTGCGGGATCGTGCATCATCTCGACGTTGCCATGATCGGCGGTGATCAGCGCTTCGCCGCCGCGTGCCCTTTGCGCGGCAACCACGCGACCGACGCAGGTGTCGAGCACCTCGAGGGCCCGAGTCGCCGCCTCGATATTCCCGGTATGCCCGACCATGTCGCCGTTGGCGTAGTTGCAGACGATGGCGTGGTAGGCGCCGCTTGCGATCGCATCGACCAGCTTGTCCGTCACCTCGATGGCACTCATCTCGGGTTGGAGATCGTAGGTCGCGACCCTGGGCGACGGAACGAGGATGCGATCCTCGCCGGGATAGACGGCTTCGACGCCGCCATTGAAGAAATACGTGACGTGCGCGTATTTTTCGGTCTCGGCGATGCGCAGCTGCTTCAGGCCTAGTGCCGCGACCGTCTCCCCGAACCCGTGGCTGATCGACTGCGGGCTGAAAGCCGACGGCAAGCGCGCGAACGCGTCGCCGTAGCTCGTCAGACATACGAAGGCGCCCAGTTTGGGCACGCGCTTGCGGGCAAAACCGGAGAAATCGGGGTCGGTCAGTGCGCTGGTGAGTTGTCGCGCGCGGTCGGCGCGAAAGTTCATGAACACCACGACGTCGCCATCCTGCATCGGGACCGGTGCGCCAATGAGCGTCGGCTTGACGAATTCGTCGCTTTCACCGCGTTCGTAGGCCCTGGCCAGGGCGGCTTGCGCGTCTGGAGCGGAGAAATCGGCGGCGCCGTCGACGATCAGCTCATACGCGGCCCGGACCCGCTCCCAACGCTGGTCGCGATCCATGGCGTAGTAACGGCCGACGATGTCGGCGACAGCGCATGCCGCGTTCGTTTTGCATACGCTGGCCATGGCCGCAAGCGATGCGCTGGCGCTCCTTGGCGGCGTATCGCGCCCGTCGAGAAAGGCATGCACGCGGACGCGCGGCGCTCCGCCGTCCGCCGCCATGCGCACCATGGCGGCGATTTGCCGCTCGTGGCTGTGCACGCCGCCCGGCGAGAGCAAACCCAGGACATGCAGCGTCGCGCGGTTGCGTCGCGCGGTGGCGACCGCGTCGACAAGCACGCGATTGGCGGTGAACTCCCCGGTCTCGATGGCGCGATCGATACGCGTGAAATCCTGGTAGATCACGCGCCCTGCGCCGATATTGAGGTGGCCCACCTCCGAGTTGCCCATCTGGCCTTGCGGCAGTCCGACCGAACGCTCGGAGGCGTCGATGGTCGTGTGAGAAAACTCGTGCCACAGCCGATCCCAGTTCGGTTTGCGCGCGAGGCTCACCGGGTTATCGGCGGCTGCGTCCCGACAGCCGACGCCGTCGAGGATCAACAGCAGAACCGGGGTTACGGATGAATGGGCGGACTCGGCTGGCATCGGGGTAAGCGGAATCGGGTGGCGTCCAGGGTGGCATCCAAAGCGCGTAGGCGAGCGTGCGATACGCTATCATTTTACCTTTGCGCTCGCACTGCGATCGGATTTCATGCCGTCCATCATGCAATTCATTCAAAACAATTGGCCGCTGATCCTGGTCGTGATCATATCGGGCGGGATGCTGCTATGGCCGCTCATCGGGCGGCGCTTTTCGTCCGTGCGCGAGGTCGGCGCATTGAGCGCAACGCAGCTCATCAACCGCCAGAATGCGGTGATGCTCGATCTGCGCGACAGAAAGGAATACGACGGAGGGCACGTGCCCAACGCCTTGCACATCCCGTTGTCGGAGCTCGCGAGCAGGGGTGGCGAGCTGAGCAAATTCACCAGCCGGCCGCTGGTCGCCTATTGTGACCGCGGCAACAAGAGCGGCGGCGCGGGCTCGGCCTTGTCCAAGCTAGGCTTTGCCGAGGTCTATACGCTGCGCGGTGGCGTGCGCGCGTGGACCGAAGCGGGGTTGCCGCTCGCCAAAGGCGCGTGATGAACGATCGGCGCTGCAAAACGCTCGAACACCGCAGGTTGGCCGCCGCGTCGACGGAAACCGCGCAATGACGGAAGTCACGATGTACACGACTGCGTTGTGCCCGTACTGCAATTTCGCCGAACGCCTTCTGCGTGCGAAGGGCGTGGCCGAGATTGCCAAGGTGCGAGTGGATCTCGAGCCGGCGCGTCGCGCGGAAATGACGGGCAAGACCGGCCGGCGAACGGTGCCGCAAATCTACATCGGTGACTTCCACGTCGGCGGCTACGAGGATCTGGTCGCGCTGGACCGCGCGGGCAAGCTCGATCCGATGTTGGCTGCCGACGCGACGTAGAACCGCCGCGCTATAATTATCAGTTACGCCCTCCGTCAGGAATCCCATGGCCGACCCGCAGCCGCAGTCAACACCGACTCTCTCGATTCAGAAAATCTACGTCAAGGACCTTTCGCTCGAAAGCCCCGGCGCGCCACAATCCTTTTTCACACAGGAAACACCGCAGGTCGAGGTCGGTCTGCGCAGCCGTGGTGAGCAGATCGAGCAGGACATCTACGAATGTGTGCTCACGATAACGGTCACCGCAAAGGTCGGCGACAAAATCCTGTTTCTGGTCGAGGCGGCTCAGGGCGGCGTGTTTCAGATCAAAGGCGTCCCACCGTCCGACATTCAACCGATCATGGGCATCCATTGTCCGAATGTGCTGTTTCCCTACGTTCGCGAGACCATAGCCGACGCGATTTCGCGCGCGGGCTTTCCGCCCGTGCATCTGGATCCGATCAATTTCGAGCTCCTCTACCAACAGCAGCTCGCGAATCTCGCGCAACAGCCGGCCGCATCGCCGGTTCCAAGCTAGGACTGCAGGTGCTGGGGCGGCCGCTTGCGCTTGCCACGTCGCTCTTCCTTGCGATGGGAGCCATCGGCGCGGAGTTCCATTCCACGTCGGAAACGGTCGTGCTCTACGATGCGCCGTCGGTCAAAGCCAAGCCCCTCTTCGTGCTGGGACGCGAAGTGCCGGTCGAGGTCATCGTCGCCGTTGAAGGTTGGTACAAGATCCGCGATGCGACCGGCACCGTGGCATGGATGGAAAAAAAATCCGCCGCCGATCGGCGCACGGTCGTTGTTCGGTCCTCCACGGCCGACGTCCTCGCCACTCCTGATGCGAGCGCAGCAGTCGTGTTCAAAGCCGAGCAGAACGTCTTGCTCGAGCTCGCCGACCCTTCCTATGCCACCAGCACCCCCGGATGGGCGAAGGTCCGGCACCGCGACGGACAGACCGGGTACGTCCGCATCTCGCAAGTCTGGGGACTCTAGAGTCTGCCTGAGCGGCTGATGAGTGACAGCGTCGCGATCCTCGGCGCCGGGGCGTGGGGTACCGCGCTCGCTGTGCATCTGGCGCGGGCTTCGACCGTCAGCACGATCAAGCTTTGGGCACGCGACCCCAGGCAGTCGACCGACATCGAATCGGCGCGCGAAAACGTCCGTTATCTGCCGGGCGTGAAGTTGCCGCGGAACATCTCGCTGCACAGCGATTTGGGTCGCGCGGTCGAGGATGCGTCGCTGGTCGTTGTTGCAACTCCTATCGGCGCGCTGGTCGATCTCGTCGAAGAGTTACGCTCCAACGTAGACGCGCCGCTTATCTGGGTTGGAAAGGGTTTCGTTGCCGCAGCCGGCGGTACCAATGTCGCACTGGCGCATCAGAGGGTCGCTCCGATGTGGCGCTCGCCGGTCGGTGTGATCTCGGGCCCGAGCTTCGCCGAGGAAGTCGCGCGCGGCCTGCCCACGGCAGTGAGCGTTGCAGCGACGGACCGAGCGTGCGCGGAGGAAGTCGCACGGCGGCTGCGCGCAGACACCTTCCGCGCCTACGTCAGCGATGACCTCGTCGGGATAGAAGTCGGTGGGGCGATCAAGAACGTGCTCGCGATTGCGGCCGGCGCCAGCGACGGACTGGGGTTCGGCAATAACGCGCGCGCAGCGCTGGTCACCCGAGGTCTGGCAGAGACGGGCCGGCTTTCGATCGCGCTCGGCGGCAAACGCGAGACCCTGATGGGGCTTTCGGGGCTCGGCGACCTGGTCTTGACCTGCACGGGCGACCTGTCGCGCAACCGTCGCGTCGGCCTCGCGCTGGCCGCGGGCAAAAGCCTTGGCGCAATTACCGCCGGACTGGGACACGTTGCCGAGGGTATCGCGGCCGCGCGCGCGGCGCATACGCTGGCGGTGTCGCTTGATGTGGAAATGCCGATCTGCGCCGCGGTCTATCGCGTGCTGTATGAGAATTTGTCGCCGAGGCGCGCCGTCGAGGCGCTGCTCGCGCGCGAACCCGGTCCGGAATTCCATTGAGCAGCCCGAGCCCGAATCAGGGTGATTAGCGGGATTTGTCGTTCCTGCGAATGCGGGAACCCAGGGTGATTTTCACCAACGCCGCCGGATCCCCGCGCTTGCGGGGAGGGCGCATCCATTCGGCAGCCCCGGGGACGCTAGCGCCCTCCGACGAACCCCGCCTGGCGCCACGCCTCGTAGACCGTGATCGCGACCGCGTTCGAGAGGTTGAGGCTGCGCACCGCCGGCTGCATGGGGATGCGCACGCGCGAGCTCTCGGGGAACCCGGCGAGAACCTCGGCCGGCAATCCCGCAGTCTCGCAGCCGAAGACAAAGACGTCGTCGATGCCGAGCTCGCAAGCGAAAAGCGATCGCCTGGCCTGCGTCGTCAGGGCGTAGCGCCTGCGTGCGCCGAGCATGGCCACGCACGCCGCCCAATCGGCATGAACGATCAGCCGCGTGTACTCGTGGTAGTCGAGACCGGCGCGCTTGAGCTCGCGATCGCTCAAGTTGAAGCCCAGCGGTTCGACAAGATGCAACTCCGCGCCGGCATTCGCGGCGAGGCGGATGACATTGCCCGTGTTGGGCGGAATTTCCGGATGCACAAGTACGATCGCCACCATCGTCGCGCACTTCCGGACGCTAACTCAACACGGGTATGCGCCGGGAACCCATCAATGCGCCGGCGGCGGCGTTCGGGCGACGACCCAGTTCTCGACGCGTTCCGCGCCCGCGGCCTTCAAGATCCTGGCCGCTTCGGCGAGGGAGGCGCCGGTCGTCATCACATCGTCGACCACTGCGATGGCCAGACCCGAAAGATCGAGCTCGCACGCAAATGCGCCGCGAACGTTTTTTGCGCGCTCGGTCCACGGTAGAGCCGCCTGCGGCGGAGTCGCGCGGACACGAAGCAGCGCGCGGGGAAGGAGAGCGATTCCCGTGCGCGCGCCGATCGTGCGTGCAATTTCCTGTGACTGGTTGTAGCCACGCTCTCGTTGTCGCTCGATGGCGAGCGGTAACGCGATCAGGTGCTGCGGCCGAAAACCGGCAGGCGCGCCTGAGCGCTCGCGACGGGAGAGGATCGCATCGGCGCACCATTCGGCCAGTGCCAGGCGGCCCTGGTATTTCAGGGAATGGATGAGCCTGTCGATCGGAAACGCATACGAGAAGGCTGCGATCGTCGCATCGAATGCCGGCGGGTCGTTCAGGCACTGGCCGCACACGCCGCTTCGGTGGGTAGGCAGCGCACAAACCGGACATGCGCCTGCAAGCCACGGCAGGTCGCGCATGCAGGCGTCGCAGACAAGCTCGACGCCGGATACGCCCGCGCACAATTCGCATCGCTGCGGCAGCGCAAGGCGCGCGACATCGCGCGCACCGCGCCGAACGCTGTCAAATGCGCCCGCCAGAAAATTTGACAACCAACTCCCCCTGCCCGACACTCGTCGCCATTGTAACCAGCCCCAACCACTCGATGTCACGGAAGGCTGCGTCAAGCATGCAATCGATCGCGATGGTGCGCAAGGATTCGCAACCGGCGTCAGCCGTCCGCTGGAGCGTCGATGCGGTCGAGTCGCTGCTCGCGCTGCCGATGAACGACCTGTTGCGCACGGCACACGAGACGCATCGTGCACATCACGACGCGAATGCCGTGCAGCTGTCGACTTTGTTGTCGATCAAGACCGGCGGCTGTCCCGAGGATTGCGGCTACTGCCCGCAGGCCGCGCGCTATCACACCGAGGTGGTCAGCGAGGATTTGGTCGCGCTCGACACCGTGGTGGAAGCGGCGACCGCGGCTCGCGCGGCCGGCGCGTCGCGTTTTTGCATGGGAGCGGCATGGCGCGGACCCCGGGACCGCGATCTCGAACCCGTGCTCGCGATGGTGCGCGAGGTCAAGGCGCTGGGTCTCGAAACCTGCGCGACGCTGGGAATGCTGAAGGATGGTCAGGCCGAGCTGCTGCGCGACGCGGGCCTCGACTACTACAACCACAATCTCGATACGTCGCCCGAATTCTACGGCCAGGTCATCACCACGCGCGATTATCGCGATAGGCTCGATACGCTGGACCGCGTCCGCGCGGCGGGCGTGCACGTCTGCTGCGGCGGCATCGTCGGCATGGGCGAATCGAGACGCGGCCGCGCGGGGCTCATCGCGCAGCTCGCCAATCTCGATCCGTATCCGGAGTCCGTACCGATCAACAGTCTCGTGCAGGTGGAAGGCACGCCTTTGCACGCGCGGTTCGGCGGCGTCGCGGCGATCGATCCGCTCGAGTTCGTGCGCACCATCGCCGCTGCGAGAATCACGATGCCCAAGGCGATGGTCCGTCTGTCGGCGGGACGCCGCGAGCTCGGCGACGCCGCGCAGGCGCTGTGTTACTTCGCCGGCGCGAACTCGGTTTTCTACGGGGACAAACTGCTGACCACCGGCAACCCCGACTTCGATGCGGATCGCGGCCTGTTCGAGCGCCTGGGGATTACTGCGGGCGTCCGTGCGGACGCTGGTGCAAGCGATAGCGCCGGCAGCGGTCTCCAAGGCGATGTCGCGTAAGGGCGGCGCCCGAATTCTCCGCCGGCAATGTCCCGGTTGATCTCGGAGCTCGATGTCGCGCTCGAAGAACGCGCAGCCAAGGGCCTTCGACGCGAACGTCGCATCGTCGACTCGGCTCAAGGCGCGCACCTGCGTGTCGACGGCCGCGACGTGCTCCACTTCGGCAGCAACGACTATCTGGGGCTGGCCGGTGACGCGCGCGTTGTCGCCGCGGCGCAAGCGGGCGCGGCTCGCTACGGCGTCGGCGCCGGCGCGTCGCATCTCATCTCGGGTCACTTCGCGCCACACGATGCGATCGAACGCGACCTTGCTGCGTGGATCGCACCTTGCGCGAATGCGCGAGGGCTGTTGTTCTCGACCGGCTATTTGGCGAACCTCGCCATCGTCACGGCGCTCGTCGGCCGCGGCGACATGGTGTTCGCCGACAAGCTGAACCATGCCTGTCTCAACGATGCAGCGCTGCTCTCCCGCGCCGATTTTGTGCGCTACGCGCACGGCGATCTCGAAGCGCTCGAAAAGAGACTCGCTTCGAGCGCCGCGCGTCGAAAGCTGATCGCGACCGATGCCGTCTTCAGCATGGACGGCGACATCGCCGACCTTGCAAGCCTGCTCGCGCTTGCCGAGAAGTATGACGCGTGGCTTGCAGTCGACGACGCGCATGGGTTTGGCGTGCTCGGCGACCGGCCGACGGCAGGCGCGGGCAATTCGGGCCGCGGCACGCTTGCGCAGCTCGGTCTCGCCTCCGAACGCGTCGTCTACATGGCGACGCTCGGCAAGGCCGCCGGCGTCGCCGGTGCGTTCGTCGCCGCTCACGATTCGATCATCGAGACGCTGATTCAGACCGCGCGGGCCTACATCTTCACGACCGCGTCGCCGCCGATGCTCTCCTGCGCGCTGGCGGCCAGTCTTGCCCTGATCCGCGACGAGCCCGCGCGGCGCATGCATTTGTTTGCGCTCATCGAGCACTGGCGGAATGCCGCGCCCGCGCTTCCGTGGGAGACGCTGCCATCGGCGACCGCGATTCAGCCCCTCATACTCGGCACCAACAACGAAGCGCTGCGCGTGAGCGATGAGCTTTGGAGGCGCAACATCTGGGTTCCGGCGATCCGTCCGCCGACCGTGCCGCAAGGCTCGGCGCGCTTGCGCATCACGTTTTCCGCTTCGCATTCTTTCGATGACGTCGACCTCCTGACCGACGCGCTCGCCGATGTCGCGCGATGAGCGTTCACGTCGAGAGCATGGGTCGCGGACGGCCGCTGGTGATGCTGCACGGATGGGCGATGCATTCCGGCCTGTGGTCTCCGCTCCTGCCGCGCCTGATCGAGCGCTATCGCCTGCATCTGGTCGATTTGCCGGGCCACGGATACAGCGACGCGCTGGGACCGCCGTTGTCATTGACTCGCATCGCCGAAGCGGTGGAGCGTGCTGTCGCGGAAACGTCGGCGCCGGGTCCGGTGATGGTGCTTGGCTGGTCGCTCGGCGGCCAGATAGCGCTCGAATGGGCGCGACACGATCCCGCGCGCATCGGTGCGCTGGTGCTGATGTCGACCACGCCGAGCTTCGTCCAGCGACCGGGTTGGCCGTTTGCCATGGATGAGAGGGCGCTGAGGCGATTCGGTGACGAGCTGCGCGTTGCCTATCGTCCGACCTTGAAGCGCTTTGTCGCCCTCCAAGTGCATGGAAGCGAACATGAACGAGACGCGATTGCGTCACTGCGCGCTCAGCTGTTCGCGCGCGGCGAGCCTTCGCCGCAGTCGCTGAGCGGCTCGCTCGAGCTGCTCGCGGCGAGTGACCTGCGGCGCGAAATCGCCACGATTTCGCAGCCGGCCCTGGTCATCGCAGGCGATCGGGATACGATCACGCCGATCGCGGCGGCGCGGTGGCTCGCGAGCCAACTTCAACATGCGACGCTGCTGACCATTCCCGGCGCCGCGCATGCGCCGTTCCTGTCGCACCCGGAGGCTGTCGTCGCCGCCCTGGATGTGTTTGCAGAAATGCAATGAGGGTCAACGGGCCGATGCGCCTGAATGAGATCCCGCGAAGCCCGTGACCGCCGCTGAGCCCGCCGCGCCGTTGAATCTCGATCGCGCTCAGGTGCGCCGCGCGTTCGAGCGCGCGGCCGCGACGTACGACGGCGCCGCGGTGCTGCAGCGTGAGGTCGGGCAACGCATGGCGGAGCGCCTGGGCTTCGTCAGGATGCAGCCGGGCACGATACTCGACGCCGGCTGCGGTACCGGCGCGGCGCTGGGGGAATTGCACTCGCGTTACCCCGACGCCCGTCTCGTCGGTCTCGACCTGGCATTCAACATGACCCTCGCGGCGCGCGATCGCTCAGCGGCGGCAGCCAAGTCTGCCCGTTCGCTGCTCGGACGCGTCCTCGGCTCGCTTGCGCCCGAACGCGATCTTCGCGCATGGTGCATCTGCGGCGAC
>OCZU010001904.1_pt1 | contig 13478 bp, 8 predicted proteins | sample 1539001 | NCBI WGS metagenome assembly OCZU01 (sample SAMEA3539306, study PRJEB22396) | soil metagenome | biome: tundra; feature: field; material: soil | place: USA | collected 2010-05 | depth 0.15 m
CCAGTCCGCCAGAGACATTAGGAAGCGCGCTACCCGTTAGGATGGAAGACGAAACTCCGGTGTACAAAGGATTTGAAACGAAGTTGTTCAAGTCGCAGCCAAAGATGTGGGTTGACACGTCCGCGCCGAGCGTCAGAGCGTCCGGCGTGCCGCTGGCGTTCACCGGCCAGTATTCTCCAGTGCGTCCGCTGTTGGCGTCACCGTCAAAATAGATCACCACATCGTAAGCCGTAATGCCCTGGGCCGTCATCCAAGCCTGAAGGCCGGTGAGATAGACCAGCGGCTTGTTGTTATTGTTGTTCGCGGGCGCCGTCGTGCTGAACATGTTGAATGGGCTTGTAATGGCGACGTTGGCGTTCCCGGCGTTGTCGAGGTAGGGGTTCATCAGATTGCCATCGGGCGACCCCTCGTTGATCGTTGTATTCCCGCTTTGGCTCCAGGTGTTGGGGGCGGACCAACTGACCGCGACTGTCGTTCCAGCGCCGGAACTATCTATGAGCGCCACGTTTGTTCCCAGTGCGGTGGTGGAGGCGAGATTGTTCCAATTCGTTTGCGCGTAGATGGACGCGCCAGCGAGGTCTGTGGCAGCCAGCGCTGCTCCATTGGTGTTGCCGACATTGTTCTGGGTTAGAAAATGCAAGCCAATGGGGGAAGCGGCCGACGCCGTGCCGGCCAGGAACAGAGAGGTTGCGGAGATTGCAAGCAGAGTGAATAACTGGATCGGTTTTTTCATATAACCTTGAGTTAGTGGGTGAATTGAAGAGCAAGACTCTACTAATATAGTGTTTCTGAACTTCTTTGGGTCATGCGAAACCTTAGCATTTCAGTTTGGCGAAGGCAAGAGATTTCATCGGTTTCATCGGTTGGTTGCATAAGCAACTTCAGCAAGGTGCGTTCACGCCCACAACCTCATTATCAATTTTGTTCAGCCCACACGAAATGAAATCCGCACGATGAGGTCGCAGCCAAAACTGTGCTGTAGCCGGTCGAGAATCTCCTTGCGGCGATAGCGGACAATTTCCGCCAGCCATACGCTGCTGTCCACGTTCACGAACAGCGTGCCTTTGTGCAGTCCGGTGGGCTGGGCATGGGCGACGAGGGTTGGGTCAAGCAGGTCGTTCCAGACTTTCACCACTTCAGCCTCGGCGCGGCGGCTGTCTATTCTCAAATCTTTCAACACCCGCGGCATGACGGCGCCGGCGGATTTCGCGCGATCGGTTCGCGCGGTTTCCGCCGCGGATAAATCGGTGCCGCGCCAGGCGGCGAGGACGCGCTGGCGTTTGGAAGTTTTCGGCGGGCCGAGCGGCGGAATGCGTTTGGGTGGATAAGCCATGCGGCGTAGTCGGAATTAAACGCCAAGACGCAAAGACCCAAGGCGGCGAAGCCGCCACCAAAGGAGCGCGGACAGCCTTGGCCGCGGGTTGCTGGCACGCTGGTCGGAACTTGCGGACAGGGCTGTCCGCGCTCCGAGAAAAGCTTCGCAGCCCACCACGATGTTGGGAGATGGCACTGCGAAGATGCGAAGAGCAAAGGACCGAATTTTATCCACACACCCCGAGGCGACAGGCGAAAAGCGAAGGACCACGAAGTTCCATCCGGATTGATGTGAAAACAATGACTTCCGTTGCACCTTTGCGCCTTTGCGCCTTTGCGTTAAATCAGGCTGCATCTGCTCTGCCGGTTCAGGCCTGCGGCTTCGTTTCGGGATGCTCGTCGAGAACCAGCACGCCGTGCGGCGGAAGGTCGTAATTGCCGGAAAAGGTGTTGCCGGTCAGAAAATCGTGCATCGGCTTGTAAAACGTGATGCGCACGGGAGAGCTTTGGTGGTTCAACAGGAAAAACACTTTCGTGCCTTCTTTTTCACGCATGCTCACCTGGATGTTTTCGGGAACTTTCAGCAGCGGATGCAGGTTGCACATCTGACGCAGCCACGTCACCAGGTCCGAATAAAAATGCTGGTGGCTTTGTGTGCCGATGTAAATCGCCTTGCCCAGTCCGAAGGTGTGCATGGTCATGGCCGGACGACCCGCGTAGAAATCCTTCGCGTACGTCGCGAGCACCTGGCATTCCTTTGGCTCGATGATGTCGCACCAGAGCCGCGCGGAATGAAGATGGCTCGTGGGGAACGCGCCTTTGAAAGTGAGATGATTTTCTTCGCCTTGCGCCAGCGCATCGAATTCCAGAACTTCCAGGCCAAACAGATCGGTGAGGTCGTGCGGGTAACCCGTGTCCGGGGCCAGGTTGTGTTCGTCCACCAAACCCGTGTTGAACGTGCCGACCAGCGTGCCCCCGTTCTGGACGTACAGTTTCAGCAGGTCCGCCTCGTTGGTGGTAAGCAGGTGCAATGAAGGCGCGATCACAACTTTATATTTGGAGAGATCCTCGCTGGGGCGGGCGAAGTCCACCGAAATGTTCCGGTCATGCAGCGCGGTGTAGAAAAGCTGGATGTGTTCGCGCAGATTGAAAAGCTTGTTCGGCTGGTTCGGCTGTTGCAGGATCCAGTCGCTGTCGTGGCTGTAGAGAATGCAAACCTCGGCCTGCACTTGCGTGTCTTTGAGGGCGGGCGCCAGCAATTTCATTTCGTCGCCGATCTGGGAGATTTCCTTGAAAATGCGGCCGTCGCTGCGAGGGTTGTGGGACAAAACCGCCCCTTGAAATTTCTCGGTGCCGAAGCGGGGCTGACGCCAGCGGAAGAAAAGAATCGCCGTGGCCCCGCGGGAAACCAACTGGTAGGTGAACATGCGCAACACGCCGGGACGAACGAGCGCATTGACATCCTGCCAGCTGACATTCCCGGCCTTCTGCTCAATGACCCAAAAGCCGGTGTCGCCGTCCGGGGTGCGAATATTATTTTTTTTGAGCGACCGGAGCATGTCAATTTCACAGGCTTGTTCGGCGGATTTCGCCTTGATGGCCGCCGTGCTTTCGATGGAGACGAAATCGAGCGTCTCGGCCAGATCGAAGTGGTCGAAGCGATGGATCAGCGGCCGCAGATTCGTCGTCACCGGACATTCAGGAGTCAACTCGTGCAAAATGTCAGCCTGCATTTTGACGAATTGAACGATGGTGTCGCTGCAGAACCGGCACCAATTAAGGACGAGGGCGGGGTTGTGAACGGTGGGCGCGGTCATCGGCATGGGTACCTGATTCCAACTGGTGACGACCTGTCCCCAATGGCGCAATCCGAGGCACTGATTCAAGCGGTCGATGGTTTTGTATTTTTCCTCCAGCCAGAAATGCCAGTCACGCCGCGTGTCTTCGTTAAAGGAGGCCTCGGTGTAATTGCCCCCGACGCTGTTGTCAATCTGCCAGGCGATGAGTTGGGGATGCTGGCCGAGGGTCCTGGCCATGTTCTCCACAATGTTCTTGGAAAATTTCCAATAGACATCGCTATTCAGGCAGACGGCGCGGCGGGTGCCTTCGTGCTTGGTGAGGCCGTGTTCGTCTATCGGTAAAATTTCCGGATGCTTTTTCGTGAGCCAGACCGGCGGCGCGGCGGTGGGCGTGGCGAGCACGACCTGGATTCCGGCTTTGCCCATGATGTCCATTACGCGCTGGAGCCAGCCGAAATCGAATTTACCTTCATCAGGTTCACAGAGGCCCCAGGTGAATTCCCCGATGCGGACAACGTTGATGCCAGCCTTGAGCATCAATTCGGCATCGCGTGCCCATTGGCCTTCGGGGTGTTTGGCGGATCCTCCAAACGGGAAGACCCATTGCTCAGGATGATAGTCAACGCCGAAATACATAGGTTTGTGATTACTTCGCGCTTGCTACGACACTCTAAAGACTTTCGTCCCGGACCGCAATGGAAAAATAAATTTCGAAATCCGCCGCGCCAGGGGCAATAAAAAAGGGCGGGGCATTTTCATGCCCCGCGCGTGTTAATTTGTATTCGGATTTTTTTAGTCCTGCTGCTTGATGGCTTCGTCGGCGGCGTCAAACGCGTGCTGCAACGCGACGAGATCTTCACCGGGCTTCAACGCATCGAGCACGGCCTGCTCCGCCTTGAGCTGCTCGTTCGAGTAGTTCGCGGCTTTGATGGACAGGCCGATGCGCCGGTCGCCCCGGTCAATCTTGATGACGCGGGCGGTGACTTCCTGGCCGGCCTTGAGCACGTTTTTGATTTTTTCCACGCGCTCCTCGCTGATTTGCGAGATGTGAACGAGACCGTCAATTTCGTGCTGCAGCCCGACGAACGCGCCGAAGCTGGCGAGTTTCGTGACCTGGCCGGTGACGAGGTCGCCGACTTTGTAAAGCTGGTCAATGTTCGCCCACGGATCCTGCGAGAGTTGCTTGACGCCGACGGCGATGCGTTGGTTGGCCTTGTCCACTTCGAGAACCACGGCTTCGACTTCGTCGCCTTTCTTGAGCACTTCGGAAGGATGATTGATTTTGCGCGTCCACGAAATGTCCGAAACGTGAATCATGCCGTCCAGACCTTCTTCCAGCTCGATGAAAGCGCCATAGCTGGTGAGGTTGCGAATCTTGCCCTTGACCTTGGTTCCCGGCTGATATTTCTCCTGCGCCTTGTCCCACGGATTGCTTTCGAGCTGGCGGACACCGAGGGAAATCTTCTGCTCGTCGCGGTTGATGCCCAGCACGACGGCCTCGATTTCCTGGTCCGGCTTGAGCACGTCGGACGGTTTGGCGATGCGTTTCGTCCAGGAAAGTTCGGTGACATGGACCAGCCCTTCGACGCCGGGTTCGAGCTCGACGAACGCGCCGTACGGAACCAGGTTGACGACCTTGCCTTTGACTTTCGCGCCGACCGGATACTTGGATTCGATCTTGTCCCACGGATTGGCCATCTTCTGCTTGAGGCCGAGGCTGACGCGCTCTTTCTCGCGGTTGATGTCGAGCACGACCACGTCGAGGTCCTGGCCGACCTTGAGAACTTCCGACGGATGACCGATGCGGCCCCAGCTCATGTCGGTGATGTGGAGCAGACCGTCAATGCCGTTGAGGTCAATGAACGCGCCGAAGTCGGTGATGTTCTTGACCGTGCCTTTGCGGATGTCACCCGGCGTCATGTCGGACAGGAGTTTCGCGCGGCGCTCGGTGCGTTCCTGCTCGATGAGTTCGCGGCGGGAGAGCACGACGTTCTGGCGTTCCTGATTGATTTTGACGACCTTGAAATCGTAGTTGTTGTTGACGTACTGCTGAAGGTTCTTGGGGGTGATGATGTCAATTTGCGACGCCGGCAAAAAGGCTTCGACGCCGATGTTGACGATCAAACCGCCTTTGACGACGGCCTTGACCTTGCCGTTGACGGTGCCGCCTTCTTTGCAAATGCTGAGGATGCGCTCCCAGTTTTTCTTGAACTCGGCCTTCTCGTGCGAGAGGACGACCATGCCCTCCTTGTCTTCCAGTTTTTCGATCAGCACATCAATTTCATCGCCGACTTTGAGAGCCTTGGCGTCTACAAATTCGCCGCCGGAGATGACGCCTTCGCTTTTGTAACCGATGTCCACGAGCACTTCCTTGGGACGAACTTCGATGATGGTACCTTTGACGATTTCGCCTGCCGCAAAGCGCGTGTAGCTTTGCTTCATGGCTTCTTCCATTGTGAGCATAATAATTTACTGATTGAACGGACGGAAGGAGACTTGGCCAGCGCGGGGCTATGCGAAGCTCCATTGCCTAACGGACCAGACGTTGCCGGGCAACGGAGGTTAAAGGTTAGGTTATTCGTTAACTGTTTTTTCTCAGCCTCAATGAACATCCGCACACGCGGGGTTCAGGCAAGGTAAAGAATAACCCGGTCCCGATTGGGTGCAAGAGAAAAATGCCAACATTCCAAGGCCCGGTAACGGTGTGTCAACCCAGTTTGCGGAGCTTCGTGACGCGGCCAACTTCAACCCATTCGACGATGAAAATATTTCCGTCGTGATCGAAATACGCGCTGTGGGGCGCGACGAATTTACCGGGCGTGAATTGATCGCGAGTTTTGTCGCGGATGCCGGCATAGCCCCCGCCATCGCCCAGATGCGCGATCAACTTGTTGTCCTGGTCAAACAGCGTGACGCGCGATTCCAGGTCGGGGATGACCATCATTTTGTCCCGCGTATGAAAATGGCAGGGCGCGCGCAATTCGTCCGTGACAAAGCCGGCGTGCTTGCCGTCCAGTGTGAAATATTGCAACCGCCGGTTCGCGCGGTCCGCGACGACGAGCGCGGGTTTCGCATTCCGCGTGTCCACCATCAATCCGTGCGGACAATCCGTCAGGCCGGGCGCGCTGCCTTTGCCGCCAAAACTCCGGAGGTAATGCGCGCGCTGGTCGTATTGGTGGATGAAACTTTTGCCATAGCCGTCCGCCACAAAAAAATCGCCGTTGGGCGCGGTGGCCACATTGGTCGGGCAATATTCGTCCGGCGCGCTGTAGCCGGCGCACGCTTCGGGCGCCCACATCCGCCAGATTTCCTTGCCGTCCAAAGTGGTCTTCGCCACCAGATGACGTTTGGGGTCGCAGAGATAAAAGAATTCCTCCTTCCCTTCGAGGTTGAGATGCAGGCCGTGCGCGCCGCCCTTGAACTGTTTGCCCCAGGACGTGATGAACTTTCCGTCCGCGTCAAAAACCACGATGGCGTCCTCCACCGTCGCGCCCTTGCCAACGGTGTGCTTGATATAGATGCGCCCCTGCGAATCCACGGCCACGCCGTGCGTGTTTCCGTAAACATGGCCGGCGGGAAGTTCGCCCCAATCATGAATCGCTTCGTATTGATGTTCGCCTGAGCCGAGGATCGGCAGCTTTGTCCCGGACTTGTCGCTGGCCAGCACATACGGAGCAGCGGCCGCGACGGCCGCCGCCGCGCCCGCGCTCTTGATGAATTTGCGGCGGTTCATTTGTTTTGCGTTCATGGGCATGTTTGTCATTTTTATTTTTGCGTCGTGAATGAACGAAGGAATTCTAAGCGATCAAATTGTCGATCACACTCACCGGTTCCACGCCGGTGAGCCGTTGGTCAAGCCCCTGATAGCGAAACGAAAAGCGCAGATGATCGAAGCCCAGCAGCTTCAACACCGTCGCGTGGAATTCATGCACGTGCACCGGGTCTTTGACAATGTTGTACGAAAAATCATCCGTCTCGCCGTGGACGACCCCGGGCTTGGCGCCGCCGCCCGCCATCCACATCGTGAAGCAGCGCGGATGATGATCGCGGCCGTAGTTGTCCTTCGTCAGCCCGCCTTGTGAATAAATCGAGCGGCCAAATTCCCCGCCCCAGATGACCAGCGTGTCGTCCAGCATGCCGCGCTGTTTCAAGTCCTGGATCAATCCGTAACAAGCCTGGTCCACGTCCTTGCACTGGCTGGGCAGCCGGCCGGAAACGTTCGAGTGCGTGTCCCAATTGTTGTGGTAAATCTGGACGAAGCGCACGCCGCGTTCGACCAGCCGCCGCGCGAGCAAGGCCGTGTTCGCGAACGTGCCGGGTTTCTTCGCGTCGTCGCCGTAGAGTTGGTACGTCGCCTCCGGTTCGCTCCCGATGTCCGTGAGTTCGGGCACGCCGGCCTGCATGCGGAACGCGAGTTCGTATTGCTGGATGCGCGTGTGGGTTTCGGGATCGCCGACCGCGCGGAAGTTGAGTTCGTTCAGCGCCTTCAGTCCGTCGAGTGTTTTGCGCCGGATTTTTTCGTCCACACCCGCCGGATTGTTGATGAAGAGAATCGGATCGCCCGCCGAGCGGAACGAGACACCGGCGTGTTCGCCCGGCAAATAACCCGAGGACCACAGCCGCGCGGAGATGGCCTGGATTTGTTCGGTGTTTGACGGCTTGGCGACGAGAACGACGAACGTCGGCAAATTCTCATTCAACGCGCCCAGCCCGTACGAAACCCACGAGCCAAGGCAGGGCCGGCCCGTGACCTGGTTGCCGGTCTGCATGAACGTGATGGCCGGTTCGTGATTGATGGCATCCGTGTGCATCGAGCGGATAAAGCACAGGTCGTCCACCATTTTCGCCGTCCACGGCAGCAGTTCGGAAACCCAAACGCCGTTTATTCCGTGCTGCGCAAATTTGTATTTCGACGGCGCGATGGGAAAACGCTTTTGTCCCGATGTCATTGTCGTGATCCGCTGGCCCATGCGCACGGTGTCGGGCAGATCCTTGTCATACCACTCGTTCATCACCGGCTTGTAATCGTATAAATCCATTTGCGAGGGTCCGCCGACCATGTGCAGGTAGATGATCTTTTTTGCCTTGGGTGCGAAATGTGGGCCGATGGGCGCGTGGCCGGCGGCGGCAATTTTTATCGCCGCGGCTTTTTGAGCGTCGCTGGCAAAAAGCAAGTTCGGGGCGAGCATCGCCAGCGCCGCCGTGCCCATGAGGTTGGCGCCACGGCGGAAAAATTGCCGGCGCGTTTCGTAGCGGACATAGTCCTTGAACAGCGGATGCGGGGTGAAGTCGGGAAATTCGTTCATGTCATTTCACTTGTTGAGCACTTCATCCAGATTCATCAACTGGCTCGCCACAATCGTGTAAGCGGCGAGCGTGGGCTGGTCGAGCGTGGCGTCCGGCTTGGAATCGCCGACGGCGATCAACGCTTCGGCGTCTTTCGGTGATTGCTGATAATGCGCCAGCACGTCGCGCAAGCCGGACTCGACAATTTTCTTTTCGTCCGCTTGCAACGGTCGCGCGAGCAGCCGCTCCGCCATAAAATCCAGCCGGGCGGTTTCCTCGGCGCCACCGTGGGTGAGCGCGAGCTGCGCCAGATGCCGCGCGGCCTCGACATATTGCGGATCGTTGAGCGTGACGAGCGCCTGCAAGGGCGTGTCCGTGCGATCGCGCCGCACGGTGCAGGTCTCGCGGGAGGGCGCGTTGAAAATGTCCAGCGAGGCCGGCGGCGCGGCGCGTTTCCAAAACGTGTAGAGGCTGCGGCGATAAAGTCCGTCACCGGCATCGCGCAGGTATTTTTTGGTGTCGCTTTCCGGCATGGCGACCACGTCCCAGATGCCGTCCGGCTGGTACGGCTTGACGCTCGGCCCGCCGATTTTGGTGACCAGCAGCCCGCTGCTGGCGAGCGCCTGGTCGCGGATCATTTCGGCGTCCATCCGGAAACGCGGCCCGCGCGAGAGCAAACGATTCGGCCCGTCTTTGGCGAGTTTCTCCGGCGTCGTCACGGCGGCCTGGCGATACGCCGCCGAGGTCACGAGCAATTTGAAAAATCGTTTCATGTCCCAGCCGCCCTCGCGAAATTCGACCGCGAGCCAGTCGAGCAATTCGGGATGGGACGGCATGTCGCCCGTGACACCAAAGTCGCCGGCGGTTTTGACGATGCCCGCGCCGAAAATCTCCTGCCAGAACCGGTTCACCGTCACGCGCGCCGTGAGCGGATGCTCCGGCGTCAGCAGCCATTTCGCGAAGCCCAGGCGGTTGCGCGGAAAATCGGCGGGCATGGGCGGCAGCGCGGCGGGCGTGCCCGGCGCGACCTTGTCCCGGCGCTGGTCGTATTCGCCGCGATTCAAGACGTAAGCTTCGGCCGGCAGCTCGCGTTCCCGCATGACGTGGGCAACCGTGCCGCGTTCGCGAATCCCTTTCGACTCTTTCATCAACCGGTCGTTGATCCCGACACTTTCTTGATACGGCGTGTCCATCGCGCCGAGCCAGATTGCAAAAAGTTCATTGGTCTCGGCCTGATTGCGCGCGTCGGCAGGTTTGGAAGCGAGCCACTTCAAGCGGGGAAGGGCCGCCAGATCGCGCACCTCGCCCGGCTTCAACTCGCGGCCAAAAATGTTCAACTCCTGCAGCCCGGCATGTTCCACGCGCGAGCCGGTGTCGCGCTCGCCGATCCGGAACGGTGATTCGGTGCGGATGCTGCTCTTGAGAACGTCCTTGTCAATGGTGACCTCCTGCGCCTCGCCGTTCACAAAAATCTTCACACCCTGCGCCTTGGACGAGCCGTCGTACGTCACGCACACGTGATTCCAGCGGTCCTTCGGCAGCTCTTTTTTGGCGATGACCTTGAGCGCGTCGTCCGGCCAGTTGTGAACGAGATGGATCGCCGGCCGGCCGGTATCCAGCCACAAATCCCAGCCGTGCTGCTTGCCGCCCTGATCCCGCATGCGCGAGAACAGCGCACCGTTCTTGTCCTCTGAAATTCTCACCCACACCGCGTAGCTGTGCGCCTCGTCGCGCTCGAAATCGCCGACGTCCGCGAGGGCCGGCAGCGCATTGCTGACGGTGAAAGCTTTGGCCGCGACCGCCCCTTCCTGCGCCGCCGCGTTTGTGCTCAACGCAAGCATGCGCTCCTCGCCCGCCACCTGCACCTTGATCGACGCCGCCTCGCCTTCGTCCAGCGCGGCATGGAATAATAATTTTTCCTTCGGCACCCGCTCATCCAGCGCCTCGAGGTCCGGCTTCGCCAGCCACGCATCGAACTCCGGTCGCGCGTCCTTTTTGCGCTGTTCGACGGCCTTTTCCGAGCTTGGTATTTCTGTTTGCAATTGCTCCCAGCGCGCCTGTTCTTCGGCTTTCGGCAGCACGAGAACCGGCGGCGTGTCCTTTACGTTGCCGTCCATCGCCTTTTGCGTCGTGTTGTTGAAAAACGCGGAGAGCTGGTAAAATTCCTTTTGCGGGAGCGGATCATATTTGTGGTCGTGGCACACCGCGCAACCCGCCGTGAGTCCAAGCCAGACCTGCGACGTCGTCTCCGTCCGGTCACGCGCATAGAGCACCAGATACTCCTCGTCAATCGCGCCGCCTTCGTTGCTCGTGATGTTGCAGCGGTTGAAGCCGCTGGCGATTTGCTGGTCACGCGTCGCGTTCGGCAGCAGGTCGCCCGCGAGTTGTTCGATGGTGAATTGATCAAAGGGCTTGTCCGCGTTGAACGCCGCAATCACCCAGTCGCGATACGTCCACATCTCGCGGAAATTGTCGAAGTGAATCCCGTGCGTGTCCGCGTACCGCGCGGCGTCGAGCCAGTAGCGCGCGCGATGCTCGCCCCATTGCGGCGAGGCGAGCAGGCGGTCCACCAGCTTTTCGTACGCGTCTGGCGATTTGTCTTTCACAAATGCTTCGACCTCCTCCGGTTGGGGAGGCAGCCCGGTCAGATCAAGGCTCACGCGGCGAATCAGCGTGCGCCGGCCAGCTTCCGGCGCGGGCTTTAGCTTTTCCAATTCGAGCCGTGCGAGGATGAAATTGTCCACCGGGTTGCGAATCCATTTTGAGTTTTTGACCTTCGGCGGCTCTGGTCGCACGGGCGCGATGAGCGACCAATGCGGTTGATATTTCGCGCCGTCGGCGACCCATCGTTTGATCAAATCCTTCTGCGCCGTCGTGAGAACTTTGTGCGACTTTTCCGGCGGCATGTGGTCGTCGCCGTCGTCATAGATGCGCCGGACGGCTTCGCTTTGAGCGGGCTTGCCGGGAACGATGGCCGGTGGTGAATCCTCGCGTTTTGCCGTGGCCTCCTCAGGTTTATCGAGCCGCAATTTCGCCTTGCGCGACGCCGAATCCGCGCCGTGGCACGCGAAACAATTCTCGGAAAGAACCGGCCGCACATCGCGATTGTATTCAATCGCCGCCGGACTCGCGGCGGCAGACGAAAACTCCACGACCCACGTCAACAGAAGAACACAACAAAAAGTGGCTTTGACCGTCATGATGACTTTAGGACTTATATTTACCACGTCCGGCATTCAAAGGACACTGCAATTTCGGAATTTTTTTTGGCTACCGTTTATTCACCGCTTCCGATTGTGACTGTCCAGCGCAAATTTTTGAGAGGCGAGACTATCCGCGCGCGCGCGCAACGCGGCGTCGGGCGGCGATCCGCTCCACGTGACGTGAAATTCAGTTTGAGCGACGTCGCGCATCGCCTTTTCCCAATCCGCGCGCGCCAGTGACAGCGGCGGCGGCTGGACGGAGCCTTGAATCAACAGGCCAAGCCGGTTCCGGCGTTGCGCCGCGCCCGCGATTTTTTTGCCGCGCCAGAGCAGATCGAACTTTTCGTGGCCCGCAAAGCATTGGCCGGGCCGGGTTTTTTTGCAGCCGGACGCTAGTTCGGTTTCGATTTTTAATTCTGCGAACGCGGCGCGAATCCATTCGTGAACACGCCGGTAACTCTCCACGGCGCGCAACGAATGCCACTCGTGACCGGCGGGAAAAACGAGACTGTACGTCCAGTCCGCGTCGTGCGGCACGAGGCCGCCACCGGTCGGCCGGCGGATGAGCGGACGCAGCAGTGTCGCGCGCCCGACCTCGGAAAATTTCTGAAAATAACCGAACGTGGCCGCTGGTTCCGCCCAACCATAAAATCGCAACACGGGTTGCTGCAAACGCGGCATGGCTTCGAGCAGCGCCTCGTCCAGCGCCATGTTGAAGGCGGAAGGACAAGGGCCGGAGTTGAGCCAGAGCCAGGGGGAACATTCAACATTCAACGTCGAACCTCCAACATCCAGGGGCTTCGCTGTTGCGGACGCCGGTTCCGGCGTTGGGCGTTGAATGTTGAATGTTGAATGTTGAATGTTTTCCATTTCACACCTTTCCCGCCGATGGACAAAGTTTTGCGATTTCACAGGCACCGCAATCCGGCCTGCGCGCGTCGCAGCGCCGCCGTCCGTGCCAGATGAGCCAGTGGCTGAACAACGTCCACTGATCGCGCGGCACGAGCTTCATCAGCTCCTGCTCGATTTTTTCCGCCTTCGTTTCTTTCGTCAGACCGAGACGGTTCGCGAGGCGCGTGACGTGCGTGTCCACGACCACTCCGACGTTGATGCCAAACGCATTTCCCAGAACGACGTTTGCGGTTTTTCTTCCGACGCCGCCAAGTTGAATCAATGCTTCCATCGTGCGCGGAACTTTGCCGCCGTGCTTTTCGACGAGCGCACGGCAGCACGCTTGAATGTTTTTCGCTTTGTTGCGGAAAAAACCGGTGGTCTTGATGAGTTGCTCCAACTCTGGAGGGGAAGCATTGGCGTAATCCGCCGCCGAGCGGTATTTTTTGAACAACTCCACTGTGACGAGGTTGACGCGCTTGTCCGTGCATTGCGCGGATAGAATGGTGGCGATGAGCAATTCGAGGGGATTGGAAAAATTCAGTTCGCAATGCACGGCCGGATAAGCAAGGCCCAAACCGGCGATGATTTTTTCCAGTCGCGCGACTTTGGCTTCGTTGCTTTCGCGAGGCATGTGCAACGAGGTTAAGTGCGGATTTGTTTGTCAGCAAGCGCGCGGAAACAAAAAGCCCGCGCCTGAAGTCCGGGCCGTGGCCGCAAATTGCCAAAGGCTTTTATGGCTTCAGCACTTCGGCCGGCGGCGCATTGGTGGTGGGTGGCATGTAGGCTGGCGCGTTGGTGCCAAACACCGACGTGCTCTTGAACTTGCCGGGCAGAACCTTGTCCAGCTTGCCGAAGGACCAACAAGCGGCCAGCACGATTATGAGTAGAATCGTGATGTATAATGCCCGCGGCTTTTTCTTTTCCGAGAACGGGTCAAAGGTATCGCGGTGTGCGCCCGGCGGCAACGTGGCGATGGCGGTCA
>OCZU010001905.1_pt1 | contig 13478 bp, 13 predicted proteins | sample 1539001 | NCBI WGS metagenome assembly OCZU01 (sample SAMEA3539306, study PRJEB22396) | soil metagenome | biome: tundra; feature: field; material: soil | place: USA | collected 2010-05 | depth 0.15 m
GCGAGCGACGATGCGCGCAATCGCGGGACGCTGGTGAATGCGCTGCTGCATCATCTGGGGAGTTTATCGGGCGTGGGCGGGGCGTTGCGGCCGGGGATTGTGCATCGTCTGGATAAGGAAACCAGCGGGCTTATTGTGGTGGCAAAGAACGACGAGGCGCATCGCAAGTTGAGCGCGCAGTTTGCGGCGCGGGAAGTGAAGAAGAAATATGTGGCGCTGGTGCATGGGTGGGTGAAGAAGGATACGGGGACACTGGCGCAGAGCATCAGCCGTGATCCCGTACGCCGCATGAAGATGACGGCGCGGCTGGAGGGCGGGCGGGCGGCGGTGACGCATTATCGCGTGGTGCGGCGGTTGGATACGAAGTTTGGGAAGTTCACATTGCTCGATGTGAAGATCGATACCGGGCGGACGCACCAGATTCGGGTGCATGTGGCGGCGATGGGGCATCCGGTGGTGGGGGATACGATGTATGGGGCGCCGCGGCAGGCGCGGGGGAAGAATGCGGTGATTGGGTTGGGGCGGAATTTTTTGCACGCGGCCGAGTTGGAGTTCCGGCATCCGAGAACTGGGGAAGCGATTGCGCGGAAGAGTGAGTTGCCGGAGGAGTTGCGGGAGTTTCTGAGGAGGGTGGAGGAGTAGGCGGTCTGCGGGTAGCGAAGAAGTCAAGAGCTTTTAACACAGAGGTCACACAGGTTCACAGGGTAAATCCTTCGGACACTGGGGGGAGAGTTGGAGCTTGGCGGGTTGCGGATATAATGAACAGCTAAATGAAGGTTATTCCCACGAAGCACATGTTTACGAATACTCGCGTGGCGGGGTGGGCGGCGGTCGTGCTGCTGGCCGCGGGGCTGTGCGACTTTGGTAGAGCGCAGGCTCCGCAGTCGTCCCAGCAATCTGCGCCACAGCCTCCGCCGTCTGCGCCGGGGGCGCCGCAAGCCAGCGAGCAGAAACCCGCGGATCAGAAATCCGGCGATCAGGAGGCGGGGGAAATCCCGAAATTCCGCGTGGGCACCAACGAAGTGAATGTGGTGTTCACGGTGACGGACAAGCACGGAAAACGCGTGACTGACATGAAGCAGGCCGACTTCCGGGTGGTGGACGACAACAAGCCCGCGGCGGAGATTCGAAGCTTTCACGCGGAGACGAACTTGCCGCTACAGGTGGGTTTGCTGATCGATGCCAGCAGTTCGGTGAGGGACCGGTTCCGGTTCGAGCAGGAATCGGCGGTGGAGTTTTTGAATCAGACCGTGCGGCGGGGCTATGACCTGGCGTTTGTGGTGGGGTTCGATGCGACGCCGGAGGTGACCCAGGATTTTACCGATGACACGGAGAGGCTGGCGCACGGGGTGCATGAACTGCGTCCGGGAGGGGGAACGGCGCTGTACGACGCGCTCTATTATGCGTGCCGGGACAAGTTGCTGAAGAAGGCGCCGACCGGGCCAACGCGGCGTGCCATTGTGCTGCTGAGCGATGGGGAAGACAACCAGAGCCACGTGTCGCGCGAAGAAGCCATTGAGATGGCGCAGCGGGCGGAAGCGATTGTGTACGCGATTAGTACGAATGTGAGCGGCACCAAGGGATCGGGCGACAAAGCCCTGGAACGCATCGCCGATGCGACGGGAGGGCGGGCGTTTTTTCCCTTCCAGATTCGCGATGTGGCCAACGCGTTCGCCGAGATTCAGGATGAGTTGCGCAGCCAGTATGCGGTCTCCTACAAGCCGGCGGATTTCAAGGCGGACGGGCACTTTCGCACGATCGAGATTGTGGCCAACGACCGGAAGAATTTCCGGGTGAGGGCGCGGCGGGGGTATTACGCGCCGGTGCAGTAGGAGAAGCCAGTTTCCGGTTTCTAGTTTCCGGTTTCTGGTGTTTGCGTTCTCCCAGCGCTTTTGTCATACTCGTGCGCATGAAGGGCAATCCAAAAGTTATCAAAGAGTTGAACGAGGCGTTGCGCGAGGAACTGACGGCAATCAACCAGTATTTTCTACATGCGGAAATGTGCGAAAACTGGGGCTACGAGAAGCTCGGCGACTACATCAAGAAACAGTCCATCGACGAGATGAAGCACGCCGAAGCGCTCATCGAGAGGGTGCTTTTTCTCGATGGAACACCTTCCATGGAACCTCTCAAGCTGACGGTTGGCCAAAGCGTGCGCCAGATGATTGAGAGCGACCTGGCGCTTGAGCTGGGGGCGGTGAAGCAGTACAACGCCTCAGTGCTGGTGGCGACGCAAGAAAAAGACAACGGCAGCCGCGATCTTCTGGTGAAACTGCTGAAGGATGAAGAGGGGCACGTGGACTGGCTCGAGGCACAAATTCACCTGATCAAAGAACTAGGTTACGAGCGCTACCTTTCTTTGCAGACGGGCGAAGAGAAGTCCTAGCTGTTTGTTCCGGGCTGTGTGGATCCTTCGCTGAGACACTAAGCTTCATCCCTGCACCGGCAGGAGCCTGTCTCATTCTTCATCCTTCGTCCTTCATCATTATTCTTGTCCAACAAGGGATTGCCAGCACTGTCCCAACCAACAACTTTTCAAGGAGGAAGCCCGCGATGGTGCGAGTGGGATTGATTGGATTTGGGCTGGCGGGGCAGGCGTTTCACGCGCCCGTGATCCGGGGTGTGCCGGGGATGGAACTGGCCTGCATTGTGGAGCGGCGAGGAGCGCGGGCGCGGGAAAAATATCCTGAGGTGCGGGTGGCGCGGACGCTGGAAGAGTTGCTGGCGGATGAGGAAATCCAGCTCTGCGTAGTCGCGACGCCGAACGATTCGCACTTCGAACTGGCGCGGGCTTGCCTGCTGGCGGGGCGGGATGTGGTGGTGGACAAGCCGTTTGCGCCGACGCTGAGGGAATCGGAGGAACTGGTGCGGCTGGCGGCCGAGCGCGGGCGCTTGATCACGGTTTATCAGGACCGGCGGTGGGATGGGGATTTTGGCACGGTGAAAAAGATTGTGGCGTCGGGCAGGCTGGGGACGGTGGCGGAGTATGAATGCCGCTATGACCGGTTCCGCCTGGAGGCGAAGGTGAATGCGTGGCGGGAACGCGCGGAGCAGCCGGGAGCGGGCGTGTTGTTTGACCTGGGGCCGCATGTAATCGATCAGGCGCTGGTTTTGTTTGGGGAGCCGCGGGCGATTACGGCGTCGGCGTTTTGCCAGCGGGAAACGTCGCAGGTGGACGATGCGTTTGATGTTTGCCTGGAGTATCCCAATCTGAGGGCAATGGCGCGGGCGCGGATCATCGCGTATGCGCCGGGTCCGCATTTCCTGATTCACGGGACGAAGGGATCGTTTGTGAAGTACGGGATGGATCCGCAGGAAGAGCAGCTGCGTGGGCAGAATTGTCCGGACGGGAAGGACTGGGGCGCGGCTTGGGGAGTGGAAGCGGAACAGTGGTGGGGGACGCTGACCCTGGTGGGTGAGCCGAGTGTAAAGGTGAAGACGGAGCGCGGAGATTATCGCGGGTTTTACGCGAACGTGCGGGCCGCGATTGAGAAGAAAGCGGCGCTGGCAGTTACTCCGGAGCAGGCGTTGCGGACCATGCGGGCGGTGATGCTGGCGCACAAGAGCAGCCGGGAACGGCGGACGGTGGGGTGGGAGGAAGCGGTGGAGTGAGGCTTTACCTCTGGGGCTGAAGCCCTCTGTCGATGGGACATTTATCGCAGCGCTGAAGCGCTGCGCCACCCAAAAGCAAGAACAAGAACAAAGTCAAAAGCAGGAGCAAAGTCAAAAACAAGAACAAAGTGAAAGGCACCGGGCAGGAGTGCCCGGTCCACACGAGCGTATCTGGATGCAGGCTTTCAAACAGGAGTGCCCGTTCTCCACGAGCAATTTTGACATTCTTTTGACAACTGCCTGTCGCGGACGTGCAAAGATTTGGCGCTTCAAGCTTTCCCTGCAAAGGAGCGGTTATGAATCTGCGCGCCCCCCTTCCACGAATTCTTGCTCTTCTTCTGACGGCGGTGCCGTCGTTGTGTGCCGCCCAGACTTACACGGTCACGGACCTGGGGACGCTTCCCGGTGGCAGTTTCAGCGGAGCCAAGGCGATCAACTTGAGCGGCGAAGTCACCGGGTATGCCTATTCGAACAGCACGGTCAGCAACGCTTTTCTTTACAGCTACGGAGTGATGACGAATCTGGGCACGCTGGGCGGCAATACCGGCTTGGGGAACGGGATCAACGCGTCTGGGCAGGTGGCTGGATACTCCACGAATGCTTCCGGAACCTATCGAGCTTTTCTTTCGAGCGGCGGGAAATTGACGGACATTGGAGATTTGGGCGGCGGTTCGGCGGTGGCGTATGCCATCAACGACGTGGGGCAGGTGGTGGGCTCCGCGGTTACTGCTGACGGGAGCAATCATCCGTTTCTTTACAGCGGCGGGCAGATGATCGACCTGGGGACTCTGGGATCGCCGAATGGCAACTCGTGGTGGAACAGCGCGCAGGGAGTGAATAATTCCGGCAGCGTGGTGGGGACATCTTACAACGCGGCGGGAAACTTCCTGGGTTTTGTCTGGAGCAACGGAAAGATGAAGGCCCTGGGGACACTGGGCGGCCAATGGAGCCAGGGATACGCTATCAACAGCAAAGGACAGACTACGGGCGTCGCCTACACCAAGGGCAACGCCGAAGCACATGCGTTTCTGGCGACCGGCGCCAAGATGATTGACCTGGGGACCATCGCGGGGCCTTATTCCACGACTTGGGGATTCGGGATCAATGACTCAGCGGTGGTGGTGGGGCAATCGACCTTTCAGGGAACGTATCATGCGTTCGTGTACAGCGGCGGGAAGTTGAAGGATTTGAACAAGCTGATTCCGGCGGGATCCGGGTGGGTGCTGCTGTCAGCATACGGAATCAACAATGCGGGACAGATTGTCGGCGAGGGCACGCTCAAGGGCAAGGAGCACGGGTTTCTGCTGACGCTGAAGTGAGAGCTTAGGCACCTCAGGGGCTGAAGCCCAATTCGATGTTGAGCTTTTGATGCAGGCCTATGGCCTGCTCCACCCGCTTGATCTTCACTCCGAAATCTGCAGCCGCACGAAGAAAAAGAACAAGAGCAACCGCAAAAGCAACGGGCAGGAGTGCCCGTTCCACACGAGCAGAGTCTATGCGAGCAAAATCTAGGCTAACAAAATCTACACGATCATGACGGCAGGGCCGCGTTCCTACGCCGATTTTTGGATGGCCTTGCTGGTTGGAGCGAGAAAGCTACAGCGCCGCGTATTACTTTTTGGAGCGCAGTCTGGAACTGGGCCATTTCGTCATGGGTGCCCACGGTGATGCGGACACAGGTGGGCATGACGGGCCAGATGCGACCGATGAAAACATTCTGTTGGGCCATCGCGTCGATGACCTGCTTGCCGGGGCGTTTGGTATCAAGCAGGAAGCAGTTCGATTCGGAGGGAATGTAGGAGTAGCTGTTGCGGTCGAGCCACTGGAACGTTTCCTGGCGAACGGTGGCATTGATGCGCCTGCGTTCGGGAACGAGGCCCGGGTCCTTGAGGCTTGCGGTGGCGGCGACAAGCGCGGTGACGGGCATGAAGTTCCAGCCGGAGCGGTCGACGATTTTGTCGAGCAGTTCGGGGCGTGCGACCGCGAATCCGCAGCGCAGGCCGGCCATGCCGTAAGTCTTGGAGAAGGTACGGAGCACGACCACATCCTTGCCCGCTTTGACGAGGTCGAGTGTGGAGGGGGCGTCACAAAAGTGGATGTACGCCTCGTCGACCATCACGATGGAACCTTTGGGTTTGTTTTCGACGAGATACTCCAGGTCAAAGTGCGGCGTGAGGGTGCCGGTGGGATTGTTGGGCGAGCAAACGTAGAAGAGTCCGGCATCGGGCGCGGCGGCGATCATGGCCTTGACGTCGTGAGCGTAGGTCTTGGTGAGTGGAACTTTGACGACGCGAGCTCCGACAGCCGCAGCCGCGTGCATGCCAGCTTCGTAACCGGGATCGGCGGTGACGTAGCTTTTCTGCGGCGAAGTGAAAGCGACGACTCCAAAGTGAAGCCCTGGAGTGGAGCCGGGGAAAGCGTGGATATAGTCCGGGTTGAGGCCTTCTTGCTGGGCGAAGGTGTGAATCAGGTCGTCGGTGAGATTGTCGAGATACCGTCCGCCTTGCGGGATGATGGCGGCAATGGCCTCACGCGCGGATTGGCCGGGGCCGAGCGGATTCTCGTTGGAGTCGATCATTACCCCATCCTTGTGGAATGGTCTGTGGGCCGCGGCGGCCAGCATGGGCTCGGTGACCATGTGGAAGGTTGCGGCGGCGGCGGAGAGTTGCAGGAATGAGCGGCGAGAGAAAGGTGAGAAGCTTCGAGACGGCATCGGGAGCCTCCGGTTCGTGCGTCATACAGGGTAAATGGTTTTGGGCTTCGGGGATAGGGGTGGAAACAGGTTTCAGGACAGGAGCAGGAGAAAAAGCAAGGTCAAAAGCAACGGGCAAGATTGCCCGTTCTACACGAGCCATCTCTACTGCGGCACAGGTTCGCGGGGGGTGGCGTAGTAGCCGGCGCGGGACTGGATTTTGTAGCTTTGTTTGCACTTGATTTCCAGTTTGCGGTAGCCGCCGTCCTGCACGGAGTTGGTTGGGGTATAGCCCAGGTTGTATTGGCTGCGGAGTTCGGCGGCGATCTGGTCGAAGGCTTCTTTTAGTTTGTCGAACTTATTGCCGACGTTGATGACGCGGCCTCCGGTTGCTTCGGTGAGCTTACGCATCTCGCCCTCGCCGGAGTAACCCAGCTGGAAAGATCCGTAGAAACCGCGATCGGCGCAGAGCAGGACATAGACAATGGCATCGGCTTTCTGGGCGGCCTCGATGGCGTCTCTGATTTTGAGCCGGCTGCCTTCGTCTTCGCCGTCGGTGAGCAGGATCATGGCCTTGCGGCCGACTTCCTTGGCCAGCATGTCATGGGCGGAAAGATAAACGGCGTCGTAGAGCACGGTGCCCGCTTGGTTAGCGGTTGGGACCGGGCCGCCTCCCGCGCCGGGGAGTGTGGGCGTGGTGATGCCGGTGTTGATTTTCACTTTATTGAGGGCGGCTTGCAGGCGGTGTACGTCACGGGTGTAGTCCTGCACCAGTTCGGCATCGATGTTGAAGTCCATTACGTAGGCCTCGTCCTTGTCGGTGAGGATCTGGCGGAGGAACGCACCGCCAACTTCTTTCTCCATGTCGAGGACTCGCAGTTGGCTGCCGGAGGAGTCGATGAGGATGCCGAGGGTGAGCGGCAAGTTCGATTCGGCGGCGAAGTACTTGATGGTCTGCGGCTTGCCGTCTTCTGAGACTTCGAAGTCGTCTTTGGTGAGGTTGGGAATCAGCGCGCCATGCTTGTCTTTGACGTTAAAGAAGAGGCCTACAACGTTGACGCTGACTTTGAGGGTCTCGGCGGGGGTCTGGTCTTGATCGGGCTTCTGCGCATCGGCAGGCTTCTTACCAGCATCGGGTGCTTGAGCGCTACCGGCTTGGAACTTGGCAGGAGTGGAGGGATCGGAACTCTGGGCCAGGGCGGAGTGAGCGCCCAGCAGGGCCGCGAGGAAGAATAGAATAGTAACGTCGGCCACGGCCGGGGAGAACCTTCGGAATGAGGACAATTTTGGCATGCCAGGAATCCCTCTAAGGGTTTTTGTTAGTCTAATCCTTGAAGTTAGATGCACCAAATGGGCGGGTTCGGGCATCCCAAGGAAGAGACTGCGCTTTTATTTTGGCGGCGGGCGTGCGACCCGCTGATGGACCTCTGGAAACAACGCTTCGCAGAAGGAACGGATGACATTTGTGAGAATGGAAACAACGGCGTGTAACAGGACGCAGAGCAGCCGGGAGAAGTGGCTGGCGGCGGCACTGGTCCTTGGAGTTCTCTGCGTGAACCTTCGGGTCATGGAGGGACAGTCTTCCGCAGCCCCGGCACCGAGCGGGCAGGGGCAGGTGCCTCAAACGCAGCCGGCCCAGACCACGGACATCCCGGATGCACCGTCGACTGTGCAGCCGCCTTCGGCGACTCCAGAGCCACCGCCAATTCCAAGGCCGGAAGAAAAGAAGCCAGTCGAGAGGGATCCGTGGACGAACCAGCCGATTAATAAGCCGGCCGTGGTCCCGCCTGACGCCGGGCCCAATGAAGAAACGTCCGCGCCGCCTCCGATGCCGCCGGTCAAGACCGTGCCACCCGGGAGTTCGGCGAAACAGGGTCCGGGCGCGCAGGAGCAGCTTTACACGCTGGTAGTGCATTCCAACTTTGTGCAGGTGCCGGTCACGGTGAAGGACCGGGACGGGCGGATGGTGGACGGGCTCCTCTCCACGGACTTCACGGTCTTCGAGAATGGGACGAAGCAGAAGCTTACCTTCTTCACCGCAGACCCCTTCGCGCTTTCAGTAGCGATCGTGCTCGATCTGGGCATGCCGGATTCGGCGGTGCAGAAAGTGAACCAGACGTTTCCGGCGCTGGTGGGGGCATTTGCTCCGTACGACGAAGTGGCGCTTTATACTTACAGCAGCACCGTGAGTGAAGTCAGTGACTTCGCGGGACCGATGCAGAAGTTGACCGCACTCTTGAATCAGATGAAGACGGAACGAGGACACAACAACGGCGTGCCGGTGATGAGCGGTCCAATGGCGAGCGGGCCGATCATCAACGGGATCCCGGTGGGGAGTCCGACGGAACCGGTGAACACGCCGCCGAAAGAAGCGCACGTTCTGAATGATGCCATCCTGCGGGCGGCGCTGGACCTGAGCAAACGCGACCGGACGCGGCGGAAAATCATTTTTGTGATCAGCGACGGCCGCGAATCTGGCAGCACCGCGAGTTACAGCGATGTGCTGAAGCTGCTGCTGACGCATGAGATCCAGGTGAAGGCAGTGGCGGTAGAAAGCGCGGCATTGCCGCTCTACGGCAAGCTCGAGCGGCTGCACCTGCCGGGCCAGGGTTACGGCAACATCCTGCCGAGATACACCTCGGCCACCGGCGGGGGTGATCCGTACAACGAGCTTTCGCGCAACGCGATTGAAGATATCTACTCCCACGTTATGAGCGAAGCGCGCACCCAGTACACGCTGGGCTACACTTCAACCCGGCCTAAGACTCCTACTACCGCGGCAAAGCGCGAAATCGAAGTTCGTGTGGACCGTCCCGGGCTGAATATCTACACGAAGGATGGGTATTATCCGGCGCCGGCGGCGCGGTAGGGGACGCAGGTCTTGGGTCTCAGGTCTTGGGTCGTTGGCCCTTGAATAGAGATCCTGGGCGTTGTAGTCCTCCGGACTTTCAATCTACCTCTGGAAATCAGCAATCAACCTGGACGCCGTATTTTCGAGCCTCCCGGCGCGGCACCCACCCAGGGGTCACCTGAGTAACCTGCGTTGGATCGGGCGCGTGTGATATAAAAGCCCGGAGCCCCTATAGGGATATTTTTGCGCCGGGAAGCATCCGTGAGGGTGTGCAGCCGGCGCGTTTTGAGGAAAGCCTTGAGTTTCATCAACTTCGCAGCCCGCGAAATCAATTGCAAGATCGTGTACTACGGCGCCGGATTAGGCGGCAAAACCACGAATTTGCAGGTGATCTACCAGAAGACCGCGGAACAGCAGAAAGGCAAGATGATCTCGCTGGCCACCGAGACCGAGCGCACCCTGTTCTTCGATTTCCTGCCGCTGGACCTGGGGTCGGTGCGCGGGTTCAAAACGCGAATCCATCTTTATACCGTGCCGGGGCAGGTGTTCTATGATGCCAGCCGCAAGCTGATCCTGCGCGGCGTGGATGGCATTGTGTTCGTGGCCGACTCGCAGGAACAACGCATGGACGCCAACGTGGAAGCGCTCGACAATTTGATGTCGAACCTGAAAGAACACGGCTACGACTTTAACAAGATTCCCTACGTGCTGCAGCTCAACAAGCGCGACCTGCCAAATATCCTGTCCGCGGAAGAGCTCAACAAAGAACTACGCAAGAAGAATGAAGCCGTGGTCGAAGCCGTGGCGTTTCAGGGCGTGGGCGTTTTTGAGACTCTCAAAGAAATCGCCAAGCAGGTACTGACGGAACTGAAGGCGGGCGGCTAGGAAGGCAGTCCCAGTTCTCAGCTTCTGGTTTCCACTCTCTGTTTCCCGCACAACCAACTACATACAATCAGCCTCCTGCAGCTCCGCTTAACGTTTTTCTGCCCTTGGGGTGTAATCGCAGATGAGAACTGTCAGATCGTCGTCCTGCGCGGCGGACCATTGCCGGACCGAAAAGATGATCTGGTCCGAGGCGGCGGCCGGCGGAAGTTCAGCCGTTTGCCGCAGCAGGGCGGACAGAGCTTCTGGCCCGAAGAAATCACCCTTGGCGTTAGCGGCCTCGAGAAGACCGTCCGTGTAAAGCAGGAGGCGATCGCGAGGTTCCAGCGGGTACGTCGCGTTCGCGTACGTGGCAAAGTCGAAGGCGGCGAGTATCAAACCATTCTCGGCGACTTCAAGCACTTTTCCGTTGCGCAGCAGAAGCATGGGGGGATGCCCCGCCGCCGAATATTGAAGTGTCCTCGAAGTGGAATCGAGATGAGCGTAGGCGGCGGTGACGAACTGGTTCTGCGGTATTGCCGCAGAGGACCCATTCATCTCCCCCAACAATCGCGCGGGATCGGCGGCATTAGCGCGCTGCGACGTGGCCGCCGTGGCCCGAAACGTCGGCGATAAGGAGCCCAGCCTGCGTGTCGTCGGCCACGATGAAGTCGTAAAAGTCTCCCGCAACGGAGCTCATGGGCACGTAGCGAGCGGCGACGCGGAAGTTGGCGGAGTTGGGGAACTCGGCAGGCAGAATCGACAACTGGATCCGCCTGGCGACCTCAAGTTCCTTTTGAATCTCGCTGAGCTGCAGGTCCCGTTGCAGCGTCTGGCGTGCGGCAACATATCCCAGAGCCACGAGAAACGCCACGAAGCCAATCGGCTTTCGGTTGGGGGCACTGGGTTGGAACCACGCTTCTGTTCCGGCCGGAAGTCCGCTTTGAGCACTCCTACGACGCTCCGGCTTACCAGAACGGCACGAAGAAGAGCCAGCTCACGGCGGCAGGAGACGTCATTTTCTTCTTCTGAAAGATGGATGGAAGGAAAATGATTTAGCATCCTCTCTCATGTACCTTCCCGCGCCCGAGATGACTGCGGCCCCAGTCAAAATGGTCGGTTTGCACCGTATCGGGCTGGCGTTCAATGTAGAGCACTTCCTGATCGGGCTCGATTGCGTTCGGCACTTCGTCGTAAGCGGTGGGAAAATTGTCGTACTTCCCCGCGGAGGGATTCACGCCACCTTTCGACGTGCTGAAGTTTGCGCTGAAATTCAGCCAGCCGTAAATCTGAATCTTGCTTTTCTTCCAGGCATCGCTGTCCGAGCCTGACCAGAGCGCAGTCATCAAAGGCCCAGCTTGTGTCCAGGGCTGGCCGATCGATACCCGTGCCTCCGATCGGCCAAGTGGAGAACGGGAACGGCGGCCCGCTGACCGGCGCGGGGTCGCCACGAAACGCCGGTGCGGGCGTAGCCGAATTCGGCGCGGGGGGGCTTCCAGTCCTCGGCATAGGCTTTGAAAAACCGGTGAAGGAAGCTGGATTGATCGACGTTCAGGTTAGGCCGCCGCCTGGCCGTAAGCCGCCGGGCAGCGCAATGGGGCCGTAATCTGGAGCAAAGATAGAAGTGCGAGAGAGCAGAATTTCCCGGTAGAGATCAATTTGGTTGCGACCCTCGAACGGCCTGGAAGCCTTTAACGAAGGAAAGATTATCCGGCGCCGTATAAGAAAGGCATAAGGGTTTTCATGGGGAATTTTTGTCGTTCCCATCAGTTTTCCGCTAGGGGATTGTTTCCGTTGCGGTGTGTCCCCACTGACGGGCCATCGACAATTCGTCTAGAATGGCAGCCGCACATTGCTCGCAGGTTGTTCGAAGATTCACTGAAAGAGGCCATCATGCGCGGACTCAGAACTTTGTTCCTGATGTTGTTGTCTTTCTTGCTCTTCCTGCCGCAAATTTTGTTTTCCCAAGCCGCTTCCCTGCATGGAATTGACGTCACCGATCTGGATCGCAAGGCGGATCCCTGCAATGACTTCTACGAATTCGCCAATGGCACGTGGCGGGCCAATAATCCGATTCCGGCATCGATGACGCGGTGGAGCAAGCGCTGGGCGGCGGGTGAGTCGTCCAAGGACAAGCTGAAGGCAATTCTGGAGACGGCCGCCACCGACAAGAACGCGCCCAAAGGCAGCACGGAGCAGATCATCGGCGACTACTACGGCGCCTGCATGGACGAATCACGCGTGAATGCTCGCGGAATGGAACCGCTGAAGCCGTGGTTTGCCCGCATCGACGCCGCGAAGGACATGGCCGAACTGCAACGGATCATGGCCGACATGCACGACATCCTGGTGGCCGACCCTTTCGTACTTGGCAGCCAGCAGGATCCGCATAAACCGTCGTGGGTGCTGGCCGATATTGGCGCAACCGGGTTGGGATTGCCGGATCGCGACTACTACCTGAAGCCGGAAGCTCGCTTCAAGGAAGCACGCGAGAAGTATGTGGCCCACATCGCGGCCATGTTCAAGCTGACGGGATGGGACGACAAAACCTCGGCAGCCGCCGCCCAAACCATTATGGGGATGGAAACCAAGCTGGCCGAGGCTTCGCTCGACAATGTTGCGCTGCGCGATCCGGCGGCCACCGATCACAACACGACGTTCGCGCAGTTGCAGGCGATGGCTCCGCACATCGAATGGGTGGAGTATTTCAAGCACAAGCAAATCCCCCAGGATGTGGACATAAACGTGGACCAGCCGAAGTTCATGCAAGAGCTGGACCGCCAGGTTCACGAGGCACCGCTGGCGGACTGGAAAGTGTATTTGAAGTGGCATCTGCTGAACTCAACTGCCAGTTCCCTTTCGACTCCCTTCGTGGAGGAAGATTTCGCATTCACCGGAAAGTACCTGAGCGGCACCACCGAGATGAAGCCGCGCTGGAAGCGCTGCGTCGAGTCAACGGATCAGCTCCTGGGCGAGGCTCTGGGAAAGAAGTACGTGGAAAAGTATTTCCCGCCGGAAGCCAAGGCGCGCATGCAGGAGATGGTGCGGAATCTGCTAGCGGCGATGCGCGACGACATCCTGAGCCGGCCGTGGATGAGTGACGACACCAAAGAAAAAGCAATGGCCAAGATTGCCACATTCAACCCAAAGATCGGGTATCCGGATAAATGGAAAGATTACAGCCACGTGGAGATCCGCCGCGACGCGTTCTTTGAAGACATGATTGCGGGCAGGAAGTTCGTCGAAGAAGACGACCGGCTCACCATTAACAAGACGGTGGATCGCGGACGCTGGGGCATGACGCCGCCCACCTCCGATGCCTATTACAATCCGCTGCTGAATGAGATCGTGTTTCCGGCGGGAATCTTGCAGCCTCCGGCGTTCGATATGAAAGCGGTGGACGCGGTGAACTACGGCGCGATCGGAGTAGTGATCGGCCACGAGATTTCCCACGGCTTCGAT
>OCZU010001906.1_pt1 | contig 13477 bp, 7 predicted proteins | sample 1539001 | NCBI WGS metagenome assembly OCZU01 (sample SAMEA3539306, study PRJEB22396) | soil metagenome | biome: tundra; feature: field; material: soil | place: USA | collected 2010-05 | depth 0.15 m
CTCCAGTCACCTTGTAATCTCGTATGCCGTCTTCTGCTTGAAAAAAAAAAAGGTGGGCGGCGAGTTGCGTGTCAACTCCACCACCGCCAGTTCGCAGATGCAGCCGGTCGTGGTGTCGGACGGAACGAGCCAGTTTCTGGTGGTCTGGTCAAGTTATACCGGCATCGCGAACAGCTTTGATTTGTTTGCGCAGCGTTTCCAAAACGTGTCGGCGTTGTTGCAACCGACGGCCGCCCCGTTTGTGTATGCACCCTTTGCGTTGAGCAACGGGGTTTACCAGCCGCAATTGCAGGTCTCGTGGGCGCCCGTGCTGGGCATTTCCGTTTCCAATTATGAAGTTTATGTGGATGGCATCAGCTCACCGGCCGGCGTGACCACCAATAATGTGTGGCTGATGACGTCGAACGATGGATTGACCGCCGGCAGCGCCCATTCTTTCACGGTGGATTACACGACCGTGGATGGACGGCGCGCGCCGATTTCACTTCCGGCCAGCGGCTCTACTTGGGGCGGATTGAGTTTCTACGGCATTCCGGATGAATGGATGGCGGGATTTTTCGGAGGATATTATGGTGGCGCCTATCACACGAATTTTTGGCCTTCGGCGAATACGCCTTTGGTTGCCGGCGGCCCCACGCTTTATCAGGTGTTTTTGAGCGGCGGCAATCCATTGGATTCCAGCACCTGGCTGGTGACCCAGCTGTCTGTCACTTCGCAGGGGCTGTACCTGGCCTGGAACACGCAACCGGGCCAGACGTATCAAGTTCAAGTCTCGACGGGTTTGGGGACCTGGAGCAATTTGGGCGCGCCCCGGTTCGCGGCCACCACCACGGATTCGATTTATTGCGGGGGCGGTTCGGCTGGCTATTATCGTGTATTGCTCCTGCGCCAATGAATGAAATAAGCAGTATGTTACAATTACTCAAAAGAATTTTGTGGGTCATCTTGCTGGCGTGCGCCGTGCAAGCTTCCTGGGCATATTCCTTGTTGGGCCCGGTTGGCAATGGCCCGGGAGTTTCCAATCCTGGTGAAGATTCATTTCAGGTCACAGAAATTGGCTACAATCCCATGAGTGGCGCTGGGCCACCATTTTTTGGCGACGCGCTAACCACCGGACCGAAAAATCTTGGCGAGGGATATCGCCTCAATACACCGGTGCTTTATTACACATTCGATCCAAGTTTTGGTTGGTTTGGCTCGGACGGCGAGACTGCCGTGCAAAAGGCGTTTGACATGATGAACAGCCTCAAGAGTGTGGACAGTTACAGCACCAATCTGTCGGAATTTCCCTTGCGCTCGCAGGGGATAAACTATCAGGCGGCTGCTCTGGGAATGGAAGATGTGAAGTCAACCACCTTGACTATGATCCTGTTGCAGATGGGATTGGCGGATCCAGTCCGTTATACTTGGGCTTTGGTAGATCGTTACAACCCCCCGGGCTCCATGTGTCCGGCCGGCGGACCCGCCATCGGCTACCAATACTTTGTCATTCAAAGAAATTACGACGTCACCGCCACGCCGCTCAATTTCAATGCGCCGGACGTGGGCCAATACTCACCCTACGTGAATGGCGAGCTTTATTCCTATTTCATTTACGACAACTGCGATGCTCCCGGCGCCTCTCCGGCGACTGCGGATGCGCTGGAAGTCCCCGTTGATCCTTTGCGCAACAATCCGCCGGTTGCTTCTGGTAATGGCGAAGATGCCTTGTTGCCCGGCCAATTTTACACCGGATTGACGCGGGACGACGTTGCCGGATTGCGCTATCTCATGAGCTCGAACAATGTCTTCGCCCCCAGCCAGGGTTATTTGGAAACGTCGGCGGCCGGCAGTACGGTCACCGGCGGTGGCGGCACAGCCACAACCAATACCCTGACCACCTCCAGCCTTTCTACTTTGGGCACCGATCCCACCACGCTGCAGGCGCTGTATCCGGGCATCGTGATTGACAGTGTCACGACCAATATTGTGAACGGGGCGACGAACTACTTTTACACTTTTGGCAACGTCGTCACCAATTCTTTTTCGACCAATACCACCGTTCAAATTCTGACTACCAATGTCGGGCCGCTGATCGGCGCTCCCATCGGCAGTCCGGACCGGACGAACGTCACGATCGGCCAGCCATTCCAGACCAACCTGGTATCCGGGGATTTTTATATTATTCCCACCAACTCGTGCGGCCTGGATGTCTTATCAACCAATTTCACCACCAGCAGTTTCGCCACCAATGTGTTGGTCGTGGGCACGAACACGGCCGGCAAATTCTTCTCTCAAAGCCTGGTTGAAAAATTCACTGCCTACAACTTAAACGTGATCATCTGTACGACCGCGGCGGGCGCGACCAATAGCACCGTCGTTGGCAACCTTCAAGGCATTGGTAATGTCCAGTACGTGCGGGTGCCGGATGCCAATTATGATTACCAGACCGGCCTGTTCTACGTTCCGGTCACTAATAAATATTCGATGGTTGTGATGAAGAATGGGCAGGCCTCAAAGGTGACGTTTCAGCGTGTGGTCACCCGGCCTGACTATCTGTTTATGGGGGAAAATTTATCCCAAGGCGGCAACGATGTCCTGTTCACTTTTAATGGACTTGGCCTGTCTAATCCTAATTTCATAAACAGCCGTGCCGCGGCCAATCTGGCGGGGCCGGGGATCATTGACCCGACCACTTCTCAAGTGCGAGTCATATTCAACACGATCGGTCCACTTTATAACAATACTTCTCCGGCTTTTTTGTCTGGACCGGGCTCGGGACACTCAACAATTATCTGGGGTTCATTCGATGGCACGACCAATGCCCCGATTATTTATCCCAACGGCACCAGCATTGCAAATCTGGCGGCTGAGGCATTGTTCCAGGTTTCGCCAACCACTTTGCCGAACGCCGCACATACATTTTATAGCGTCACACTTTCTGTCGCGGGTGGCCAGCCACCGTACACATGGTCGCTGACGTCCGGATCGGTTTTGCCAACCGGATTAAATTTATCATCCGGCGGCGTGATTTCCGGAACGCCGACGGTGCAGGCCGGCACTTATGATTTCGCGGTTCAAGTAAATGATGCCAGCGGCAAAGCAGTACGGATGGATTATTCGCTTGTCATTACCAACTAAAAGCGCCCGACAAATGAAATTTAGATTTTTAAACTCAAGCCGGCGACCCGGAGCAAAATCTTTCCCGATTCTGCTCAGCCTTATGCTTCTGCCCTGCGCGGTGATGGCCACGGATCCGCTTTATAACAACACTGGCACGATTAATAATGCAAACCTGCCCCAGGTTGACGCGACGACTTTTGTCAATTCCGGCACCTGGAACATTGGCACTTCGCCATACCTGTACGAAACGGCCAACACCCTGAATTACACGAACACCGGTACGATGCTCGGCTCGCCCGGCTGGCAGTTTGACCTTAATCCGTCCAGCAGCGGCCAGCGCACTAATTCTGCCATTTTCTTCAACGATGTTCCGGGGACGATCCAGGCGCTCGAGGGCGTCATTATTAATCCAATAAACAGCCTAACGTTCACCCGTGCCAGTTATTTGCTCATTTCGGCCACAAACATCGTCAACAAGGGTACCCTGCGGGCAAGTGCTGCAGGTGAAATCATCATGAATGGCTCGGGGGTGAACCTGAGCCGGAGCGGGATTGAAATCACGCCGATCGTCGGTAACGGCAGCCCCGGCAGCCCGACCAATTTTACCTCGGACACCGCAATCTATGATGAGGTTTGGGTGGGTGGAACCAACACCTTTTTTCAGACGGGAGATCCTTGGAACGGAAAAACCGTGGAAGTATTCACATTCGTGAATGCAGGCGAGCCATGCGATACTTTTGGAACGTTGCAAATTGGGCCCCTCATTCCCACGGTGTATGCTTCAAATACCAATAATTTGAATGCTTCCATATTGATAACCACGAACAGCTCCGGGAATGTGAATCCTCCCATCACCATTTATTCCAATATTGTTCATCAGGCGATTTTTGCTTATGTCACTGACCCCAACATCACGCCTTCCGTTCGCTTTGGCCCCAGTTTGAGTCCTACCAACATTTATCTCCCCATGGCGGCGCAATTGGTCACCTTTTCCACGAATATCGTTTCCGGCGCCCTTCAGGCCAGCGCCATTTATGTGGCGGATGATTTGGCTGCCGTTTACACCAACGGGGCATTGGCGGAAAATACGCAGATATTCCCAAGCGCTGCCTGCACTGCCCCGACTTTCCGACCCAATAGTGTCACCGTTTCGCGGGTTGATACGACCGGCTACTATACCCTGGGTACGGCGGGCAATGGTCCATTTCCGCTGCCGGCCACTTTTTTCTATGATCCGCTGACGTTCTCCAACTTTTTCGCGGTTGGCAGGGTGGATGCCTATTCCGCCTTGGTGGACAATCTGGCGGCGGAGCCGGTATCTGGGTACACCATAACCAACGCCCCGGGTAGAATCGCCATTAATGCCAATGATTTGAACCTTGCCAAGACCAGGATAAGTGCGCAGGCCCAGATTGTGATTCAAGCGAACAATCTGGTCAGCAGTGCCGGAGCCGTTGTCGATTGCCAGAATTTAAGCTACAATTTAGGTTCGACAAACGGCCAGTTGAACATCACAAATCTTTCCTTTCCATTCGTGCACCGGTTGAACGGGACGGTTTCCGAATGGAGCGCCTTGTGGACCAATTACCAGGTGAACATCTATACCAATTATATTACCGATCCGGCGTCAACGAATGTACCTCCATCCTTAATAGAATCAGATATCACGAACGTGACCGAGATGGATTTGGCCATCACGGTTGTGGACGCCGGTGCCCTCAACACAACGATCCCGGTGACCGTTCAGGATCTGATTCTGCACAGCACCGATATGGTCGTGAGCGATGTCATGGATGTGACCAGCACGCTGTTGTTTGACGGACTGAGTTTGACCATTCAAGGCGGCATCACGCTTTCCGGTCAGCTCCAATACTGGAACAACTCCATTGCGCCGACTTTGCGTTACTTCACGAATAATGGGGATCTTGAAATCCCGAACACGGCGCATTTTGGCGATGATGGTCCGACCAACTATGCCGCGTTTGTCAACACTGGAACCATTTCCGCCACCAGCGAGACGATCAACAGCGATGTTTTCCAAAGCGGTGGCAGTCAAAGCGTTTCCGGCGGATTTTTCGTGACGACGTTGTCCGGCAAGGTTGAAAATGGCAGCATTGATACCGGGCAGGATGTGCGCTTTGCCGCCAGCACGTTGAAATTGAGTAATGCCTCGATCTCGGCCGGAGATCAGTTGTATTTTTATGTGACGGGTTCGCTTTTCGATGCGGGCGGTTCCTCCGGCAATTTTTTGATTTGCAACAACGGTTTTAATCTGCCAATCAAGCCGGCGACGGGCGACTTGCTGGGCACGGCATTGGAGACGATCACCCCCATGTTCGCCTCAGTGGATCATTATTGGGCGGGAAATGATTTGGGAAATTCGAACTTGGGTTATACCAATAACGAAGCGGTCGGCCAGCTGGTCTTGGATGAAGGGGTTGACAGTCAATTTTGGTTTCATGTCACGGGCACCAGCAACGCCATCTACGCGGACTTGCTGGACCTGTCCCAATGCCCGGATTTTCTGGATCCGGATGTGCTGAAGATTGACCCGAATTTTGTGATCTATTATGCTGCGGCCATACTGCCAGCCTCATTTACGATTCCGCCCAACACCAACGGTGTTCCCCAGGAGGCGGAGGAGTATCTGAACGGCAAACTCGGTGGCCATCTGGTCTGGGTCAACACTTTCGCCGGACCAAACAGTTCGATGGATGTTTTGATCAACGGGCAGACCGTGAAGGTCAACAAGGCATTGCGTTACAGCAAAATCATTGATTCGAACACCAACGGCATCCCGAATTATTACGACCCCAATCCCTTCAACCCGACGTTGGTTTTGTCCGGCTCCTTGGTGCCGAATAATCCGCCACCGGCGAAAAAATTCGCGATCTCATGGATGGCGGCGCCGGGCACGGCTTATCTGGTGCAGTTCAGCACGAATTATGGTCCGGCCATCTGGTCGCCGCTGTTGAGTTATACCAACACCGGCTCGACCAGCGTCGTTGCGACGGTGTGGGACACCAATGCACCATCCGGCCAGCGGTTTTATCGTGTGAGCCACCCGTGATTCTGTTGTAAATAAAATTAACATTGCCCCGACGGACGTGAATTGAAATCTTGACGTGATGAAAAACGCATTTCGCAGTAAGCTGGCCACCGCGACGTGCGCGGCGTTGTTTTTTTTGTCCGCCGGGTTCTCGCCGGCGGCGCAAAAGATATTGTCCGGCCAGGTGCCGGCGGCGACGGCCAATCTGGCCGCCATCAGCACGGTTCCGGCGGCCACGCATTTGCATCTGGCCATCGGCCTGCCGCTCCGCAACCAGGAGGCGTTGAGCAGCCTGCTCCAACAAATCTATGATCCGGCCAGCCCCAATTACCATCAATACCTGACGCCCGAACAATTCACTGAAGAATTTGGTCCTTCGGAACAGGATTATCAGGCCGTCATCGCCTTTGCAAAAACGAATGGTCTTACTGTGACCGGCACCTATCCGAATCGCCTGTTGGTGGGTGTTAATGGGACTGTTGCGGACATCCAAAAGGCCTTCCGTGTCACAATGCACCTTTATCACCATCCGTTGGAAAATCGCACCTTTTTCGCGCCGGATGTCGAACCATCAGTCCCGTCGGAACTCGCGATTTTGGACGTCAACGGCCTGAATAACTATGCCTTGCCACATCCTCTTTTCGTTCAAAGGCCCCTGGGCAGTTCGTCTTTGGCCAGCCAGGCTTTGACCGGTTCAGCGCCAGATGGCTCCGGATCTTATTTTGGCTACGATTTCAGGGATGCTTACGTTCCCGGCGTGTCGCTAACCGGCGCGGGGCAAACGGTCGCCCTTTTTGAGTGTGCCGATTATTTCGATTCGGACATTACGGAGTATGTCAGTCAGGCCGGGCTGCCTGGCATTCCGTTGCAAAGAGTGCTGATTGACGGGGGGCCTACGGCACCCGCCGCCGGTGATGGCGTCAATGTGGAAGTAGCCCTTGACATTGAGATGGTGGATTGCATGGCACCGGGTTGCTCTAAAATCATGGTCTATGAAGCTCCCGGCGACACCACGGCCTACGACGGCGATATGCTGGCTCGGATCGCGAGTGACAATCTGGCCAAACAAATCAGCTCTTCCTGGTTGATCGGCGACAGCCCCCAATATGCCCAGTTCTACACGGAATTTGCCATGCAGGGACAGTCCTTTTTTCAGGCTTCTGGTGACGAATGTGCATACTATCCGGGAATATTCCAATCTGAAGATGGTACCAACGTCACCCTTGTCGGAGGATCGACACTTACGACCACTGGAGCGCATGGATCTTATGTGTCTGAAACAGTTTGGAATTGGGGTAATGAATTTGGTCCTTCAAATGCAGGCATCGGAAGCGGCGGTGGAATTAGCACAACCTACCCCATTCCTTTTTGGCAACAAGGCATAGACATGACGGCTAACCTAGGATCCACGACCCAGCGGAACGTGCCGGATGTTGCTCTGACCGCAGACAATATTTTCGTCATTGCGGATAATGGTATGCTGGAGCCGGGGGTTGGCGGCACCAGTTGCGCCGCGCCATTGTGGGCGGCTTATGCTGCGTTGATCAATCAACAGGCCGTGTCGGGTGGCAGCCCCACGATTGGTTTTATCAATCCGGCCATTTACACGATCGGCAAAGGGTCAAGTTATGGTACTGATTTTCATGACGTAAAGACCGGCAACAATTTCAGCCCCAACAGCCCCGCCAAATATCCGGGGGTGGCTGGTTATGATCTCTGCACCGGGTGGGGCACGCCCAATGGATCTGCGCTGATTTTTGCTCTCGCCGGAAGAGGGCCTCGGACAGGATATTTGCAGGTCAGCGTCAGTCCGTCGTCCGGTTCAACGCTACTGAATTCCACGCCCCAGACGGTCTTTGTCACGGTCAATGACGGTGGTTTTGACGTGACCAATGCCACCGTCACGGCGGCCATCCCCGGTGTCACCAATTTGACCTTGCTCAACACCGGCCAGCCGCCCGACGTCAAGTCCAACGATGCCATTTACAGCGCCACGTTTCAGGTTCCACCTGCGGTCAGTTCATTGACGATGACGGTGACCGCCAGCGCCGCCAACGAGATTGGAGCCACCAACGTGGTTTATTATTCCGTCGTTCCATTACCGCCCAATGACAATTTTGCGAACGCCATCAAGGTTCCCGCCGTCGGCGCAACTTATCTGGCCAATAACCAGTTCGCCACCATCGAAACGAATGAACCTGCGCATGACGGAGACAAGAACGATGCCGCTTCGCTTTGGTGGCAATGGACGCCGCCGGCCGCCACAAACGTGTTCATTGACACCATCGGCAGCAAAATTGACAACGTGCTGGCCGTCTATACCGGCTCCATTTTGGTCAGTCTTCAGCCGGTGGCGGCGACTAACGGCAGTGTGTCACAATTTAAACCGGCGTATGTCAGCTTCAATGCCCAGGCGGGCGTGACATATCGCATCGCCGTCGCCAGTGTCAGTTCCAATTCACTTGGCTCGCTGGTTTTGCATGTCACACCCGGGGGGCAGCTGGATACCATTGCGCCGGTTGTGTCCGTCATCAGTCCGTTGAGCGGGCAAACTGTTACCAACCATAGCATAGTACTTTCTGGAACGGCCCTTGATCCGACGCCAAACGGCAGCGGAGTCAGCCAGGTCACGGTGAGTGCCAATAGCATCGCTACGACCGCCACCGGGACGACCAATTGGACGGCGGCAATTGCCTTGCAGCCGCAGTTGAACATTATAAAAGTGAGCGCCGTGGACGCTGCGGGCAATGTTTCCGCTCCGATAACCGTCGAAGTCAATTATCTGGTGCCGCCCGTGGTCAACGACTTTTTCGTAAATGCCATTGCTTTGAGCGGTGCCAGTGGCGTGGTTTCGATTGTAAATGACAATGCCACCAAGGAGGCCGGAGAGCCTTACATCGCGCAGAACCCCGGTGGCAAATCCGTCTGGTGGTCGTTCACGCCGCCGGCGGACGGCGTGTTGACGTTGAACACGACCAACTCCACCTTTGACACGTTGCTCGGACTTTTCACCGGCCCGGACGTTGCGGATCTTGCTGCGGTCGTTGAGAACGACGACGCCTATCCCGGTGCGCCCGGCGGGTTCAGTTTCATCAGTCAGGCCGTCCGATCCAATGAAACCTACGATATTGCCGTGGACGGTTATGATGCCGCATCGGGGAATGTTTCTTTAAGCTATTCATTCGCGACGGCGACGGTTTATCACCTGGTCGCCGGCAACACCGCCGGCGGGTCAGTCCAATTGTCGGTCATCAACGCATTGGGCGGCATTTCGATTTTGCCGGGACAAACCGCAGATTTTGCGGGCGGCTCCACGGTGACGCTTTCAGCGATTCCCGGCACAACCGGCCAGTTTAATAATTGGAGCGGTGGTATATCTTCATCAGCCAATCCGCTGACCTTCGTGGTGCAAAGCAACGTGAATCTGACGGCCAATTTCATTCCCATCCCATATACGGATGGATTTGAATCTGGAGGTCTGTCACAACTTCCTTGGGTCACTGCGGGAGACGCGCCGTGGTTTGTCCAGACCAACGTTGTTGCCCAGGGGCAGTATGCCGCGCAGTCCGGGGCAATCACGAACAGCCAGACCAGTTCGCTGATTCTCACCACCAATTTCGGCGCCGGCACCGGTTCATTCGATTTCAAAGTCAGTTCGGAGACCAACTGGGATTTTCTAAATTTCTACGTGGATGGCGTGTTGTCTTTGCATTGGTCTGGCGAAGTCGGCTGGGCAAACTTTGCATTCGCATTGAACGCCGGCACGCATACGCTGGAATGGAGCTACGTGAAGGATCCCAGCGACTATTCTGGGCTGGATGCCGCGTTCATTGACGATGTGAACCTGCCGTTGAACGGATCTTCGGGCGGTCCTCCGCCGCAAATGCAATTGCAGCGCCAGAACGACGGCAGCTTCTTGATGACCCTTACCGGGCAGAGTGGTGGCCAATATGTCATTCAAACCTCCACCAATCTGGTGAGCTGGCAGAACTTCTCCACCAACACCGCCACTGGTGGAGTCATTCAAATCACGATTCCTGCCAACCCCACCAATCAGGCGCAATTTTATCGCGCCTTCGCACCTTGATTCCGCTCGTTCTGGATTGACACGTGTTTCTGCCTTGGAATACGTTCCGGCCATTATGAAAACCTTTGGTTTAACCGGCGGCTTGGGCATGGGCAAATCTGCGGCGGCGGAAATCCTCCGCGACCAGGGCGTGCCGGTCGTGGACACGGATGAACTCGCCCGCCAGCTTGTGCAGCCCGGCGAACCTGCCCTCGCTGAAATCCAGAATGCCTTCGGCCAGGAAATCCTTGCCCCCGACGGACACCTGCGCCGCGCCGAACTGGCCCGGATTGTCTTTGCCGACGCTGCCGAGCGTGAGAAGCTGGAAGCCATCCTGCATCCGCGCATCCGCGCCGCGTGGCTCGCGCGGATCGAATCCTGGCGCAAAGATAATCGTCCGCTGGCCGTGGTGGTGATCCCGTTGCTGTTTGAAACCCGGGCCGAAACTTTTTTTGACAAAATCATCTGCGTGGCCTGTTCCGCCGCTTCCCAGCATCAGCGCCTGCTGGCGCGCGGCTGGAATGAGGAGCAGATCCGGCAGCGCACCGCCGCGCAATGGCCGGTGGCGACGAAAATCGCCCGCGCGGATTTCGTGGTCTGGACGGAAGGCACGCTAGCCGTCCACCGGCAGCAACTGGAGCAAATCCTCAAAAAACTGTGATTTGGGGGTGGTGGCTGCGTGTCACCAGTACTGGTGACTGGTTGGGGACGCGATTTGAGGTATTCTGGTCACGTTGATGGCGGTGGTCATCAATCAAAAATTTAAGTGTTGTTGTGAAGAGGCCGGAGTAGTGTCCGGCCTCTTTTCTTTTCTCCGGCTCCTGCCCCCGGTCGTGCCAGTAACTTTTTTCCCATCTGACTGGGGTCGCTTCGGCAAGGATTTGCCCTCATACGGTCGATTTATCATTGACCCTTCAGCCCGGCCAAATTCGAATCGTTTAAAGTTGTTGCCGGCCCTCATCCCCCTATGCTGGAGTTGTGAGCGAGTTCACGCAGATTCTGGAGCGGGTGGAACGGGGCGATTTGCCGGCCGCCGCAGAACTGCTCCCCGTGGTCTATGACGAACTGCGCCGGCTGGCGGCGCAAAAGATGACCCGCGAAGCCGCCGGTCACACCCTCCAGCCGACCGCCCTCGTCCACGAAGCCTGGTTGCGGCTGGGCGGCCGTGATGCCCCGGCATTTCAGAATCGCGCCCACTTCTTCGGCGCAGCCGCCGAGGCGATGCGCCGCATCCTGATTGAGCACGCCCGGCGGCGGTTGGCGGCGAAGCGGGGCGCTGGCGTCGAGGTGGTTGCCTTGGATGGCCTCGAAATTTCTTCTCCCGTCGCGGATGATGACCAATTGCTCGCCGTGAACGAAGCGACGGAAAAACTCTCTGCCGTTGACCCACGCAAGGCGGAACTGGCGAAGCTGCGTTACTTCGTCGGCCTGAACTTCGAGGAGGCCGCCGCCGCGCTCGGGATCGCCGTGCCCACGGCCAAGCAATGGTGGGCCTATGCTCGTGCCTGGCTTACGGTCGAAATGCAGGGAAAAGCACCAGGCTGACCATCCAATGACGCGGCTGGATTAGGCTTTGTTGCCCTTGGGCACATGCGTCGCCCAGGTCTGGCCGGATTCCGGCTGGACATGAGTGAAGCCAGTGCCCGCCGGCGGATTGGGGATGCGGATGAGATGGTTGCAGGCCGGACACTGGATCTGCCGGCCGGCGTGGCATGGGTCGCACTTCAACGGTTGATCGCAGTGGGAACAGTAGAATTTGAATTCGTTCGTGCTCATAAGCTTCCTGCCCATCATGCGCCAACCGGGTGCAAAAAGTATATGAAAAATTTATTCATACTTTTTGTCCGGCGAATGCGCATGTAGGATTGAATGAGCGAATCCAACATGTCGTCTCCTCAAAATCGCGAAGAAGCGCTGTTTGCGCTCGCGCTGGAAAAGCCGGCGGAGAAACGCGCCGACTTCCTTGATGGCGCATGTCATGGCGATCCCGCGCTGCGCCAGCGGCTCGAAGCCTTGTTGAAGGCGCACGAGGCGCCTGATGAATCGCTGCCCAAGGACAAGGACGCTCCCGTTGCGAGGGCGACGATGAAGTTGGAACTGCCCAATGCGCCGGATGAAGCCGTCGGCCAGATGCTCGGCCGCTACAAATTGATGGAGCGGCTTGGCGAAGGCGGCTGCGGCGTGGTGTATGTGGCGGAGCAAACCCAGCCGGTGCGACGAAGAGTTGCTCTCAAGGTCATCAAGCTGGGGATGGACACCAAGGCCGTCGTGGCGCGGTTTGAGGCGGAACGGCAGGCGCTGGCGATGATGGATCATCCGAACATCGCGAAGGTGTTGGATGCAGGCACGACCGATCTGGGCCGTCCGTACTTTGTGATGGAACTGGTGCGTGGCATCCGCATCACGGAGTACTGCGACCAGAACAATCTGACTACGAAAGAACGGCTCGATTTATTCATCAAAGTCTGTCAGGCCATCCAGCACGCGCATCAGAAGGGTATCATTCACCGGGACATCAAGCCATCAAACAAGCGGGCGGGTTTTCCCACCGGGCACATTTATTTCGGGCGGAGGCGGATCGTTTTCGCCCGACGGCCAATGGTTCATGGTTTTTGCCGGAGGCCGCCTGACCATCGGAGAGACGCGAAGCTTGCGCGACGTGCGGGAGCTCGTCCCGAATAGACCTCTGGCCACTAATGCCACCGTCGGCCTGATTGATGCCAGTGGGAGTCAGCTTTACCTCGGCTACACTGACGGTCGGATGGGTTCATTGGATCTCAATACCGGTCGTGAGGTAAAATCTGCGGTCGGACTCGAGAGCGCCGTCGCTTTCCTGTCCCTCTCCGCTGACGGGAAGCAGTTGGCCAGCGTCTCACAAGGCGGCTCGGTTCGGGTGCAAGACACCGAGACCTTCCAACCAATCATCACCCTGACCAACGCGTGTCCAGCCTTGACTTGCCTGTGCTTCTCCCGGGATGGGCACCTGCTGGCTGCTGCTTCCCAACAGGACGAAATCTTCCTCTGGGATTTGCGCACCGGGGTTCAGCGCTTTCGGATGATTGGTCATAAAGGACGGATCAACTCCTTGGATTTCTCACCGGACGGACGCCGGCTGGCCAGCGCCAGTTGGGACGGAACTGCCGGCCTTTGGGACGTCGTCACGGGCCAGCGGCAGGCCACCCTCCGCGCACATTTGCTGGGTGTCAATTGCGTGGCCTTCAGTCCGGACGGCCAGCGGCTCGCCGGGGGCACGGGAGATG
>OCZU010001907.1_pt1 | contig 13474 bp, 13 predicted proteins | sample 1539001 | NCBI WGS metagenome assembly OCZU01 (sample SAMEA3539306, study PRJEB22396) | soil metagenome | biome: tundra; feature: field; material: soil | place: USA | collected 2010-05 | depth 0.15 m
GCGGCCGCTGCTGGTGGTGGTTCGCAAACCGGGTCAGGACGTCGACCGCGAGCAGATGCTCGAATTTCTCCGCGACAAGATCGCCAAATGGTGGCTGCCGGACGATGTGGTGTTCGTCGACAGCCTGCCCCACACGGCGACCGGCAAGCTCTCCAAGCTCATCCTGAGGCAGCAGCTGAAGGACTATCGATGGCCGGAGGCGGTGAGCCGATCCACGCGATCGTAGGGCGGATCCGCAGGCTCGACGGAAATCGCTCGTCTAGGAGCGCCGGTATCGGAGGTTAGGGCAATAGATCCAGCGCGCCGATGAAATCGCCCTTACCGAGTTCGATGCCGTTGTGCCTGAGAATCGCATACGTCGTGGTCGCGTGAAAATAGAAATTCGGCAGCGCGAACTGAAGCAGGTAATTGATGCCGGTGAATTTCCTGGGCTGAGTCCCGATCGGACGGCTGATTTCGCGGGTTTCCGAGCCGTCGATTTGCGCAGGCTTGAGCGTTCGAAGATAGTCGAGGGTTCGTTCCACGCGCGCCATCAGCTCGGCAAGTGTTTTCTCGTTGTCTTCGTATACCGGCGTTTCGAGGCCGGCCAGGCGCGCGCCCGTGCCGCGCGCGAAGTCGGTCGCGATATGAACCTGCTTGGTCAGCGGAAACATGTCGGGGCTCAGGCGTGCGTTGAGCAGAACGGATTCGTCGATCTTCTTCGCCTGTGCGTGCGCGGCGGCCTTGGCGAGAATGGCATTGAGGTTGGTCAGCATGCGGATAAATACCGGCACCGACGCCTGATACATGGAGATGGTCATGGGATTCCTCGTTTCGTGGGACCGGCATTGTAGCAGCGCTCCGGTGCCGGTTCCCCGCGCCTTGCGTTTGACTTAAACTACGCTTCGCCGCGCTGTCAGATGTAGATGTCCGGCTCGGCTCAATTGCGCGTCCCGTCCTTGCGGGACGCGGTGGCGCTCCCGATGGGGTGACCGATGCAAGATGACAGTGCTGCTGCAAGCGGTCGCAAACCTTCGCTCGAGCGCAGGCTGGCGACGATCTTGATGGCCGATGTCGTCGGCTACAGCAAGATGGTGGGCGAAAACGAGGAGCGAACGATCGAGGTGCTGCGCGGCCATCGTGAGGTCTTCGACGAAATACTCAAGCTGCATCGCGGCCGCGTTTTCAACACCGCGGGCGATGCGATTCTTGCGGAGTTTCCGAGTGCGGTCGACGCGGTTCGCTGCGCTACCGAGGTTCAGGCGGCGCTGCGCACGCGCAACGACCATCTCTCGCCGGAACAGCGCATGGTGTTTCGCATCGGCATCAATCTTGGCGACGTCATCGTTCAAGGAGGCGATCTTCTGGGCGACGGCGTCAACGTGGCCGCGCGCATCCAGACGGTTGCGGACCCCGGTGGCATTTGCATCTCCGGCAGCGTGTACGACCAGATCCAGAACAAGTTATCGCTGCAGTTCCGTCAGCTTGGCGTGCAGAATTTCAAGAACATCGCGCAGCCGATACGCACTTTCTCGATTACCGACTCGGCGGACGGGACGCTTGCGGTAGCCGCGAGACGGCGTGTGACCAAACCCCGGTTGGCAGCGGGCGCGCTGGCGTTGGTCGCGCTGGCAGCGGCGGGAGGCGGTTACGTCTGGTACCACGACTACGAATCGAGACTCGCCGAACAAGCTCGTGTCGCAGACGCTCAACGAAAGGCCGAGCAGGCCCGGGTGGTCGCGGATGCAGCGCAGCACGAGTCGAAGCTGGAGGCGGAGTTGCAGGCGGCAAAGGACGCGCTGCAGCAGGCGGAGGCAGCCAAGCGCAAATCCGAGCTCGATCGTGTGGCGGCCGAGAGCGCTCAACGCGAAGCCAAATTACAGGGCGAGCTCAACGCAGCGAAGGTCGCGCTGCAGAAGGCGGAGCAAAGCGGGCAAAAGGCGGACATGGACAGCAAGAGCGCCGGCGCGGCCCTTCGCGCGGTTGAAAAAGCGTCCCGACGCGGTGCGGAGCTCGATACGAAGGGTGCGACCGGCCTTGCATCGAAGTCGATGGCAGCGTCGGAAGTCGCAGCCAAATCAGCCGTGGGTGCTGCCGCCGACGGGCCCGCACGCTTCGACGGCAACTATCAGGGCCGCTTTTGCAACTATTCCGTCAACAAGGGGGGACCAGCTCGATGCTGGACGACTGTGATGTCCGCGCAGCAAGGCAAGCTGTCCGCGACATGGCCCAGCAGGATCGGCGAAAAGCCGGTCCACGCAAGTGGAACGATTGCATCAGACGGAAGCAGCAACGTGACGATCGACGGATTCTCGGTAGAGGGCCACCCAATGCGCGCGACGATGACCGGGAATTGGGCGGCGGACAAGATCACCTTGTCGGGAACCTGGCGGAACGGCATCGGCATCAACGCGAACCTGGCGCGCGTCCATTGAAACCGCTTAGCGTATCGTGTAATCCCGACGCGCTGGATTATCGGCCTGGGAGCTGACCTGACGACATCGACGACATCGAAGTGGCGGCTGCACGGGGTTCGCGTCGTGCATTCCAACGAGCTCGACAGCAACACCGCGCAGACGCCGGGCATGAACCGCGCCGCGGCGATCACTACCGCGCGTGCCGGCGCCGAAAAACTCTGGGCGGGAACGGTGGTCATTCACGCCAAGGCGAAAACGGGGGCACATCATCATGGCCCGGTCGAGAGCGTCATTTACGTCGTCAGCGGCAGGGCGCGCATGAAATGGGGCGACAGGTTGGAGTTCACCGCCGAAGCCGGCCCCGGCGATTTCATCTATGTGCCTCCATACGTGCCGCACCAGGAGATCAATGCCAGCGACGAAGAGCCGCTATCGTGCGTCGTGGTCCGAAGCGGCCAGGAGCCGGTGGTCGTGAACCTCGACATACCGGCGGTCGAGCCGAATCCGCAACAGGTTCACTGGGTCGACAATATTCATCCGCTGCCGAAAGCATGAGCGAGTTCTATCATCAGGGCAGCCGCGAGCTGCAGGATCGCTTCGACACGCGGCGATTGGCGGATCGTCTCGAACAGCGGCTGGTGGTCGACCGCATCGGCGACGCTGACAAGGCGTTCATCGAGTCGCTCGACATGTTTTTTCTCGCCACGACCGACGAAGAAGGCCAGCCGAGCTGCTCGTACAAAGGCGGAGAGACCGGTTTCGTGCGAGTGGTCGATCCGGCCACGCTGGCGTTCCCGAACTACGACGGCAATGGCATGTTTCTGTCGATGGGCAATATCGCGCACAATCCGCGCGTCGGCATGCTGTTCATCGATTTCGAGCGCCAGCGCCGGTTGCGTCTGTCCGGAGAAGCCAGCATTTCCAACGACGACGACCTGTTAGCCTGCTACCCGGAGGCCCAATTCATCGTTCGGGTAGCCGTGACCCGCGTGTTCCCGAATTGTCCGCGCTACATCCACAAATATCAGCGGGTAGAGCGATCGACCTTCGTGCCCCGCACCGGGTGCGAAACGCCGGTGCCGAACTGGAAGAAAAGCGAGTGGGCTTGCGATGTGCTGCCCGAAAAGGATCCGGCGCGATCGCGGTAGCCGCGCAGGAATGCGCTTTACGGGACTTCGAGCCCGTGCTTCTTGTGCCATCCGGCGATGGATTCCTTGGGATATTCCCCGTAGTGCTTGTGCCCGCGGCCCTTGGGAACGTCCGCCCACGGTGCCGCGTAGTTGAGCATGAGCTCGATGTCCCGCTTCGGCTTGGGCAGCGGCGTGTCGATCGCCGATGCGAACGGATAGACCCACTCCGGCCATTGCGGATCCCACACCCACAGCGCACTGGCGCATTTTGCGCAGAAGTTGCGGCGCGCATGCGACAAGGTGCCGCGCTTGCTTCCCTTGTCCTTCAGCCGGGCACGGTACACCGAGACGTTCCTGGCGCCGGTCACCTTCAGCGATGGCGCGTCGCCCATGATGTTGATTGCATAGCCTCCGCCGCCCGCGGTCTTGCGACAGATCGAGCAATAGCAGCGCATGAAGGGTTGCGGCGTGTGCGAGTCGAGCGAGAATTTCACTGCGCCGCAATGGCAGGAGCCTTTGAGCTTCATCGTAGCCTCCGTGATGCATGAAGGGCGATGATAGCGCGGGTTGGAAGCGCTCGCACCTGCACTCCACCCGGCGCCGCGCCATAGGCGCGGCGCCGGACGTCGAGCGACGGACCTACGCCGCGGCTTGTTTGCCGACCCTGAAGCGATCGAGTTTCTTCAACTCGCCGCCTAGGTACGCGACGATGGCGCGCATGCCGTAGATGCCGGCCGCGGCCTCCGCGGCGCTGTTGTAGTTGGTGTTCGTATTGACGTCGTACGTGTAAGTTTCGCCGGCCGCATCGGTGATGAACTCGATGCCCGCGACGCCGACGCCGTTGTCGGCCAGGAAGCGGCGGTAGCGTTCGACGATCGGATCGGTGAAGTCGCGCAGGATCTGGAATCGAGGCCCGGCCTCGCTCGCCGGCGTCTCTCCCACCGGACAGAACGCATCGTCGATCTCGCACACGTCCGCGGGGCAAAGCTCGAAGCCGAGCGACGTGTCGACACGCACCGCGTAGAGAAACCGGCCGCCGACGAACTCGACGCGGGTGATGTAGGGCTCCGGCGCGCGACTGTATTCCTGGATCAGCGTAATGCCGTCGACCGAATCTTCGAACGCCGCGCTGTCGACGTGGGCCGTCAGGGCGGCGACGCTCTGAAACAGCTTGACACCCAGACCTTTGCCAGCACGATTGTGCTTGATGATGAACGCGCCCTTCATTCTTCCTGCAGCGGAGATTATCTTGTCGCGCCCGACCGCCGCAATCGTGTAGGGCGTGCGAATGCCGTGACTTTCGAGCGCGGTGTACTGCGCGATTTTGCTCAGCTCGAGGCGCAACGCGCTGCGGTTGTTGACCACGCGCTTGCCGCGTGACTCGAGCCAGGCGAGAATTCCCGCGGTCAGCTCGGGCCCGTAGCGATGGCCGCGCGTATGCGAGGACGCGCTCATGCGGTTGTAGAACACGCCATCCGGGGGATTTTCCGAAAGATCGAGCAGGCCCTCGCTCAGGAACCACTCCTCGTAGGGAAGGTCGAGCGCGGAAAGCGCCGCGCGCAACGGCTCGGCCCATGCGTCGTTCTCGTGAAGAACGTATATTTTTGGCACTGTCGGATCCTTGACCATGCAAGCTTTAGCAGCGGCAGCGTTGCGGAAGTTCACGCTACGCACTAAAGCGCGCCTGGGGAAGGAACCGGAAATTCCATGGATGTTCCCGGGGGCGCTATGGCGATTTCCCCGGGCACGGCGGTGGAGGCTAGCGATGCCGCGGATCGAGCGCGTCGCGCAAGCCGTCGCCCACGAGATTGAACGACAGCACCAGCAGAAAAATCGAAAGCCCGGGCCATATCGCCATCCAGGGGGCGTTGTCGATGTAGTTCTTGGCCGTATTGAGCATGCTGCCCCAGGAGGGCGCCGGCGGCTGCTGCCCAAGTCCCAGAAACGAAAGGCTCGCTTCCGCGATCACCGCGGCCGCGATCGCGAGCGTCGCCTGCACGATCAGCGGGGCGACGACATTGGGCAGGATGTGGCGGAGCGCGATGCGCAGATGCGAATTTCCGACCGCGCGCGCAGCTTCGACGTAGTCCTCGACCTTAACCGAGAGCACCTGCGCCCGCGTCAGACGGATGAATACGGGCGTTGCCGAGATGCCGATGGCGATCATCGCGTTGCTGAGGCTGGGGCCGAGAAAAGCCGCGAGCGCTATGGCAAGGATCAAAAACGGGCAAGCGAGCATCGCGTCGGCGATGCGCGAGATCAGGGCATCGGTCCAGCCGCCGACATAGCCCGCGAGCAAACCGATCGGCACCCCGAGCGACAGCGAGATGCACACCGACACGAGCCCGGCGAGGAGCGACGCGCGCGCGCCCCAGATGACGCGCGATGCCACGTCGCGGCCGATCTCGTCGGTGCCGAACAGATGCGTCGCGGACGGTGGCTTGCGCACGTCGCTCCACGACGTCTGCAGGGGATCGTGCGGCGCGATCGTCGGCGCCAGTATCGCAATCACGACAAAGAACACGACGACACCGAGGCCGAGCATGGCGCCGCGCCGGCGCTTCAGGCGCTGCAGCACGCGCTGCCCGGGAGTGAGCTCGCGCAGTGCGGGGATGTCGGCAGCTAGTGTCGCCACTGAGTTGCCACTAAGTTGGCACAGGTTGCCAAATAAGCTGCCATCGCCATCTATCCTCGCAGACGCGGATTGACGACGAAGTAAGCCAGGTCGGCGAGCAGGTTGAGGAGGATGTACGCGGTCGCCGTGAACAGCACCACGCCCTGAACGACGCTGTAGTCGCGATTGAATACGGCGTCCACGATCAGCTTGCCGAAGCCGGGAATGGTGAACACCTGTTCGGTGAGCACCGCGCCGGAAAGCAGCGTGCCGAACTCCAGCGCGCCGAGCGTGATGACCGGGATCAGCGCGTTTCTCAGCGCGTGCTTGAGGATGACGACCCGCTCGTCGAGGCCCTTGGCGCGCGCGGTGCGCACGTAGTCGGAATTGAGGACCTGCAGCATCGCGCTACGGGTATGACGCATGAGGACCGCTGCAATGGCGTTTCCGAGCACGAAGGCCGGCATGATCATCGATGCGAGATTCGTCTTGAGGTCCTCGAACGGGCTGACATAGCCGGAGGCCGGGAGCCAGCCCAGCGTCACGGAAAAAAGCAGGATGAGCATGATGCCGAGCCAGAAGTTCGGCGTCGAAAGCCCCCACAGCGCGAACACGTTCGCGGCGTAATCCAGCAACGTGTCCTTGTAAACCGCCGAGACGATGCCCGCGGTAAGTCCGATAACCAGCGCGATGACGATGGCGATCAGCGCGAGCTCGAGAGTGACGGGCAGTTTTTCGAGGATGAGCTCGAGCACGGGTTTCTGGATCCGGACCGATTCGCCGAGGTCTCCCCTGAGAACACCTCCGGCCCAATACAGATAACGGACCGGAAGGGGATCGTCGAGGTGCAGCTTCTCGTGCAGATGCGCGACCACGCTCGGGTCCCGGTCCTCGCCCGCGAGGATGATCGCCGGATCGCCGGGCAGCAGTTGCTGCAGGCCGAAGATCAGGATCGAAACGAAGAACAGCGTCGGAACGATGGTGGCCAGACGCTGAACGAGGTAAGTGCCCATGGAGGCATCGCCTCAATTCATCTTCAATCCCTGCACGCGCACCAGCCCGTCCGGGATCGTTCTCAAGCCCGACAGCTTGGCCGTATGTCCCCACAGCCAGTGGCGGTGAAAAAGATAAACGATGGGACGGTCCTTGAGCACGATGGCGGCGATCTGCTCGTAAATTTTCTTGCGTTCGGCTGGATCGGAGGCGGTGCGCGAGCGGTTGAGCAGATCATCGACCTCGGGCTTGCAGTAGCCGGCGTAGTCGAGCGGCGCCTTGCAGAAATCGAAGCTGTACAGGTTGCCGTCGGGATCGGCGCGCCCGCTCCAGGCCAGGACATAGGCCTCGAATTGTCCCTTGTCGGCCATGTCGAGCGAGGTTGCGAACTCGGTGGATTGGATCTTCACGTCGAAGCCGGCGTCTTTGACCATTGCCTGCACGACCTGCGCGATCTTCTGCGCGTCCGACGTGGTGGGAGTTACCAGGGTAAAGCTCGGATTAGTGACGCCCGCCTCGGCCAGCAAGGCCTTGGCGCGGGCGACGTCGCGCTTCGGAATCGGGACGTTCTTGGAATAGTACGAATTGCTTGGCGCGACCCACTGGTTGCCCACGTCGGCCTCGCCATCCATTGCGACCTGCACGATCGCGTCGCGATCGAGCGCGAGCTCGAACGCTTCCCGCACCTTGGCATCCTTGCCGAGTGGATTTTTTTGCGAGAGATCGCTTTTTCCCACGTTGATGGTGATGCCCTGATATCCGATTTCCGTGATCCTGGCGACCTTGAAGCGGCTGTCGGCCTTGAGGGATGGGACATCGGAGCCTGCCATGCGCTCGATGATGTCGAGCTGTCCCGAGCGCAAATTGGCGAGGCGCACCGTCGAATCGACAATGGGAAGATAGATAACCTTGTCGAAATGGATTTCGTTCTTGTTCCAGTAATTCGGATAGCGCTCGAGCACGATTCTGTCCTGCGCGACGCGCTCGACGAAACGGAACGGACCCGAGCACACGGGTTTGGCGCCGAACTTGTCACCTTCTGCCTGCGCCGCCTTGGGCGAGACCATCATTCCCGCGCGATCGGCAAGCGCGGCCAGCAGCGGCGAGAAAGGCGCCGACAGGTTGAGTCGTGCGGTGGACTCGTCCACGACATCGACGCTGGTCACCGGCGCCAGCTCGCCGCGGCGATTCGAGCCAGCCATGTTCTTGTGTCGCTCGATGTTGAATTTCACCGCCGCAGCGTCGAACTTCTCGCCGTCGTGAAAAGTCACGCCGGGCCGCAGCTTGAGCGTCAGCGCCTTGTGATCGGCGGACCATTCATAGCCGGTTGCGAGCTGCGGCACAATGTTGAGCTTTTCGTCGACATCGAAAAGCTTGTCGCATAGCGCGGCGAACACCACGCGGCCGACGAAGGTCCGCGCCAGCGTCGGATCGAGCACGTCCGGGTCCTCGGCCAGTCCGAAGCGCAGGGTCTGCGTATGGCCCGGCATGGCGGCAATCGCGACGATGGCGGCGAAGAGAGCGATCCCGGCGCGGGCGATCGATGATGTCATAGGCATGGCTGTCTCCGTGATGGCGCAAACAAATCCGGCCGAGGTGGCCGAGACAATCTTCCCAGCAGCGCTCGGGCGATACGGCCCGTTGTTGGTGATTCCGCCGACCCGCGCGAGGTGAACCGCCGGGTTGCAATGAACCTTGTTGCCCTCGCAGTCGCAACTTATCTTATCGCCATTCCGCGCTTCGTGCGCAGCCCGTTGACCGGCGTCTCAAGCGGCCGGCGCTCGCTCGCGGAAAGCCGCCTGCAGGCGCACCAGGCGCGGGTCGATGGTCGCGGCCTCGGCCAGCGGCGCGTCCGGCGCCGAGGCTGCGATCTCCCGCCAGAAATGGCAAGCAACGCCATGGTCCTCGTCGGTGACGAGCGGCGGATCCTCGGCCTCGCAGCGCGCTTGCGCGTAGCGACACCGGGTGCGAAACCGGCAGCCCGACGGGGGGTTGAGCGGACTCGGCACGTCGCCTTGCAGAATGATGCGCTGCTGCATGGCACCCGGTCGCGGCACGGGGATCGCCGACAGCAACGCGCGGGTGTAGGGGTGCCTGGGTTGGGCAAACAGATCGCCCTTATTTGCGTACTCCACGATGCGGCCGAGATACATTACCGCGACCCGCGTGGCGATGTGCTTGACCACCGCAAGATCGTGGGCGATGAACAAGTAGGACAGTTCCAGGCGCTGCTGCAGGTCCATGAGCAGGTTGATGACCTGCGCCTGAATCGAAACGTCGAGCGCGGAAACCGGCTCGTCGCAGACGATGAGCTTCGGCTCGACGGCGAGGGCTCGCGCGATGCCGATCCGCTGCCGCTGGCCGCCCGAGAATTCGTGCGGATAGCGCTGCGCGTGTTGCGTGCTCAAGCCGACGAGACCGAGGAGCTCCGCGACGCGCTCTTTGCGACGACCCGCGGCGAGGTCGTAGAGGGCGAGCGGTTCGGACAGCGTCTGCTCGACAGTCATGCGTGGGTTGAGCGAGGCGTAGGGATCCTGGAAAATAATCTGCATCGAGCGCCGTTGCGCGCGCATCGCCTGCGCGTCGAGCGCGAACAAGTCCTGCCCGCCGAACCAAACCCTTCCGGAGGTCGGCTCGATCAACCGCAGCAGCAGCCTGCCGGTGGTGGATTTGCCGCAGCCGGATTCGCCGACCAGCGCCAGCGTTTCGCCGCCGGCGAGCTCGAAGCCGATCCCGTCGACCGCTTGGACCGCACCCGAATCGCGTCCGAAAAGGCCCTTCCGTACCGGAAAATGCTTGACCAGATCTTCCACGCGCAGCAGTGTGCCGTTGGCGACGGCGATCATTCCGCCGCCGTCTCTTCGGTCAGGGGCGCCCGCCAGCACGCCGACTCGTGACCGTTGCCGAGGTCGAGAAGCGGAGGATCCTCGCGCCGGCAGCGCTCGATCGCGAACGGGCAGCGCGGGTGGAAGCGGCACCCGGCGACGGGCGCGAGCGGGTTGGGCACCTGGCCTTCGATCGCGGCGAGCCGGTCCTGCTCGATGTCGAGCCTCGGTATCGAACCCAGTAGGCCGACGGTGTACGGATGCTGCGGCTCGGCGAACAGCGCCGCGACTGTGGCGCGTTCGACGATGCGGCCGGCGTACATCACCACCACATCGTCGGCAAGCTCGGCGACGACGCCGAGATCGTGCGTGATGAGGATGATCGCGGTGCCCGTTTCCGCTCGCAGCGAGCGCATCAGGTCGAGTATTTGTGCCTGGATCGTGACGTCGAGCGCGGTCGTCGGCTCATCGGCAATCAGGAGCTGCGGCTTGCACGAGAGCGCCATTGCGATCATCACCCGTTGCCGCATGCCGCCCGAAAGCCGGTAGGGATAATCGTGGAAGCGCTCCTCGGGCGACGGAATGTGAACCATCCGCAACATGTCGAGGGCCCGATCCTTTGCCGCTTCACGGCTCATCGGCCGATGCCGCAGAATCCCTTCGACGATCTGCTCGCCCACCGTCAGCACCGGGTTGAGCGAGGTCATGGGCTCCTGAAAGATCATCGAGATACGGTCGCCGCGAAGCTCCCGCAAGGCCGCCGCCGAGAGCTGCAGCAGATCGACGCCGTCGAAGAGGATCTGGCCGCCGGCCATCCGGCCGGGCGGCTGCGGCACCAGGCCCATGATCGAGAGCGCGGTGACGCTCTTGCCGCACCCGGACTCGCCGACAATGCCGAGCGTTCGTCCCGGCTCGATGGAGAAGCTGATGCCGTCGACCGCCGGAAACTCGCCACCCTCCACTTGAAAGAACGTCTTGAGCGCGCGAACTTCGAGCAACGTGCTCATTGCTCGCGGTGCATCCGCGCAGCGTGGAAGTTGAGGATTTCCGCTTCGATCGACGCGCGGTCGGTGACACCCGACGGTCGCGCACGGCCGGGAAGGCAGGCGACAAAGGGCTGGTAGCGCTCGAGACTTTTGACGTACAGCCGTTGCAGTTCCTCGATCGGCTCGGGATGATCGTCGACCCGCAGATCGAGGAAGGGATACGCTTCGGTGGTGCAGATCAGGAGCGCGACGGCCTGCTTGCCGCGCTTGTCGCCGCCGGCGGCCTCGCCCGCCATCATCGCTGCAATCAACCGCTCGGCAAAAGGCAGGTCGCACGCGGCATCGTAGACCTGTGCCGTGTCTTCGATGACCTGCGGTCCGGCCAGCATGTTGCCGGCCACCGAAAAATTGACTCCCGTCACCTGACCACTCCATTCCAGACACTGGATGCCTGTGTGCGCGGCGACGGTTCCTTCGGCGTCGATCAGGTGGAACTGGCGATGTTCGCGTCCGGCATCGTCGGCCAGAAGCGAATGCAGCACGTCCGCCGGCGCCATGCCTTGCGACAGCAGCGCGAGCCCGCGCGGCCCGTACAGCGGGTTCAGCAGCGCCTGCGTCGAAAGCGCTCCCACGCCACTGTGAGCATAGGGACATAGCGCCCCGACCGCAAAAAAGCGGCTGGCGACGACGACGCCCAACGCGCCGTTCGGGTCACGCGCGACAATCGACCAGGTCATTGGCGGCTCGCGAGCGCTTCGTTGCTGCGTGCGGAAAACGTGGCCCGGCTGCCTGCGCCGGGCGACTCAATCCAGACAGGCGAAGGTCAGGACCTCGGCCGGATCGTCGGCAAACGCGTGACCGAAGCTGACGTGACCGCGGCCGCGCAGGATCAGCTCCTCGCGCCGCAGCGTGATCTCGGTCTTACCCTCGACCGTCACCCATGTTCCGTTGGAGCTGTGGTCGATGAGCACGAACTTGTCGCGCCGCCGCTCGATGTGCGCGTGCAAGCGCGAGGCCTTGCGGTCGGCGATCACGATGTCGTTGTTGATGTCGCGCCCAAGGGTCAGGCGCGATTGCGCCTCGCCGAGCTCGATTTCGCGCGCGCCGTGCGTGAGCTTGACCTTGGCCGGGGCGATCGCGACACGGGGCGACATCGAAGTCAGCTCCTCCTCGGATTCCTCCCAGGTCAGCTGGAACATCGCGATGTCCTGCTCCTTGCCGCGCACCGTGTGGGAGTCCTGGTCGCGCATTCGTGCGCGCAGCGCCGCGGACAGCTCGGCGACGGTCTGGGCCGAGGTGAAAACCTGGCCCGCGGTGGCAATTGACGTCAGGCGCGCGGCGACATTGACCGCGTCGCCGAAAACGTCATCTTCGTCCTCGATCGTCGGTCCCGAGTGAAACCCGACGTGCATCGCGACCGGCGTGTTGCGGGACGTGCGCTGCTTGGAGATCCGCAGCTGAATTTCGATGGCTGCCTGCGCGGCGGCGTCGGCGGCCGGAAACACCGCCAGAACCTCGTCGCCGATGGTCTTGACGACGCGCCCCTCGAAGTCCTCGCAAACGCGCTTCACGATCGCCAGACAGCGGTCGATCGTGGACAACGCGTCTACATTTCCGAGAAGTTCGTAGAGTTTGGTGCTGCCGGAAATGTCCGCGAAAAGGACGACGAGGTTGCGTGAAGTAGGGGCCATGCGGCGGCGATCGACCACGAATGGGTAGCAGTATAAGGCAAGACAAGTGAACCTAGTTTCCGGGAGGGAATCTGAGCAGTATTCACGTTGACTTGGCACGGGGCGCGGCCTAGTATTCTCCGCTGTCCGCCGCGCTCTTCCGGCCTGCGGTTCTCCGACGATGAAAAGCCCCCGGTCCCTTCTTGCCTGCCTGATTTTCCTTGTCGCTGTGCCGTGCATGGGCGCCGAGATCGGGATGGTGACGCTCGTCGACGGGAAGCCGAGGGTCTTGCGCGGAATTGCCTGGTTCAGCCTGTCCGAGGGTGTGCGCATCCGCGACGGCGACACGATCGACGTTCCCGAAAAGGGCCAACTCCAGATCGAATTTAACGACGGAGGCGTCGTCAGCGTGATCGGGCCCGGTGCCTTGTATGCTGCATCGCTGACGCCGCGCGAGGGGAAGCTGCCGCCGCTTGCCGAATTGTTCCTGACCCGCGGCTGGCTCAAACTCGACGCCAAGGCGCCGGGCGTACGCATGAAAATCCGAACGCCGGTTAGCACAGCGATGGCATCCGACGCGGCAGCGGTCATGCACGTCACCACCGACACCGTCGAGATGTTCGTCGAGACCGGCTCCGTCAAGCTGACCGATGCAGCCAAACCGGACGCGGCCGGGGTCGAAACCAAAGGCGGGGGGTTTACCACCCGCGCCGCGGGCAAGCCCGCCGAGGCCGCTGCGCGTGCTCCGGCTGCGTTTGTAGGCGCGATGCCGCGCGATTTCATGGATCCGCTGCCCAAGCGCGCACCGAAATTCGCCTCCGCGCGACCCGATCCCGCCCCGGACCGGGACGCGACGTTTG
>OCZU010001908.1_pt1 | contig 13471 bp, 5 predicted proteins | sample 1539001 | NCBI WGS metagenome assembly OCZU01 (sample SAMEA3539306, study PRJEB22396) | soil metagenome | biome: tundra; feature: field; material: soil | place: USA | collected 2010-05 | depth 0.15 m
TGGAAGGATTCGATGCGGACTGGATCAAGGGCAACCCGCTGGAGCGACGGGTGCGTTACGGCGTGATTCCCGCCGGGCAGTACCGCTTCATTGTTACCGCCGCCAACGCCGAGGGCACTTGGAACAAGGAAGGCGCGGCGTTTGCGTTCATCGTTCCCGTGCCGTTGCTCCGGCAGCCGTGGGTGCTGGCGCTCGCGCTGCTGGCGCTGGCTGGTCTGGTGGCGTGGGTGGCGCGCTATGTGTCGCATCGCCGGTTGCGGCGGCGGCTGAGCCGGCTCGAACGCAGCGAGGAAATGTCGCGCGAGCGGATGCGGATCGCGCAGGACATGCACGACGAAATCGGCTCAAAGCTGGCGCGCATTTCGTTTTTGAGCGAAGGCGTCAAGGCCGAACTGAACGGCTTTTATCAGCAGACGGACGTGGTGGATTCGCTCGCCAAGACCGCGCGCGACCTGCTGCAATCGCTGGACCGGATGGTGTGGGCGGTCAATCCGCGCAACGACACGCTGGAACATCTGGCGTCGTATCTGAACCGTCATGCGTCGGAATTTTTCCACAGCACGCCGATCCAGTGCGAGCTGGCCATTCCGGGAAATCTGCCCGCGCTCCCGTTGTCCGCCGAGATTCGGCACAACATTTTTCTCGCCTTCGAGGAGGCGCTGACCAATGTCATGAAACATTCCGGCGCGACGCGCGTGAATGTGGAGCTGAAATTTGAGCCTGGGCGGTTGCAGATTTCCATTGCCGACAACGGCTCGGGATTCGAGTTCTCCGGCAGACCCGAATCGGGCGCGGAACGCGCGGCCTATGACCGCCTGGGTTTGTCAGGCCTTCGACGCCGTTTGGAATCCATCGGTGGCGAGTGTCAGATCGAGACGTCGCCTGGCAACGGCACTGTCGTGAAATTCAACCTCCCGTTCCAACAAAAATATGCACGATAAACCCATCAACTTTTCCATCGTGGACGACGACACCGGCTTGCGCGAAAGCATAATCCGCTACCTCGCCGTCAACGGCGGTTTCCACTTCATCACCCAGTATGCCCAGGCAGAAGAAGCATTGGCCCGGCTGCCGGCAGATCACCCGACCGTGGTTCTGATGGATATCAAAATGAAGGGCATGGACGGCATAGAGTGCGTGCGCCGATTGAAGGAAAAAATGCCCGACGTGCTCGTGATCATGCTCACTGTGTTTGAAGATGATGATTTGATTTTTGACGCGCTTATGGCCGGTGCCACCGGTTACCTCTTGAAACGGCAGCCGCCCGAGAAGCTGGCCGAAGCCATCAAGGATGTCGTGGCCGGCGGTTCGCCAATGTCCGCGACCATCGCACGGAAGGTTGTCCAATTATTGCAGCGATCTGGCAGTCCTGGCAAAAATACCGCTGCAACCCGGATGCTGCTCTCGAATCGGCAGCGCGAAATGCTGGATCTGCTGGCGGCCGGCCAGCCTTACAAAATGATCGCGGACAAAATGGGCTTGAGCATCCACACCGTGCGCAGCTACATCCGCCGCACCTATGAAAAACTGCAGGTTCATTCCCGCACGGAAGCGGTGGCGAAGTATCTGGAGCGGTGAAGCGCATTCTTCCCCGTGGATGCTGGCATCTTTGATTGAGGCCACTCTATGCGGCACGACAAAAAACCGGCCATGCGATAGCATCGCTCGCGCAAATAAGCCCTCAAACAAAAAAATTATGCCATGAAAATGTTTCTAAAATCCCCTTCAAAAATATTACCTGCCGTAACGGCCGTGCTCACGCTGCTTGCCTTTAATTACGAAACCGAGGCTGGCTTGGTTAATCGTTACAGCTTCAACGATTCGGTCTCCAGCACCAACGCGATTGATTCGGTTGGCGGGGCGACGGGAGCATTGTATCCCGGGGCTTCCTATCCCGGAGACGGCACCGTCAGCCTCGACGGTGTCAGCGGCTTCCTCTACCTGCCAAATGACATCATCAGCAACTACACGTCCGTGGCGTTTGAAATCTGGACCACGCCCACCTCGAACCCCACCTGGGCGCGGTTATTTGATTTTGGCACTGATGCGGGCGGCCCAGGCAACAACACCGGCGGCCTCACCTGGTTTTATTTGTGCCTCAACGACGGAGTGAGCGGCAGCTACCGCGCGGACATCAATCCCGGTCAGGCCATGACCGGCCCGCAACCTGCGGCGGGCGTGTATCACCATCTGGTGTTCACCATTGACGCGGTGGCGCAGACCGGATCGCTCTACGACAACGGCGTCCTGGTGTCGTTCGTCAGGAATTTCACCGCCACACCGCAGGCGGTCGGGCACACGTTTAATGACTACATCGGGCGTTCGCAGTTTGGTGATCCCTACTACAACGGATCTATTGATGAGTTCCGTATCTATAACACCACCGTGACACCCGTTCAGGTGGAAACAGATTTTGAGGCGGGTGCCGGCTCCATCACCGCAACGTCCGGCGCGCTGAACTCAATCCAGTTCAACGTTGCGACCAACATTATTCTGGGCGGGCTGTTGTCACCAAACCTCCTGGGCAATTACGCCAGCCTGACCAACAGCGTCAACATCACCACGATGTCGGGCATCACTTACTCCTCGGGCAACACCAATGTAGTCACCTTCGGATTGGATGGAAATTTCCATGCCGTTGGTTTGGGCAGCACGACGATCCAGGCCAGCTTTCAGTCAAAGACCGCTAACCTCACTGTGTTCGTGGCCGCGCAGCCAACCGTGCTTTTGCATCGCTACAGTTTCAATGGCGCTGCTGGCTCCACGACAATTTCCGATTCCGTGGGCGGCGCCGACGGCACGCTTAACAATCCGAGCGGCACCGCCGCGCTGACCGGCACCGGCCAGCTCACCTTGGACGGCAACGCCAGTTCCGGCTACGTCGCCCTGCCAGCCGGTATTATTTCCCCACTGACCAACGCGACGTTCCAGACGTGGGTGACGTGGTATGGCGGTCCAGTCTGGCAGCGCATTTTTGATTTTGGGACAAATTTCAACGGGAACGGCGTGTCTTACAGTTGTCTGTTCCCCAACAACGGGGCCAACGGCAGATTGCGCTATGGCATCAATCTGGGAGGCGAGGTAGACGTGGACGCTCCCACGGCGTTGGTCATCAGCAACGAAGTCGCCGTGACCGTCGCTTACAACTACAGCGCGCAAACGGCCATGATTTACGTCGGCGGCCGCAAGGTGGGATCTGGCCCCCTCAACAAGGCGCTGTTCAGCATTCCCGACGTGAACGTGTGGCTGGGGCGCTCGCAGTTCGGCGCGGATCCCTATTTCCAGGGAGGGTACGATGAATTCCGGATTTACTCGGGCGTGAAATCCGAATTGCAGGTGGCCATTGATGCGACGACCGGGCCGGACACCATCGTCACCAATCCCGGCGCGCTCCTGTCCGTAACCGTCACGGCCAGCACCACCAATGTGGACATTCATGGCGTGGGCGTCCCCGTGCAGGTGATTGCCAACTATGCCAACGTTTCCGGCGTGGACGTGACCACGCTGGCTCAAACTTCCGTGGCCAGTGGCGACTCTTCGGTTGTGACCATAGTGAACGGCAACATTGTGCCTCAAAATGTTGGCCCGGTGACCATCACCGCGAAGTACAACAATTTGTCCGGTTCGGTCGCCGTGAATGTGGTGGATGCCAGCGCCTGGCCGTCCCTGCTGCATCGCTACACTTTCGGCGACCCGCAGGGAACCACGGTGGCCGATTCCATCGGCAGCATTAACGGCACGTTCAATGGCACCGGCACGTTCAATGGCAGCCAGTTGGTGATGCCGGTTGGTAATCCAGCGCCAGTGGGCGGATTGCCAACCGCTGCGAACGGCTGGGTCTCCTTCCCGGCCGGTCAAGGCATAGTGAGCGGACTGCCGCCGGAAGCCAGCATAGAATGCTGGGTGCTTTGGAATGGGGGCGGTGTCTGGCAGGAAATATTTGACTTCGGTCAAGCGGCCACTCCGGGCATCTCCTTGGGTGGTGGCAATTATGTCATGCTTTGCCCGAAGGATGGTGTCAATGGATCCTTGCATTCGGAATGGTTCCCGGGCGGGACGGTGCTGACGGCGCCGACATTGCCGGTTGGCGTTTTATGCCAGCTCGTCCTGACGCATGACGAAAACCGCCAGTTGGACAAGCTTTACCTCAACGGCCAGCTCCTGGCCAGCGGCGCCAATTCGCGTCTGTGGTCGAGCTTGCCCGACACAGACAATTGGCTGGCGCGCGATGAATGGCCCGACCCGATGTTCAATGGAAATTACGACGACTTCCGCATCTGGAGCGGATCGTTAACAGCGGGTCAGGTGGCAAACCTGTATGCCGCCGGTCCGAATGTCATCACCGGCCCGGCGCTGAAAATCGTGCCGGCAGGCGGCCAGGTCAAGATCACTTGGCCGGCCAATGCCACGGGATTCGTTCTGCAATCCCGCACCAATCTGGTGTCGGGAACCTGGAGCACTGTGGCGGGAACGCCCACGGTCATCAACGGCCTGAACACCTTGACCGTGAGCATATCGCAAGCGCAGACTTACTATCGGTTGAAACAATAAACAAGATTGGGTTGTTGGGACAAGGCAAAGGCTGGGCGTAAAATGCGCCCAGCCTTTTGCTCATTGAAATGGTAAAGTAATCGAGAAAAAATCGTGACGTGAATCATCAAACTAACAACCTCAGCGGGATCATGCTGCTGATTCTGTGCCTCGTTGCGTTCCGAAATCTCCGGGCCGATCCCGTCAAGTGGGGCACGACCACCACCGTCGCTCCCGGCGGCTGGGGACGAATGGCGGCGCTCACCAACGGAAACTGGCTCGCCGTCTCAACCGTTTTTCCCGCTGGTACGAACAGTTATCTCAGCATCCTTATCAGTTCCAACTCCTGTCGCAATTGGACGGCAATTGCCCGGGTGCAAGTGGCCGGGCGGACCTTGGACAACGGCGAGTTGGTCGTGCTGCCCAATGGAAATATCCTGCTGACCATGCGTTCGTTGATCGGCACCACGTCTTTTCTCCTGCCGGTTTATGTGAGTGCGGATCAGGGACGAACCTGGACTTACTTGAGCAACATTGATTCGAGCAGCGGCCCGGGCGGATTGTGGGAGCCGGATTTTCTCGTCCTCACCAGCACGCTGGCGGTGTTCTATTCCAACGAAGCGCATCCGGGTTTCAGCCAGCTCATCTCCGAAAAAATTTCCACCGACGGCGGCACAAACTGGGGCGCGGAGATCTGGGCGGTCGCCCAAAACGGCGGCGGCTCGCTCCGCCCCGGTATGCCGCAAATCGTGCGGATGGCGAACGGCAATTACATCCTCGTCTTTGAAGTGGTCAACTCCGGCAACGCCGACGTGAGCTATAAAATTTCCAGCGACGCGACGACATGGGCGGGCGGCCTCGGCACTCATATCCCATGTCAGCACTGCGGTCCGTTCGTCACGGCGGTGGCGAGCGGCATCGTCTTTCTGACTTCGTGCGAAAACCAGGTTTCCTTCAGCCGCGATTTCGGCGCGACCTGGCAGCGGTTGCAGACGCCGCCGTGGAATCTGGGATTCAATTTTTCCTGGCCCGCGCTTTACAACACCGGTTCCAACGAGTTGGCGGCAATGGTCACCTGGGGCGGCGTGAACCTGCGTTTCGGGAACCTGGTGCCGCTCGCGCCATGGCCGAATCCGTTCGCGGACAATTTCAACGGCGGCACGGACACCAACTGGACGCGCTACGACGGAAATTTCGGGTTCGCCAGCGGCACTTATCTGCTCAACGACGCCGGCACCAACGGCAAGGCGCTCACGGGCAGCGAATTTTGGGCGGATGGAACCCTGGAAACGGATCTGCTGATCAGCACTCCCGGCAATGCCGGGGTGGTGTTTCGCATGACGAACCCCGACTACACCGGGCCGGATGCGGGGTTTGATTACTACGCCGGGCTGGACACCGGCGGGTTCATGGTTTTCGGAATTCAGAGCAACGCCTGGAGCCAGCTGGCGACCACGCCGATGACTGTCGCGATCAACACGACCTATCATCTGAAAATCGTGATGCAAGGCAGCCTGTTCAAACTGTATGCCGTCGACATGAACACGCCCAAGGTCACCTGGACGAACAGCACCTTTGCGCGCGGCCAAATCGGCGTGCGGGCATTTCAGTGCAATGCCAGCTTCGATAATGTTTCGTTCACCAACGCCGTTCCCACCCGGCTCAACGTGGCGGCGACCAACGGACAATTGACGTTCACCTGGCCGTTTGCCCCGGTGAACGTGAAACTCTATTCGGCCACCAATCTCCAGTCGCCGCTGCTGGGCAGCCCCGTCGCCATCAGCCCTTCGCTCGTCAACACGCAATGGACGCTGCCAGTTCAACAACCCGCCGCGAGCCGGCAATACTACTGGCTGCAAGGCCGGTAAGATGCGATTGCTTGATGGCTGCCGAAACCAACGATGTCCTTGAACCCAAAGCCAAAACCGCCGGCGCGCGGCGTTCACGCCGCTTCAGCGCCCGCACGGAGCAGGGTGTTCCTTTCGCCTTCGATGCTGCCGGTAATTTGTCCGGTGAAGCGGCGTGAACGCCGGGCTTCGTTTGTGCCGCCATTGCCGCGTTCCAAATTATGAACTTCAAGAAATTCGTCGGGCAATGCGTGGTCATGTTGCTGGTTTATTTTTTCAGCCTCGCCTGTCTATGGGCGCAGCCCTATGGCTTGACCCGGGGCGCGGCCATCGGGCCTTACCTGAATTCCGCGCTGCCTGCGAGCGCGCCCAATTCCTCTGCGACTTACGACGTGACCGTGGCCTATACCAATCTGGTTTTCAACCAGCCGCTTTTTTTCGCGCCGTATCCGAACACCAACTGGCAGGTGGTCATCGAGAAAGCGGGTGTAATCCGCATTTTCCCAAATCGCCCGAACGTTGCCACCAGCGAGGTGAAAGTGTTTCTCGACCTCAGCAGCCGCGTATTCACCACCTCCGATTGCGGGATGACGTGCATCGCGTTTCATCCCCAGTTCGGCATGGGCGGCTCGACAAATCGCGGTTACGTTTATGTCACTTACAAATGGCGGCCCAATCCCGACCTCGGCGCGAACGTGGATTTTTCCTACTACCGCCTCTCGCGCTTCACCGTGCCGGACGGCACGATGGCCGCCAATCCCAATTCGGAAGTCATCATGCTGGAACAATTCGATCAGCAGGAATGGCATGACTCCGGTTGCCTGATGTTCGGCCAGGACGGCTATTTATATTTCGGCGTGGGCGATGAAGGCGGCGCGAACGATCAATACAACGTGACGCAGATCATCAACCAGCGGCTCATGTCCGGCATCTTCCGCATTGATGTGAACCAGGATCCCACGACGAGCCACCCGATCCGGATGCAACCGTTTCACCACCCCAATACACCGGTGGGCTGGCCAGAAAGTTTTTCCACAAATTATTTTGTGCCGAACGAGAATCCGTTTGTGAACGCCGGCGGCACCAACCTGGAGGAATTCTACGCGCTGGGCTTTCGCAATCCCTATCGCTTCACGCAAGACCCTGCGACTGGCCGCATCTGGGTCGGCGACGTGGGGCAGGACACCTGCGAGGAAGTGGACACGTTGTTGTCGGGGAGGAATTATCAATGGGCCTACATGGAAGGCTCGGTGGCCGGCCCGAAGGCCAAGCCCGTTCCGGTCATCGGCATCGAGCAACCGCCGCTCTGGAGCTACCTTCATCAGAACGGCGACGGCTGCGTGATTGGCGGCTACGTTTATCACGGCAGCAGCTTCCCCGGATTGGCCGGCAAATACATCACCGTGGACAACGACTCCGGGCGCATCTGGGCGGTGGCCTCGACCAATGGCCTGACGCTCGATTCCGTGCAGCAGATCGCCACGATGCCGCCCGGTTCGGTTTATGGCGGAACGTCCTCCTGCGGACTGGATGCCAATGGTGAAATTTACTTTGTCAAAATCGGCGGCGTCGGCGCGGGCCAGATTTACGAGCTCAAGACCATTGTCAATTTCATCGCCGATCCGGTCACGCCGCTCTCGCAACTGGGCTTGTTTACCAACCTGGCGACGCTCGCGCCGGTTTCCGGTTTTCACGGCTATACCGTCAATTCGCCGCTGTGGTCGGATGGCGCAGTGAAGAAACGCTGGCTCGCCGTGCCGAACGGCGGCACGCACAACACTCCGGCGGAACAAGTTATTTTCTCGCCGACGAACGAATGGAAGTTTCCCGCCGGAACGGTCTTCGTCAAACATTTCGACCTGCCGGTCAACGACACCAATACGACGGTCACGCAGCGCGTCGAGACGCGGCTGCTGGTCGTGGATCAAAACGGCGCGGCCTACGGTCTGACTTACCGGTGGCGCGCGGACGGCTCGGACGCGGATTTGCTGGTCACCGGCACGAACGCGAATTTTGTCATCACCGGCGCGAGCGGAATTTTGCGAACGCAGGTGTGGTCGTTTCCCAGCCGTCAGGACTGCCTCGTCTGTCACAACGCCAACGCCAGCTATGTGCTCGGCGTCAAAACGCATCAGTTGAATTGCCCCACGATGTATGCCGAAACCGGCGTGACCGACAACCAGCTGCGCGCGCTCGGCCACATCGGCTTGCTCGGGACGAACTACAGCGAGGCGCAACTGACCAACTATCTGAAATCTTACGCCGTCACCAACACCGCCGTTTCGCTCGAACTGCGGGCGCGTTCCTACATTGATGCGAACTGCTCTCAGTGCCATCGTCCGATCGGAGTGCAGGCCTACTTCGATGCGCGCTACGTCACGCCGCTCGCGCAACAAGGATTGATTCAAGGCCCGGCTTACACCTTCATCACCGACACCAACGACCGCGTCGTCGTGCCGAAAGACCTGCCGCATTCGCTGCTCTACAATCGCGCCAACCGCGTCGGGCAATTCCAAATGCCGCCGCTGGCAAAGAATCTCGTGGACTCCAACGCCGTGCAGGTGATCGCAAGCTGGATCAATTCGCTGCCGCTTGGGCCGGGCGCGATCTTGAGCACGCCCCTCAACTATGTGAACGGATCATTCGCCGTGCAGGTGCAGTTAACCGCGCCGGTCAGCGGGCTGACGCTGGGAGATTTTCAAGTCGTGAATGGCACGGCGGGTTCGCTCACCGGCGGCGGCGCGAACTATTCGATTGTCGTCACGCCGACGGCTTACGGCACGGTGACGGTGCAATTGCCGGCGGCGGTTGTGCAGGACGCCAGTTCAAATCCGAACTACGCGTCCAATCCGCTCAACGTGACCTACAGCCAGTTTCCGTTCGGGTTGCTGCACCGCTGGAGTTTCAACGACGGCACGGATGCGGTGGGCGGAGCGAACGCCACGCTGGTCGGGACGGCGAATTTTTCCGGCGGGAAATTGCGACTGCCCGGCGGCGGACCGTTCGCCAACTACGCGCAGGTCAACATCACCAACACGCTTGACACCAAGCCGAGCCTCACCATCGAGACGTGGTTCACCATCAACGTCGCGCAAAACTGGTCGAAGGTCTGGATGTTCGGCCAGAACGCGGCGGGCGAACCGGCGCTGTCTTTCATTAATTACACGCCGCAGACCGCGCTGGCCGGCAATCCGCCGAAGATTGATTTCGATCCCGCCGCGGATTTTGGTTTCGACACCACGGGCGGCGCGAATCCGCCGCAGATGCAGACGGGCGTGCCGTATCACGTCGTGGTGATTTACGATTCCACCAACAACCTGATGTCGCTTTATATCAACGGCGCGCTGGCGGATTCCGCGCCGATGGGCGGCTACAATCTCACGCAACTCCAGGCCGACACCGCGCGCTTCGGCTGCGGATTTTATTTTGGCGACCCGGATTTCAGCGGCTCAATTGACGAACTGCGCATCTGGCAGGGTGTGTTGTCACCCACGCAGATTTCCCAGGATTATCTGTCCGGGCCGAACAGCTTTGGACCCGGCAATCTGCTTTCGATTTCACTTTCCGCCGCGACGACGAATATTGACGCGCACGGTTTGGGCGTTCCCTTGCAAGTGCTCGCTTTGTTTTCCAACGCCACGAATGTGGATGTCACCAGCCTGCCGCAAGTCACTTATGGTTCCAGCAACACGAACGTAGCCGTCGTGCAGAACGCGCAGATCGTTCCCAAAAATCCGGGCGGCACAATCATCACCGCCACCTACGGCGCGGCGTCGGCTTCGCTCGCGGTGTCGGTGTTTGACACGAACAACTGGCCGGTGCTGCTGCATCGCTACTCCTTCAACCCGCCTCCGGGCAGCACGACCGTGACGGATTTGGCCGGCACGATCAACGGCACGCTGCACGGCCTCGGCACGTTCACCGGCAGCCAGTTCACGATGCCGCCCGGCAACCCCGCGCCCAACGCCGACGGTACGCCGAACGCCAGCGGCGGCTGGGTTTCATTTCCGGCGGGGCAGGGGATGATCACCAATCTGCGGGGACAGGCTAGTTTTGAAGTCTGGTTTGTCTGGCAGGGCGGCGGCATCTGGCAGGAAATTTTTGATTTTGGCCGCGCCAATTCGCCCGGTCTATCGCTCGGCGGCGGCAACTATGTGATGCTTTGCGTCTATGACTATGCCGGGATGCTGCGCGCCGAATGGTTTGGCGTGCCGGGCGCGCTGGTGTTGCAGGGGCCTGCGCCCCCCGTCGGCGTCAAGAGCCAGGTGATTCTGTCGCATGACCAGAGGCGGCAGCTCGACAAACTTTATTTGAACGGCCAGCTCGTCGCGAGCGGCTCGACCACCGCGCTGTTCGCCAGCCTGTCCGATGCCGACAACTGGCTCGCGCGCGACCAATGGCAAGACCCGATGTTCGACGGCAGCTACGACGAGTTCCGCATCTGGAACGGCGCGCTGACCGCCGGACAAGCCGCGAGCCTCTACGCTTCCGGGCCGGATTCGATCATCGGCCCGGGCCTGAATATTTCCGCGACCAACGGCAGCGTGATCTTGCAATGGCCCGGCAACGCCGGCAATTTCACACTGCAAACGACTGCCGTGTTGAACCCCGCGGCCTGGACGACGGTCAATCTCGCGCCGACGATCGTCAACGGCCTGAGGTCCGTCACGCTGCCGGCCCAAAACGCGGCGGCATATTACCGGCTAAAAGAATGATTGCCGCGGACGAGTCCATTTGAAAAATGCAATGACTCTTAGCGTCGCTGCCTTGATTTTTGTTCAACCTGAATTCCGAATTCTGGATTCTTGGAATCAGAAGGCAGAAGCACGGATTGGCGTGGTCGCAATTACGCATTTTATTCTACAATGCTCAATCGTGTGTCTGCTGATTGCCAGCGCCGCCGCCGCTGCCGCCGATTGGTCGCCCGCCAGTTCGCCGTTGTTCACACGCTGGGCGAAAGATGTAACTCCCACGAATGTTTTGCCGGAATATCCGCGCCCGCAATTGGTGCGCGGCGACTGGCTCAACTTGAACGGACTTTGGGATTACGCATTGACAGGCGATACGACCAATCCTCCCGCGCAGTTCAGCGGCCAGATTCTCGTGCCGTTTCCGGTGGAGTCGGGACTTTCGGGCGTGGCGCAACCGCTCAAGCCTGAGGGCAAGCTTTGGTATCATCGCCGCGTAAAAATTCCTGGAGAGTGGTCCGGCCGGCGGGTGCGGCTGAATTTCGGCGCGGTGGACTGGCGCTGCCAGGTCTGGGTAAATCAAAAACCGGTGGGCGAACATCAGGGCGGTTACGACACGTTTTCATTCAACATCACACCGGCGCTGAACGGGAATGGCCAAGCAGAAATTCTGATCTGCGTCACCGATCCGACCGAAGGCGACCAGCCACGCGGCAAACAAGCCATCAAGCCGGAAGGGGTTTTTTACACGTCCACCTCCGGCATTTGGCAGACGGTCTGGCTCGAGCCGGTAACGGAAACGTGCATCGAGCGGTTGAAGCTGACGCCCGACCTCGACGCGCAAGGCCTGCGCCTTCAAGTCGCCGTCGCGAGCCTGGCCGACGACCTGGAAGTGGAGGCAAGCGCGAAAATCGGTGATCAAGTGGTCGGCCACGTCGTCGGAATGCCCAATGCGCCGCTCCTGCTCCCAGTGCCGAAAGCGCGGCTGTGGTCGCCGGAAGATCCGTTCCTTTACGATTTGGAAGTCGTGCTCAAACGCGGCGGGCGCGAAGTGGACCGCGTGAAAAGTTATTTCGGTATGCGCGACGTCAGTTCGCAGAAGGACGAGCGTGGTCGCATGGCGGTGGCGTTGAACCGAAAGCCGTATTTTCAGATCGGCCTGCTGGACCAGGGCTTCTGGCCGGACGGAATTTACACCGCGCCGACCGATGAGGCGTTGCGGTTCGACCTGGAATTTTTGAAGCGCTCCGGCTTCAACCTGGTCCGCAAACATGTGAAGATCGAGCCGGAGCGCTGGTATTATTGGTGTGACAAGCTGGGGTTGCTCGTCTGGCAGGACATGCCGAGCGCCAACAACACCACGCCCGAAGCGCGGAATGATTTTGAAATCGAATTGCGGCGCATGATCGAGGGCCGGTTCAATCATCCCGCCATCATTCAATGGGTGCTGTTCAACGAGGGCTGGGGGCAGTTTGACACGGAGCGTCTCGTCAAGGAGATCGGCAAGCTGGACCCGTCGCGCCTCGTGGACAACGCCGCCGGCTGGACGGACATGCGGGTAGGCGACATCGTGGACACGCACAGTTATCCCGAACCGGGCGTCATTGAGCCGGACGCGCAACGCGCCACGGTGCTGGGCGAGTTCGGCGGAATCGGCTTTCGGATGGAAGGCCACACCTGGTCCAGCGAGTCGTGGGGTTACGAAAGCGCAGTCAACGTGGAGGGCGTGCGCGCGTGGTATCTGCGCCTGATGCGCGCCGTGTGGCGGTTGCACGACAAGTCCGGGCTGTCGGCCTCCGTCTTCACTCAAATCACTGACGTGGAAACCGAGTGCAACGGCCTGATGACCTACGACCGCGCGGTTTCAAAAATTGACCCGGAAACGTTCCGCTACGCCAACCACCCGGCGCCGACTTCCGTCGCGGGCACGGTGATATTGCCCAGTGCGCTCAATGGAACGCCGTCGGTTTGGAAATACACTTTTGCCGCGCCGTCAACCAACTGGATTAATCCTGTTTTCGATGATTCCAAGTGGGCCAAAGGCGGCGCGGGATTCGGAACGACCGGCACCTTTGGCGCACTGGTGCAAACCGTGTGGAACACCGACAACATCTGGTTGCGGCGCAGTTTCGTGCCGGGCGATGGGGATTTGTCCGGCGCGAAGTTTGAACTGCATCACGACGACGACTGCGAGGTTTATATCAACGGCGTGCTGGCGACAAAGCAGGGCGCGTATCTGTTTGATTACATGACGGTGGATATTTTGCCGGAAGCGTTGCGTGTGTTGCACCCCGGCACGAACGTCATCGCGGCGCACTGCATTCAACTCGGCGGCGGGCAATACTTCGATCTCGGCATTTTCGTGCCGAAGTAGCGGCGGGCGTCCCGTGAGGTAGCGCAGGCCAC
>OCZU010001909.1_pt1 | contig 13467 bp, 11 predicted proteins | sample 1539001 | NCBI WGS metagenome assembly OCZU01 (sample SAMEA3539306, study PRJEB22396) | soil metagenome | biome: tundra; feature: field; material: soil | place: USA | collected 2010-05 | depth 0.15 m
TCGCGTAGGACCCGAGCATCCCGGCCGATGCCTTGGTCAGGTGCATGGAGCCGCCTTTGGCCCGGCAGACCCCGGTGGCCTTGCTCATCAGCTCGGCTAGGCACTCCGTCGGGGAAGCCCCGCGCGCCATAGCGTGGTGGTGACCGCGATAGGTGGCGAACACGTAGTCGTCGGGGCGCAGCGCGGCGCTCGCACCGACCGCGACCGCCTCATGTCCGGCGGCGAGATGGGTCGTGCCCTTGACCAGGCCGGCCAGGAACAGATCGTGCGCCGCCTTCTCGGTCCGGCGGATCACCGCCATCTGCTCGTAGCATGCAAGCAGCTCGTCGACGCCGATGCCACCGGAAACCGCACTGGCTGTGGTCACTTCGCATCACCCGTTTCGCCTCGTCCGGCGGCGGTGTTCAGGTGGGACTGGCTCTCGCGCAGGGTGTCGAGCGCGCCGCCGGCGGTCCAGTACTTGCGGCCGGCCACCAGCAGCTCCTCGGCCGGGAACTTCGTGATGACCTCGCAGCCGTCAGCGGTCACGACGACCTCCTCCTCGATCCGGGCCGCGGACCATCCGTCCTTGCCTGGCCAGTACGTCTCCAGCGCGAACACCATGCCCTCCTCCAGCGTCTCGGGATGGTCCAGGGACACCAGCCGGCTGAAGATCGGCTTCTCCCAGATCGACAGCCCGACGCCGTGACCGTACTGCAGCGCGAACGCGGCCGTCTCATCAGGAAAGCCGAACTCCTGCGCACGGGGCCAGACTGACACGATGTCAGCCGTAGTCGCCCCCGGCCGCACCAGCGCGATCGCGGTATCCATGTACTCCCGGCAGCGGGTGTAGGCGTCGCGCTGAGCGACCGATGCGCTGCCGACCGCCAGCGTGCGGTAGTAGCAGGTGCGGTAACCCAGATGACTGTGCAGGATGTCGAAGAACGCCGGATCACCCGGCCGGATCAGCCGGTCGCTGAACACATGCGGATGCGGCGAGCAGCGCTCCCCCGAGATCGCGTTCACGCCTTCGACAAACTCGCTGCCCAGGTCATACAGCACCTTGCTGACCAGCCCGACGCACTCGTTCTCCCGGACCCCGGGCCGCAGGAACTCATACAGCTCCTGGTAGGCGGCATCGACCATCGAGCACGCCTGGGTCAGCAGCGTGATCTCGTCACGGGTCTTGGTGCGGCGCGCTTCCAGGAACACCTGCTGACCGTCGACACAGTCAATGCCCTCGGCGCGCAGTGCCGCCAGGATCGGCATCTCAGCCACGTCGATGCCGAGCGGCGCGTCCGCCATGCCGTGCTCGCGCAGCTCGGCGGCCACCTTGCGAGCGACCTCCTGGGCGATGCCGGCGTCCGGGTGAAAGGCACCCCGGAGCGTGGATACACCAGCCCTCGCGCCGGTCTGGGCAGCGCCGGACTTGGTGTGATCCAGCCACGGGTTGTACAGCTGGTGGTGCCGGGCGGCTGAGCCGAAGTCCCAGATCACCGGCTCGGCGCCACGCGGCAGCAGAGCGAAGCGGATCAGCTTGTCCATCGCCCAGGTGCCGATGTGCGTCGCGGTCATGTACCTGGTGTTGGCCATGTCAAAGCTGAGCAGGCCGCCGAGCTCGGACCGCTCCAGCTGTGCCTTCAGCCGGGCCAGCCGCTCCGAGCGAAGCCTTGCCAGATCGACCCGTTCCTCCCAGTCGACCGCGTTCGACCCGAACGTGTGAATTGCCATCGCTGCTCCCTTAGCTGCTGCCCGACACCGCGGCGGCGAGGCTGCTGCCGAGGTCGGCCAGCATGACCGTGGCCGCATTGCGCCCAGGTGCGCCGGACACCGAGCCACCCGGATAGGTGGTCGCGCCGGTCTGATAGAGGCCCTCGATGGGCATCCGGTGACTGGCCCAGCCCGGTACCGGGCGCAGGTCACCCGACTGGGCAGGGCCGCCGTCGCCGCCATGACACGAGCCGTGCCAGTTGTGCTCGTTCATCCGCTCCAGGTCAAGCGGGCTGCGCACCGACGAGGCGAGGATCGCGTCGTCGGTCAGTCCCGGCGAGTAGCGGCGCAGCTGCCCGAGGTTGGCCAGTGACACCTGCTCCTTCACCTCGTCCCAGCGCTCCGGGCCGCCGGGGAGCTCGTAGGGCTGGAACCCGACCACCTTGAGCGTGTGTGCGCCGTCCGGAGCCCGTGACGGGTCAGCGACCGTGGGACACAGCACGAGCAGCACCGGATCATCGGCGGCGATCAGGCCCGCGCCGAAGTCACGCCCCAGCCGCAGCATCCGCTCGACCGACTGCGGCGTCCCTGAAGCCACCGGCGAGATGGACCCGCCGTCCACCGGGAAGGTCGGCGGCTCGGTGGTGGCGTAGTGGCTGACGAACATGGAGACCCCGGCCTGCCAGGTGCCGACGCAGTACAGGAAGTCCTCGCCCCAGGCGCGCGCTGGCGCCATCTCGACCAGGTGCTTGATGTGGATCGTGGACAAGACCGCCTTGCTCGCCAGGTAACGCTCACCGGACTCGGTCGCCACTCCCGTGCAGCGCTGGCCGTCAGTGATCAGAGCGCTGACCCTGGTGCCGGTCACGATGACGCCTCCGCAGCCCTCGATCACCCGGGCGAGCGCTTGCGGCAGCGCCGCCGACCCGCCCCGCGGCAGCGTCCAGCTGTGCTGCTGCCTGCCGTAGGCGAGGGAGTAGGCGAGCAGGCCAGTGCCGCTGCGATCGGGCAGCTGCATCGTCATGAATGACATCCACAGCATGAAAGCGCGGGTGTGCTCGTCCTCGAATTCCGCCCTGATCACATCCCAGGCAGACATCGCGTTCCTGCGCAGCCATCGCGGGCCGCCGGGCTGACGGCTGAGCACCGCGGCTGAAGACTCGCCATATCCCACTGGGGTGTATCGCACTCGTCCGAGGTCCGGGGCAATCTGCCGGTAGTCGGCCATCATCGCGCGGTACGCGCGGGCATCGCGCTGGGAGAACTTCGCTAACTCGGCGCAGGTCCGCTCCTCGTCGCGCCACATGGTGAGCCATGCCCCGTCGGGGAACGGCAGGTGCACGACGGGGTCGGGGTGCAGGTACTCCAGGCCCTGGGCAGCCAGGCCGAGCTCGTCGGCGGCCAGGATCGGGCTGGCCTGGATCAGGTTGTGCGCCGTCGAGCAGGTGTCGTGCAGGAAACCCGGCAGCGTCAGCTCCTCCGAGCCGGTGTCGCCGCCAATGTCGTCTCTGGCCTCCAGGACGAGGCAGCGCAGCCCAGCCCTGGCCAGGTAAGCGGCCGCGACCAGGCTGTTGTGGCCGGCACCCGCCACCACGACGTCAAACGTGTCGGTCATAGCCGTCACCCCCGGCTTCTCCCGCTACCCCAGCCGCACCGGTCCCGGCCACACCGGTCGCAGCCGCACTGATTCCCAGCAGCCGCTGCGCGTTGCCGCCCAGGATCAGGTCCTCGGCGTCCGGCTGCCCCAGCGCGCGGACATCTGCCACCGGGTCATCGGCGCCCATGTCAAAAGGCCGGTCCGATCCGAGCAGCACCCGGTCGGCGCCCACGCACGCGACCAGGTCGGCCAGCAGCGCCAGGTCGTGGGTGAGCGAGTCGTAGCGAAAGCGGCGCAGCCAGACGTCGGGGCCGGCCGCCGAGCGTGAGCTGGCTTCCGGCCGGACCGCGAAGGCCCGCCGCAGCCGGCCCCGCACGGCATGCAGGCCGCCGCCGCCATGCGCCAGCAGCAGCTTCAGGTCGTGATGGCGGTCAAGCACGCCCGCCGCAGCCAGGTGCGCTGCGGTGATCGCGGTCTCCAGCGGGTTCCCGACCGAGTTCCACAGGTAGTAGTCGCTGAGGGCAGGCAGCTGAAACCCGGTCGTGGTCGGGTGGATGAAGATCAGCGCTCCGGTTGCCTGCGCCGCCTCCCAGAACGGCTCGAACCGATCATCTCCCAGGTAACTGCCGGACACGCTGGCCGGGATCTCCACGCCGTACATTCCGGGCAGCCGCATCAGCGCGTCCAGGCAGCGCGCCGCGGCGGCCGGATCCTGCAGCGGCACAGCGCCGAGCGCGCTGATCTGACCAGGCCGACCGACCGCCAGCCGGGACAGCGCCTCGTTCTGCACCTGGCAGACCGTGAGTGCCTCGCTCAGCTCGGCCTCGGTCGGCACCAGCATGATCCACGGCGAGAGCAGCAGGTGATCGACTCCCTGCGCAGCGGCCTGCGCCAGCATCAGATCGACGTCGGTGAACTCGCCGACGATCGATCGCAGCACCTTGCCGCGGAATCCGGCGACCGGCCGACCGTCGGAGTGGCCGAGCGCCGGGCGCCACCGCTCGGGCACCGCCGGGGTGGTCATCTCCGCGACAATGATGTGGCAGTGGCTGTCAACGATCAACGCGGCTGCCCTGTCGGCAGGCCGGGGACCGGTCCGCCGCCACCAGGCTGTGGCTCCCGGTCCGCGGTTACCGCCCCGCCGAGGTAAAGGGTCCCGATCTCGGGATGCTCAAGCACCTCGCGGCCGGTGCCGGCCAGCCGGACCCGCCCGTTCTCCAGGACGACTCCGTGGCTGGATAGGCGCAGACCGGCCCGGGCGTTCTGCTCAACGAGCAGGATCGTCTTGCCGCTGGCGTTCATCAGCCGGATCGCATCGAAGACGGTCTTAAGCACCTTCGGCGCCAGTCCGACCGATGGCTCATCCAGAATGACCAGCGCCGGGTCCAGCATCAGGCACCGGGCGAATTCCACCAGCCGCTGCTGGCCGCCGGACAGGCTGCCCGCCTTCTGGTCGGCCCAGCCAGCCACCGCCGGGAACATTTCCTCTACCTCAGCGCGCCGGCGGGCCAGCAGCGCGCGGTCGCCGAGCAGATACCCGCCGAGCTCGATATTCTCCCTGACCGTCATCTCGCGGAACAGGCTGTGATTCTGCGGAACGTGCACCAGGCCCATCCGCAGGACCTGCCGGGGGCTGCGGCCGACCAGTTGCTGACCGTGGAACGTGATGCTGCCCCGCCTCGGTCGCAGCAAGCCGCTGACCGCCGAGAGCAGCGTCGACTTGCCCGACCCGTTCGGCCCCACCACGCAGGTGATTCCGCCCTCGGCGACCGTGAGACAGACATCGTGCAGCACGTCACCGCCGCCGTAACCGGCCACCAGGCCGTCGACGACCAGCGCCGCGCCACCGGTGGCCGCCGCGCTCGTCACCTCCGGCGCCTCACCTGACCGGCTCATCGTCATCCTCCGCGACGCCAAGGTAGGCGTCCAGCACGCGCGGGTCATCCCTGATGATCTCGGGAGGGCCGCTGGCCACGACCGTGCCGTAGTCCATCACCGTGACGTGTTGGCACAGGCTCATCACGAACTCCATGTTGTGCTCCACGATCAGGAACGTCTTTCCGGCCGCGTTCAGCTCCTTGATCCGCGCTCCGATAATCTTGATCAAAGACGGGTTCACGCCGCCGGCCGGCTCATCGAGCAGCACCACCGCCGGGTCGGCGACCAGCACGTAAGCGAGCTCAAGCAGCTTGCGCTGCCCATAAGAAAGCGTGTCAGCCAGAGCGCTGGCATGGCCGTCGATTCCGATGAACGCAAGCAACTCCATGGCCCGCTGCCGGTCGGCGAGGCCACCTGCCCTGGCGAGCGGATTACGGAACCGGCCGGCTCCGGCGCCATTGTGCTGCGAAGCGACCAGCATGTTCTCTAGCACGGTCAGCCGGGGGAAGATCCTGGTCAGCTGGAAGGTCCGGCCGATGCCCGCGGCGAACACGCGCTGCGGCGGCGCGCCGGTGATCTTCTGGCCGGCGAAGTAGACATCGCCGGAATCCGGCCGCTCGTATCCGGTGATGACGTTGAACAAGGTGGTCTTGCCCGAGCCGTTGGGTCCGATCAGGCCGGTGATGCTGCCTGCCGCTACCTCGACCGTGCAGTCGTCCAGCGCATGCACGCCACCGAACGCTTTGCGGACGCCGAGGGTCGCCAGCAGCGCGGTCACGGCGCGACCTCGTTCGCGATCGTGCCGTCTTTGGTCAGCGCCTGGCTGTCTGCGCCGAGCCGGTGCCTGCCGGTCGGGGCCGGTTCTCTCCCCGCCGCCACCTCGGCGGCCGGGCCGCCGGACGTCACGCCGTCGCTCGGCGCCGCCCGCGAGCCGTGCCTGGCCCGCCAATTGGCGACCTTCTCCGATGCCGTCGGGATCAGGCCACGCGGCAGCAGCAGCACGACGCACAGGAACAGCGTGCCGAGCAGGATCTGGCTCAGGTAGTTGTTCTGGATCTGGGAGGTCAGGTACAGCTGCCCAGGCTCGATGATCAGAGCGCCGAGCATCGGGCCGACGACGGTGCCCAGCCCGCCAAGGAAGCCCATCAGCGCCACGGTCAGGTCGAACAGCGGATCGTAGCCGGACTGCGGCAGCACCTGGCCGAGGAAGAAGAACCAGAGACCGCCGGCCAGCCCAGTGATCGCCGCCGAGATCACGAAGGCGGAGAGCTTCACCCGCATCGCCCGCACGCCCAGGCTGGCCGCCCGGTCCTCGTCGTCCCGGATGGCGCGCAGCTGCAGGCCGAACCTGGAGCCCCGGATCAGCCAGGAAATTCCGGCAGCGGCAACGGCTAGTGCCAGCGCCATGTAGTAGAAGCGCTGATTGAAGGTCGTCGGGCTCCAGAGCAGGAACGGCGAGTCAAGCCCGATAGTGCCGCCGGTGGTGGCGAGATCGAATGCCATCAGCTGAAAGATGAAGAAGACGGCGATCGTGACCACGACGAAGGTATGCCGCCTGACTCGCAGCGCGACCAGGCCGAACGGAATGGCGATCAGCGCCGCCACCACCATGGCCACCGGCAGCAGCGCGAACTCGGCCGATCCGGTGATCTGCAGGTCTCTCGCCGCGATTCCGGCCGCGTACGCCCCGCTGCCGAAGAAGACCGCGTGGCCGAGCGAGAGGTAGCCGGAATAGCCGGAGAAGAGATTCCAGGCGACAGCCGCGGCGACGAAGATCAGCGTCTCCACGCCGATCGTCGCGACCAGCTGATTGGTGAAGATCAGCGGAAAGACGGCGAACGCGGCGAGCACGATCACAAGAGCGCCGACCCGGACTGCGACGCCACCGAGGCGGCTTGACCGCGCCAGTCCAGGCGGCGCTGCCGGCGTCACTGCGCCCTCGCCAGCTGCCGGCCGAACAGGCCGGCCGGGCGGAACATGAGCACCAGGACCAGCGCCGCGTAGAAGACCGCGACCGACCAGGTCGGCTGCCAGATGTCTACCACAGATTCCAAGGTGAGCATCAGGACAGAAGCCGCCAGCGCGCCGCCGATGCTGCCGAGGCCGCCGAGAATGATCAGGGCGAGCAGCCGGGAAATCAGGTCATAGCCGCTGTTCGGGTTGAACCCGCCGCCGGTGGCCCCGAACACCATCCCGCCGGCCGCCGTGACCGCGACGCCGATCCCGTAGGTCAGCGCGGACACCCGGTTCACGTCGATGCCGACCAGCATCGCCGCCGTCCGGTCCTGCATGGTGGCCCGCACGCTCTGGCCGAACCGGGTGCGATAGAGCAGCACATACAGAGCCACCACCAGCGCCACCGCCAGGCCGAACCCGTACAAGTAGATGTAAGGCACATAGAAGCCGAGCAGATGCACGCCCGCGATCACGTACGAGGCGTTGAGCGATACGTCATTCGGGCCGAATACCAGGTACAGCAGTCCCTCGATGATGATCGCCACCGCATAGCTGGCCAGCAGCGACATCGAGGTGCGCTCCCGGCCGCGCAGCGGCCTGATAAACGCCCATTGAATGGCCACCCCGATCACGAACATCACCGGGACGGTGATCACCAGGCCGACGAACAAGTCGAGGTGCAGGTGCACGGACAGCGCGTAGCTGAGGTAGGCGCCGAGCACCACCATGACGCCCTGGGCGATGTTGATGATGTCGAGCACGCCGAAGATCAGAGTCAGCCCGACGGCCATCAGCGCATATACGCCTCCGCCGAGAATACCGGTGATCACGGCGTGGATCAGTTTGATCGTCACCATCAGCCTCCGCTGCGCGCCTGTCCGTGCACCTGATCGATCAGCTAGTCCAGGCTGGCTTGGGGTTCAGAATCTTCACCGAACCCGCCGAGCCGACCGGCAGGACCTGGACGAACTTGCCGTTCTGCCACTGGAAGATGTACGTGGTGGCGGCGCCGTTGCGGCCGAGGCTGTCGAATGTAACCGGCCCCTGCACGCTGCTCAGCGTGGCGCCGCTGTGCAGGTAGGCGATGATCTTCGCGTTGTCGGTGCCGCCAGTCGCCTTGACCGCCTGGAAAGCCACCTGCCCGACCGAGTAGGCCTCGGCCACGTCCGCGTTGATCCCGGAGGCGGTGCCGCCGTACTTGGCGACATACTCAGCGACCATCTTCTGGCTCTGCGGGTTGGGCGAGCCGCCGTACCAGGCGTTCGGCACCATCATCCCGCTGGCGTTCCCCGTGCCCACCACGCTGGTGAAGGCGGTGCCCTGGTCCGGGCCGGCGGCGCAGATGAAGATCTTCGGCATGTAGTGCTGCTGCTCGAACGCCTTCATGAACGCAGCCACCGTCGGCACGTCGGTCGAGCCGAGCACTACCACCTGCGCCTTGGAGGCGGCCACGTTGTCGGCGGCCGGCGCGTAGTCAGGGACCTCAGCCGGGAAGATCTTGGAGTAGACCGTCTTGATCCCCGCGCTCTGCAGCGTGGCCTGGGTCAGCTGGACTGGCGGGTCAGCGAACGGGTCCTGTGCCATCGGGTACGCCGCGGTGGTCGGCCGCTGCTTGGCCGGCAGCGACTTCACCCAGTTGGCGAAGGGCACCATCTCGTCCTCGATCGGCAGGCTCACGTCGAACACGTTGTGCGCCTGCAGGTTGGGCGGGGCGGTGAAGACGCTGGGCGCGCCGCCCGCGCCCTCGATGAACGCGAAGTCGTTTCGCGCGGCTACCGCCGAAGCAGGTGTCGTCAGCAATGAGGAGAACGGCCCGAAGGTCAGGTCCACATGATTGACCGAGATCAGCTTGGTGTAGTTAGTGACCACCTGGGTGGGACTGCTCGCGTCATTGTCGATGATCAGCTTGACCTGGCGGCCCAGCAAGCCGCCGGAGGCGTTCACGTCGTGCGCCCACAGTTTGTAGCCCTTCTCGAACGCGATGCCATCGGCCGAGAAGTCGCCGGTCAGCGACAGCGAGGCGCCGATCAGGATTGGACCCTTGGCGCCGGACGAAGAGCTGGATGTGCTGCCCGACCCGCTAGAGCAGGCCGCAAGCAGGGCCGCCAGGACGGTCGTGGTGATTCCAATAGACAAGAACCGGGCTCGGTGAGATCTCATCCCCGGTCCTCCTTCCGAGTTGATAGATGACCCGATCAATCGCTGCTGACGGGCTCAAGCCCGTCAGATACTTCCGCGTTCTCGCTGGTCAGCTCTAGGCCCGCTGATCGGGCCTGGAGCACGAGCAGGGCTGCGAAATCGTCCTCGCCGAATCCGTAGCCGACCAGGCTCTGCACGATCTGATGCACCGCCGAGGCGACCGGGAGCGGCACCTCGTGCTGCCGCGCGGCAGCTAGCCCCAGGTCAAAATCCTTGCGCAGCAGCGATGTGGTGAACGTTGGGTGGAAATCCAAATTGACGAAGGCCGGCGCCTTGTACCTGGTGAAGGTCGATCCCATCACGCTGGCGTTGAGGCAGGCAAGAAGAGCCTGCCTGCTCACGCCGCTCTTCTGCGCCAGGATCGTCACCTCGGCCAGCGACTGGGTAACCACGCCGAGGAAGAGGTTGTGGCACAGCTTGACCGTCCTGGCCAGCTCTCCCTCGCCCACGTAGGTAGCGCCCGCGCCCAGCAAGTCCAGGTAGGGCCGCGTCTGATCGAATGCGTCCCGCGATCCGGAGACCGCGAAGGTCAGCCTACCCACGCTGGCCACCTTCGGGTTGCCCATCACCGGGGCGGCGAGCAGCCTGCTGCCCCGGGCCGCAAGTTCCTGCCTGACCTGCTCAGAGGCTTCGCTTGAGACGGTGGAGCAGTCCACCACGATCGACGGCGCGTGCCCGCCGGAGGTCAGGCCCGCGGGGCCGGTGACGGCGTCAATGAGGTCCTGCGAGGTGCCCACCGTGACGAAGACGATGTCTGCCGAGCCTAGGTCGGCGGCGGTGTCCACGACCTTCGCGCCAGCTGCCGCCAGCGGCTCGGCCTTGGCCTTGGTCCGGTTGTAGACGGTGACGTCGCACTGCGCGGCCAGCAGCCGGTGGATGAGCGCGATGCCCATCCGCCCCGTTCCTAGCCAGCCGAGCTGGTGCTTGCTGCCATGATCGGACATCACGCCACCTCAGATCCTTGGCGCCGCACCGGAGGCCGGCCTTCGGGCGCCGCGCGCCGACCCACTCGCCAGGTGCGACAGCTGGGTCGCAATCGTTTGCGGACTGAGCCTGGCCTACCGGACAGGCTCTTGTCAATGGGCACGTTCTCCTCTGTATGACTGATATGCAACCGTGTGCAATGCTTGCCCGCATGGCAGACAGCCGGGTCAACGCCGCGGTAAGCCACTGGGCACCGCGCTTCATCGCCAATGGCATAGATTACAACGATTTCGTGCAGGTGACCGCCGCAATCGATAGTTGGGACTCCTGGTGCGAACAGTGGTGCCGTGCCGCCGCCGTGCATGAGGAGCTCGGCCGGTCAGCGCTAGCGGCCCAGCGCGCCCGGTCGGCCGGGTCGCACCTGGCCCAGGCCGCCGTTTACTACCACTTCGCGAAGTTCATGTTCGTGCAGGACATCCCCCAGATGCGCGCGGCGCACCTGGCGGCCGTGCGCTGCCTGAACGATGCGATGCCGCACCTCGAGCCGCCGGGCGAACGGCTGGAGATACCGTTTGACGGCGCGGTCATCGCCGGCCTGCTGCGCCGTCCGGCCGGGCCGGGGCCGCACCCCCTCGTGGTCCTGATCCCTGGTCTCGACTCGGCCAAAGAGGAGTTCCGGCCGACCGAGGACCTCTTCCTCAGCCGTGGCCTCGCCACGCTCTCGGTGGACGGACCTGGCCAGGGCGAGGCCGAGTACGACCTGGCGATCCGGGGGGACTGGGAGGTCCCCGGCGCGGCCATCCTGGACGCGGCCGGCGAGCTGCCGGGAATCGACGCCAATCGGATCGGGATCTGGGGCGTCAGCCTGGGCGGCTACTACGCCGCCCGGGTAGCCAGCGGCGACAGCCGGGTGCGCGCCTGCATCGCGCTGTGCGGGCCCTACTGCCTGGGCGACATCTGGGATCAGCTGCCCGAGCTCACCCAGGCCGCGTTCACGGTCAGGTCAAAGTCGGCATCCGACGCCGAAGCCAGGCTGCGGGCTGGCGAGCTGACCATGGCGGGCCGGGCCGGCCGGATCACGGCGCCGCTGCTGATCGTGGCCGGTCAGCGGGACCGGATATTCCCCTGGCAGGATGCGCAGCGGCTGCAGTCCGAGGCCGGCGGCGAAGCCGAGCTGCTGCTGCTCGCTGACGGCAACCACGGCTGCGCAAACGTGCCCTACCGGCACCGGAACTACAGCGCAGACTGGATGGCCAGCAGGCTCGGCAGCTAGCCCCGCCGCGGGGCGGTCGAGCCGCGGACGATGAGCTCAGGCGCCAGGTAGAGAATCTTCCTGGGCGCATCGCTGGTCGCGATCCGCTCCAGGATCAGCCTGCCCGCCTCGGTGCCGACCTGATAGTGCGGGAAGCTGATCGTGGTCATCGGCGGTCGCAGCCGGTCGATAAACGGCATGTTGTTGAAGCCGACCACCGAGATATCGTCCGGGCAGGTCAGCCCCGAAGCCTCCAGACCGGCGTAGCAGCCGACCGCCAGCATGTCGTTCGCCGCAGCCACAGCCGTGCAGCCGATCCCGCTCGCGAGCAGCTCGCGACAGCAGCGATCTCCTTCCTCGATCGAGTACGCCTGGGCGTAGCTGACCTGCGCCGGGTCGACCGGCAGCTCGTGAGCCCGCATCGCGGCCAGGAAGCCGCGGTAGCGGCTGAGCCCGGTAGAGACGTCCTGCGGCCCGGCGATGTGCGCGATCCGGCGGTGGCCAAGCGAGACGAGATGAGCAACGGCCATCTCGATGCCGCGCTCATTATCGACCGAGACCGACGGGAAGCCGTACCCTTCGGCATGCCGGTTCACCAGCACAACGGGAAGCTCCGCGGCTGCCGCCTCGGCTAGCAGCGAGCTGCGCAGGCGCGCCGTCGCGAAGACGAAGCCGTCCACGTGCCTAGCGCGCATCAGCTCGAACACCAGGCGCTCGCGCTCGTCATCTGAGTCGGTGTTGCCGATCAGCGCGACGAAGCCGTCGGCGGCAAGCCGGTCCTCAATGCCCCGGACGATCGGCGGGAACAGCGGGTTGTTCAGGTCCGGGATCAGCACGCCGACCGTGTGCGACCGCCTCGTGCGCAGGCTGCGCGCCACCGGGTTCGGGCGGTATCCGAGCGAGGAGGCAGCGGCCAGGATGCGGCCTGCGGTGTCCTCGCTCACCAGCAGCCTGGTTTCCGGGTTCAGCGCGCGCGACGCCGTGGCCGGATGGACCCCAGCGAGCGCAGCCACGTCCTTGAGCGTCACCGGCGGATCCTGCTTCATCGGCAGTCACGCTCCGATCTGCGCGCCGAGCAGTAGCAGCGGTGCACCAGCGTGCCGCCTCCCGAATGGTAACCGCCTTCGCGGCCGTCGTCATCAGGCGACGGAGGCTAGTGCAAACTGCCAGTAGACCACGGGACCGTTACGATACGGTCAGCGCGGTAGGATCCGGGCGTGTCCTATGACAGGCCGGCGCATTCGACTCATCGGGCGGCTGGTTTGAGCGGCAGGACGGCGGACTGCACACGGCCACAGCTCAGACCGCGGGCCGGTGTGGCGAAGTTGCCTTGGCGCTGCCCTTGTCCTCCGTACCATGCAAACACCGTATTTCCGGTTCGCGACAATGCTTTTCTAGCCGCTTGCCAGTACGCAACTAGATCCATCAGGATCTAGGCTCGACTAACAGCACCTGGCCCCGCCGTCTTACTGACCCGGGCCGCCGACCCAGGGTGCGGGTTGGCAGGCCCGAACCGACTGCTAGTCCGTCACCGACCGGCTAGATCGTCTTGGAGCTGCGCAGATGGCACTTGCACTCCGCTATGCGGTCCGCTCTGACGTCGGCCTGCTCCGGGAGGGCAACGAAGACTCAGCATATGCGGGTCCGCATTTGCTGGCGGTCGCTGACGGAATGGGCGGATATGAAGCCGGCGAGGTCGCCAGCGCCGCGGTCATCTCGACCGTAGCGCCGCTTGACCGCAACGAGCTGTCGGAGTCGGAGCTGATCGACGCGCTGGCCGCAGCCGTCACCAGCGCTAAGCAGACGCTTCGCCACATTGTCGATACCGACCCAGCGGTCGGCAGCATGGGCACGACGCTCACTGCGATGCTGTGGTCCGGCGGAACGGCAGCGGTCTGTCACATCGGCGACTCGCGTGCCTACCTGCTGCGCGATGGCGAGCTTTACCAGATCACGCGCGATCACACGTTCG
>OCZU010001910.1_pt1 | contig 13467 bp, 12 predicted proteins | sample 1539001 | NCBI WGS metagenome assembly OCZU01 (sample SAMEA3539306, study PRJEB22396) | soil metagenome | biome: tundra; feature: field; material: soil | place: USA | collected 2010-05 | depth 0.15 m
ATGCTGGCCGGGATACCGCCGACACCCGAACTCCTCGCCAAGGTCGATGCCCTGCCGCCGGCTGACGACCTGCCCGAGGTGGACCAGGCCGCGTCCCGGGGGGCAGATCCGCATTTCACCCTGCGCAGGCTGCTCAGGCCGGTCGCGCTCGCGCTCTTCGCCGGCCTGGTGCTCGATGCGCTCGACGCAGTCGCCGGGGTGGCCATGCCAGCGCTGGTACGCGGCGGCGTGGACAACGGCGTTCTCACGAAAGAATTTCATCCGGTCGTCGTGGTCGCGCTCATCGGGCTCGCGATCGTGATCGGCGACTGGGTTATTAACGTGATCCAGACCGTCGTGGTGGGCCGCAACGGCGAGCGAGTGCTCTACACGCTGCGGGTGAAGATCTTCGCTCATTTGCAGCGGCTCGGGCTGGACTTCTTCGAGCGCGAGCTGTCCGGCCGGATCATGACCAGGATGACGACGGACGTGGACGCGCTGTCCACGTTCCTGCAGACCGGGCTGATCACGATGGTCAACTCGGTGCTGACATTCGCCGGCGTGATGATCGCACTGCTGTTCATCAATGTCAGGCTGGGCCTGACGCTGTTCGCGATCATCCCCGTGCTGCTGGCGGCGACCCTGGTGTTCCGCGCGAAGTCGTCGAAGGCATACAGCGAGGCCAGGGAGCGGGTCAGCATCGTCAACGCCAGCCTGCAGGAGAACGTGGCCGGCCTGCGCGTCGCGCAGGCCTACCGGCGCGAGGAGCACAACCAGGCGCGGTTCGCCGACCTGAGCAGCGGGTACCGGCGATCCCGGCTGCGGGCGCAGCGCTACATCGCGCTGTACTTCCCGTTCGTGCAGCTGCTCTCGACCGTCGCCGGAGCTCTTGTCCTGTTCGTCGCGGCCGGCGAAGTGCACAGCGGCGTGCTCACGGCGGGCGGGCTGATTGCCTACCTGCTCTACATCGACCTGCTGTTCGCTCCCGTGCAGCAACTCTCGCAGGTGTTCGACGGCTACCAGCAGGCAGCTGTCGGCCTGCGGCGGATCAAGGACCTGCTCCGCACGCCGACCTCGACGCCGGAAGCGGCAAGTCCGCGGCCGGCCGGCCGGCCACGCGGCCTGATCGAGTTCCGCGACGTGCACTTCAGCTACGCCGGCCAGCCGGAAGAGGCACTGACCGGGGTGAGCATGACAGTGGCGCCCGGCGAGACCGTCGCGCTAGTCGGCCAGACCGGCGCGGGCAAGTCCACCATGGTCAAGCTGGTGGCCCGGTTCTACGATGTCACATCCGGCAGCCTGCTGGTCGACGGCGTGGACGTGCGCGAACTCGACCTGGCCAGTTACCGGCACGGCCTCGGGGTGGTCCCGCAGGAGCCCTACCTGTCCCCGGGCACCGTCCGCGACGCGATCGCCTACGGGCGCCCCGGCGCCTCCGACGCGGCGGTCGAGGCGGCCGCCGGAGCCGTCGGCGCGCTCGAGATGATCGCCCGGCTGCCCGGCGGGTTCCTGCATGAGGTGGCCGAGCGGGGCCGGAACCTCTCGTCCGGGCAGCGGCAGCTGATCGCGCTTGCCCGCGCTTACCTGGTGGACCCCGGCATCCTGCTGCTCGACGAGGCCACCGCCGCGCTCGACCTGGCCACCGAGGCGGCGGTGACCCGTGCCACCGAGCGGCTCACCGCGCAGCGCACCACGCTGGTGGTCGCGCACCGGCTCAGCACCGCCGCGCGGGCCGACCGGATCGTCGTGATGGAACTTGGCCGGATCGCCGAGACCGGCACCCACGACGAGCTGCTAGGGGCAGGCGGCGTCTACGCGGCCCTGTGGTCAGCCTTCATCGGCGACGCAGAACTCGTCGCCTGACCCGTCCGCGGCAGGCCTGATCCGTGCGCGGCAAGCCAGGCCAAGTCAGCGGCCGGCCCCGGCCACCAGGCCGTCGTCAAGCCGCGCCAGGTCATCCGGCGCCTGCTGGCCGGCGAACTGGTAGTCCGACCGCATGGCGCGCACGTCACGCGGGATGAGCGCGAGCGCGGTCGCCACGACGATCAGCGCGGCGGCACCGTACTGGGTGGCCGGCACGCCGATGATGGCGGCGAGCGGGCCGGCCACCAGGGCACCGAGCGGCATCGCCATCACCGAGCCGAGCGCGTCGTAGGACGAGACCCTGGCCAGCCGCTCCGGCGGAATCTTCCTGGCCAGCGCCACGGTCCACTGCACCATCATGATCTCCATCGTGATGCCGAGACCGAACGAGGCCAGGCAGACCACGGGGAGCGGCCACAGCATGGCCAGCGACACCGGCGAGCTCGCGATAGCCCCGCCGATCAGGACGACGAACAGCATCGGCCGCCGCGGGGTGAACCGCAGCGATACCAGGCCGCCGACGATCAGGCCGACCGACTCCGCGGCGGTGATCGCGCCCCAGGCGGCCGGGCCGCCCAGATGCGTCCTGGCGACCACCGGGCCGAGCACCTGGAAAGCCCCGTACCAGGCCATCAGGATGACGCCGAACTGGGCCACGATCGCCCACAGCCAGGTGTGCGACCGGAACTCCGACCAGCCGTCGCGCAGGTCCCTGAGCATGCCGGAGTGGTGCGCGCGCTCGACCGCGACCGCGCGTATCCGCAGCAGCGGCGGGACCGTGCCGATCATCCCGATGCCGCACGCGGCCAGCGCCCAGCCGGGTCCGAACGCGGCAACGCAGACGCCGGCCACGACCGCGCCGCCCATCTGGCCGGCGTTCATCGCTATCCGGCTCAGCGCGCTTGCCTCCGGCAGCATCCCGGCGGGAACGACCCTGGGCAGCAGCGCCTGCGAGGCGGGATAGAAGATCGCCATGCCGGTCCCGGTCAGCGCCTCGAGCAGGATCATCTGCCACAGCCGCGGATGGCCGGCGAGCACGAGCAGGCCGAAGCTTCCCTCGCCGAGCGCGATCATGATGTTCGCCGCGACGATGACCCGCTGCGGCGGCATCCGGTCCGCCACCACCCCGCCGACCAGCGTGAAGATCAGCGATGGCGCTATCTGGGCGGCCAGCACGTAGGACAGCTCGGCGGTCGATCCGGTTGCGTACAGCACCGCGAACGAGACGCCGACGAGAGAGAACCCGAACGCAGCAGGCGCCAGCAGGCGCTCGGCGAACAGAAGCCGGAAATCGCGGAAGGCGAGCACGGGAAAGCGGCGCACGAGCGCACGCGCGAACATGACTAGCGTCCGATCTATGTCAGGGCCGAGGCGGAGTCCGATGCTAGCCAGGCAGGCTCCGGGCCAGCAATCCTTTTACCTGGCTGCTGCCGGTTCCTCGACCCCATTCGCCTGCGCCGGGGCCAGCGATGCGTAACAACACCCCCGGGACACCGCTGATTCCCGGGCCCGCGCGGGGATGCCGGCCTGCGGCCGCCCGTCTCAGGTAGTGTTGCCGTCTTCAGGCAGTGCGCCTACCAGGCCCATCGGCATCCCGAAGGGTGCTCTCATGCCGGCTTCCCCGTCATCTCCCCCGCCGTCCGCCATCGTCACCAGGCTTCGGGCCGCCGGCTGTGTCTACGCCGAGGACGAGGCGCGAATGCTCAGCGCCGCGGCACGGACGCCAGCCGAGCTCGCCGCCATGGTGGACCGGCGAGTCGCCGGCCTGCCCATCGAGCAGGTAGTCGGCTGGGCGGAGTTCTGCGGCCTGCGGATAGCCGTGGATCCAGGAGTCTTCGTACCCCGCCGCCGCACCGAGTTCCTCGTCCGCCAGGCCGCCGACCTCGCGCGCCAGCCCGCCAGACCTGATGACCAGCCTGCCAGTCCCGCGCGCCAGCCCGTCAGCGGCACCGGCCAGCCCATCGCCCTGCCGCCGACAGTGGTCGTTGACCTGTGCTGCGGCTCGGGCGCGGTGGGCGTCGCGCTGGTCGCGGCCCTGGACCAGGTCGAGTTGCATGCCGTCGACATCGACCCGGCCGCGGTGCGGTGCGCCCGCCGCAACATTGCCGCTCGTGGTCAGGTGTACGAAGGCGACCTGTTCGAGCCGCTGCCCGTCGCGCTGCGGGGTCGCATCGACATCCTGGCTGCGAACGTGCCCTACATACCTACCGAGGAAATCCGGCTACTGCCTGCGGAGGCCCGCATACATGAGCAACGGGTCGCCCTCGACGGTGGCGCGGACGGACTTGATGTTTTGAGGCGGGTAGCCGCGGAGGCGTCGCTGTGGCTGGCACCGGGCGGCCACCTGCTGGTCGAGACGAGCGAGCGCCAGGCGCCGACGGCCGTGGACGCTGTTGCTCGCAGCGGGCTGATCCCGCGCGTGGTCAGTTCCGACGAGCTGAGCGCCACCGTCGTCATCGGAACCAGGCCCGCCTTACTCCCGGACCGACCATCAGCACAGGAGGATGACGTTATGCAGCAGCCACAGATGAAGCTGACAGCAACGGTGCTCGACTCACCCGATGCGTCCGAGCTTGGCGCGTTCTACCGTCGGCTGCTGGGCTGGACGCTCCGGCAGGACGAGCCAGGCTGGTTGACTCTCAGCGCACCCGGCGGCGGAGCGGCACTGTCCTTCCAGACCGAGGCGGCCTACGTCCGGCCGACCTGGCCGGCCGGACCGGGCGATCAGCAGATGATGACGCACCTGGACATCGAGGTCGAGGATCTCGATGCGGCGGGAGCGCATGCCGTCGCCGCGGGCGCCGTCCTTGCCGCGTTCCAGCCCCAGGATGATGTGCGGGTCTATCTCGACCCGGACGGGCACCCGTTCTGCCTGTGGGTCACTTCCTGACGCTCGCGCTGACGCTCAGGCGTCGCTCCGTCGTCACCGCCTATGAATCAGGACTGGTCGTACCGCGCTTTCGCGGGCCCGGGCAGTCAGCAAAGGAACTCGATGGACAGCCATGACCCCGTCTCCATCGCGCTCGTCGAGGCGATCCGCACCGGCGACCTCGACTCGCTGGCAATGCTGCTTGGCGAGCATCCCGGCCTGGCGTCGGAGCGCATCGATGAAGGCAGCGGGAAGTCGCGCACACCGCTGCACGAGACCGCGGACTGGCCCGGATACTTTCCGGGCGGCCCGGCCGTCGTGCGCGCGCTGATCGAAGCCGGCGCCGACCCCAGCGCTCCCGTGCTGGGCGCCTCCCATACCGAGACGCCGCTGCACTGGGCGGCCAGCAGCGATGACGCCGATGTGGCAGCGGAGCTGCTGGATGGCGGTGCCGATATCGAGGCACCGGGAGGTTCCATCGGCACGCCGCTGGACAATGCGGTCGGCTACGGATGCTGGCACGTCGCGCGGCTGCTGGCCGGACGGGGAGCCAGGATCAACGGACTCTGGCAGGCTGCAGCGCTTGGCCTGATGCCGCGCGTCGAGGAGCTCCTGGCCTGTGAACCGCCGCCGACGCCCGAGGAACTCGACCAGGCATTCTGGCAGGCGTGCCACGGTGGCCAGCGCCGGGTGGCCGAGTATCTCCTGGATTGCGGCGCCGACCTGAACGGTCACCCCGGGTATAGCGATCAGACACCCGCCGATGTTGCCGCCGCCCTCGACACGCGCCGGGAGAATCTGGTGACCTGGCTCAGCGAGCGCGGCGCCCGGTCGGCGCAGGAGATAGCGCAGCTGCGCTGACGGCACTACGGCGCCAGTTCTGGCAGGTCCGCCCCTTAGCCCGCATGGCACATCCACACGTTGGGTTCGGCGTACCATCCGATTCCGTCAGCCACGGCCAGCGGCGCGAGTCCGCCTGGGAAGACGTAGTCGCCAGGTTGCGGCAGCTCCAGGCCGGTCCACCGCTCCCAGTCCGCGGTAGGCGCCACGATCTCCATCGAATGCGGTTCGGTGCGCAGGATCGTCGCGCCGAGCCGGGCGTGCACCCGCATCCAGGGATCGAACGGCAGTCCGTCGCTGCGACGCCAGTGGGCATACGCCTCGATCGCAATGAGCGGATACCGGTCCTTCAGGCTGGGCCGGACCGGAGCGACGAGCGGACCGAGGCGCGCGTTGCGGGCGGCGACAGCCATCGCCTGGATGATCAGCGCGCTCAGACCCTGTCCCTGCCGGTTGCTCTCCACCTCGGCGGCGAGGGCCGACACAGCGGTCGGAGCCGCCTGCTCGCGGACGGCGCGCAGGCCCACGGCGTCGATCCCGGCGGGCAGGTCGTCCAGCGATCCGTCCCACCGAAAGGGAATGGCCCGGCCGCGTCCCACCACCCGATCGACGGCAACGTCATACAGCAGGACCTGGAACCGTGCGTACCGTGGCATCAGTTGCCCGAAATACTCGCCACTGTGGTTGCCGTGCAGGTTGTACTCCGGCCAGATGCTGAGAAATTGGTTCCTTGCCCGCTCCCACAGGTCCGGCCGTTCCTCGGCAGTGAAGACCTGCACCGGCGACCCCGGTGGAAGAGCCAGTCCGTCCACGGACTCATCTTGCCACGAAGCTCGGCGAGCTGATCAGCTGGACGCCGGTCGGCGGGCCCAGAAGAGAGCGTGACCGGAGTCGCCTTCGGGCACGACTGACTGCTCGGTGATCTCCAGGCCAGCCTGCTCCAGCCAGGAGCGGCAGGTGGCGGCGTCGGCATGACTCCACCACATTGTGGCCTGGCCGCCGAGCCAGTGATCCGAGCTGCCGGTCCAGGCGTCCTGCCCGGCGCTTGCCAGCAGCCAGCCTCCGGGGCGCAGCCAGCTGCCGATGCGCTGGAGCAGCCCTGGCTGCTCATCGAGCGGCAGATGGATCAGCGCATACAGGCAGACCACCGCATCGAAGGACGCGGGCGGGAACTCGACCGTGCAGACATCCGCCTGGCGAAAGTCACCGGCCGGGACGAGGCCGCGCGCTCGCTCGATCTGCACGCCGCTGATGTCGATACCAGTCACCTGATGTCCGTCCGCCGCGAGCGCCCGGGCGACCGGCACGCCGCAACCACAGCCAAGATCGAGCACAGCGGCCGCCGCGGGCAGGCGGGACCGCAGACCAGCCAGCCACGGCGTATACCTGCCCTCAGCGTCGTCATCGCCGCGATACAGATACGACAGAGCGTCATAACCTCGCCGGACCAGATCGCTGCCAGAGTCCGCCGTCATGCCCCCAGCCTACGGTCGGCCTTGCGATCAGCTTGCAACTCCTCGCCGACCCCGAGCGGCGCGGCTGCCGCGGGTCAGCAGTGGAACTCGATCAGGGTGCTGGCGCCTGCTGTTCCCACCGCCCAGAATCCGCCGCTGCGGGGAACAGCGCCGGTGCCGAAGAGCCAGTCGTCGCCGCGACCTGGACTCGGACTGCGCGTCACCGTCCAGGTGGAGCCGTTCCAGTGCTCAGCCAGGGTCCTGAAAGGCGACCCCAGGTCGGCGCGGCGCGCACCCACCGCCCAGGCGTTCCTGGCGCTGGGGGCCGCGACTGCCTGCAGCGAGTTGAAATCTCCCGCCGGGCTTGGCGATCTCACCAGCGACCATGCCGAGCCGGTCCACCGCTCGCTGAGGGTCTGAGTCTGACTGCCGTTCAGGTCGCTCCCGACCGCGAGCGCGAACCGCGGCGAGGGCGCCGCGACTGCCTGCAGGAAGCGATCCCCCTGGCCGCGACTGGGGGTCGGCGCCACGGACCAGGCCGTCCCGCTCCAGCGCATGGCCAGCGTTCGCCCAAACGACACCGAGTCACTGCCCACTGCCCAGGCCTGGGTTGCGGAGGTCGCTGCCACGCCGAACAGGAAGTTGTCACCTGCCCCGACGTCCGGGCTCGGCACGATCCTCCACCTGGTGCCGCGCCAGCGCTCGACCAGGGTCCGGCGCGCCGAGAAGACCGGGCTGGTCGTGTCCTGCCGGTAGCCGACCGCCCAGATGTCTGTCGAGGTCAGGGCGACCGCGGCAGCAAGCGTATTTTCCCCGGTGCCGGAATTCGGACTGGGGATGACGGACCATCGGACCCCGTTCCAGTGCTCGATCAGGGTCCTGAAGCTCGTCGTGGTCTTCTCGTAGAAACCGAACGCCCAGGCGTTCGTACGGGAGAGCGCGACCACACCGCCGAGAGTGTCGGTCGTGAACGGGCCGGTGGCCGGGTTCGGGCTCGGCATCACCTTCCATCCGCTGCCGTTCCAGTGCTCGATGAAGGTCCGGCTGCCGGCGCCGAGGTCGTGGCTCCCGACCGCCCAGGCGTCTTTCGCCGATGTTGCCGCGACCGCGTTCAGCGTCGATGAACCACGGCTCGGACTGGCGACCACCCGCCACCCGGTGCACGCCCGCGCCGGCCCTGCCCGTGCCTGTCCTGCCCGCGCCTGTCCTGCCAGGGCCGCTGAGCCGGGCACGAGCGCCGACAGCACGAGGCCGCCGACCGCCGCCACCACTACTCCAGGTCGCCGCACAGGTTTAGCTGGCATGATGCCCTCCGGTCGTAGGCGGAGCACGCGCATGCGCCGGCGCTTGCCGCTAGTGTGACGCCAGGAACGCTCAGGCGAAAGGGCTGCTGCGGCGCGATGGGGACAGGGCCGGACGCGGACGAGATCGGCGCGCTGGGCGCGATGCGGTCCGGCGGCGACTGGACAGTGTTCGGTCGGCGCCTGCGGCTGACCAACCTGGACAAGGTGCTGTTCCCGGCCCGTCCCGGCGAGGAGCCGGTGACCAAGCGCGAGTTCATCGGGTACGCGGCCCGTATCGCCCCCGTGGTGCTGCCCTACCTGGCCGGTCGCGCCCTCAACATGAACCGCTACCCGGGCGGCGCCAGCTCCCCGGGCTTCTGGCACAAGCAGCTTCCAGAGCACGCACCCGCCTGGGTGCCGCGCTGGCATGACCCAGAAGCCAGCCCGGGCAAGACCACGACCTATCTCGTGGCGGACGAGCCGGCCGCTCTGGTGTGGGCGGCCAACTTCGGCGCTCTGGAGTGGCATGCCTGGACCGCGCGCACCGACTCGCAGCGCCAGCCCAGCTATGCCCTGATCGACATCGATCCCGGTGCGGCCACCTCGTGGGATGACGTGCTGGTGCTGGCCCGGCTGCACCGTACCGCGCTGGAACACCTGGGCGTCCGCGCACAGCCCAAGCTGACCGGCCGACGAGGCATCCAGATCTGGGTGCCGATCGCGACCGGGCCGGGCTTTGATGAGACCCGGGCCTGGGCCGAGCAGCTCTCCAAGGCAATCGGCGCGGTCGTTCCCGACCTGGTCAGCTGGAAGTGGGACGTGCATCAGCGCGGGGGACTGGCCCGGCTCGACTACACCCAGAACGTCCACAACAAGACCCTCGTCGCCCCCTACAGTCCCCGCGCCGCCGCGGGCGCTCCAGTATCCGCGCCGATCGCCTGGGACGAGCTCGACGATCCGTCCCTGCGGCCCGACGCCGTTACCATCCGCACCGTCATGGACCGGCTCGCGGAGCGAGGCGACGTCTTCCGGACCGTGCTGGCAAATGACCAGGTGCTACCGCCGCTGTCTTAACTGGCGCATCCTTCGCGCGCCGCGCCGCTCTGCGCCGACCGGGCGGGCGGGGAGGTTTCCGCGTTGGCGCTCGCAGTCGGTGAGGTTTGCCATAATGGCCGGCATGGCGGCAGGCGAACTCCCGCGCGCCCGGCGCGCGGCCCCGGCCCGGAACCCGCTCACCAAGGTTCCGGAAGTAACCGTGTACTTCTGGGTTACCAAGGTGCTGACCACCGGCATGGGCGAGGCGACATCGGACTACCTGGTCCACCGGTTCAATCCGGAGATCGCGGTGGTACTTGGCTTCGTGGCGTTCGCAGCCGCGATGGCCCTGCAGTTCACTGTCCGCCGCTATGTGACCTGGGTCTACTGGCTGGCTGTTGTCATGGTCGCCGTCTTCGGCACCATGGCCGCTGATGTGCTGCACGTGGGGCTGGGCGTCCCGTACTGGGCATCTACCGTGTTCTACGCCGTCGTACTTACCTTCATCTTCGTGGTCTGGTACATATCCGAGGGGACGCTGTCCATCCACAGCGTCTGCACCCGGCGCCGCGAGACGTTCTACTGGGCGACCGTGCTGGCCACGTTCGCGCTGGGAACCGCGGCCGGTGACTGGACCGCCAAGTCGGTCGGGCTGGGCTACCTGGGCTCGGGCGTCATGTTCGGTGTAGTGATCGCGCTTCCGGCGCTGGGGTACTGGCGGCTCGGGCTGAATTCGATCGTTGCGTTCTGGTTCGCCTACATCGTGACGCGGCCCCTGGGGGCTTCCTTCGCCGACTGGCTGGCGTTTCCGCACAGCGTGGGTGGCCTCAGCCTGGGCCACGGCGCAGTCAGCGGCTACTCGACGATCATCATCGTGGGTCTCGTGGCCTATATGGCGGTCACCGGTTGTGATGTCGCCGTCCGCGGTGCCGCGTCAGGTCAGCGGCCCCGATCCGCGGCTGACCGGCGCCCTGACGCGCCCAGTCATGCGTCCCAGGCCGGACGGCACCGTCGCGCCAATGATGGGTGAGGTGGCGGGTGAGCGATGAGATGGCGCTGCGGCCAATAGCGGAGGATGACCTGCCGATCCTGGAAGCGCTGACCGCTGACCAGCCGACGGCGGGGGAGTTCGCGTTCTTCGGCTGGTTCGAGTTCCGCCGGTGGCGGCGTGGCTGGGCCGAGAATGGGCTTCTCGGAGAGGACGGCGGAGCGCTGCTTGTGGTCCGCGGTGGGGAGCGGCTGGGATTCGTGACCTGGCGGCGCCGACCGATCACTCCGGCGGCGTCCTGCTGGATGATGGGCATTGCCATGCTGCCAGAGGCCCGCGGCCACGGTTACGGGACCCAGGCGCACCGGCTGCTGACGCGTTACCTCTTCGCTCATACGACAACCCACCGGATTGAGGCGGGGACCGAGGTGGGCAATATCGCCGAGCAGCGGGCACTGGAGAAGGCCGGATTCGTCCGGGAAGGCGTCACGCGCGGCATCGGCTGGCGGGACGGAGCCTGGCGCGACGGTGTCATCTACAGCCTGCTGCGCACCGACCCGCACGGGTGAGCGTCCGGCCAGTTCCCCGGCTCATCGTCCTGCGCGGGAACTCGGGCTCCGGCAAGAGCACGGTGGCGAAAGCGCTGCGAGACGCCTACGGGCGGGGCGTCGCCTGGGTCGGGCAGGATCTCATCCGCCGGACGATCCTGAGGGAGAATGACCGGCCTGGCGGCGCCAACATCGGCCTGATCGATCAGGTGACGCGCTATGCGCTGGATCACGACTATCACGTGGTGCTTGACGGCATCTTCTACGCTGAGCGATACGGTCCGATGCTGGCCGGCCTCAGCCGGGACCATCCCGGCCGCTCCTACTTCTACTACCTGGATGTCTGCCTGGATGAGACGGCCCGCCGTCACGCGACGCGCCCGCAGGCAGCGGAGTTCGGGCTAGCGCAGATGCGCGACTGGTACCGACCACGAGACCTGCTCAGCTCGGTCAGCGAGCGCGTCATCCCGGAAACGAGCACTGTCCAGGAGACGATCGACAGCATCCTGGCGGAGACTCAGTTGCTGCGCGCCGTCCTCCTCAGGGCCGAGGCTGCGGGTGACGCCGACGTGGCGTCCTGGCTGGAACTGGCTGCTGAGGTTGAGCCGATGTTCGGGCCGATGCCCACCTTCGCGACTGACGCCAAGCGAGGAATTCGCCGCGGAACTGCCTTGGTGGTGCGCGACCCACGGGACACGGTACTTGGCGCCGCGTTGCTTGGGTCCCATCCGCGCGAGCGCCACATCCGGTGGCTAGCCGTCCGGTCCGGAGTCCGGCGCCACGGTGTGGCGAGCGTCCTCCTGTCCGAAATCCTGCGTCGCTGGCCGGCCCCTGGGGACATCGAGGTCGTCACCTTTGGCGCGGATGTTCCGTACGGCCGCCCGGCACGTGCCCTCTACCATTCCGTCGGCTTCGTTGCGGCGCAGACATTGCCTCCTGGCCCCGACGGCGGTAGCCGCCAGCGCTTCGTCCTGAGCCAGCCAGGTCAGTCCGGCCACTAAGGCGGGTCAGGCAGGCGGTCCGGGTCAGTCCGCTCCGGACTTCAGCGCGCTAGCGTGGTCGGGCACGTAGGTCTGCATGTCCCGCGGCATCCGAACGTAGCCCTTGGCTGCTGGCCGGTGCGGCAGCGCGATCGGTGGTCGCTGTACGTCCTGATAGGGGATGGTCGACAGCAGGTGCGCGATCATGTTGATCCGGGCGCTGCGCTTATCGTCGCTTTCGACGACGTACCACGGAGCCTCCGCGATGTCGGTGTGGACGAACATCTCGTCCTTGCTACGGGAGTAGTCCTCCCAGTGCGAGATCGACTCCAGGTCCATCGTCGACAGCTTCCACCGCCGCATCGGATCCTCGAGCCTGGACCTGAACCGGCGCTCCTGCTCCTCATCGCTGACGGAGAACCAGTATTTCCGCAGCAGGATGCCGTCCTCGACCAGCAGCCGCTCGAAGATCGGGCACTGATGCAGAAACCTGCTGTACTCCTCTTTCGTGCAGAAACCGAGCACGTGCTCCACCCCGGCCCGGTTGTACCAGCTACGGTCGAACAGGACGATCTGGCCGCCCGCTGGCAGATGCCTGATGTAGCGCTGGAAATACCACTCGGTTTGCTCCCGCTCGGTCGGAGCAGGCAGCGCGGCGATCTGGGCGATGCGGGGATTCAGGTACTGCGTCACCCGCTTGATCGTGCTTCCCTTGCCGGCCGCGTCGCGGCCCTCGAAGATCACGACGATCCTGGCCCGCTCGGCGCGCGCCCATTCCTGCAGCTTGACGAGCTCCGCCTGCAGCCGGAACAGCTCTTGCTCGTAACGCGACTTCTTCAGCCGGTGCCCGCCGTTGGCGGCCGGGGACTTAGCCCCGGCGGTCTTGCCAGGCTTGCTGTCGCTGCCAGCCACCGGCAGCACCTCCGCTCGCATCCGGACGGCAATGCCCGCCCTAGCCTAGTCCTACCCGAATTCTCGCCCAGCTGACCGGCCGCAGGACCAGGCAGCGGTCGCCAGTAGAGTCTCGGTCATCAGTGCAGGGACCTGCCGGCCCGCGGTTGGCAAGGGCGCTGCAGCCGGTCAGAGACTCAGGAGGGTACGCACCATGTCCGTTACCGATCGGCTCTTCGGCAACAACGCCAGCTACGCCGAGAACTTCAGCGGCCCACTGCCGATGCCACCGGCTCTCGGCGTGGCGGTCGTGGCCTGCATGGACGCCAGGCTCAACGTCTACGGGATCGTGGGACTTGACGAGGGCCAGGCGCATGTGATCAGGAACGCGGGCGGGGTCATCACCGATGACGAGATCCGCTCGCTGGCCATCAGCCAGCGGCTGCTTGGTACCACGGAGATCATGCTCATCCACCACACCGACTGCGGGATGCTCACATTCACCGACGACCAGTTCAAGGCGAGCATCGAGGCCGACACTGGCATCAAGCCCCCGTGGGCCGCCGAGGCATTCGGCGATCTGGAAGGCGACGTACGCCAGTCGATCGCGCGGATCAAGGCCAGCCCGTTTATCCCGCATACCGACCAGGTCCGCGGTTTCGTCTTCGACGTCGCCACCGGCAAGCTCAACGAGGTGAGCTAGCCGCGCTCCAGGCAGACCCGCCGGTGTTCCACAC
>OCZU010001911.1_pt1 | contig 13453 bp, 8 predicted proteins | sample 1539001 | NCBI WGS metagenome assembly OCZU01 (sample SAMEA3539306, study PRJEB22396) | soil metagenome | biome: tundra; feature: field; material: soil | place: USA | collected 2010-05 | depth 0.15 m
AGGTGTAAGTAACACCGTTCATGAACTGCCACGTGTTGGTTGGGGAGGCCGGATCGAAGAGCGGGACGCCGGAGGTGCCCAGGTTTTCCAGTTCAATGTATTCATCCTGAATATTGTCCTCGATGCCGTTGGGGCTGGGAGGATAAAACATAATCTCATTAATCACCACCGGGCCCACCAAGGGATAAAAATTGACCGCACCTTGGCCGGTTCGGAATTGAGTCAGGGTGGCCGGATTATTCACTCCGAAGGAAGGCGCGCTCACCGCCACCATTTCCGCCTCGCCCATGCTGTTGACGTAACTGCCCATAGAGACGCCGCTGGCTGCCGCGCCAAAGCTGGCGGCGGCCCGATAGCCCGTGAGGTTCCCCACCGTATCCGCCTGGGACAAATACACATTGTCACCGTGGGCTGCGTCAAAGATGAACGGCGTGGAACTGCCATTGGTAGGATTGAATTGGTAGGCGTAAAACACCTTGAAACCGTTGGCCGGGATCAGCGTGTTATCGGCAATTCGATATTTCTTCAAATCATCCTGCGAATTACTCAAAAACCAGCCGCCGATATTGCGGGCGCTGGCGGTGGAGTTGTAAAATTCCACGGCGTCCTCCAGCGGGGAAGCAGCGTGGGTGAGCACTTCGTTCACGGTCACGCCGGGCAGCGGCAGGAAATTACTGGCCGCCGGAGTAGGATTGGTGAAGAACACGCGGTTGGTGGAACCATCAGGAAAACGGCCTTCGGAAATGCCGCTGCTTTGGGGGCCGAAGGTGATCGCATCCACCAGCGTGCCGGCGGCGAAGAGGCCAAGGGTGAGACCGGATTTAGTCAATTTGAAATTCACGTGATCCGCCCCGGGATTTTTGTCAGCGATGAACTGGATAAATCCATTGGCACCCGCGCCGATAAATGAAAGCAGCGGGACGGGTGACATGGTGGGAACTGTCAGGTCCCTGGTAAAGAACAGTCCCCCCAGCGAAACGGGATGCGAATTGAGATTGCAAAGTTCGAACCAGTCGGGGCCGTCCGGATTGGAGGCCATCCATTCATTTAGCTTCAAACCGGCCACGGTATCCATAGCGGCAGCCGTATTGAACGTGCCAGGCGTAGCCACATTGAGCGCCCATGACCCGGAACCATCGGGCACCCGGCCGACGGAGAAATCAGGAATCTGCAGGCCAAAGGTGACCGAGTCAATGAGTCCACCGCCATTGGTCAGGCTATTGAATAGAAAGAGAGTTCCGCCGCTGGCACCAAGGGCAAAGCCGGTATTGTTGGTGCTTACGGATGATTTGTCGTCACAGTAAACCACCAGGAAGCCGTTGGCCGGGATAGTCGTGCCCGGAACAAAAATGAACTTGCGGGCCGCATTTGGATCATCGCTCAGACTTAGATCCGCCAAATTCAGGGCATTGGTGGAAGTGTTGAACAACTCAACCCAGCCGGACGCAGCCCCGAGGCCATTGGTAAGCGTGTGGTTGCTGGCAAGGATTTCGTTGAGCACCACGGGCACACCCACCGTCGTGGTGGTGATGATGTTGGTCGTAAACTTGACGGCATTCAATTGCATGCCAAAAACATCATCGGAACTGATGCTGGCCGTTTGATGCACTTCCGCCGCCATGACATTGTCGCCCGTGAGCAGGCTGCCAGCCGGAAAGGTAAGGATGTCGGGCACGCCCTCATCCGCCAGGTTCGTGGCCAGAGTAGTGTAAGTGAAAGTGGCCGGCATTCGCACCGAACCTACTTTAATGCCATTCAAATAATAGACGGCACCGTCGTCAACATAATTGGTTGAGATCAAAGTTATATTGGTCAGACTGCTGTTCCCGGTGAAGTGGGTGCGGTAATAAACCGTGAGATGGCCGCCGGTCTGGTTGGGGGCTGGAATCGCCGAATTGAATGTGTAGGGATACTCGGCCGGGGTGGTTTCAAAACCGAAAAGGCCGATGCCATTGGACCATGTAGCGTCGTTAAAGGCCGAAGGATACCAGGCGATGCCACGGTCGGTGCCGGAGTTATCCCAGCGCCAATTGTTCGTAATGTCCAGTAGTTTGTATAAAGTGCTGGTGATGTTGGTGACCGAAATTGTGCCGCCATTCGGCGCGGGATTTGGTCCGCCGGGGGTCGGCTGCGAAAAATTAACCAGCGTATTGCTGCCGCTGGGGCTGCGACCCTGGGAGATGTCCGTGGTCTGCGGGCCATAGTTGATCACGTCAATAGGCGCGAGCGCTGAATCGGAAAGAATGATTTCACCGACGTTGGGATCCAGTGAGAAATTCAAGTGATTGGGGCCTTGCGTGACCTGCTCATCCGCCACGAAGGATTGAAAACCTCCCGCAGCCATGTAACTCAAAGCAGGTATCTGGCTTAACCCTGGCGCACCTTCGGCATTGGACAAGTAACAGCCCCCCAGGGCCACCGGACGCGCTTCCGGATTATACAGTTCAATGAAGTCATTGTTGGCCAGAAATAGTTCATCGGCCAGCCATTCATTGATCTTCAGTCCATGCACATCCGCCAAAGGCAGGGCGATGTTATTGGTGCCCAAGGTCGGCTGGCAAAGCACCCACGTTCCGTCCACACCGCGTCCGATGGAAAGATCGGTAACTTGAAAGCCAAAGCTAATTGAATCGAGCAAGCCACCGCCGTTGGTGGCGGCGTTGTAAAGATACACGGAGTCACCGCCGGCCTTGATGGCAAATCCCAGATGAATGCCGGGGGCGGCGTTTTGGGTGTCGGCGAAAAGCGTGAGGAACTGGCCCGGCTGGAGCAACGGAGTGGCTGCCGGGAAAGCATATTTGTAAGGCGTCGCCGAACTGGTGGTGATCCCCAGGCCGGACAAATCCACAGGAGTGTTGCCGAAATTATGCAGTTCAATCAAATCCGGTGTCGTGCCGGCGTTGGTGAGCGTGGACGAATTCGCGGCGAGGATTTCATTAAGCCAGACGGTCGGTCGCACGGGCGGAATATAACCAGTGTTAACGACCCAGGTCCGCGAGGTGGTCACGAGGGCGTCCGGTCCAAAGGCTGGATCGTCCTGATACCAGCCGGAATCTCTTTTGCCAGTCACTGACACAAAATGAGAACCATTGGACAAGCCAGCTAATGAGATGGGATTTGTCGTTGAGATTTCAGGACTCCAGCTTCCCGAGTCAAGTTTCCACTTGTAGTGGGTATACCCCGAACCATACGGCCAGCCATTGGTTGGAATGCCCGAGCCCGAACGGACTACGCCCACCGTTAACAGCGCCGAAGTCTGGCTGTTGGTGCCAATGGGTGCGCCAGAAATGGAAGCACCGAGTGGATTCAGACCGCCTTGTTCGCGCCCATTCGGGCCGGTGCCATGGGCAGGAGATCCGGGCAGCAGACTAAACCAATCACGCATCACCTGAGCCTGGCTCCAGGTCGTGAAATAGGTTTCCGACACTTGCGGCACATGCTTCAACAACGGGTCGGCGATGACATTGCCCCCGCCGGGTCCCGTCCAGGCATACGGTAAAATGTTATTGCTGAAAGTGACGCTGGTTTGAGTTGGATCATAATTCCGCACGAGTTGTTCGGCGTCTAAAATGATGTTGCCTTCCAAGTAAAAGCCGGCACCAATCGCGGTTAGCGACGGAGTGGTGTCACGTGAGTTCACCACGCCGGATGCGAAATCCTCGCCACCTGTCTTGGTCGTATGCACGATGGTGTTATTGATAAAAGTGAAGAAATTGCCTTCCTTGGCTGTCCCGGCGTTGTCGCAGTCGAAGAATAGATTGTTAATGATCGTAATCTCCGAGGTTCGCACGCCGCCCGCGCCGGTACCATAATCATAGTTTCCACCGGAGATGGCAGCGGAACTGTCCGGCGAACCGTTGCGATGATTGTGCATGAAAATGTTGCCTTCAACCCAGGCATCCGTGCCATCCAGATCGAGAATATCGTCGCTGCCTCCGGTGAAAACATTGTCGTAATATTGCACGATCGGCTGGCTCAGATCACGATTGCCGCCGGTGAAATCCATGATGTCATTATAACCCGTGGTTGAACCGAAATAACTGTCGCGCACGATGCCGCGCCCGCCGGACTTGATACCGCCGGTTCCATGCAAAAGTTCAAAGGGTGCGGAGGTCGTTGGGAAAGAGCAACCGCTGATGAGAAACGAACTGCTGTCAAGCGAGACGTATTGATACTTTGTCGTCAGGAAGGTGGAGTTATCAAGATAAAGCGTGCCGCCGGCCGATTCAATACAGGTGGTTCCATTGCCTTCGAAGGTGGTGTAGGCAAAATGAGTCTCTGGTGAACCGACCGCGCCGTTGATGGTTATGCCGCCCCAGCTCACGCCCGATCCCGGCAAAACAGTGAAACGAATCGGGGCATTCGAGGCTCCCACGGCCAGCAAAGTGCCGCCATTGGCAACCGTCAGATTGATGCCGGATCCGAGATAAACGGTCGTGCCCGGCTGGATGGTGAGGGTCGCTCCGTTGGCGACGGTCAGATTGCTGGTGATACTATAAGGTCCGCCCGCCGCGGACCAAGTAGCGTTGGCGGCGATTGTGCCGCCCTCGGTCTGCACGCTGCCTTTGTCATACCAGATGTCCACATTAATTCGGGCGAATTCAACGCCGCTCGCATTCAGCGATTGAACCAGAATGCGGTTGATCCCCGGATTCAACGCCACGTTGCTCGCCGCCCAAGTTCCTTGCCAGGCCACCCACGACGCCGTCGCGCCATTGACCAGCACGCTCCGGGTGTCAATCGCATTGGCGCTGCCAGTGAGGGATATTGTGGAATTAGTTGTGCGCTGGTAACCACTTAGTGCAGGCAAATTACTCGCAACCGACAAGGTGAGAGGAATCTGTGACAGGATCCAATTGACTTGGGCCGCGTTGAAGGCTTTCATCGTGTCAATGGTGGCTTGCGGCAGATAGCCTTGGAATAGTTGATCCAGCAGCGGATTCATCATCCCGGAAGCGAAAGTGTTGGTCGCGTCGTGTTGCAGCCAATAATAGTAGAGTGGCGCAAATTGCGGTGTTTTCATGAAGCGATCCATTGCCGGCACTGCGGTCATGCGGAAGAGACTATGGAAAGGAGGAACTGCGGTCAGCCCGCGGCCCATGAGCGTGTCGTTGTCATACGGCAGCGCCAGAAAACGGGTGTCGTTGGTGCCGCGATAAAGCGCATAGTCATCGCCGGCGCCGTTGGCAAGGCAGGTTTCATCATTATCCAACAAGGTATTTACGGCCATGTATTGCATCCACTCGTCCGCATTCATGCGGCGCTGGACGTCGGCGACATAGTTGGAAGCCTGGTAGCCATTGGTAGAATTCAGCACGGCCAGCAAATCAATCAGATCGCTCCAATCATTTTGAAGCGTGTTATTCTGTTTGAAATAGGCGTTGGTATAAACCGGAACGGCAAAATTCGCTCCATGCCAGGTCAGATCCGCCACGTTGGTATTAAAAGTCGGGTCACACAAGGCCTCCTGGCGAATGCCGCGATAGGAATTGCCCTCGGAATCCAGCGGAAAGGCGCGCGAAACAAAATCGCTGTTGTATTGTTCGTTGGCCGCGTAGGAGCCGAATGAATTGTTGTCGGGCAAACCGGGGAGGCTCATTAGATTTGTGCCGTTGACTTCCACCTGCACATTCCTGGATTCAGCCATTGGTATTTCCAACCGCCGAAAAACGGCGCTGCCGAGCGTCTGGCTGAAGGCATATTGCGAATTGAGATTGATGCCTGAAACATCCTTCCATTTTCGGTCGCTGGGAATGTTGACATGATAATTGTTCGGATTGGAGGTGCGGCTGCCATGCCCGCGATTCCGGATGTCCACATTGTAACGGACCTGGGTAGTGGTGCCGCCGCTGACGATGCCGTCAACAGTGATGAAAGTCGCGTTCATGTTCGCATCGCTGTCACTGGCCGGACAATTATTAGCACGGCCGTTCTGGTAAATCTGCTGCCGTTCGATTTCCGTCATGATCAGGCGATAGACCGGTTGCGCGCCGTTATGGGCGCTGCTATCCACCTGATAAAGCAAGTTGGCGGTGCGGAGCGAATTGGTGGGCGGAACAACCTTTGGATAAACGCGCACATGGCCTTCCAAATCGGCGGCCTGTAGATAAAACTCGATGACGGTGTTGTTTGGCTGCGCCGGCAGGATGGCCGCGTAGATGCCATCCCCCGCCAATCCGTCGTTGTGCGCGCCGTCGTCCACCATGGTCAAGCTGCTGAACGCCGGCGGCGTCAGCGTGTTCGCATTGCGATAAAACAGCGTCACGGACAGGCCATTGGCATGTTCGTCAATGATATGAGCGTTGATCGTGACCACATCGGTCGGTTTAGGAATAGCGGGAACGTGAGTCACCCCGGTGATGATCGGGCCGATGTTCGTCTGGGCGATGGAATTGGTGCCGCCCGGAGTTCCGTTGAGGGTGGTGCTCGAACCCCAGTTGAGCGCGTAACTGTTCGGCAGATTCGGATTCATCAATTCCAACGAACTGCCCTGCCCGTCGTGGGGCACATACCATTCCCACGACAACTGGCCGTAGGCGGCGACATAATTGGTGGTCAAAATGCGCGCCGCCCAATCACCGTCCTTGGAAAAATTCACATCGCTGACCGTGTTGCCGCCGACATCCGTGAGTTGCACATGCGTGGACATCGGCGCCACCCAGCCCGCGACGAAATTGGTGACTCCCGGATACCTGCCGGCAAACGTGGCGCCGTCCGCGGCAACCACCAGATAAGCTCCCGAGGCCATCACCGTATTCGCGGGAAAAACATACTGAAAACCCTTGGTGAACTGCCAGCCGGACAGGTCCGCAGCGCTTGGACCGGGATTGTAAAGCTCCACATAGCTCTCGTTCAAATTCTCCGAAACCGGATGATACATGATTTCATTGATCAGAACATTCTGGGCAAGGGCAGCTGTTGTGCCCGTCAGTAACACGACCGCAAAAAAGAAGGGGTGCAAATTGAGGGTTTTCATGGGGAATAAGGCATACACATTAATCGTGACTTCTTTCGCCCGAGAAAAAGACTTCTGCATCGCAGGCCTAAAAAACTGTAAAACTAACCAATGAATACTGTTGCGGTAGTGAAGGTTCCAGTCAATGCAAATATGATGGCTTCAAGTAGTTCCAAAACCTCGTATGGCCAAATCGTCACGTCGCCCGCTCGCAAAAAACGATTATATGCATACAAGTCACTTCGCTGCTGGATGCGCTTTGCTCCAACTGGCGTAGTGTTGAAGCGCCCGCTTCGCGGTGTCGCCATACCAGGCATAGCCTTGCCGGCGTTCCTTCGAAATCTCATCCACAGTGTCGTGAATGCTTTTGTCGCGGTCGCCGAAAAGGGGTTTGTCGTCGCCAATTTCATAATAGCGCGCCCAAATCGGCCCGTTGCCCGGTGCGGAGACAAGGTGCCGGCCATCGCTGCCGGTGCTTTTGAAGGCGACGTTCATCAATTTGGTTTTCTCGAACCACGCGGCGGCGGCATGCACGGAGGTGACGATTTCCGGACTCGGGTCGGGCAGCTGCATCAAGAACATCATGATGCCCGCGCTCTCGCCAGACACTTGCGAGGGCATTTCGTAATTGCGCGCGGACGCCGGCTGAAGCGTCAGGGCGTCATATTGCTGGCACCAGATCGTGCGGCGATTGTTTGAAATGATTTGGGCGGCAAGAATACATTCCATTCCGCGTCTCAAGCCTGCGACTGCCCGCCCGCGGATGTTTGCCGACACGAAAGCAAATTCGTCCTTCGCTTCGGAAACGCCTCGTAGCAATGCTAGCACGTTGAGAATCGCACCGTCGTTGAAGGTGATCGCGTCATGGTAGCCGCCCTGCAAGGGCCAGACCTGCGGCCAGCCGCCGTCGGGATATTGCGCGGCGAAAAGATATTCCATCCCAGCATAAAAGGACGAGCGATAGGGCTTGCCTGTTTTATCTCCGCCCGAAGCGATCACCTTCGCGAGAAATTGCAACTCGGTCGTCGTGGCGTCGTTGTCAATCGTGCCGACGTAATTCCACTTGCCTTCGAGCGGCGCGTCAAAGTCTGACGCACCAAGAAATTGCGAACCGTTCTCCGGCCCGAAAAGCTCCCCTGCCGCGCGCGGGTGCCGCGTAAGGTCCAGATTCTTGCTCCAGCCGCCAGCCGGAGTTTGAAACGAGACGATGTTGTCCGCAATGCCTCGTGCATCGTCGCTGCCGTACCAAATCGCGCGGTTGTCCAGCGGCATGGAGTACGCCGCACGTCCGGTCGGCGGGACCACCGACTGCTTGATGTCATGATCCTTCATTTCATTCTGGAAAAACAATTGATCCGCCTTCCGTTGCCTTTTGGAATGTTCCAAATACTCCTTCCACGCCATGCCCGATGCCGCCGGCAAACTGGCGATGCGTTCTGTCGTAAGCGGCAACACGGGAGGATTGGTGCCGATGATCGCGGCGGGGATAGGTGAAGCAAACCCGAGCGCCACAAGGAGTGCCATGCGAAACAAAGGTTCTGCAAACCGATGGCGGCGAGGATGAGGAAAATGGTACATGAAGAAACCAGACTGCTTCTGCCGCGATTGAGTTGCGAGCTTTCCGTGAAAGTTTTTGCGCCCTCCAAAAAAGCAAAAGAGGCGGGCCATCGCTGGCCCGCCTTGAAATTTGTTTTGCAAACCGGCTATTCCGTTTTTGCCGGCTTCGCGGCTTTTTCAGCCTTTGGCCCTTTTTCAGTTCGGGCGGGTTTTTCGGCCCTGGCCGCGTGCGGTTTTGGCTCCGCTGCTTCAGCTTTTTCCGCGCGTGGCTTTTCAAAAGCTTTGCCGTAAATATCACCACGATGGCCGCGCCGTTCAGGCCGCGCCTCTTTCTTCGCCTCGGCGGCGGCCGCTTCGGCCGGCGTGGGTGGCGGCGTGGTGCTTTCAACGCGGACTTTGAGCGTGGCCTTTACTTCGCCGTGCAGGCGTAATTCGATTTCGTGTTCGCCGAGCGCGCGGATCGGATGGTCGATGTGAATCTTGCGCTTGTCGAGCGAGATGTCGAACTGGTGCTTGAGTTCATCAGCGATCATGCCGGTGGTGACTGAGCCGAAAATTTTGCCGTCCTCGCCGGTCTTGACCTTCACGACGCAGATGAGCTTGGAAACGCCCTTGGCCAGTTCGCTCATGGTGTTGAACTCGTGCGCCTCGCGCTCGGCGCGGCGCTGCTTTAGCGCTTCGAGTTGGCGTTTGTTGGCCTGCGTGACCGGAACGGCCAGACGCTGCGGTAAAAGATAATTCCGGGCGTAGCCGGCCGCGACCCTGACCTGGTCGGACTCGCCGCCCAGACCGATGATGTTGCTGGTGAGGATGACTTCAGTTTTTGCCATAGAAAAAATACGTGATGCGTGGTGCGTGAAAAAATCAAAATGGAACGTCGTCGCCTTCATGCGGCGGCACGTCGGGTTCGGCCTCGGCAGTCGCTGCCGGAGCGGGGGCGGATGGACGGGGGCGCGGCGCGGGGGCACCGCCATCGCCGCCGGATTCGGCGCCACGATTGCCGCTGCCGAGAAATTGAAAGCCTTCAACAATGACACCAAGTTTGCTGCGCTTCTGGCCGGTTTGTTTGTCGTCCCATTGGTCAAGCTTGAGCCGGCCTTCGATCAAAATGGGGCTGCCCTTCTTCATGTATTGCGCGAGCGTTTCAGCCTGACGGCCAAAGGCGTCCACGTCAACAAAAGTCACCTCTTCTTTTTTTTCGCCGGATTCACTGGTCCAGTTGCGATTAATCGCCATGCCGATTTTGGCGATGGCCAAGCCCTTGGGTGTGTAGCGCAATTCAGGATCGCGCGTCAGATTGCCTGCCAGAATGACTTTGTTGAAATTGGCCATGGGGCCCTCCGGGGTTAAGGTTTACTTCGCTGGTTTCGGCGCGGCGGCATTGGTGAACAGCACGCGAAACACTTCTTCGTTCAGCGAGAAGCGCTGTTTCAACTGGTTGACCGCCTTGGGCTCGCTTTCAAATATGACGTTCACGTAAAAACCGGAACTGTGTTTCTTGTCGGCCACGCGCGCAAAATTCTTTTTGTCCATCTTCTGCACGGTTTCGACCTTGCCGCCGGCCGTGGTGATTTCGGAGGAGATTTTGTCAATCGCCTCTTTGAGACTTTCTTCTTTGCCCGCGGTTTCCAATATGAACAAGCCTTCGTATCGTTTCACTGCTTTTTTCCTTCATTCTCGGAATCGCCGACGATTCCATTAAACTGATTCATTGCTTTTTGTATTCCGGCGTTCGACCAGCATTCCGCCTGGTCGCCCGCCCTCGTTAAAACTTTTTCCGCCAGCCTCGTTTCGGCTGGACTGAATTTTCCCAAAACGTAATTCGTAATTTCCCGCGCGCCGTCCGCGCGCCCGATCCCAATCCGCAGCCGCGCAAAATCCCGCGTCCCCAGATGCTTCTCAATGGACTCCAGCCCATGATGGCCGCCACTGCTGCCGCGGCCGCGCAGGCGAATCTCGCCCAAAGGCAGATCGGCGTCATCCACGATCACCAGCAGCCGCGCCACCGCGATCCGATAAAACTGCGCCAGCGCCGCCACCGCTTCCCCGCTGGAATTCATGAACGTCTGCGGCTCGCACAAAATAGAGCGGTACCCGCCCGTTTCGATTTTGGCGACGCGCGCGTTGAATTTTTTTTCCAACACCCAGTTCGCCCGCCCGCGTTCGGCCAGTTTTTCGACCAGCAGAAAACCGGCATTGTGCCGCGTCCGCGCGTACTCCGCGCCGGGATTTCCCAGGCCCACGATGAGATGCAAATTCTCCATGCGCGGGCACGGCGCAGTCTGCATTCAACCAGACTGCCAGCCGGTTTATTTCTTTTTCTCGACCGGTTTTTCGGCTTTCTTCTCCGCGCCTTTGTCGGCGGCGGCGGGAGCTTTCTCCGCGCCTTTGGCAGCGCCCTTTTCCGCGCCCTTCGCCGGGGCGGCTCCGGCCTTGCCGGCGGGCGCGGCGCCTTCCTCGCCTTCCTTCTTCTCTTTGATCATCTCCACGTCACCCGCAGCCGGCACGGCCTCGGCGACGGCGACTTCTTCTTCGGCGCGCGGCGGCTTGACCGAGACCACCGGGATGTGCTTGTCGCCGATGATTTCGACGCCTTCCGGCGCTTTGACTTCGCCGATATGAACCGAGCGGTTGAGCTCAAGATGGGCGACGTCAATGATGATCTGCTCCGGCAAATCCTTGGGCAGCGCCCGGACTTTCAATTTGAATAAAACGTGTTCGAGCACTCCGCCCGCATTTTTGACACCGGCGGCTTCGCCGACGGTTTCCACCGGCACCATGATGGTGACTTTTTCGGTTTCGGAAACTTCGTGGAAATCCACATGCACCACGCCCTGGCTCAACGGATGATGCTGGACCTCCTGCAGCAGCGCGAGACGCTTGGGCCGGGCATCGTCCTTGACCACGAGATCCAGGAGCAGGTTTTCCGAAACAGAGTGGTGGATGAGGTCTTCGAATTCCTTGGCGCTGACTTCAAGGCTTTGCGCCTTGTTGCCTTTGCCGCCGTAGATCACCGCGGGTATGCGCCCGGTGGCGCGCAATTTTTTCGCCCCGGCCCGGCGTCCGAGCGAACGGGGAAACGCGTTCAATGTTACAGATTTCATTTTCTTAAATTCTACTTCGGCTGGCCGCGCCAGGCTAGCTGGTGCGTCCGCCCTTAAATTCAAACAGCGAATTGACCGACGAGTTGCTATGGATCCGCTTGATGGCTTCGCCCAAAAGCCCCGCCACGGACAACGTGGTAATCTTCACGCCGTCTATCGCAGGGCGAAGGACAGTATCAGTTGTTATCAGTTCGTCAATAGCCGATTTTCGCAATCTTTCGATGCCCAACTTGTTCAAAATCGCGTGCGAAACACAGGCCAGAATCTGCTTCGCGCCTTTCTTCTTGAGCAACACCGCCGCCGACGTGAGCGTGCCCGCCGTCTCGGTCAAATCATCCACGAGCAAAACGTTCTTGCCGCGAATCTCGCCGATGACCGCCATGGACTCGACTTCGCTCGCGCTCTTGCGCCGCTTGGCCACGATGGCCAGACCGCCTTCGAGCGTTTGCGAATAGGCGTGCGCCATTTTTAATCCGCCCACGTCCGGGCTGACCACGACAAGGTCGGAAAGTTTTTTCGTCCGCAAGTACTCGTACATCACCGGCGCGGCATAGAGATGATCCACTGGAATGTCGAAGAAGCCTTGAATCTGTTGCGCGTGCAAATCCATCGTGAGGATCCGGTTGGCGCCGGCGGCGACAAGCAGGTTGGCGACGAGCTTGGCCGTGATGGGCACGCGTGGCTGGTCCTTGCGATCCTGCCGGGCGTAACCGTAAAACGGCAGCACCGGGGTGATGCGCGTGGCGCTGGCGCGGCGCAGCGCGTCAATCATGATGAACAACTCCATCAGATTGTGGTTGGTCGGGGGCGAGGTCGGCTGGATCACGAACACGTCCTCGCCGCGCACGTTCTCCTCGATCTTCACGAATGTCTCGCCGTCCGGGAACGGCTGGACGGTGCATTTGCCCAGTTCCATGCCGATGGATTTGCAGATGGCTTGGGCCAAAGGTTGATTCGCTGTGCCGCTGAAAATTTTCACGATGCGTTTGTTATTCGGTCAAAAAATAAAAATCCACCGCCGCCGGTGGAGAAAGCGCCCGGACTCTAACAGTCAACATTCCGCACGCAAGGGCAAATTGCCCCCGGCGATTTTGCGCGCGTATCCGGTGTTTCAAAACCGGTTTGCTGACGCGCCGCAAACAAACAAGCGAGGCCGAAGCCTCGCTTGGGTTTTGAAAATCCTTGCCGGCTACGGCTTTGCGGGAACCGCGGCGGCTTCGATCCGGCCTTCTTTCTCTTTCACCAGCGTCGCGCCCTTGCCGAGGCGTTTGCGCAGGTAGGTGAGTTTGGCTCGGCGGACGGAACCCTGGCGCTCGACTTCGATCTTGTCCACCCGTGGCGAGTGCAGCGGAAAAATGCGCTCCACGCCTTCGCCATAGCTGATGCGGCGCACGGTGAACGTCTCGTTCAGACCGCGCCCGCGCTTGCCGATGACCACCCCGGAGAAAATCTGGATGCGCTCTTTTTCGCCTTCAACAACCTTGGTATGCACGCGGACAGAGTCGCCCACGCCGAATTTCGCGTTGTCTTTGCGATATTGTTCCGATTCAATTTTTTCTTGTAATGCCTGGTTCATAAATTTTGTAGCGGCGCTCTATGAGCGTCGCATTTAGTTTCCGGCGGTCGCAGACCGGTTTCCGGCGGTCACCGCTACAGCAAATCCGGTCGGCGTTCTTTCGTCCGCAGCTGCGCCTGTTCGGCCCGCCATTTGGCGATTTCCGCGTGGTTGCCGGACAGCAACACTTCCGGAACCTTCAGCCCGCGAAATTCCGCCGGTCGTGTGTATTGCGGATACTCTAGCAACCCGCCGCTGAACGATTCTTCGCTCGAGCTTTCG
>OCZU010001914.1_pt1 | contig 13441 bp, 13 predicted proteins | sample 1539001 | NCBI WGS metagenome assembly OCZU01 (sample SAMEA3539306, study PRJEB22396) | soil metagenome | biome: tundra; feature: field; material: soil | place: USA | collected 2010-05 | depth 0.15 m
GTTGATCCAGGGGAAGCGGGCCGAGGGTTGCGGTGGTGACCTCGCAAATCCTGTTGCCGCAAATTATAAGTGCCAATACATCGCGCACTAGTCTCGCCCTCGCTGCCTAAGCGAGCTTAGAGACCGTCAGCCCGGGAGTTCCTCCGGCCCGGTGCCTGGCGTCAGCTAGGAGGATCAACCGCTCAGTTCGGTCGCGGGACTGAGCGGGACATCAAACAGCGACTGGGCCTGTCGGCGGCTAGCCTGTGTGACCGCCGGGGCCGAGAAAAGCAGAGCAGGCTGCGCCCGGAGAAGCCCTGGTGACGTACGGAAGGACGCGGGTTCGATTCCCGCCACCTCCAAGAGTGCTCAAGCTATGCCTTGAGCATTGTTGGAGGTGCGCCCTGCCCCTCTGCGCAGCGTTCAAGGACTGTGCAGCGTTCAAAGATTTGGTACGCCCGCGCGACCGCGTCACTGACGCGAATGCCGCGATCATCACATAAAGGTCGCTCGGCAGGGGTTCAGTTAGAGGGCTCATTGGGTGCAACGGACCCACCGGTGCCGCTGTCCGGGCTGCTGCGGAATCGTCTGACCTGCTCCCTCGTTCCTTATCATGATTTATATGCTTATTTGCGGCGTTCGTGATCCCGGCGCAGTGGCCTTCGTGATGATCGTGGTGAAAAGGTGGTGCGCGCACCACACTCTTTCACCACGATCAAGAACGGCAGTCCGCGGAACGCTTTCCAGCCGGTGCTGGCGAGACGCGAGTGGCCGATGTGACCCGTGATCGCCTACTGCAGACCTTCGATAGTCCAGCAGCCCGCGATGACGAAGCGCGCGGCCGTGCCGGTGTGGCCGAGCGCCATGCAGTGCGGCGTGCCCGGCAGTTCGACTCTTATCTTGCTGATGACAAGATCGGGTAGGGTCATCGTGGCGCTGGCCGGGAGGGCAGTCGTCAGCGAGAACGCCGCCACGACGGTGCCAGCCAGCGCCAGGCGGGCCGCGTAGCGCTTCGGAGCGATTGAGCTACGTGTCATGCCAACGAAGTCCGCGAGGGCCGACCGAAATGCAACCCTCTCCGCGGCGCTCCGCGGGCGCGTGCTGACCGGCCTCGATTGGTAACCTGAGACGCCCGCACTACACCTGTTCCCTGGATCGGGTTCGGCCCCGGAAGCGAGACTGACCACCACATGCTTGACCGCGCGGTCATTGATGCACTGTTCCCTGCTGACCTGCCCGAACCCGAGCACTGGGAGCAGCACTACCCGCCCCGGCAGCTTCCCGACGGTGCCCAGGTCACCCGGTTCGCTCCCTCGCCAACCGGGTTCGTGCATATCGGCGGCGTGTATACGGCCACGATCGACCGCGACGTCGCCACCCATTCCAGCGGCGTCTACCTCGTGCGGGTCGAGGACACCGACCAGGCTCGCGGGGTCGAAGGAGCCCTGGCCCAGTTCGCACGCGCGTTCGACTACTTCGGCATCGCCTCAGACGAGGACGACGAGCACGGCGCCTACGGCCCTTATCACCAGTCCTCCCGCGAGCGCATCTATCTCACATACGTACGGCACCTGCTGCGGCGCGGTATGGCGTACTTGTGCTTCGCCACGAAGGACGAGCTCGCCGACATCAGCGCCCGCCAGCAGGCCGCGAAGATCCCATCCGGCTACTACGGGAGCTGGGCGATCTGGCGGGACGCCGATCCTGCCGACGTGGCGGCCAAACTTGCCGAGGGAGCCCCGTATGTCGTGCGCTTCCGCGTCCCCGACGACGCGGCCGGACGGCGGGTCCGCTTCACCGACGCCATCCGAGGGACGCTGGAGCAAGATGCCAACCGCAACGACGCCGTCATCCTCAAATCCTCCGACTCCTCACTCCGGCTGCCGACCTACCATTTCGCGCACGCCGTCGATGATCACCTGATGCGCGTCAGCGTGGTGCTCCGCGGCGAGGAGTGGATCCCCTCGGTCCCGCTGCACCAGCAACTGTTCGACGCACTCCGGTTTGCCCCGATCACCTACGCGCATGTCGCGCCGCTGATGAAGCAGATCCCCGGTGGCAAGCGCAAGCTGTCCAAGCGCAAAGACCCCGAAGCCAGCGTCGACTTCTACATCGGGGCCGGCTATCCGGCCGACGCCGTCCGCTACTACCTGCGCGGACTGGCCAACGGGCGGCTGGCCGAACTGCCGCTCGAGGCGGCGCTGGCGGCGCCGATCCGGCTGGACCTGTGCGGTATCGCCGGCCCGCTCGTCGACCTGGCCAAGCTCGAAGACATCAGCGCCGACCACATCGCCACCATGCCCGGCCAGCAGGTCCTGGGCGCTGTCCGCATCTGGGCCGCCCAGTATGACCCTGAACTGGTAGTCGTGCTCGACGCCGAACCCGACCTCGCCCTGCGCGCTCTGGCCGTGGAACGTGAAGGCGTCGACAACCCTCGCAAGGACCTGCGCAAGTGGTCAGATTTCCGACCCGCTTACGCTTTCTTCTTCCGGCAGCTGTTCGCTCCCGTGGCAGGCTCCGCTGACGAGCGCCTCGCTCCCGCCGGCGTGGAGCCAGCCGTCGCCGCGACCTTCGCCCGCGATTTCGCCGACAGCTACCAGCACCTGGACGACAGGCAGGAATGGTTTAACCAGATCCGCGAGCTTGCGGCGAAACACGGCTTCGCCTCGAACGCCAAGGAATATAAGAAAGACCCGGATGCCTACCCGGGCTCGATCCGCGAAGCCTCCCTGCTCATCCGTGTCGCCCTGACTGGCTCGACCCGCAGCCCTGACCTGCACGCCGTCGCCCAGGCCATCGGTGCTGAGGACGTACTGCGCCGACTGCGGGCGCTGGCCGGCTGAGTCGCACGCCGGGATGCTCTCGCCCGGCCTGCACGCGCGGCTGAGGGTAGTCAGGGCCTGGGCGCCGCGGTCAGGAAATGAGGACGATTTGCTTGAACTAATTGAGCGGGCGTCCGTGCGGGGAGTGCGGGTACTGCTTGACGGCGTATTCAACCACGTCGGACGAGGCTTTCCCGCGTTCGTCGAGGTGGCCGCGCATGGCCAGGACTCCCGCTACGCATCGTGGTTCCGTGGTTCCGCCCTAGATCAGGCTGCCGGCATCGAGCTGGGCGATCGCCAGCACGACCTGAGTGTCATAAGCAGCCGGAGCCTGTGAGGAAGGCCAGGACGGCCTGGTTGAACAGCTGAGGCTGGTCAATGTTGGCGGCGTGCCCGGCGTCTGGGATGAGCACCTTGACCGCACCGGGAATCTTCGCCGCCAGGTAGTCCGCGGCTGCCAGGAAGGGCTGGTCCGCCGCGCCGGCTAGCACCAGGGCCGGGACCGTGACGGAAGTCAGCGAGTCGATCACGCGGGCGTCGCGCTGGGTGAGCATGCCACGCGCCGCATGGGCCAGAGCACCGGGGTCGTGCCGGACTCCCCGGGTTTCTGGCGTGCCAGGCAGCGCGGCCAGTCCGCGGCGTTCCAGCCTTTCGGCGATGCCGTGTGCCCGGGCATTCCACTGCTTGCGGGCATCGTCCCGCCTGAACCCTGGCCCGGTGTCGAACAGCAGCAGCGCCGCCACCCGCTCCGGATGGGCGAGGTGAAACGCGAGCGAGAGATAGCCGCCGAGAGACAGCCCGCCGATCGCGGCGCGCTCGACACCGCAAGCATCGAGCACGCCAGCCATGTCGGCTACGCAGGCCGGCTCGGAGTACTGGCCGGGGTCGTCCGGGCCGCTGGTCTGCCCATGGCCGCGCAAGTCCCAGGTGATCACCGGCCTGCAGGCGGCAAACTCGGCGAGGTTTGGCTGCCACATGGCCGCCGATGCGGCGAAGCCGTGCGTCAGGAGCAGCGGTACCTGCCCGGTCGCCTGGCCGAGGACCTGATAATGGATGCTGACGCCATCTCGGTCAACGAAGCTCACGCTGACCTGGCTACCGCTTGATGAGCTGGACCGTCGAGCCGCCGCCGACGCGCATGTAGCGGATCACCAGGTAGCCGGATCCGCGACGATCCAGGCCGCCCCTTCCGGCCAGGTGGCTTGTGGCAGACCGCCAGCCGGGATGCTGACCGAGGTAAACCACCCGGAAGGTGCCAGCCCAGGGCAGTCCTGGCCCGGTGACCCAGCCGCCCCGATCAAGCAGGCTGGCCGCGCCAGCGCCAAGGCCAGCCAGCTGAACCGGGCCGGCGGTGGCCGCCACTGCGGGAGGGCGTTCTGGCGCGGTCCGCCCGTGCGGGACGTGCGCCACGATCGCCACCGTCACCACGACCAGGACCGCGATCGCCGCAAGCCGACCTGGCCACCGGCCGGGCTCGCGGTCTCCGCCCCGGCTCAGGATGTCATCCATCACCCGCACCGCCTTGCAGCACTCCGATATCTGCCCACGACGATACGCCAACTAGGTCGGCACCGCACCGGCCACCGGGACAGCGCGAATGCGGCCAGCCCGGAACGGCTCGGTGCCGGTCTGAGGGCGGCCAGAGGTTATGCGTATTGCAGATCGCGGAAGTGCAGAAGGATACAGCCGATGGCTGCGGCCAGCGCCCCGAGGCCGGTGATGACGGCCGCGCTCGACCAGTCAGGGCTGGCCGCGGGGGCCGGGATCATGTGGAAGAAAATGGACGTGTCCAGTAGCCAATGGCTGGTGTGCAGGACGCCGCCTGCGAACTCGACGAGAAAGGACCAGGCCAGATATCCGTAGATAGCTGATGGGGCGCGCCGTGGCCACGCGCCGAGTAGCAGAGCACCGAGACCCAGGAGGAACAGTCCGGGCGGGACGATATTCAGCCCAGCTGTCAGCAGAGTCCGCAAACTGAGCCCGCTGTGCTGGCCGGCGGCGCCCGCCCAGGCGCCGATCCCGGCCAGGAGGCCAGCCACCACCAGCAGGATGCAGGAGAGTCCGAGCCGCCCGGCGAGCCACCACGCCCGGCTCACCGGGCGGACGAGGAGGTTCTCCAGGTACCCGTCGGCCTCCTCGGTGCGCATGGCGGTGATCTGGCCGGCGGCCGTCAGCGCGATCAAGAAGGCGAGCAGGAGGAAGGTGAGGCCGAGATAGACGGCGACGAGTGAACCGTGACCGCCGAGCCGGTCCACTGCCCGCTCGATCCCTTGCGAGCCGGTGACGTCTTGAGTGGAGGATTCGGCCACCATTCCGAGGAGCACCGAGCAGGACGTAACCGCGAGCAACCAGCCAGCTGCGACCGGCCGCATCATGTGCACTGCCAGCCCGGTCGGACTGCCGAGCAGGGCCAGGCGTGGTCGTGCCGAGTCGCGGCCGGGCAGTGCGCCAGCGCCGAGGTCACGAGTGCCGGCCAGGTGCAGCGTGATGGCCGTGACCGCGATCAGCAAGATGAGCACGAGAAGCAGCGCCAGCGGGTGCGGGCTGGTCAGTGGCCGGGATTGTTCGATCCAGCCGAGCGGGCTCAGCCACACCAGCCAGTGCAGGCTCGCGTTCGAGTCGGCCACCATGCGAAGGGCGTACGCGATGCCGAAGACGGCACCGGCCAGAGCGGCAGCGCGCCGCCGGGTGCTGGCCAGTTGGCTGGCCAGTGCGCCGATGGCGAGGAACACGGCCGCCCCCGCGACGAGCGTGACCGAGAAGTAGAGGCACTGGCCAAGGCTGAATCCCACTAGGGAGGATCGGCCGGTCACGATCGTTCCCAGGGCAGTCACGACGAACATCGCCAGCAGCCCGGCTCCGAGCCCGGCGACCGCCTGTGCCCCGGCTCGCCGACGTGTTGTCTGACCGACCAGGAGCAGCTCGTAGCGGCCCGCTTCCTCGTCGCCGCGGATGAGGCGGGTGGCGGTGAGCAGCCCCCAGATGGACCCCAGAATGGTCAGGATGCCGACGAAACGCCACGCTGCCCAGCCGGCGACCGTGTTGATGGCGTGCGCATGCCCGAGGAGCGCGCTGAGGCCGATGTTCGTCCCGAACGCGTGCGCCATCTGGTTGCGCGACGCCTGGGTCGTGTATGTCGAGGTGTAGGCACGGGTCTGGATGATGACGAAGAAGCCGAAGACGAGCCCCCACAGCGCGCCCGACCGGATGGCGCGTCGAGACACCTGCATGGCCACCACCATGCGCGGGTTGCGCCCGGCGGGCCGCAGGTTGCATGGCGGCGCCTCGATCAGCAGGCCGGTCATGGCCGATCGACCGCACCGGCCAGCAGGCCGGCCAGGACCGGCGCAGCGCCATCGGGCCCGTAGTGGGCCAGGAACAGTTCCTCCAGCGACGGCTCGCGGCTGAGCAACTGGCGTACGCCCGTGCCCGCCAGGGCATCGACGAGCGGCTCGATCGGCCCCTGCACCTCGAGATAGACGCGTCGGCCTTCTACCACGGCTCGTGTTACTCCCGCCACGCCGTCCAGGTCAGGGGGCACGCGGTCGAACGTGACCTGCACTGACAGCGCGGAGAGATGCCGCAGATCCTCCAGCGTCCCCATTTCGATCAGCCGGCCTTCGCGCAGGATGGCGACCCGGTCGCACAGGGCCTCAACCTCACTCATGATGTGCGAGGACAGAAACACCGTCTGCCCGGCGTCGCGCGCCTCCTGCACGCTACGGCGGAACGCCTGCTCCATGAGCGGATCGAGCCCGCTGGTCGGCTCGTCGAGCATGAGCAGGTCCGGGCGTGTCATCAGCGCGGCAATGAGCAAGATCTTCTGCTTGTTGCCCTTGGAATATGCCCGCACCTTCTTGGATGGATCGAGGTCGAAGCGCTCGATCAGCTCGTCGCGATACGCGGTGTCGACCTGGCCCCGGACCCGTCCTAGGAGATGCAGCGTCTCGGCGCCGGTAAGCGATGGCCATAGGTTGGCCTCGCCGGGAACGTACGCCAGCCGCCGGTGTGCCTCAACGGTCTGGTGCTGGCAGTCGAGCCCGAAGATCTCAGCGCGCCCCGCGGTCGGCCGGGCCAGCCCCAGCAGCAGGCGAATAGTGGTGGTCTTTCCGGCCCCGTTAGGTCCCAGGTAGCCAACGACCTCGCCCTGGGCGACCTCGAGGTCGAGGCCGAGCAAGGCATCGCTGGAGCCGTATCGCTTGGTCAGGCCCTCAGTGCGGATGGCCGGAGTGCCCATGAAATCAACTTCCTCAGCCAGCAGCACTGGGTGACCAACCTAATATCGCAACTCTGAGTTGCGATATTGTCAGTGTGACACAGGCTAGCCAGGAACGCAACTAGGAGTTGCAATGACGCCACAGCCGGCTCCAGCAGGCCGTGCTCGTCCGGCAGGACGCGGGCCAAAGGTCCGCGCCGCAGTCCTCGCCGCGACGCTCACCGAGCTGACTGAGACCGGCTACGCGGCCCTGACCATTGACAGCGTCGCGCGGCGCTCCGGTGTCCATAAGACGACGATCTACCGGCACTGGAAGGTTCGCGAGCGCCTGGTCGCCGACGCTGTGATCGATCTCGCCGCAACGAAGGTGCCCTTCCCCGACACCGGCGACATCGACGCCGACCTCCGCAGCCTGGCACGGTCGTTCGTCATGTTCTTGAACAGCCCGGCCGGCAAGGCCGTGGCAGCCGCGACGCTGTCCGATGCCGGCCGGATACCGGCCGTGGCCGACGCGAAACGCCGTTTCTTCGAAGAACGCTTCCGGCGTGCGGAGCCGATCGTCTCCGGTGCGATCGCACGCGGTGAACTTCCCTCAGCCACCGATCCAGCCGAGCTTGTCAGGACCCTCGTCGCACCGATCTACCTGCGGCTCCTGGTCACCGCCGAGCCGATCGACGCGACGACCGCCGATCACGCCGCGAAGGTGGCGCTCGCCGCCGCACGCGCCGGCGTACTCAGCTCAGCCCCTGCATAAGTTCCGGACGCGATTGAGGCCGAGAATGCGGGCGGCGGTGTCGGGTAGCACGGTGCGCAGAACGTCGGCGCCTGCGCGGGCTACCAGCAGCGCGGCTGGCCGGGAATGGTCTCCAGGTCGCCCAGCAGCAGGTCGCGGGCACCGGCATCATCATCGCGCTCGTCGCGGCGCGCACCACTGTGGGCGCCGACATCATCTAGCCGGAACTTATGGATCTAGCAGCAGCTCATGGTTGGCCAGCCAGTTTCGCGATGTACTCCCCGAACCGGTCGAGACTGGTCAGGAACCCGTCCTGCGCCGCCCGGCTGCGGAACTCCGCTGGCACATTGGCCTGGTGCGTGCTGACCTCTGTCCGCCCGTCGCCCAGGTCGGTGAACGTAATGGTCGTGGTCATCCCGCCCTCGACGCCAGGTTCGGCCCACACCAGCCTGGCTGGCCGCTGTACTTCGACGTAGACGGCACGCATCGTGTACTGGCTGCCGTCGGTGTCGTTGACCATGACCGTCTCGAACACCCCGCCAGGCCGCAGGTCGACGGTGATGCCGTCGACCGGGGTCGTGGTCCCGGCTGGACCCCAGAACTGTGCGAGGTGCCCGGGGCTGGTCATGCAGTCGAAGAGCAGTTCCCGTGACGCCTCGTGTACGCGCCGGTAGGTCAGTTCGCCGCGCCCTGCCGTGTCGCTCATTGCTGATTCTCCCGTGATCCGCTCGGCTGTCGCAGCGCGATCAGATGCTCATCGAGCCGGTCGTATCGGTCCTGCCACATTCGCCGGTGCCTGCCGATCCACTCGGCGGCGGCATCAAGGTGCTCGGGTTCAAGCTTGCACGGCCTGCGCTGGGCCGCTTGCGTGCGCGAGATCAGCCCAGCGCGCTCCAGCACTTTCAGGTGCTTGGAGATCGCCTGCTGGGTCAGCGCGAACGGCTCGGCGATCTGGTTCACTGTGGCCTCACCCGCGGCCAGGCGAGCCAGGATGGCTCGCCTGGTCGGATCGGCAAGGGCTGCGAACGTAAGATCCAATTCGGCGTCAACGATTGTCACTGGCCAGTGCCTCCAGTCGGCCAGCGTGTCCCAGCCCCGGAGACAGCGCCGTCCGGTATGCGGCGGCCGGAAAGGAACAGCGCCAGATCGCGAGCCCGCCCCGTCATCGCGGTGCCGCTCCCGCACGACCAGTCGATGTCGGTGGCCTGCAGTCTGATGCCGTCGATGTCGACGCCGAAATGCTTGCGACCCTGCGGGCTGGTGATCGTATCGAGCACTGCCTTGATGGCGTCGACCGCGATGGTGCGGTCGATCCGCAGCGGGCTGGTGATGTCGAGGCCGTGAATGACGTCGTGCGCGAGCGCCCCTTCAAAGCCCCCGCCGGGCGGCTTCCACTGGTGCTCCGCGTTGTCGCGAACGGCCGCGACCAGCTCTGCCGCAGGCAGCGCCGAGTCTCGTTCGGCGACTTTGTCGGACATGCGCTGGAAGCTGCCGCCAGCCTTCGCCATCTCGATCATGAATCGGCCCGCTGAGTACCGGAACGGCATCGTGAGGTGGGCCACGACATGCCGCACGGTCCAGCCCTCGCACAGCGACGGCGTGGCCCACTGCTCGGCACTGAGCCCGTCCAGCACATCCGCGAGGCTCCGCCGCTCCGCCGCGATCCAGCCTGTGATCAACTTGCCCTCCTACAACTTAATGTTTGTACAACCAATAAGCTGTATACAGGAAGAGGGCGCTGACCGTCAAGCGAGCTCTAATGCTTCTACGCCGTCTCCATGCCGAATCTGGCCATCAGGGCGCGCTCCTCATCTGGCGTAGGCGCATCGCCACGATTCCACAGCTCATGCAGGCCGGCGAAGTATGCGTCCATGGCCGGGGCATGGATGACGAGCAACCGGGCATCGCGGTCCGAGGTGTTGCCGAAGGTATGCGCCGTGCCGCGTGGCACGAGGACGAAGCCTTCTGGGCCGACCAGCAGATCGCTGCCCTCGACTGTGACCAGGACCGTCCCGTCGAGGACGAAGTAGGCCTCCGAGCAATTGGTGTGCCGGTGCTGCGGAGGGCGTCGGCCGCCTGGTGGCAGCGTGCGCTCCATCAGCGAGAAGTCTCCATCGTCGTGCTCGGCCAATGCCTTGAAGAACATGACGCTGCCACGCGCGCTGTAACGCTGTCGCCCCTCGCCCGGTCCGAGGACCTCGCTGTTCACTAGCGCACCTCCGTGCCGCCGATGCTATAACTCCGTGCCAGCTGTCACTGGAACTCGGTGCCAGCTGGCACTTGCCTGATCGGGCGCGGTGCTGCCGTGGCAACCAGGACAAAATTGCGCGGCGTGCGCTCGGCTGGTCGGGCATGATGGTCGATTGTGCTGCTGACCATTACGACGACCGCCGATCCGGCCACCGACCTGGGCTTCTTGCTGCACAAGAACCCGGACCGGGCGCAAGCGTTCGAGGTAGCGGTCGGCACTGCGCACGTGTTCTACCCGGAGGCGGCACGGGAGCGGTGCACCGCTGCGCTGCTGCTAGAGGTCGACCCGGTCGGCCTGGTCCGCGGTCGGCAGGGGCCGGCCGGCGATGGCTTCAGCCTCGGCCAGTACGTGAACGACCGGCCGTACGCCGCATCGAGCATGCTCGCGGTCGCGCTGGCACGGGTATTTCGGACCGCGATGACCGGCCGCTGCGTCTCCAGGCCGGAGCTGGCAGCCACCGCGCTGCCGCTGGAACTGCGACTGCCTGCGCTGCCCTGCCGGGGCGGCAGCGACCTGGCAGGCCGGCTGTTCGGACCGCTCGGCTGGCAGGTGCACGCCGCGCCGATCGCGCTGGACGACGCCTTTCCCGGCTGGGGCGACTCGCGGTACCTGGACCTGCGGCTGACCGGTCAGGTGCGGCTGGCAGACGCGCTCAATCACCTGTACGTGCTGCTGCCGGTACTCGACGACGCCAAGCACTACTGGGTCAGCCCGGACGAGGTCGACAAGCTGATCCGGGCCGGCGGTGGCTGGCTGGCCGGCCACCCGGAGAAGACCGTGATCACGCGCCGGTACCTGGCGCACAGGACCGGCCTGCAAGCCTCTGCACTGGCCAGGCTGGCCGAAGTCGACGACGCCGAGCCCGAGTCCTTCGACAACGCGGTTCAGGCCGAGCAGCCGGACCTGACCGACGAGCCGGAGCCGCCCGTGCCGCTGGCCGAGCAGCGCCGCGGCGCCGTGCTGGCGGTGCTGCGGGCCGCCGGCGCGCACCGGGTCGCCGACCTTGGCTGCGGGGAGGGTGCGCTGACCGCCGCGTTGCTGACCGACCCGTCGTTCACCGAGGTAGTGGCCGCCGACGTGTCGTCGCGCGCGCTGGAGATCACCGCGCGCCGGCTGCGCCTTGACCGGATGCCAGACCAGCGGCGGGACCGCCTGAAGCTGATCCAGACAGCCCTGACCTACACTGACGCCAGGCTGGCCGGGCTGGACGCGCTGGTACTGGTGGAAGTGATCGAGCACATCGACCCGCCGCGGCTCGGGGCAGTGGAACGGACGGTCTTCACCGACGCGGCTCCGGCACTGGTGGTGGTGACGACACCGAATGCCGAGCACAATGTTAAATACGAATCGCTGGCACCAGGTGCGATGCGACATCGCGATCACCGCTTTGAGTGGACCAGGGCCGAATTTGCCGGGTGGGCCGAGCGGGTCGCGGCGGAGCGCGGCTACCGGGTGCGGTTCTTGCCGGTGGGCACCGATGATCCGCAGGTCGGTCCGCCGACGCAGCTCGCGGTCTTCACCAGGAGCGAGCCAGCGCAGGTGGTGAGAGCATGACCGCCGAGTTTCCAGATCTGGCCGGCTCGGAAGCGGCTGCTGCCGGTTCTGCTGAGGCGGGGCGACGCCAGGGCGGGGCCGGCCGCGTGATCGACGTACCGGAACTGAGCCTGGTGGTGCTGATCGGCGCCAGCGGATCTGGCAAGTCGACGTTCGCCCGTGCTCATTTCGCGCCGACCGAGGTTGTCTCTAGCGACTTCTGCCGCGGTCTGGTCGCCGACGACGAGAACGATCAGTCGGCCAGCGGGGATGCGTTCGATTTGCTGTACTACATCACTGGCAAGCGGCTGGCCGCGGGGCGGCTGACGGTGATCGACGCGACTAGCGTGCAGCCTGAGTCCCGCAAGCGACTGGTCGCCCTGGCACGGGAGCACGACGTGCTGCCCGCGGCGATCGTGTTTGACCTGCCCGAGCGAATCTGCACCGAGCGCAACGCCGCGCGCCCAGACCGTCAGTTCGGGCCGCATGTGATCCGCCGCCAGCGCGATCAGCTCCGTCGTGGCCTGCGCGGCCTGGGCAAGGAGGGTTTCCGCCGGGTCCATGTGCTGCGATCGGAATCCGACGTCGAGTCGGCGTCAGTGGTCCGGACCAGGCTCTTCAGCGACCTGCGGGATCAGGCCGGCCCGTTCGACGTGATCGGAGACGTGCATGGCTGCCGGGCCGAGCTTGAGCTGCTGCTCACCGAGCTGGGCTACGAGCTGACCCGTGATGCCGGGGGCCAGGCGGTCGGCGGCCGCCATCGCGACGGCCGCCGCGCGGTCTTCGTCGGCGATCTGGTCGACCGCGGCCCGGATACGCCCGGGGTGCTCCGCCTAGTGATCGGGATGGTCAGCGACGGCAGCGCTCTGTGCGTGTCAGGGAACCACGAGGCCAAGCTGCTCCGGGCACTGCGCGGGCGCGACGTCCAGGTGACGCACGGGCTGGCCGAATCGCTGGCGCAGCTGGCCGCCGAACCAGCGGAGTTTCGGGCCGAGGTTGAGTCGTTCCTGGACAGACTGATCTCGCATTATGTGCTGGACGGCGGGAAGCTGGTCGTCGCGCACGCCGGCCTGATCGAGCGGCTGCAGGGCCGAGCCTCGGGGCGGGTGCGGGAGTTCTGCCTGTACGGGCAGACGACCGGTGAGACCGACGAGTTCGGCCTGCCGGTCCGGTACCCGTGGGCCAGCGACTACCGGGGCGCGGCGATGGTGCTGTACGGGCACACGCCGGTGCCGGAACCGGAGTGGGTGAACGGGACCCTGTGCCTGGACACCGGCTGCGTATTCGGCGGCCGGCTGACAGCGCTGCGTTATCCCGAGCGCGAGATCGTGTCGACGCCTGCGGCGCGGGTGTACTACGCCCCGGCCAGGCCGTTCCCGGTCAATGCGGATGCGGCGCAGGCCGGGGCGGGGCTTGCCGGGAGCGGGGCTGCCGGGAGCGGGACCGCCGGGAGCGGGGCGACGGCTGGGGACGGGGCGGGCGCCAGGCGCGATCCGGACGTGCTGAACCTGACGGATGTGGTCGGCCGGCGCGTGGTCGAGACTGCCCAGCATGGCCGGGTGAGCGTCCGGGAGGAGAACGCGGCCGCCGCGCTTGAGGTGATCAGCCGGTTCGCGCTCGATCCGCGCTGGCTCGCATACCTGCCCCCGACGATGAGCCCGGTCGCGACATCGGTCAGGGAAGGACTACTTGAGCACCCGGAGCAGGCCTTCGACGCGTTCCGGGCCGAGGGCGTCGGCGCCGTCGTGTGCGAGGAGAAGCACATGGGCTCGCGCGCGGTTGCGCTGGTCTGCCGGGATCTGGCGGCGGCGCGGGCCAGGTTCGGCGCGCCGGGCGAGGCGAGCGGCGCGGTCTGGACCCGCACCGGCCGGCCGTTCTTCGGCCCGGCGCTGACCGAGTCGCTGCTA
>OCZU010001915.1_pt1 | contig 13440 bp, 12 predicted proteins | sample 1539001 | NCBI WGS metagenome assembly OCZU01 (sample SAMEA3539306, study PRJEB22396) | soil metagenome | biome: tundra; feature: field; material: soil | place: USA | collected 2010-05 | depth 0.15 m
CGCTGCCGTCGCCTGGCGGCAGCAGGCGGCCATTCTTGCCTGCGACGCTGATCTCGATCCGCATGACGGGCTCCTTTGTGCTGATCAGTCGCCGAAGAATTCGGTGAGGGTGGCTGCGATGACCTTCGGTGTCAGCTTCTTGGCGTGGCCGAGTCCCTTGCGGACGACGAGTTCAGCGTTTGGCAAGGCCTTGGCGACGGCTGCCGCGCCGTGGCACAGGAAGGCGGGGCTTTCTCCCTCGGTGCCTGACATGACCAGCGTCGGCATCGTTACCGGGTCCCATTCGCCGGCGGGCAGCGGCTGGCCGCTCTGGTAGCCCTCGCAAAGGAGGGCGTCGTAGGGCAGGGTGTGGGCGACGGCGGTCAGCTTGGCCCAGGCGCCGGGCATCACCTTCAGCATGGGGATGACGAACGAAGGCGCACCCATCCCGTCGGTCATGTAGTACCCGACCGCCGCGCTGCGTTGATCCGCGGCGATCAATTCGCTGACCCGGGCGCAGAGGTCGGCTGGAGGCCGCCGGTCGCCCGTCTTGACGACAAAAGGGGGCTCCTGAAGGGCCAGCTTCTTGATCGTCAGCCCCGCGGCGGCCGCCCGCAGGCACAGGGCCGCGCCGGAGGACAGACCCCACACGCAGGCTGGTTCGCCGGCCGCGCCGATGAGAGCACTGAGATCCTCGATCTCGCGTTCAACGCGGTAGGGCGGGATGTCACCGCTGTCGCCGCGGCCCCGCCGGTCGTAGCTGAACACCGTGAAGTGCTGCGAGAGGAGTCCGGCCAGCTTCACCTGCCCGGAGTATTTGCGGTAGCTGAACGCTCCGGCGACCAGGATGACGGGCTCGCCGCGGCCGGTCCTGTCATAGGCGATGCGGGTGCCATCTTTCGAGCTCACGGTTTCCATCTGACTGCTCCTGTTCTGTGCGGGCGGGTGCCGCCCCTGCTGTTGTGCCGAGGTGAGGACGCAACCGCCTGTGCCGGTCTCGATGTGCGATGAAGGCGCGGATGGGCTCAGCGCTGCGGCTGGTAGGTGAGCCGGACGACGCCGCCGGAGAAGGTGCGGGAATCGAGCAGGGTGAGCGGCAGCCGCTCGGTGACTCCATCGAACAGGCGCTGGCCAGAACCGACGAGCACCGGGAACAGCAGCAGCCGGAGTTCGTCGAGCAGTCCCTGTCCCAGCAGCGATCGCACGAGCCCGGCGCTGCCGCTGATCGCGATGTTCCGGCCGGGCTGCCGCCTGTAGATGGCGAGCTCAGACGGCGACGCGACCAGGGTCGAGTTCTGCCAGCCGGCCGCTTCCAGGGTGGTGGAGACCACGATCTTCGGGATGGTGTTCATCTGGTCGGCCATCCCGCCGGCCTGGCTCGCGAAGGAGGCGGCGAAGGTCTGGTAGGTGACGCGTCCGAGCAGCATCGTGTCGGCCTGAGCCATCTCCGAGCCGATCATCTGCCCGATGTCGTCGGTGAAGTACGGGCCCGTCCATTGCTCGGGCGACTCCACGACACCGTCGAGGGACACGAACAGGTTTGCGACGATCTTTCTCATCAGAACTCCTTCAGCGGGCTTGGTGAGCCCGTGCAGCGCCGGGAGGCCGCTGCTGTGCCGGCCCGCCGGGCTGATTGCCCGGCCTCACTCACCCTTCGACCGGGAGGAGCCTGGATCGACATTCAGGAGAAAATCTCTTCACCGCAGCCGCGGGCCGGTGGGCAGGTGCGGTTGGGCCGCGTGGCGTGGAGCCTGAACCCGCGCGTGGTTACCGCCCCGGCGATGGCCGTGCTGCGCTCGCGCACGCGGCGGCGCGCTGGAGAAGCACTGCGCGTTCCCGCTCGTTGCCGGTAAGGGTAGCCGCACGTTCGAACTCCTGCCGTGCCTCGTCGTGGCGGCTGAGCCGGACCAGCAGGTCCCCGCGCACACTCGGCAGAAGGTGGTAGCCCTTGAACGCCGGCTCGCCGGTGAGCGCGTCGACACGTTCCAGGCCCATGGCCGGGCCGTCGGTCATGGCGACCGCGATCGCCTGGTTGAGCCGGACCACCGGAGAAGGCATGAGCTGGGCGAGTGCCCCGTAAAGCGCCGCGATCTGTACCCAGTCGGTGTCCTGGCCGGTCCGCGCTCGCGCGTGGCACGCGGCGATCGCGGCTTGCAGCACGTACGGGCCGGGCGAGGCGGCGCGGTTCTGCGAACGCAGGAGTGCCGCGAAACCACGGTGGATGAGGAGCTGATCCCAGCGACCGCGATTCTGCTCAAGCAGCGGGATGGGCTCGCCGGACGGCCCGGTCCGCGCGGCCAGACGCGACGTCTGAATCTCCATCAGAGCGACGAGACCGTGCACCTCGGGTTCATCGGCCGCCAGCCCGGCCAGTACACGGCCCAGGCGCAGCGCCTCCTGGCACAGCGCAGGCCGCATCCAGTCCTCACCGGCCGTGGCCGCGTAGCCCTCGTTGAACACCAGGTAGATGGCCTCGAGCACCGATGACAGCCGGGCGGCCCGCTCGGCCTCCGGGGGAACCTCGAACGGGATGTGCTTGTCGGCCAGGGTCCGCTTAGCGCGGACAATTCTCTGCGCGATGGCCGATTCGGAGGTAAGGAACGCCCTCGCGATCTCCTCGGTGGTCAGGCCGCCGAGGAGACGCAGCGTGAGCGCAACCCGCGCCTCAGCTGAGAGTACGGGGTGGCAGGCGATGAACATCAGGCGCAGCAAATCGTCGCCTACCTCGTCATCGAGCGCAGCGTCGAGGTCGTCGCCGGCTATTTCCTGACGGATCTGGAGCTCATAGCCGATCAGCTGATGTTTGCCCTCGAGCCGCTCCAGGCGCCGCACCCGGTCGATCGCGCGCCGTTTCGCGACGACCATGAGCCAGGCGCCCGGGTTCGGCGGGACACCGGACTCTGACCACTGTTCGAGCGCGGCGACGAGAGCATCCTGCGCGAACTCCTCGGCCAGGCCGACATCACCCACCATCCGGGTCAGACCCGCGATGATCTGCGGCGCCTCGAGCCTCCATACCGCCTCGATCGTGCGATGTGCATCAGCGGCCGTCACCCCCCCGATCAGAGCATCGTCGCCAGTCACCGGTCAAGGCAGCGCCGGCGCCCCTACCCGAGATTTTCCGGGCCGAACACCTGACGGACGTCACCCTCGCCGTCGCCGGCGATCTGCCAGAACCGCTTCGACAGCTCGAGCGCCTCCTCCTTCGACCGCACATCGATCAGCGCGAAGCTGACAATCACCTCCTTGGCCTCGGTGAACGGACCGTCGGTAATAGTGACCTTGCCGCCAGCGGACTTGATGTGCGCGCCCTGATCCAGCCCTCCGGTCGCAAGCAGCACGCCGGCCCTGGCCAGCTCCTCCACCAATTTGCCCATCTCGGCGAACATCGCCTCATCCGGCGGCGTACCGCCGCCGTTAGTCGTCATCAGGAACCTCATCGCGCTGTCTCCTTTGCTGCCGGATCAAACTCACTGACACTGTGCCTTCGAATAAGGGGCCGCGAAATCGACACAGCGAAGGATCGCAACGGTCGTGTCCGGCGCGATCACCCGGCCCGGATGCCGGGCGCACACAGCGGGGCGCCCCCCGTAGGACGCCCGACGGCAGAACTCGCCGCATCCTACGCTGATGACCGCAACCTCACGCGGCACCCCGGCGCATGCGCCTGCTCCGATAGTCGAATCTCCGACCGGCAGGCGCTGGGTGCCTCACCTGTGTGGTTATCGAAACCTCGGCGGGGTGTGGCTGCACTCGTATATATGCCCGTTGAGCTGCAAGGACAGAGGGCGGGCGGTGCACTTGGCGCAGGGCAGTGTCGCGTGCTGGAGGATGGTGGGAAGCCGTCAACTGTAGTTGCCCGGAGGCGCTCTTTCAGTGTGGTTCGCCTCGGTTCGCCGCCCCCTGCGGGCAGGGTCTCGGCATAGTGGTGTGATGTCCGTTTCGGTCATGCCGGGCTGAGTCCGAGGGTGACCAGGGTCCGGGTGGCGTCGCGGCTGTGGTGGCGGCAGGCGGCTGCGATGCCGGGATGGCCGGTGAGTTTGAAGATTCCGATGGCGAGGTTGCGCAAGGTGGCCATGGCCTGCGGTCCGCTTCCGGTGCGGATCTGGGAGGCGTCTTCGGCGTAGCTGACGTCGCGGATGTGGTGCAGGACTTCGATTTGCCAGTGGCCGCGTATCCATCCGGCGAGCTGGGTGCCGGTGGCCTGGGCGGCGGTCAGGCGCCGTCCTGCCCCGTTACCGTCGTCATCCAGAGGTCGGCGACGCATTCCAGGATGTGCCGGATATGCGTCTCCCGGGTCTCCGGAGGCGACCGCCGTCTGGGTCGTCGGCTCCACACATCCTCATCAGGTTGGGTGGTTCAACGCGCTCCTCTGGCTTACACCGGCTGTTCAACCCGTGGTTATCTGGGACGCGCGTCCCAGGTGGCGTCGGGCGGCGGATCGGACCAAGTACGGTCATACCGGTCGTGGGCGGTCAGCATTTCCGGAAGACCCACTTAGCTTCAGCCGCGACCGCTGCGACTGCCTGATGGGCGCGACGCCACGCGTCGACGGTAGCCTGGATGGCATTAGGGCGTTGATCCGGCTATCACCGGTGAGCCTCCGGAAGAACGGGTGCCCGCGCACCTCAGTAGAACCGGACGGGTGGGCCCGTCACAGCCTGCGAATGAGCGGTCGCGGCGCACCAGGTTGGCGGTGTGCTGCGGCAAGCGAGGTGGTACCGCGGTGCCGCCAGGGGCCAGTGTCAGCGCCCGGCGATGTCGTCCTCGTGACCAGTGAGGACCGACCGCGGAGGATCGCCGATGATCTACCCCAAGGCCTCGGCCGGCGAGAGTGGTGCCGGCGTGCCGGCCAGCCCCCGCTTCCCGGAGATCGAGGAACGGGTGCTCAAGTACTGGGCGGCCGACGACACGTTCCGTGCGTCGGTGCGCAGCCGCCCGGCGGGCGAGAACGGCGCGAACGAGTTCGTCTTCTACGACGGGCCGCCGTTCGCGAATGGCCTGCCGCACTACGGGCACCTGCTCACTGGCTACGTCAAGGACCTGATCCCGCGGTACCAGACGATGCGGGGGAAGCGGGTCGAGCGACGGTTCGGCTGGGATACCCACGGCCTGCCTGCGGAGCTTGAGGCGATGAGCCAGCTCGGGATCAAGACCAAGGAGCAGATCGAAGAACTCGGCATCGCGAAGTTCAACGAGGCATGCCGGGAGTCGGTGCTGCGCTACCGCCAGGTGTGGCGCGACTATGTCACGCGGCAGGCCCGGTGGGTCGATTTCGAGCATGACTACAAGACGCTCGACCTGACCTACATGGAGAGCGTCATGTGGGCGTTCAAGCAGCTATATGACAAGGGGCTGGCGTACGAGGGCTTCCGTTGCCTGCCGTACTGCTGGAACGACGAGACTCCGCTGTCGGCGCATGAGCTGCGGATGGACGATGACGTCTACCAGATGCGGCAGGACCCGGCGATCACGGTCGGCTACCGGCTGGAGACGGGCGAGCTGGCGCTGATCTGGACGACGACGCCGTGGACGCTGCCGTCGAACCTGGCGCTGGCGGTGCACCAGGACGTCGATTACGTCGTGGTCGAATCCGATTTCACCGGGCGGACCGAGCGGTACCTGCTGGCTGAGGCGCGGCTGCCCGCTTACGCGCGCGAGCTCGGCGAGGATGCGGAGTCGAGAGTCGTGCGCCGCTGCAAGGGCTCTGAGCTGGTGGGGCTGCATTACACCCCGCCGTTCAGCCACTTCCTCGGGCATCCGAAGTCGCACGTGGTGCTGCACGCCGATTTCGTCACGACGACGGACGGCGCGGGCGTGGTGCATATCGCGCCGGCGTTCGGGGAAGACGACAAGCTCCTCACTGATCAGTACGGGGTCGTGCCGGTGGTTCCGGTGGGCCCGGACGGCAAGTTCATCCATCCGGTGGACGAGTACGCCGGGATGCATGTCTTCGACGCTAATTACGCGATCATGGAGCACCTGAAGGAGCGCACACGGCTTGACGCGGGCGACCCTGACGCGGGCGCTGCGGGCGCGACCACCAAGGGCACCGTGCTGCTCCGCCGCGAGACTTACGACCACTCCTACCCGCACTGCTGGCGGTGCCGGAAGCCGCTGATCTACATGGCCGTGTCGTCGTGGTTCGTCTCGACCACGACGATCCGGGACCGGATGCTGAAACTGAACGAGCAGATCACCTGGGTGCCCGAGCACGTCAAGCACGGCCAGTTCGGCAAGTGGCTGGAGAACACCCGTGACTGGTCAATCAGCCGCAACCGGTTCTGGGGCAGCCCGATCCCGGTCTGGAAGTCGGACAATCCGCAGTTCCCGCGGATCGATGTATACGGGTCGCTGGCCGAGTTGCAGGCGGACTTCGGCGTCGAGGTCACTGACCTGCACCGCCCGGCCATCGACGAGCTCACCCGGCCCAACCCAGACGACCCGTCCGGGTTGTCAGTCATGCGCCGGGTCACCGATGTGCTCGACTGCTGGTTCGAGTCAGGCTCGATGTCTTTCGCGCAGGTGCACTACCCGTTCGAGAACGCGGGCTGGTTCGAGTACCACTTTCCCGGCGACTTCATCGTGGAGTACATCGGGCAGACCCGCGGCTGGTTCTACACGATGCACGTGATGGCGTCGGCCCTGTTCGACCGCCCGGCGTTCGAGACCTGCATGAGCCACGGCATCGTACTCGGCTCGGACGGGCAGAAGATGTCGAAATCGCTGCGCAACTACCCGGACGTGCGCGAGGTATTCGACCGCGACGGCGCCGACGCGATGCGGTGGTTCCTGATGTCCTCGCCGATCCTGCGCGGCGGCAACCTGGTCGTCACCGAGCAGGGGATCAGGGACGGCGTCCGGCAGGTGCTCATCCCGCTGTGGAACAGCTGGTACTTCTTCCAGCTATATGCGAACGCGGCAGGCTACGAGGCGTCGACGGGGGTGTCGTCTCCTGACCTACTCGATAAGTACCTGCTGGCGAAGCTGCGCCAGTTCACCGAGACAGTGCAATGGCAGCTGGACCACTATGAGGTCGCAAACGCGTGCGACTGCGCCCGCGCGTTTCTCGACGTGCTGACCAACTGGTATATCCGGCGCTCGCGCGACCGGTTCTGGGGCACGTCCGGGGCCGAAGCGTCGGTGGCGCAGGGGGCGTTCGACACGCTGTACACCACGCTTGAGATCGCATGCCGGGTGACTGCGCCACTGCTGCCGCTGACCATTGAGGAGATCTGGCGCGGCCTGACCGGCGAACGATCCGTGCACCTCGCCGACTGGCCGGATGTATCGAGCCTGCCCTCCGATCCGGGCCTGGTGACCGCGATGGACCGGACCCGCGATGTGTGTTCGGCCGCCGCGTCACTGCGCAAGGCGAATGGGCTGCGAGTGCGGCTGCCGCTCTCTGAGCTGACCGTCGTGGCCACCGATGCGGAGTCGCTGGCCGACTTCACCTCGCTGATTGCCGACGAGGTGAACGTCCGGGAGGTGACATTGCTGGATGGCGCCGATGCCGCGGCGCAGCAGGTCGGTGTCTCCCAGCGGCTTACCGCGAACCCACGTGCGGTTGGCCCCCGGCTCGGCCGGGACGTGCAGAAAGTGATCAAGGCGAGTAAGTCAGGTGACTGGTCAGCGGACACTTCTGGCGCGGTAACGTGCGGCGGCATCGAACTGCTCCCAGGGGAGTTCACGCTCGAAACGGTGGTTGCCGGTGGCGCCGACGCTACTACGGCGATGTTGCCCGGCGGTGGGTTCATCCTGCTCAATACGGCAGTGACTCCGGAGCTCGCAGCTGAGGGGCTGGCTCGCGATGTGGTCCGCGTGGTGCAGCAAGCGCGACGCGCTGCCAGCCTTGGCGTGTCCGACCGGATCAGCCTCACCATCGCCGGTACACCGGCCGCGCAGCAGGCAATCCGGATGCACCAGGAGCTGATCGCCAGTGAGACACTGGCGATGGCGGTTGAAGTGGCCGGGCCGACGGCACTCGACGATGATCCACAAGTCGGCGAGCCGGCCGCGGTGGGCGAGAACGAGACGATCCGGGTCCGCCTCACGGCCTGAAACCGGCGGAAACACAGACCAAGCCGGAAGGACACACGGGTCCGCAGATGATTTGAAGCGAAGCGCCTCACGGTGCACTGCCTCAGCGGACGCAGCATGAGGTCGAGTAGCCGGAGGGAGTCTCACCCTCCGGCCCCCTCCGTCCCGGCACGAACCTCACGATTCACCGCACGCTCGTCATGGTCTCCGCCGCAGCTGAGTCGATGGCGCCTGGTCTTGCCAAAGGAGGCGGTCGCCGGGCCAACGCCGCACAAGTGGGCTAATGCGGCTTCACTGTGCAGGCAGTCGATCTTCCGTCCCGCGTTGACAACAGATGGCTGGCTTGCACGGGACTTACTCCGACAAGAGCGAGGGTACGCAGGCGCGACGTGCCCGAACAACGCGCAAAGGTGTTCATCGAGGGCTACGATCTCCGCGTCCACGTCACGAACCCGAGTGGCGAGGCTGCGCAGTGCCAACTTGGACGCCTGGACCGGATCGTCCAGCCGATCGGTGTTGGCACGCAGCTTCTGGCTTTGCTCAGCTTGCCAGGCAGCGCGCAACCACAAGCAGGTGACCGCTGTTCGAGCTGAATTCAGCCACGTGGGAAGCGTCCAGTATTTCGCGCACTTCGAAGCTGGACGCTGCAAGCATCGCCCGCAGCTCATCAGTCAGATATAACTGCTGGTAGTACGTTCGAGAGATATGCCCTCGGCCGGTCTCAATTATGACGGAAATACGTGCGACTCCACTGGTCGGATCGAGATATCGGTGCTGCACTACCCTTAGCCCGCCGATTACGGACTCATGCACGGGCTCATGATGTGCGCGGATGATCTCCAGGGAGGGAACGTCGAGGACCAAGCAGCCATCCGGCCTCAACGCTTCCTGTAATGTCCTCAAGAATGCCTGGTCCCCGACTCGACCGAAATAGCCAAAGCTCCCTCCGAGGCATATCGCACAGTCGAATACGGATCCCCAAGCGACACTTCTCATATCTGATTGGATCCAGGAAACCTCGACACCCTGATCATGCGCGTCGCGTTCAGTCCGCCCAATCATGGCAGAGCTTGAATCGACTCCTGTTACAACTGCCCCGGCCTTAGCGGTGGAGACCTTCGGTCCAGAGTAAGTACAGCAGTGCTTGCATTCTAAGTTGCAAAATCGCGTGACTTCCCATAGCAGCGAGCGCCCACTTGTGGGCACGGAAAACCGGCACTGTTCGACTTGTGCAGGAGCAGCCATGTGCCAAACCCTCGCAATGGCGGAGACCCGCTTGCACGGACCGTTGCATCTTCGCTGGCCTATATCTGACAGACGTCGCTGTCTCAGCCGGAGCCACGACGGTCAGAACAAAATGACCAGTGTCAATCAGGGTAGCGCAAGCTGCGCACATGTCAATGGACGAAGAACGCCAGCTCACGCTTGCCCTTGGCGTTCGATGCCAGGGACTGGCTGACCAGCGGCCGGTGGCCACTGGGGGTACCAAGCGGTGCTCAGTCATGCACACGCGGCCCCTTGGACCCGTCCCTGCGCGACAGTTGCTGCCACGCCTGTCCCGGCGCCAGGACCGCCAGCTCGTCAGCGCGGGCCGGAGGCATCCCAGCGCAGGCGTGAGTGCAGAGCACAGCTCGCTCAGCAATGGGGTGCCGCGCTGGAGCTGTACTACGCCGTGCCCCGTCCGGCCGACGTCCACACCGGTCCGCGATGGCAGGGCGTTCGCCCGGCTGGTCCGGGCTATGCAGTCTCGGTACAGTCGGGGCTAGTCCGTCCCATCCGATTCATGCGGGCGATGGCTGTGTGTGGGCCAGAACGGGATCACCAGCGGGCGTCCCAGCGTGGTTGCGGTCCCCACCGGGACGCGGTTTGACCATTGAAACCAGGGAGCAAGCGGTTCGACGAACCGCTGGTTCCGGCCCGATCCCGTCCGTCATGCGTCCGTCACCACTGCTATGCAGGGGCGCACGGCGACACATCATGACCCACAGTGCGACACCAGAAAGACGGCCCAGGAGGCCGGGAACACCCAGCTCACGGGCCATTTTCGCTGGTAGCGGCAGGTGCTGGGTCCCAACCCCGGCAGGCTAGGCCAGCGGTTCACCGAACCGCTTGGCCCTGCCGCGCCTATCTGCGGATATTGCCCACTCGCCCTGGCCACTGGTCGCGCTGCGTGACGAAGATGGCCCTCTTCGGGCGGCATCCTGCAGTCCGAGCCGCAGGGAGGTTCGCTCATTGATCCAGGCATGCGGCCGGTGTTCCCCGGGGCGAACTAGCGATCAGGACCACTCAGCGCCCGGAGGGCAGCAGCCACCAGTTCCGCTCGCTGTCCCCGGCTCAGCCGGCCACCGCCGGCGGCCATCACCGCCAGCGTTCCCTGTTTCGCGACGACAAACGCTGCGTGTGCCCGGATCTTCGCCGTCGCGCCCGGCCGTGGCCCCGCCAGCCCCGCTACCAGCGCATCGTTGATCTGCTGTATCTGGTGCTGCTCTGCCCGCCGTCCAAGCACCGCCTGTACCGACGGATCGTTGCCGATCGTGTCCGATAGCCCTCGGGCAGCCACTGTCGTATCGATGACGGCGGCCAGCAATTCCTCCGCCGTGTGCCGCCCAGCCGACGCGGTCTCAGCCAACTCGGCGTAAGCGGCCAGCGGCACCGCCAGCAACGCGTCGATCATGTCCTCTTTGGACCTGAAGTGGTAGTACAGCGATGCCTTGCTCATGCCCAGCCGGTTCGCGATGTCCGCGATCGACGTCCCCGCATATCCCTGGCTCGCGAACAGTTCCTGCGCCACCGCGAGGAACCGCTGGCGCGTGTCACCAGCATCCCTGTCCGGCACGAGCCCCCGTTCCCCTTTACTGGCCGGCTACTTGCCGACCGTTCGGTCAGTACACTACGCTTCTGACCGAACGGTCGGCAAGTAGCGACGAGAGGAGCGCCGATGGCCGCGGACGAGGTGCGAGCACTCGGGTACCGCATGCACGAAGCCTTCAACACCGGCAACCTCGCGGCGGCAGATGAGATCTTCGCCCCCGGGTTCGTCAGTCACCCGCTGGGCACGGTCGGCGCCGAGAGCATCAAGCGGGCCTGGTCTTCGATGCAGCAGCGGTTCCCCGGGCTCCGCTCGGTCGTCGAAGACGTTCTGGTCGACGGCAGCAAGGCGGCGATCCGCTCGACGCTGCACGGTGTGGAGCCGACGGCCAGCAAGCGCCTCCCCGAAATCATCGAGGTGTACCGCGTCGAAAACGGACGCATCGCCGAACTGTGGGGCGTCACCACCCTGGCTCCCTGACCGATCGCGCTTTCATGGAGACCCGCAGCGCCCGTGCCAGCAACCTCGCGCAGCCATCGGCCGCCTGACACAACTGGCGGGCCGCACAATCGATCATGATGACAGTGTGGGCGGCTGGTCATAGCTCGTCTGCGTCTCGGCCAGACGCGTCCTGTTGGGCAAAGACCGCAGTGGCGCCGCTCACCACCTACGCTGCCTCGGCCATCGGCTCTCGGCAGCCGTGCCCGGCCTGGTGGGGCGTGTGGGCGGTGAGCATGGGGCGACGTTGCGGCGCCGGCAGGCGAGGCCGACGATCGCCCCGACGGCCGCGACGCCGGTGACAGCCGTGTCATCCGCTGCTCTGTCGAGCAGGACAGCCTGCGTGTTCATTTAGAGGCACCGCCTTCGGAGAAACCACGTCGGATGATGTCGAGAGCTGCGGGATCCGCGAACACCAGGCCGTCAAGCTGGCCCTCGGTCACCCACGCCAGCTCATCGTGCTCCTCCTGAGCGGCATTGCATGGTTCTCCTCGCCATGAGCTCACCAGGAAGTACGCCATCTCGAAGTTTGGCCCCCGAAGCCGGGCGGTGAGCGACACGTGACCGGGGTCGACCTCAATAGCGAGCTCTTCCCGTAGCTCTCTGATCAGCGCGTGTGTCTCGAGCTCTCCTGGTTCTACGTGTCCCCCCGGCACGTCCCAGCTGCTCGGAGCCCAGGCGCGTGTCGGGCTTCGGTGCACCAGCAGCAGCCGGCCGCGAACCGCGAGGAGCGCCCCCACGCCTCGGTGGAACTCTGTGCCGGGCGCCTCGATGTCCGTCGTGACCGCGAGCGGCTCCGACCGCTCCGCCCGAGCGTGGCGGCGGTTCGCTCGAGGAAGCTAGCCGCTTCACCAGCCGGGCTGGACCGTCCTGGCGACCCCGTGCCCGTCATCCGAGGCCGCGACCTTGGGCGAATGGATCGACCCGACGGTTGCCCGCCCTCTTGATCGCCCACCGAATGCCGTGCCCGGCGTGCGGCTCGTCTGCGAAGCGCGGGATGACGTGCAGGTGGACGTGCTCCACCTCCTGACCCCCGGCCGACCCGCAGTTCCAACCGATGGTGTAGCCGTCAGGTGCCCAGCGTCGAGCGAGGAGATCCTTCGCGGCGATGAGGAGTTCTCGCGTCGCGCCCCATTCGTCGGGCGTGAGATCGAAAGGACTCCTGCGATGCGCGAGGGGAACCACGATGCCACTGCCGGGAAGCACGTCCTCCGGCTCACCGACGCGGGGAGCGGAGACGTACATGCAGAGATCATTCTCGATCAGGACTGCGGACCGGCGGAGCACCGCGTGATCGCAGAAGTCACATGCCGTCGCTCCAGGATCCCTCACAGACTCGACGGTAATCCACGAGCAATCAGGGCAATCGCGAGTGCGCCGGACCCGGACCCGGCGATGGCCGGGGCTTTCGCGTCTTTTTGCGCTTCTTCCTTGCGCTCGCGGGCAGCGGCCGGTCAGCGGCGATCACCGCCCGGCGGGCAGCGGCCCGGACCTGGCCAGCCGTCTGGCCCGGCGCCTTGGCGATGATCGCGGCCTCCACAGCGGCGGCGTGTTCGTCGTCCATGCCAGTCACTTCATCAGCGATCACGACGGCCCGGACCCGGTCGATCTCCCCAGCGGCCAGCGCCGCCGCTGTCAGCGGCAGCCGCCGCAGGTCCAGGGCCAGGCCGAGCAGTGTGACCGCCGAAGGCCGGGTCATCGTCAGCGCCGCGGCGATCTCATCATCGGTGTGCTCGGCGAACCGGTGGTCGTTCTCCGCCTCGGCCTGGGGTCGCGGCGGGCGGCCAGGTCACTGACCGCGGACAATTCCATCGCCGCCGCCCACGAGGACAGCCGCCGCGCGGCACGCAGCACGCCGATCAGCTCGTCATCATTGAGAGCGCCCAGCCCCGCCTGCCGGCACTCTTCGGCCAGCCTGGCCAGCACCGAGCCCGGCGCCATCGTGTCGGCATTACCGCCGGACGCGAACCCGCCCCGGTGCTCTCGCTGCGGTCCCAGAACCCGGCTCCGACCAGCCCGGGCAGCACGACCCCGCCGTCGTCGGGCGCGCCGCCCGGGCAAACGCCGCCCGGGAGTGCGCCACCCAGGGAAACGCCGCCCGGGAGTGCGCCACC